>Ga0209202_1000800_pt1 | contig 22101 bp, 25 predicted proteins | sample AD_UKC032_MetaG_FD_184416 | JGI IMG/M metagenome (GOLD analysis project Ga0209202, IMG submission 184416) | Active sludge microbial communities of municipal wastewater-treating anaerobic digesters from USA - AD_UKC032_MetaG (SPAdes) (version 2) | ecosystem: Engineered > Bioreactor > Anaerobic >... | reverse complement strand
GCCGTCAAGGCCCGGGCGCGAATCGACAGGAATGCAATGGCCAGGCCGCCAACGATAATCGCGAGCACCTCTGCAGCCTTGGCCCAGTCCGGACGCGACAGAATGCGACCGGACAGAATCTGTTCAACCGCCTGGGCATGGACCTCCACCCCGGGCAAGGCCCCGCCGAGCGGGCTGAACCGCAGATCCATCAAGCCTTGAGCTGAACTGCCAATGAACACGATATGCCCGTCCAGCAGGGCATCCGGAATGTCTCCGGAAAGGATTTTCCAGGCCGGCAGATAACGATTCGTCGCCGGCCTGGCGTAATGCAACCAGATTTCGCCCTCGGCGGTGGTCGGAATCTTGTAGCCACCGATGCGGACCTCCGACAGCCCTCGCCGTTGCTGCGCGGCCTTGAGGAAATAATTCCGCTCGCCCTGCGCCACGCGCAGCGACTCAGCCGCAATGCTCGGCACCGGATCGCTCCCCAGGCGCAAGACCAGCGGCACACGACGGACAATGCCGTCGCTGTCGGCGACAAAATTCAGTGCACCATAGCCCTGGGCCACTGCTGCCAGCTCCGGTCGGGCAGCGATCGCCGAGTCGAAGGCATGCAGTTGTCCAATCGGATTGTCACCCGCGCTGACATGGCGAAAAGGCGTGTGCGCCAGGGCAGGCGTATCGCCGCTATCCGCAGATCCGCGTTGCAGCAAGAAACCCAGAACCACCCCCGCCTCGCTTAAGCTTTTGGCGAGCACCTGATCATGATCCGGGAGTCCATCCAGGGTCTTTCGCACCGCGCCACCCAGTTGCCAGAGTTTCGCCATGGTTTTGGGCGAAGTTCGATCGGCCTCGGCAAGCAGCACGTCAAAACTTATCGCTGCAACCCCAGCGTTCTTGAGGCGCTCGACCAGCTCGGCCAGGCGCGTCCTCGGCCACGGCCATTGACCGAGACGCGCCAGTGTTTCCTCGTCGATGTCCACGATGCGGACAGGCACTTCGACGTATGGGCGCGGATACCACCGCTGATATTGGTCGAACACGTTGTTACGCAGCGTCTGCATGGGCAGCGGATCAAGAATCAGCAGCCCAAGCCCGAACACCACCGAAATAATCGGCAATAACACTCCAAGGCGCTTGAGCGCCTTGTTCTTCAAAAAACCCGTTGAAACCTGGCCGGTCCTCAATGAGCCCCCTGCAGCAAAAACGCGCACAGGCCGATGCCTGCACGGCATGAATCACTGGACATCACGCCGCCGGCCACATCAACCGGATGTGATGCCCGGCTAGCGGATGGAAACCTCGACGCGCCGATTTCTCGGCTCCCAGGTGTTATCCGGCGTCTGCACCAGAAGATTCCTTTTCCCATGCGACTCGATGGTGATGGAATTGGCCTTCAGCCCGCTCTGGGTAAGCAGTTCGGAAACCTTGGTCGCACGTTTGAGCGCCAACTGGTTGTTATAGGGGTCGGTGTAAAGCGTATCGGTATGGCCAATGACCGAGATGTCCACCGCCGGTCTTATTTTCGCGTCGGCCACTATTTTCGGGAGCAGCGATTCGGACTCTGCGGTCAGCGTTGTTCCTGTCTTGAAATAGAGCAGGAATCGCACCGGTATCTTCGGCAAGGCAGCCATCGCATCGCCGAAATCCTGCTTGATCTGCTTGTCTTCAACCTGCAGAGCGCTCCCGTCAAGCGATCCGGCCTGGCCTGCCTTGGTCAAAACCTGCTCGCCCTTCTGTCCCTTGACGACCACTTCCCCAACCGAGCCGTCGGGGCTGGGGATTAAAACGACATACGATTTCGGCGCACACCCGCCCAGTAGCAGCGCGAGCAACAGGAATGCGCAATAGCTGAGGGCAATTGCATTTCGATGCGGCAGCAGCGTTTTCATTCTTCAACCTTGAGGAGAAACTGCGTGCCGCGGACCCCGATGATTCCGGATGGCGTTCCAACCGATACGGCATCCGGCTTCAGTTTTTCGATGACCCCGGAGACATAGTTGAGGCTCCCTTTGGCCAGCTTGCTGCTGAACTTCAATTTTCCCTGGGCCGGCGAATACAAATATTCGTCGACCGTAAAGAGCGTATCGGCACCGAACGAGATCACGGTCTCATCCTTGAAGGTAACGCCCATGCTGCTCTTTTTGCCGGTTTGAAGAACACTCCCCTGGTGAATCGGGGAACCGACCTCGGCCTTGATCTTTTGTTCGCCGGTCGTGATCGAGGCTTCGCCCGTGACGCTCTTGACATACCCAATCGGGAGTTCATTGGCCATGACCTGGCCCGCCAGGAACACATAGACCATCAGCACGATTCTCAACATGTTGCGCTCCTGTAAAACATTCAACAGAGAAGTTGGTTTCCTTGCGCCACCCGTTAGCTCAGAATACTCGAAATTTTGCTCGGTCAGGCAAGCGCAGCAATCCAATGGGTGGCCTGCTTGAGCTTTTCCGCCATGTCGTGGGAAATATTTTCAAGCAGGGTAATTCTAAGCAGCGGTGCGTCGCGTGCCAGGCGATCAATATCGTCGGCCGCCAGCACCCAGCACTCGACCTTGCAATCGGCCACCACGGTAGCGCTGCGGGCCGTTTGACCGAGCAGGACCATTTCGCCAAAACTCATGCCGGGGCCGAGCGAAGCAATGCGCTGATGGGCGCCATCCTGGAGCGGGACAAGGATGCTCACGTATCCCTTGTCGATGAAAAAGACGCGGCCATCTGCGGACTGGCCGGCTGTCAGGATCGCTTCGCCTTGGGCAAACTGCCTCACGGTGGCCACCTGCTCGACCTGCGCCAACAATTCCGGCGGCAAGCCCTTCAGCATCACGCAATCGGCCAGCCCAACCGGACCCTCGATTGTCGGCACGGAATCACCGAGCAGGCGGTTCTCGCACCACTCGGCGGCAAGATCGTTGTCTTCGAAACTCAAATAGCCGCGATCAGTCTTCGGTGAAGTTGTGCTGAGGAAATGCTTGATCACGGAACGACCGTGAATCCTGGAAAAGACCACGGCAATATTGTCCCGGGCAAATCGCAGGCGCACATCGTTGAGCAAACGGGCGGCACTTTCCGAAATGCCGTCGACCTGATGCATGTCGAGAATGAAGCAGGTACTGTCCACCGCCATTTCGATCATCCGGCGAATGACATACTCCACCCCATCGACAGCCAGATAGCCATGCAGACACAAATACTTGATTCGATGCGCATGATCGTGGAGATAGCTGCGCATTTCCGGCGATGGCTGGCGCTTGGATGGCGCCTGGGCTGCCGTGTAGATTCGGCCAACCGCCATGCCAGGTTCGCCAGCGCGGTTGAATACATGCAGGCCAAAATCTTTCGAGAGGTGCCGGCAGACCTCGATACCGCGCACGCTATTGCCTTTCGGGTCGAGACGTGGCGAAAAAATGCCAATCCCGAAACGCCCCGGGAGGACTGCAATAATGCCGCCGCCGACGCCACTTTTGGCTGGCATGCCGACCTCGTAAAGCCAACTGCCGGCAAAATCATACATGCCGCAGGTTGCCATCACACTCAGCACGCGCTCTACGTGTTCGGCAGGCAAGGCGCGCCGCCCGGTAATCGGGTGCATGCCGCCATTGGCCAGCGTCGCTGCCATGAAGGCGAGATCACGGCAGTCCACCAGAAGCGAGCACTGCCGGAAATAATTCTCGAGGGAGGCCATCGGATCGCCGTCGATGATCCCGAAATTCTTTAGCATCCAGGCAATGGCCCGGTTGCGAAAGCCGGTGTCGCTCTCCGAACGGTATACATCCTCATCGATATCCAGATCACGGCCGACGAAGGCGCTCAGCGAACCAAGAATTCTTTGCCATTGGACATTCGGTGAATCTCCCGCGACAAGACTGGCCGCCGTGATTGCACCAGCATTGATCATCGGATTGAGCGGCGCACCAGTTTTGGGATTCAGGCTGATCGAGTTGAAGGCGTCGCCGCTCGGCTCGACACCCACCTTTGCCGTAACGAAGTCAACGCCTCGGTCTGCCAGCGCGGTGGCGAAAACGAAGGGTTTTGAAATCGACTGGATGGTGAATTTCTGTTCCGAGTCGCCGGTCGAATAGACCATACCGTCCATGGTGACAAGGGAAATGCTGAACCAGGAAGGATCTGCCTTGCTCAATTCAGGGATGTAATTCGCCAGCTCGCCACCCTGCACCGAAGCGAGTCGCGCATGGAGATTATCGAGGTAAGCCTGCATCGGCGACTGCATGCCCTGCCCTTTCGATGGTCGATCGATCATTTCCATAAGCATTTACCATACCCGGAATATGCCAAACGGCAAGATTCATCATCCGCTACCGAGGCCTCCAGAGCGAACATCAGAACTGCGCATTCCTGCGTATTTCCTGCCGCTGCCGCTTTCCCGGATAATCCGGCCATGACATCGCGCCTTCCATTGACGCTGCAGGACTTGCCGCCTGCCTGGCATGCCGAATTGCATCTTGGCTTTGCCCGTACCGGCGGGCGGACTGTGTTATGTGAGAACCAGCATTGTGGGCCGTTACGGGTCCAGAAGGCGCTCTACCCGGAGGGTGAAGCAGTTTGCCAAACCATCCTGCTACATCCACCGTCCGGGATCGTTGGGGGCGACCATCTGGCAATTTCGGTCAGCGTCGACTTGGGCGCCCAAGCTCAACTGACCACACCGGGCGCCGGCAAGTGGTATCGCAGTGGCGGCGCTGAGGCCTCGCAGAAAATCGATCTGACAGTAGCCGACGATGCCACGCTGGAATGGCTACCGCAGGAAGCCATCATCTTCGACGGCGCCAGGGCGCGCATGGAAACCCGCGTTTCTCTAGCTGCCAGCAGTCGCTACATCGGGTGGGATATCCTCTGCCTCGGCCGTGCCGCCGCCGGCGAACGTTTCGCCAGGGGCAGTTTTGACCTGTTTTACCGGGTCGACCGGAACAAGCAGCCGATCTGGCTGGAACGTGGCGGTTTTTCCGGCGGAGATCCGATGTTGAGCAGCCCGGCTGGCTGGGCGGATGCCACGGTGAGCGGCACCTTGCTGTGCGCCTTTCCGGAATTGCCGCAACAGGCCACCGCACTGCTCGAAGCCTGCCGCCGGATCGCCCCCGCCGATGGCGCCAATCATGGCCTCAGCGCCTTGCCCGGCATCCTCGTCGCCCGCTATCTGGGCGACAGCAGCGAAGCCGCCCGTCTCTGGTTTTCCGCGCTGTGGGAAGTCCTGCGCCCCGCCTGCTGCGGTCGACCGGCCGTAACCCCCCGAATCTGGAATACCTAAGGACTCTTCATGGAACTGACACCCCGCGAAAAAGACAAGCTGCTGATCTTCACCGCCGGCCTGCTCGCCGAACGGCGCCAGGCCAGGGGCCTGAAGCTGAATTATCCGGAAGCCGTGGCGCTGATCACCTGCGCGATCATGGAAGGCGCCCGCGAAGGGAGGACCGTTGCCGAGCTGATGCACGCCGGCACGCAGGTGCTGAGCCGCGCCGACGTGATGGATGGCATCGCCGAGCTGATCCCGGAAATCCAGGTCGAAGCGACTTTTCCGGACGGCACCAAGCTGGTCACCGTTCACAACCCGATTGTCTGAGGAGCACACGATGATCCCCGGAGAACTCCTCGCCGAACCCGGCGAACTCGAACTCAACGGCGGCCGCCCGACGATCACGCTGGTCGTCGCCAACACCGGCGACCGGCCGATCCAGGTCGGCTCGCACTACCATTTTTACGAAACCAACGCCGGGCTCAGCTTCGACCGCGAGGCAGCCCGCGGCTTCCGCCTCGACATCGCCGCCGGCACTGCCGTACGCTTCGAGCCGGGCCAGACGCGTACCGTGCAACTGGTCGCGCTGGCTGGCGACCGCAAGGTTTACGGCTTCCGTGGCCTGATCCAGGGGGCGTTATGAGCACGAAAATCACCCGTCAGGCCTACGCCGAAATGTTTGGCCCGACGACCGGCGACCGCCTGCGCCTGGCCGATACCGAGCTGATCATCGAAGTCGAGCACGACCACACGATCTACGGCGAGGAAGTGAAATTCGGCGGCGGCAAGGTCATCCGCGACGGCATGGGCCAGGGCCAGCGCGTCTCGGCCGAAACCGTCGACACCGTCATCACCAACGCGCTGATCGTCGACGCCGTGACCGGCATCGTCAAGGCTGACATCGGCCTCAAGGACGGCCGCATCGCCGCCATCGGGAAGGCCGGCAACCCGGACATCCAGCCGGGCGTCACCATCGTCATCGGCCCGGGCACCGAAGTCATTGCCGGCGAAGGCATGATCGTCACCGCCGGCGGCATCGACAGCCACATCCATTTCATCTGCCCGCAGCAGATCGACGAGGCGCTGTACTCCGGCGTCACGACGATGATCGGCGGCGGCACTGGGCCAGCCACCGGCACCTTCGCCACGACCTGCACGCCGGGTCCATGGCACATCCACCGCATGCTGGAGGCGGCCGATGCTTTCCCGATGAACCTCGGTTTTCTCGGCAAGGGCAACGCCAGCCTGCCGGAAGCGCTGCGCGAGCAGGTCGAGGCCGGCGTCATGGGGCTGAAGCTGCACGAAGACTGGGGCACGACGCCGGCCGCCATTGACTGCTGCCTGACGGTGGCCGACGAGATGGACGTGCAGGTCGCCATCCACTCCGACACGCTCAACGAATCGGGTTTCGTCGAAGCGACGCTCGGCGCCTTCAAGGGCCGCACCATTCACACCTTCCACACCGAAGGTGCCGGTGGCGGCCACGCCCCGGACATCATCAAGGCGGCCGGCCTGCCCAATGTGCTACCCAGTTCCACCAACCCGACCATGCCCTACACGGTCAACACCATCGACGAGCATCTCGACATGCTGATGGTGTGCCACCACCTCGACCCGGCCATCGCCGAGGACATCGCCTTTGCCGAGTCGCGCATCCGCCGCGAAACCATCGCCGCCGAAGACATCCTCCACGACATCGGCGCCTTCTCGATGATGTCGTCCGATTCGCAGGCCATGGGCCGCGTCGGCGAAGTGATCATCCGCACCTGGCAGGCCGCCCACAAGATGAAGCTGCAACGCGGGCCGCTGCCGGAAGACAACGCCCGCAACGACAACTTCCGGGTCAAGCGCTACATCGCCAAATACACCATCAACCCGGCGCTGACCCACGGCATCGCCCATACCGTCGGCTCCATCGAAGTCGGCAAACTGGCCGACCTCGTGCTGTGGAAGCCGGCCTTCTTCGGCGTCAAACCGTCGCTGATTCTGAAAGGTGGCATGATCGCCGCCGCCGCCATGGGCGACCCCAACGCCTCGATCCCGACGCCGCAACCGGTGCATTACCGGCCGATGTTCGGCAGCTTTGGCAAGGCGCTGAAAACCTCGGTGACCTTCGTCTCGCAGGCAGCACTGGCGAATCCCGCAGTCCACGCGCTGAAACTGCAAAAAACCCTGGTTGCCGTCTCCGGTACGCGCACACTGCAGAAGTCCGACATGGTGCATAACGGCGCAACGCCGGAGATCACCGTCGATCCCGAAACCTACGTCGTCAAGGCCGACGGCGTGCATCTCGTCTGCGAACCGGCGACCGAACTGCCGCTGGCCCAACGCTACTTCCTGTTCTGACATGCTGATCCTCAACCGCCGCACCACCGCCCCCGCCACCGACTCGGTCGCCCTCGCCTACGACGAACGCAAGCGCAGCCGCCTCAAGGTGAAGCTCGCTTCCGGCGCCGAGGCCGGCATCTTCCTCGAACGCGGCGACCACCTGCACGGCGGTGACAGGCTGGCGGCCGAGGGCGGCACGGCCGTCGTCGAAATCCTCGCCGCCCCCGAAAGGCTGATCGAGGCCGTCGCCGACAGCCCGCTACTGTTCGCCCGCGCCGCCTACCACCTCGGCAACCGCCACGTCCCGGTGCAGATCCTGCCGACCGACCACGGCGGCAAGCTGCGTTTCCAGACCGACCACGTGCTGGCCGAGATGGTGCGCGGCCTCGGCTGCGCGGTCGGCGAGGTGGAAGCGCCGTTCCAGCCGGAATCCGGCGCCTACGGTGCGCATAGCGCGCATCACCATCACGGCAACGAGGACCATAGCCCCGCCTCCAATCTGCACGACCCCGGCCACGGCCCGCACCGCTCCGTGCCGAAGATCCACGAATTCAAACCGCGCTGACGGCAGGAGAAAAACTTGGAACTGGCACGCCTGAGCCTGTTGTTCGCCGTCACGGCGATAGCCGAAATCGTCGGCTGCTACCTGCCCTGGCTGGTACTCAAGCAGGAGCACAGCGCCTGGCTGCTCCTGCCAGCCGCCCTGTCACTGGCCGCCTTCGCCTGGCTGTTGACCCTGCACCCGACCGCCGCCGGGCGCACCTACGCGGCCTACGGCGGCATGTACATTGCCGTCGCGCTACTCTGGCTACGTTTTGTCGACGGCATCGCCCTGACGCGCTGGGACCTCGCCGGCGCCGCCATCGCCCTGACCGGCATGGCGGTGATCGCACTGCAACCGGCGTCCGCCTGAACTACGGCATCATGACCGCTCCCGCCGGCGCCAACCAGCTGCAACTCGTTCGCCTGCTGCAATTGGCCAGCCCGGCGCTGCCGGTCGGCGCCTACACCTATTCGCAGGGGCTGGAATGGGCCGTCGAATCGGGCGTCATCCGCGACGAAGCGACGGCCGGCCGCTGGATCGCCGACCTGCTCCGGCACGGGATCGGCCGCTACGAAGCGCCGCTGGTTTTGGCCCTGATGGCGGCGTGGACCGCAACTGACGTAGCGGAAATCACCCGTCTCAATGGCGAATTCCTGGCCAGTCGCGAATCAGCCGAATTACGGGCGGAAACGGCCCAGATGGGCTTTTCCATGCGCCGTTTGCTGCGCGACCTGCGCGACGAGGCGCTGGCCGACGTCGCCACACTGCTCGAAGACCAGCCCGAACTGGCCTTTCCCACGGTTTGGGCGGGCATTGCCGCCAGCTGGAATATCGACCCGCAGGCGGCATTGACCGCCTACCTGTGGTCGTGGGCCGAGAACCAGGTAATGGCCGCGCTGAAAGCCGTGCCGCTCGGCCAGGCTTCCGGACAACGCCTGCTGGCCAATCTCGGCGGCAGAATTCCGGCTGTTGCGGTCGACGCCCTGAAATTGCCGGAAACCGAATGGTCCAACTTCACGCCGGCCTTCGCCATCGCCTGCGCCCGTCACGAAACCCAATATTCCCGTTTATTCAGATCGTAAAAACATGAGCAAACAAGCATTGCGAGTAGGCATCGGCGGCCCCGTCGGTTCCGGCAAGACCGCCCTGACCCTGGCCCTGTGCCAGGCACTGCGCGAGCAGATCGACATGGCTGTCGTCACCAACGACATCTACACCGCCGAGGATGCCAGGTTCCTGGTCAATCATTCGGCGCTGGCGCCGGAACGCATCATCGGCGTCGAGACCGGCGGCTGCCCGCATACAGCGATCCGCGAGGATGCCTCGATCAACCTCGAAGCCATCGATCGCCTGCAGCGGGCCTTTCCGGATGTCGAACTGATCCTCGTCGAGTCGGGCGGCGACAACCTAGCCGCGACCTTTTCGCCTGAGCTCTCCGACCTCACCCTTTACGTCATCGACGTCGCCGCCGGCGAGAAGATTCCGCGCAAGGGTGGCCCAGGCATCACCAAGTCGGACCTGCTGATTATCAACAAGATTGACCTGGCGCCAATGGTCGGCGCCTCGCTCGAGGTCATGGCGCACGACGCCAGGGCGCAGCGCGGCGCGCGGCCCTTCGTTTTCTCCAACCTGAAGACCGGTGAAGGCCTGGAGCAGATCATCGCCTTCATCCGCGAACGCGGGATGCTTGGCTAGCTAGCTAAAGCGCGTTCCAGTCCGGCGCGGGCAGCGCGGCGAAGCCCTGCCGGAGCTGCTCGCCCCACTGCTTGCGTATCTGCCCGTAATAGACGCTGTCCTGCGTGATGTTGATGTGGCGGCCGACCTTCAGCGCATCGTTTTCGTAAATGACGAGATCGAGCGGCAGGCCGACCGAGAGGTTGGAGCGGATGGTCGAGTCCATCGAAATCAGCGCGCATTTGGCGGCTTCGTCGAGCGAGGTGCGCGCGCCGATCACCCGGTCGATGATCGGTTTGCCGTATTTCGATTCGCCGATCTGGAAATACGGCGTCTCGGGTGTCGCCTCGATGAAATTGCCGGCGGCGTAGATGTTGAAGACGCGCTGCTCCTCGCCCTTGATCTGGCCGCCGAGGATCAGCGACGACGCGAAGTCGACGCCGAACTTCTTGAGCGCCTCGGCGTCGCGCGCATGCACTTCGCGCAGGCAGTCGCCGACATGCTTGGCCGCCTCGAACATGTTCCTGACCTTGTGCAGGTTGCTGCCGCGCGACGACTCCAGCTTTTCGCGCAAGGTATTGACCACCGACTGGCTGATCGACAGGTTGCCCGAGGTCATCAGCACCAGCACCCGCTCGCCTGGCTTCTCGAAGACGTGCATCTTGCGGAAGGTGTTGATGTGATCGACCCCGGCGTTGGTGCGCGAGTCGGAAAGGAAAACGAGGCCAGCGTCGAGACGCATGGCCACGCAATAAGTCATGCCCCGATCCTCATGCAGCTTCCGACATCGGCACCAGGAAGTCCTTGCTGATGCCGTCGCCGAGCATGTAGATGCGATCCATGAAGTCGGTCAGCCACTCGTGCAGGCCATGCTCCAGAATGTCCTCAATCCGGCCGTAGTGCAGTTGGGCATGCAGCAGGCCCGCCTGACGCGTCGTTTCGCCGGACTGGCGGTTGGCGATCAGGTCGAGATTCTTGACCACACCGTTCATGCAGAAATGCAGCGAACGCGGCATGTCCTTGTTGAGGATCAGCAACTCGGCAACACGCTCCGGCGTAATGACATCGCGGAATACCTTGCGATAGACCTCGAAGGCCGAGACGGAACGCAGCAGCGCGCCCCATTCGTAGAAATCGGTGGCGCCTTCGTCTTCATGCGTGCGCAGCACATGGTACTTGACGTCCAGAATGCGCGCCGTGTTGTCGGCCCGTTCCAGCAAGGTGCCGATGCGGATGAAGTTGTAGGACTCGTCCTGCAACAGCGTGCCCAGCGTGGTGCCGCGCGTCAATGAAGAGCGCATCTTGACCCATTCGAAGAAGTCGCCGATGCCGGCGCCCCAGATTTGCTCGAAGGTCTTCTCGCGCGCTTCCAGCCAGGTCGAATTCAGGGTTTCCCACATTTCCGTGGTGATCGTGCCACGCACGGCATGGGCGTTCTCGCGCGCCAGGCGCAGGCAACTGTGGATCGAGGCGTAGTTGTCAGGGTCGCTGACCATGAAACGCAGCACGTTTTCGGCGTTGACCGTCGAATACTTGGCCGCATAGGCCTCTTCCAGGCTGTTCAGGGCAATGATGGCATTCCAGCTCTGGTTGACCGCTTCCAGCGATTGCGGCACCAGCGACATCTGCCACGTCACATCGAGCAGGCGCGCCAGGTTCTCGGCCCGCTCCATGTAGCGGGACATCCAGAAAAGGTGGTCGGCAGTACGGGATAGCATGATCAATCCTCCAGAACCCAGGTGTCTTTGGTGCCGCCGCCCTGCGACGAATTGACGACCAGCGAGCCCTCGGTCAGGGCAACCCGGGTCAGGCCGCCCGGCACCATGTTCACACAGTCGCCCGAAGAGAGTACGAAAGGCCGCAGATCGAGGTGGCGCGGTGCGATGCCTTGCTCGACGAAGGTCGGGCAATTGGACAACGCCAGCGTCGGCTGGGCGATGTAGCCCTCCGGCTTGGCGATCAGTAACTGGCGGAAATGCTCGATCTGTTCCTTGGTCGAGGCCGGCCCAACCAGCATGCCGTAGCCGCCGGCCCCATGGACTTCCTTGACCACCAGTTCCGGCAGGTTCGCCAGCACGTATTTGAGGTCTTCCGGCTTGCGGCACATGAAGGTCGGCACGTTGTTCAGGGTCGGCTCCTCGCCGAGGTAGAAGCGGATCATTTCCGGCACGTAGGGGTAGATCGACTTGTCGTCGGCGACGCCGGTGCCGATGGCATTGGCCAGCGTCACGTTGCCGGCCTGGTAGGCTTTCAGGATGCCCGGCACGCCGAGCGTCGATTCCGGACGGAAAGCCTGCGGGTCCATGTAGTCGTCGTCAATGCGCCGGTAGATCACATCGACACGCTGCGGTCCCTGCGTCGTGCGCATGTAGACCACTTCGTCCTTGACGAAGAGATCGCGGCCCTCGACCAGTTCGACGCCCATCTGCTGCGCCAGGAAGGTATGTTCGAAATAGGCGCTGTTGTAGGCACCGGGCGTCAGTACCACCACCGTCGGGTCGCTGACCCCCTTTGGTGCGACGGCGCGCAGTTTTTCCAGCAGCATGTCCGGGTAATGCTGGACCGGCGCCACCTTGTTCTTGGCAAACAGTTCGGGGAACAGCCGCATCATCATCTTGCGGTCTTCCAGCATGTAGGAAACACCGGACGGCACGCGCAGGTTGTCTTCCAGCACATAGAGCTCGCCGGCACCGGCGCGCACCACATCGACCCCCGCAATGTGCGCGTAGATACCGCCGGGGACGTCCACGCCCTTCATGTCGGGCCGGTACTGCGCGTTGTTCAGCACCTGCTCGGCCGGAATCTTGCCGGCCTTGAGAATTTCCTGGTCGTGGTAGATGTCGTCGAGGAACATGTTCAGCGCCTTGACGCGCTGGCGCAGGCCGGACTGCAGCGATTTCCACTCCGTCGAGGGAATGATGCGCGGGATGATGTCGAAGGGGATCAGGCGCTCCTTGCCCGACTCCTCGCCATAGACCGCGAAGGTGATGCCGACCCGATGAAAGGCCAGATCGGCCTCGGCCCGCTTGCGGGCGATGCGCTCGGGCGGTGTCGCCTTTAGCCAGTCATCGTAACGCTTGTAATGAGCACGGACGCCGCCATTGGCGTCCATCATTTCGTTATAAAAGTTCATGTTGGACTCGTCGCTGAGGATGCTCTCGGCAGGAATTCAGCAGATTCCATGCCATCGGTGAATATCACAGCAAATCAGTGGATTACATTTTCAGGTTCAGCCACTGCGCCCCTTTTCGGTGCGCGCCATGTCAAAGTGGTGCAAATAAAAAACCCGCCGGATCACTCCGGCGGGTTTTCATCTGTTGCAACCGCAGCGATCAGGCGCGTTCGAAGATGGCAGCGATACCTTGGCCACCACCGATACACATGGTAACGAGGCAGTACTTGCCACCAACGCGCTGCAGTTCGTACAGGGCCTTGGTAGCGATGAATGCGCCGGAACAGCCGACCGGGTGGCCGAGGGCGATGGCGCCGCCGTTCGGGTTGGTCTTGGCCGGATCGAGACCGAGCACCTTGGAAACGGTCAGCGCCTGCGCGGCGAACGCTTCGTTGGATTCGATGACATCCATCTGGTCCAGGGTCAGGCCAGCCTTCTTCAGGGCCAGCTTGGTCGCCGGGATCGGGCCTTCGCCCATGACATCGTTTGGCACGCCTGCAACCGCGTAGGAAACCAGACGGGCAATCGCCTTGTGACCCGACTTGGCAGCGACATCAGCAGCAGCCATGACGAAGAAGGCGGCGCCGTCGTTGATGCCGGAGGCGTTACCAGCGGTGACGGTACCGTCCTTCTTGAAGGCCGGCTTCATCTTGGCCAGGCTTTCCAGCGTGGTGTTGGACTTGACATGTTCGTCGGTATCGAACACGACTTCGCCCTTGCGGGTCTGCTTGACGATCGGCACGATCTGCGACTTGAAATAGCCGGCCGCGATGGCCGCGGTAGCACGACGCTGGGATTCGACGGCGAAGGCATCCTGCTGCTCGCGGGTGAAGCCATGCTTGGCCGCCAGATTTTCAGCGGTGATACCCATGTGGCCGACACCGAACGGGTCGGTCAGCACGGCAACCATGGAGTCGATGGCCTTGGTATCACCCATGCGGGCGCCGGAACGCAGCGCCGGCATCATGTAGGTGCCCTTGGACATCACTTCGACACCGCCACCGATACCGTAATCGGCATCGCCCAGCATGATGTTCTGGGCGGTGGTGACAATCGCCTGAAGGCCGGAGGAGCACAGACGGCTCACCTGCATGGCGATGGATTCCATCGGCAGGCCGGCCTGGATGGAAGCAACGCGGGAGACGTAGGCATAGCGGGAATCGGTCGGAATACAGTTACCGACCGTAACGTAGTTGATCTCTTTCGGATCGACACCGGAGCGGGCGACAGATTCCTTCATGACGATGCCGGCCAGCTCGCTGGCTTCGAAATCGGCTAGGGAACCACCGAAAGCACCGATAGCGGAACGGACTGCGCTCAGAACGACAACTTCTCTGCTCATGTAAACCTCCTGATAAAAATTATTCAGCCCACCAGACTGGCGAACTCCAACAAAAAGAGCAACAACATCCACAGCACCGTGGCCCGCCAGACGAGTCCGACGGCGCTTTGCATGAAATCGACATCGGCCGGGTCACCGACCCCCAGTTCCGCGCGATCGCTCACTTCGACGCCTTCGGCGAGCGGCATGCCGAGTTGCACCCCGAGCGCACCGGCACCACTGGCCAGCACGATACCTAGATCACGATCCGGCCACTGGCCAGCCTGGGTGCGCCAGCAATAAACCGCATCCTCGAAATCGCCGACGATGGCAAAGGCAGATGCGGTCGCCCGCAACGGCAACCAATCGATGATACCGAAAACCTGACGGGAAAACGCGGAGAAATCATTGTGCTCCGCAGCATTTTTACCCTCCCAGCGATCCTTGATTACTGCTGCCATGCGGTAAAGCACCGCACCACACGGCCCCGGCAATACGACAAAGCAAAGCAGCACGCCAAACACGTGGCGGTGCGCGGCGGCCAGCGCCGTTTCGATAGTCAGGCGGGCGATTTCCTGCGATCCGAGGTCGTCAGCCGAACGCCCCTGCCACTCGGCCAACAGGTGCCGGGCACGCGGCAGATCGCCGAGGCGCAGCGCGAGATGGATTTCGGTGTAATGGTGGCTGAACTGGCGGAACCCCATGGTCAGATAGAGAACGCCGATGTTGAGCAACAAGGCCAGGATGGGCGAAACCGAGTAAAGCAGCCCATAAACCACGGCGATCAGAATCACCGGCGCCAGCACGGCAAGGCACCAGGCAATCACGCCCTGGCGATATTCGCCGGCGTTGAAACGGGATTCGATGAAGCCCGCCCAGGCCGCAAGCGGCTCTTCCACCACGCGGCGGTAATTCAGGGGTTGCAGTTGCTCGATGAGAAAGACTGCGATGAGCGAGAGAAGACTCATGTAGTGCCGGGGGATGCCGGATTCGGCTTATCTTCTTGTGCTAAAACGCCACCATACCACAAGCTCATGCAGCGTGGAGGCCGAGGCGTTCGGTAAGCGAGCGGATCATGCCGGCCGTCGCTCCCCAGATGAAATAATCGCCGTAGGGCATGGCGAAGAAATGCCGCAGGGCACCGCGGTAGTGCAGCGAATGCCGTTTGTGATTGGCCGGGTCGAGCAGGAAAGCCAGCGGCACTTCGAACGCTTCCGCCACCTCGAAGGGATCGAGCGCCAGTTCGAAAGGCGGCGTCACCAGGGCGACCACCGGCGTGACCCGAAAACCGGTGCCGGTACGGTATTCCGGCAGAAAGCCAAGTACCTCGACATGTTCGCGAGCGAGACCGATTTCCTCTTCCGTCTCGCGCAATGCGGTATGGATCGGTGATTCATCTTCCGCTTCGACGCGCCCACCGGGAAAACTGATCTGGCCCGCGTGATCCTTGAGATGCGCAGTACGCTGGGTCAGCAGCACGGTCTGGCCGTTATCGCGCAGGACAATCGGAAAGAGGACGGCGGCGGGCGTCAACGGCAGACCCTCGCCGCCATCCTCCTGTACGAAATGGCCAGTTATCGGCTCACGCAATAGACTCGCACGCAGGCGGTCAAGATCGACACTCATGCAGCTTCGGCGTCGCCCGCGATTTCCGCATGGACCGACGACAGTGCATCCTGCAAGGTTTCCTCGGACAACTGGTTGAGCGACGTGGCCACCATGTCGGCCGCCTCGATGGCGCCAACTGGCAGGCGCTTGCTGTCGAGGCTGGCGATCAGCGCCGCCGAGGCGCCGACCACATGCAGGATAGCCTGCCGCTCGCTCATCAGCATTTCGACTTCGCGCCGAAGCATGGCAATTTCCTGATCGCGTTGCGGCATGGTCTCTCTCCTAGAATCTTCTTTTAAGTGTCATGGTACTGCCATCGCGCTGCATTTCCATCCGGTTCAGGAAACTCATGCCGAGCAGCGCCATCGGCATTTCGCTCTGGTGGATCAGGGCATCCACATTATGCAGCGTGATATCGCCAACCCGCACCGTATCGAGCTGTACCTTGGTCACCACCGCCTGGCCGTTGGCCGTGTTGGTCATGCCGCGCTGCCCGCGACTGGCGTCGAGGCCGATGCGCCGGGCATCGGAAGCGCCCAGCGAAATCATGGTCGCCCCCGTATCGACGATGAAGCGCACCGAGGTGCCGTTGATCGTCCCCGTGGTGTAGAAATGCCCCTGCCCATCGGCGTTCAGAATGACTTTTCCGGAACCGTCGGCAGAAGCGGCGCCGATGGCGTGCTGGCCGACACGCAATGGACGCTTCTTGCCGCCGATTTCGATGACGGCCTGATCGCCCTGAACGGAAAGCACCTTCACCCCGTCCAGCGTCTGGCCGACGGCGACCGCCTGCGGTTCACCGCCATTGATCATCAGCATCGCCTTGCTGCCCATCACTCCGGCCAGGCCGACATCCTGCGCGGCAGCGAATCCCGAAACAAGGCCGAGAAGCAGGGCGAAGCGCGTAAAATGGTCCTTCATTTATTTGTCACTCCAGCCACCATGCAACCCGTTGCCATCTTTCGCCACTCTCCTACTGAAGGTCCGGGCTATTTTGCCATATTCCTTGAGCAGCAAGGGATTCCATGGCGGCTGATCGCCATCGACGAACGAGAGCCAGTGCCGGTCACGGTCGACGGCTTTTCCGGCCTCTGTTTCATGGGCGGGCCGATGAGCGTCAATGATCCGTTGCCGTGGATCGAACCCGTTTGCAACCTGATCCGCGCTGCCGTGGCGAAAGACGTCCCGGTCATCGGCCACTGCCTGGGCGGCCAGCTGATGAGCAAGGCACTGGGCGGCCAGGTCACCAGAAACGCCGTCAAGGAAATCGGCTGGGGCGAGGCCGGCGGCGAAAACGATCCGATCGCCCGACGCTGGCTGGGTGCCTGGGCCGGCAAGATTGGCACAGTATTTCAATGGCATGGTGAAACCTTCAGCATTCCGCCCGGCGCCACCCGCCTGTTCGCCAACATGCACTGCACCAATCAGATGTTCGCGCTCGGCCCGCACCTCGGCATGCAATGCCATGTCGAGATGACCCCGGAAATGATCGCCACATGGTGCGGGCAATGGGCCGACGAGGCGATTGCCGTCGCCGACCAGTCCAGCGTCCAAATGCCTGAAGTCATGCAAAAGGAAATCGCCGAGCGCCTGCCGGTGATGCGTCAGTTGTCGGAGCAGCTTTACTCGGTGTGGATCAAGGGCCTGCAGCGCTGAAACCAGGCATCTGAAAAACAAAACGGGCAGCCAGGCTGCCCGTTGATTTTTGCCCTTTTCCGGCCGTCGACCGCAACAGGCGGCTCAGTCGCGAAAATTGCCGTACTTGATCGGGAAATCGGTAATCGACTTGGTAATCAGCGCGATGCACGCCTGCAAGTCGTCGCGCTTGGCGCCCTGGACGCGCACGGTATCGCCCTGAATCGAGGCCTGCACTTTCAGCTTGCCATCCTTGACCAGCTTGACGATCTTCTTGGCCAGATCGCTGTCGATGCCATCCTTGATCTTCATTTCCTGCTTGACTTTGTTGCCGGAGACACTGATCACCTTCTGGTGATCGAGGCGCTTGACGCTCTCCTTCTCCTTCTTTTCCATGGCGGGAAACAGGAGATCCTTGATCTGGTCGAGCTGAAAATCGGAATCGCCATGCAAGGTGATGACCTTGTCCTTCTCGTTCAGTTCGACCTTGGCGCTGGTGCCCTTGAAGTCATACCGGTTGTCGATCTGGCGTGAGGTGACGTCGATGGCGTTCTTCAACGCCACCATGTCCGCTTCGGAGGTGAAGTCAAAGCTCGGCATGGCGCTTACCCGAAGTGGCAGACGTAATGATAGGCGTCACCATCGGCGACGAAAATTTCGAAGCTGGAATTGCCCGGCACGTTGAAGGACTGGCCTTCGCCCCAGGTCTTCCACTCGCTTTCACCCTTGAGCTTGACGCGGCACGAACCGCCGACGCCTTCCATGATTTCCGGTGCACCGGTATTGAAGGTCAGGCTGGACGGCAGGATCACACCGACCGTCTTCTTGGTGCCGTCGGCCAGCACCACGGTGTGGCTGACGCACTTGCCGTCGAAATAAACGTTGGCTTTTTTAACTACGGAAACGTTGTCGTATTGCGACATTTAAATACCCCAGATCTTTTGAATGACTGCCTTGGCAATGAAACCGACCATGCCGAAGGCCAGCACGAAGAACAGCACGAAGGTGCCCGTCTTGCCGGCTTTCGACTTCCAGGCGATCTCGCCGATGATGAAGAGCATGAACAGGATGAAGGCGCCCACCCCCCAGGTCGCGCCGAAATCCGCAAGCTGCTCCTCGGTAAACCCGAACAGGGTGTTGGCTTCCATCGCTTAAGCCTGCCCCTTCTTCGCGCGCAGGTTGGCGGCAATACGCATGCGCAGCGCGTTGAGCTTGATGAAGCCGGCCGCATCCTTCTGGTCGTAGGCACCGGCATCGTCCTCGAAGGTGGCGATGGTCGGGTCGAACAGGGAATCAGTCTTGGAGTCGCGACCGACGACGATGACGTTGCCCTTGTAGAGCTTGACGCGGACGAAGCCGTTGACCGTGCCCTGGGTGTGGTCGATCAGCACCTGCAGCGCTTGACGTTCGGGGCTCCACCAGTAGCCGTTGTACACCAGGCTGGCGTAACGCGGCATCAGGTCGTCCTTGAGGTGGGCAACTTCGCGGTCGAGGCAGACGGATTCGATGGCGCGGTGCGCGCGCAGCATGATCGTGCCACCGGGGGTTTCGTAGCAGCCGCGCGACTTCATGCCGACGTAACGGTTCTCGACCAGATCGAGACGGCCGATGCCGTGCTTGCCGCCCAACTGGTTCAGCGTCGCCAGCACCTGCGCCGGGCTCATGCGCGTACCGTTGAGGGCAACGATGTCGCCCTTCTCGTATTCGATGTCGAGGTACTCGGCCTGGTCCGGTGCGGCCTCCGGGGAAACCGTCCAGCGCCACATCGATTCCTCGGCTTCGGCGGCCGGGTTTTCCAGGTGGCGGCCTTCGTAGGAAATATGCAGCAGGTTGGCATCCATCGAGTACGGCGAACCGCCCTGCTTGTGCTTCATGTCGACCGGGATGCCATGCTGCTCGGCATAGGCCATGAGTTTCTCGCGCGACAGCAGATCCCACTCGCGCCACGGGGCGATGACCTTGATGCCCGGCTTCAGCGCGTAGGCGCCGAGTTCGAAACGGACCTGGTCGTTGCCCTTGCCGGTCGCGCCGTGCGAAATCGCATCGGCACCGGTAGCATTGACGATCTCGATCAGGCGCTTGGCGATCAGCGGGCGGGCGATCGAGGTGCCGAGCAGGTATTCGCCTTCGTAAACGGTGTTGCAGCGGAACATCGGGAAGACGAAATCGCGGACGAACTCCTCGCGCAGATCGTCGATGAAGATATTTTCCGGCTTGATACCGAACTGCAGCGCCTTGGCGCGTGCCGGTTCGAGCTCTTCGCCCTGGCCGAGGTCGGCAGTAAAGGTCACCACTTCACACTGGTAGGTATCCTGCAGCCACTTGAGGATAACGGAGGTATCGAGACCGCCGGAATAGGCCAGCACCACTTTTTTGACGTCGCTCATTTCTGTTCCCTTGTTTCGTTTAATCCTGCCGCTCAGCCCTGGATGCGGCCCAACAGCAAATATTCCATCAGTGCCTTCTGGACGTGCAAGCGATTTTCCGCCTCTTCCCAGACAACCGATTGCGGCCCGTCGATGACCTCTGCGGTCACTTCCTCGCCGCGATGCGCCGGCAGGCAGTGCATAAAGAGAGCCTCGGGATTCGCCACGCGCATCATGTCGCCATCGACGCACCAGTCGGCGAAAGCCTTGATCCGTGCTTCGTTCTCGGCCTCGAAGCCCATGGAAGTCCACACGTCGGTCGTCACCAGATCGGCACCGCGACAGGCATCCATCGGGTCGGCAAAAACCTGGAAACGCGCACTATCGATCTTGCCAACCAGTTCCGAATTAATTTCGTAGCCCGGCGGCGTCGACACATGCACCTTGAAGTCAAGCACCTGCGCCGCCTGCAGCCAGGTATTGCACATGTTGTTGGCATCGCCGACCCAGGCCACGGTCTTGCCCTGGATGCAGCCGCGATGCTCGATGTAGGTGTAGATGTCGGCCAGGATCTGGCACGGGTGATATTCGTTGGTCAGCCCGTTGATCACCGGCACGCGCGAGTTGGCGGCAAAACGCTCGATGATTTCCTGCTCGAAGGTGCGGATCATCACGATGTCGCTCATCCGCGAGATCACCTGCGCCGCATCTTCGACCGGCTCGCCTCGTCCGAGCTGGGAATCGCGGGTATTCAGATAGATCGCCGAACCGCCGAGCTGCTGCATGCCTGCCTCGAAGGACAGCCGCGTCCGCGTACTGGCCTTCTCGAAGATCATCACCAGCGTGCGGTCGCTGAGCGGCCAGTACTTTTCGTAGGACTTGAACTGGTTCTTGATCCAGCGCGTGCGTTCGAACACATATTCGAACTCTTCGCGCGTGAAATCCTTGAATTGCAGAAAGTGTTTGATCGCCATGATTTAGGCCGCCAGAAATTCCTTGATCAGAGGGGCGCTGCGGTCGACCAGTTCCCTGGCCTCATTTTCACTGAAGGTCAGCGGCGGCAGCAGGCGAACCACCTTGTCGGCCGTCACGTTGATCAACAGCCCGGCCGCCAGCGCCTTGCCGACCAGTTCGCCACACGGGCGATCCAGTTCGATACCGATCATCAGGCCCTGGCCACGAATCTCGACGACGCCCTTCAGCCCCGCCAGCGCCTCAGCCATCAGCTGGCGGATCAGCGCACCAACGCGCTCGGCATTCGCCATCAGGCCATCCTGCTCGATGGTGTCGATGGTCGTCAGCGCTGCGGTACACGCCAGCGGATTGCCGCCGAACGTCGAGCCATGATTGCCCGGTCCGAACAGCCCGGCCGCCTTGCCACCGACCATGCAGGCTCCGATCGGTACGCCGGAACCCAGCCCCTTGGCCAGCGTCGCGATATCCGGCTGGATGCCGGCATGCTGATAGCCGAACCATTTGCCGGTGCGTGCCATGCCGCACTGCACTTCGTCGCAGATCATCAGCCAGCCGCGCTCATCGCACAGCTGACGCAAACCTTTCTGGAATTCGATGGAGGCGAGATGAATGCCGCCCTCACCCTGCACGATTTCCAGCATCACGGCGACGATATTCTTGTTGTGCTCTGCAACCGCCCTGATCGCTTCCAGGTCGTCGTAGGGGACACGAACAAACCCGGAGACCAGTGGCTCGAAACCGGCCTGCGCCTTGCGGTTGCCCGTTGCCGACAGCGTCGCCATGGTCCGGCCGTGAAAGGCTTTTTCCATGACTATGATGGTTGGCGTTTCGATGCCCTTCTTGTGGCCGTAAAAACGTGCCAGCTTGATAGCCGCCTCGTTGGCCTCGCAACCGGAATTGCAGAAGAAAATCTCCTGCATGCCGGAACGCTCGGCCAACTTGTCGGAAAGCTCATCCTGCTCGCGAATGTGGTAAAGGTTGGAGGTATGCAGCATGCGTCCGGCTTGCGCGGCAATTGCCGCCACCAGCCTGGGATGCGCATGACCCAGGGTCGAAACTGCAATCCCGGACAACGCGTCCAGGTACTCCTTGCCCTCGGTATCGGTAATCCGGCTACCCTGACCGTGGCTGAATGCCACCGGCAACCGGGCATAAGTATTCATGACATGCGACATGAGGCAACCCCAAAAAACGAAAACGGCGGCCAATGCCGCCGGAACGATCGCCACCCAACGGTTCAAGAAGC
>Ga0209202_1000795_pt1 | contig 22207 bp, 24 predicted proteins | sample AD_UKC032_MetaG_FD_184416 | JGI IMG/M metagenome (GOLD analysis project Ga0209202, IMG submission 184416) | Active sludge microbial communities of municipal wastewater-treating anaerobic digesters from USA - AD_UKC032_MetaG (SPAdes) (version 2) | ecosystem: Engineered > Bioreactor > Anaerobic >... | reverse complement strand
TCGGGCCTCGAAGAACAGGCGCTCGCGCAGATCAAGCGCGGCGTGTCGATCCCCGGCTGGCGCGTCGAGCACGGCGCAGGTCGGCAGCGTTGGGCGAAGTCGGCCGCCGAGGTGCTGGCCGTTGGTTCGATGTTCGGCGTCGATTTAGCTCGGCCAGTGGAACCGATCACACCGCTGCAGGCCGTCGCCAAGGGCTTGCCCGAGCAGATGCTGACGGCCATGTCCGAGACGCCCCGCGGTGCCGCTGCGTTGGCGCGCGACGACGGCTCGCGGGCGCGTGCGGTGTTCGGAAGAACGTCGAGTTAACGCAGTTCGTTAAAACATAGTTGACGACTACGTTAAAACGCAGTAACGTTCAGCCCTCACTACTCGGAGTCTCAATGAGCACCAAGAAAGACATTCTGTTTCCCGTCGGTCGCCTCGTGCGCGGTTCGCTCTACAAAGGCCAGGACAAAGACGCTGAAGGCAAGCCGCTGGTCGTGAAGTCCGGCCCGAACACCGGCCAGGCGCGTCTCGACTTCTACTTTGCCGTGGCGATCCCGAAGCAACCCGGCCACACGCACTGGGCGCAGACCGACTGGGGCCAGCTGATCTGGGGCGTCGGACACGCTGCATTCCCGCAAGCCGCGCAAGCCCCGAGTTTCGCGTGGAAAGTCATCGACGGCGACTCGACCGTCCCGAACAAGAAGGGCCGCAAGCCCTGCGACAACGAGGGATACAAAGGCAATTGGGTCGTGCAGTTCAGCAGCGGCTACGCGCCCAAGATTTTCACCGCCGACGGCACGCAGCAGTTGACCGAGGTCGACGCCGTCAAGCTCGGCTACTACGTGCAGGTCTACGGCTCGTGCGACGGCAACGGCTCGCAGTCGCAGCCCGGTGTGTTCGTCAATCACGGGATGGTCGCGATGGCAGGCTACGGCCCCGAGATCAGCGTAGGTCCTGACGCCAGCGCCGTCGGGTTCGGCAAGGGGCCGGCCCCCGCCGGCATGATGAGCGCCCCGGCCGCGGGCGCGTTCAACCCCGCGCCGCCGGTCGCCCCGGTGCCTGGTGTGCCCCCGATCATGGCCGCGCCGCCCGCCCCGGTCGCTGTCGCGCCGAACCCGGCGATCCTGATGCCGCCCCCGCCGGCCGCCGTGGTGCCCGCCGCGCCGCCCGCTGGCCCGGTGATGACCGCGAAGGCTGCGGGCGTCACCTACGAGCAGATGGTGGCCGGCGGCTGGACCCGCGAGGCCCTGGTGCAACACGGCTACGCGCTGGCGTGAGGTGACGATGGAACACGCGAAGCACCCGAGCGCTACGAAGCGCGGCCCCGGCCGACGCCACGCGGCCGTGCGAAGTGGCAAGACCAAAAAGACGAACTTCGCTGCCGCGCTGGTAGCGCACTGGGCTGCGAAACGCGCCGGCAGCAAAGCGCACAAGGCCAAGCACACGCTGCGCGACAAGCACGGCGCCGTCACGTTGACCGGCCAGCCCTGCGAGTTCGTTGACTGCCGGCCCGATGGCCGCTGGTACGAGTTGGGCGGCAGCAGCGGACCCGAGGGTTTCGCCGTGGACGCGCGCCGCGTATGGCTCGCTGGCATCAGTGCGCAACGTGGGTACTGATGAACTGCGGCAAATGCGGGGCGTGGTCGTCGGTGGGCGAGACGCGCAAGGCCGACCGGGGGTTCACCCTGGCGCGGCGGCGGCGGTGCGCCAACGGCCACACGTTCACGACCTACGAGGTGCTGGCGCCGATCTACCGGCACCGGCCCTCGGTGGTGCGCAAGACGGTGATCGCGGCCGAAGCGCGGGGCCTGCGGGCGAAGCGCGATGCGGCGATCGTGGCGGCGTGCAAGACGCGCACGCAGGCGGCGGTGGCGATCGAGTTCGGCGTGTCGAGGCCGATGGTGTCGAAGGTGCTGCGCAATGCCTGCTGACGGGCGTGCAGGGCGTGTGCAACGCGACGTGCGGCAGCGGGAGGGCTCCGTGCCAATGGCTCCCGGTCTGACGCCGCGCCAGGCCCAGGGGCAACACCGCTTGCTCGAAATGCTGCACACCGCCCAAGCGGTGAAGGGCGACGCGTTCGGCGCCGTGGCCTACGCCGCCGTGCAGGCTCGCGTCAGCATGGCGGGGTTCGACCGGGGGATCGGCAAGACCGCGTCGTTCCGCGAGCGCAGCCACACGGCGGGCTCGCTCATGGACGTGGTGCGGGAACTGGCGTCGACCCTCGACCTGCCGCCCGGTCAGTTGGCCGAGGCTTTGAAGCACGCCCGTGTCATGTACCGCGAGGCGTTCGAGCGATGAGGGGCCGACTGCACACGGCGACCGCCGAGGTCGACCGCTTACTCGCGGACCCGAAGGCCAAACCCAGCACGGTCAAGGCTCGCCTCCACGCGGTCGAGAACCTGGCCGTCGACATCAAACACTGGTGCGGCTGGCCGGCGCTGGTGGCGTCGCTGACGGCGGATGCGGAACGGCTGCGGGAGCGCTTGCGATGACGCGCGACTGGGGTTTGTTCGCTCTGCACCAGGGCGATTGCAGGGAAGTCCTCGCGTCGATGCCGGCTCAGTCGGCGCATTGCTGCGTGACCAGCCCGCCTTACTTCGGGCTGCGCGACTACGGGCACGACGGCCAGATCGGGCTTGAGCCCACGCCGGCCGAGTACGTCGCGCAGATGGTCGAGGTGTTCCGCGAAGTGCGCCGCGTGCTGCGGGATGACGGCACGCTTTGGCTGAACTTGGGGGATAGCTATGCGGCGAGCCGGAGCTATCAGGTGCCAAGCACCAAAGGCGGCCCCAAGCACAGCGAAAGCCGAGCCGCGGGCGGGAAGTCAAGCGAAGTACCGCCCGGCCTGAAGTCGAAGGACTTGCTCGGCATCCCCTGGCGCGTCGCATTCGCCCTGCAGGCCGATGGCTGGTGGCTGCGGCAGGACATCATTTGGAGCAAGCCGAACCCGATGCCTGAGTCGGTGCGCGACCGCTGCACCAAGGCCCACGAGTACGTGTTCCTGCTGAGCAAGTCGGAGCGGTACTACTTCGACAGCGATGCGATGCAGGAGCCGGCGGTCGGCAAGACGCAGCACGACCTGACGGGTCCCGGCTACCGAGCGCCAGGCCAAGCGCCGAACACCGGCAATCGCAAGGCTTTGCGTTCTGACATCGAGAGCCGGCATCGCAGCCAAATCGCAGGAGGGCAGAGTCTGCAGAACGACCCCAACGGATTGCGCAACAAGCGCAGCGTCTGGACCGTCGCCACACAGCCGTTCAAGGGCGCCCACTTCGCCACGTTCCCGCCGGCCCTGATCGAGCCCTGCGTGCTGGCCGGCTCGCCCCCTGGCGGCGTGGTGCTCGACCCGTTCGGCGGCGCCGGCACGACCGCGCTCGTGGCGACGAAACACGGCCGCCGCGCAGTGCTCTGCGAGTTGAACCCCGAGTACGTGGACCTCGCCGAGCGCCGCATCGCGCAAGCGATCTTCGGCGCCGCAGCGTTCGGCGAGGCAGCATGACCCTCGTACCCCCGCCCCCGCCGCGCCTCGAAGACCTGCCGCGCGGCACGCGCCTCGTCGCGGGCCTCGGTTACGCGACGATCATCCCGGATCTCGACTTCGAGACGTTCTCGGCAGCCGGCTACGTGTGGAACGAGGCCGCCGGCAAGTGGGACGGCCCGCCGGGCGCACCGGGCAGCACCAAGGGCCTCCCCGTGGTCGGCGCGGCCATCTACTCGGCCGACCCCTCCTGCGAGGTGCTGTGCGCCGCCTTCGACCTGAAGGACGGCCTCGGCCGGCGTCGTTGGCGCCCAGGCCTGCCGCCGCCCGCCGACCTGTTCGCCTACCTCGCGACAGGCGGCGTGATCGAGGCCGTCAACGTCGGGTTCGAGCGCTGGATCTGGGAGAACGTCTGCGTGCCGCGCATGGGCTGGCCGCCAGTACACCCGAGCCAGTGGCGCTGCGTGGCGGCCAAGGCCCGCGCCTTCTCGCTGCCGGGCTCGCTCGCGAAGATGGGCGAGGTGCTGCGCCTGAACGTGCAGAAGGACAAAGAGGGCACGCGGCTTATCAACAAATTCTGCATGCCTCGCAAGCCGACGAAGGGCGACCCGCGCAAGCGAGTGCCGATGCGCTTCGAGCCGTTGAACATCGACGACCTGCGTGCCGGCGCCGACACCGCGCAGATCGCCGAGGACTTCAACGACACGTGCGCAATGCTGTCGTACAACGAAACCGACATCGCTTCGGAGGCCGAAGCCAGCAGCCGCATCCCCGACCTCGAAGGCGAGGAACTGGCGTGGTGGCAGGTCGACCAGGCGATCAACAAACGCGGCGTTCACATCGACCTCGCCAGCGTCGAGAACTGCATTGCGGTGATCGAGCAGGCGATGGCGAAGTACCACGCCGAACTGTTCGAGTTGACCGGCATCGACGCCGCCAGCAAGGTGCAGCAGCTGGTCGGCTGGCTGCGCGGCCAAAGCGTCTTCATGGACTCGCTCGACGAGGACGCCGTCGAGGCGATGCTGAAGAACCCGCACCTCACGCCGGCCGCGCGCCGTGTGCTTGAGATACGCGCCGCGGTGGGCAGCGCGTCGGTCAAGAAAGTCTTTGCGATGCGCAACCGTGCGACGGCCGCGAGCCGCATGCACGACCTGTTCATCTACTACGGGGCGCGCACAGGGCGCGCGACCGGCGAGGGGCCGCAGCCGACCAACAGCCCGAAGGCCGGTCCTGATCTCGTGCGCTGCGGCTGCAAGCGGCACTACGCGCCCACGCTGGCCGCCTGCCCGTGGTGCGGCGTGCCGAAGTCGCCGACGCTGCGCCTGGTCGAGTGGAGCCCCGACGCCGCCGAGGACGCGATCGAGGTGCTGCGTCACCGCTCGCTGCAGTTGCTTGAGTCGGTCATGGGCGACGCGATGCACGCGATAGCCGGCTGCATCCGCGGGCTGTACGACGCGGCGCCGGGCCACGACCTCATCAGCACAGACTACAACTCGATCGAGGCCGTGGGCGCCGCCATGCTGGCGGGCGAGCAGTGGCGCATCGACATCTTCCGCACGCACGGCAAGATTTACGAAGCGTCAGCCGCAAAGGCGTTCAACGTTCCGTTCGAGGACTTCGCGAAGCACAAGGCCGAGACCGGCCAGCACCATCCCCTCAGACAGAAGGGAAAAATTCTCGAACTGAGCATGTCATACCAGGGCTGGCTTGGCGCGGCCCGCGCGTTTGACTTCCCCGGCACCGACGACGAGATCAAGGCGGCGATCCTCGCGTGGCGCGACGCCAGCCCGGCGATCGTGTGGCTGTGGGGCGGGCAGACGCTCGGCACCGCGTCGTCGATCCGTGGCGACAATTTCGCTGACCGCTGGGATCGTACGCCGCACTACTTCGGCGTCGAGGGCATGGCGATCCAGGCGATCCTCGACCCGGGCACCGAGTACGTCGTCAAGCGGCTCGACGGCACCGACAGCGGCATCGCGTTCCTCATGCGCGGCAAGACGCTTCACTGCCGCTTGCCGTCGGGGCGCTGGCTGACGTACCACGATGCGCGCGTCGAGCCGAGCGAGCGCGGGCTGTCGATCTCGTACTGGGGCAACAACACCAACCCGAAGAACGGCCCGGTCGGCTGGATCGAGATCCGCACGTGGGGCGGGCGCCTCGTCGAAAACTGCATCGCCGAGGGCACGCTGGTGTTTACGTCGCGCGGCTGGGTCGCAATCGAGCAGGTGCGCGCCGACGACCTCGTGCACGACGGCGTCGAGTTCGTGCGCCACGCGGGTCTCGTCGCCAAAGGCGTGCAGCCCTGCCTTCCCGTTGACCACGTATGGATGACCCCCGACCATGAAGTTCTCACCGACGACGGCTGGCGCGCTGCCGAGACAAGCCCAAGGCCTTACCGGCCAACGCTTCGGGATGCTGACGGCGTTGCGCCCCGGCAAGACGAACGGGCACAAACGCTGGTGGGTGTTCCGTTGCGACTGCGGGAAAGAGCGCGAGAAGTGCGGGGTGGGCGTGAAGAAAGACCTTCGGATCGGGCGTTGGCCGAACTGCGGCTGCATGACGAAGGCGTCGATCGCAAAGGCGCGCACCACGCACGGGATGAGCAAGCACCCGGCGTACGCGGTGTGGCGGTCGATGAACGATCGCTGCCGGCTGCCGTCGCATCAGGCGTGGGAACGGTATGGCGGGCGGGGCATTCGGGTCTGCGAGCGCTGGGGAGGATCGTTCGAGAACTTCTGGCAGGACGTGGGCGCCGAGTACAGACGCGGTTTGGAGATCGACCGGATCGACAACAACGGGAACTACGAGCCGGGCAACACGCGCTGGACGAATCAGATCGTGCAGCACAACAACCGGCGGGACAACCTTCGCATACCGACGCCGAGCGGGCTGCTGACGTTGGCGCAAGCCTCGCGCCGCTACGGCATCGGGCAGACCACGTTGCAGTACCGAGTGGCGAACAACTGGCCGACCGACCGACTGTTGATCGAGCCGAACGTCGCGAACAAAGGGTTTTCGACATCCTCGACTGCGGCCCGCGGTCCCGTTTCGTAGTGCTCGGCGGCAGCGGCCCGTTCATCGTCCACAACTGCAACCAGGCGACCTGCCGCGACATCCTGCGCTTCGCGTGCATCAACCTCGAAGCGCGCGGCTACCCCGTCGTGCTGCATGTGTATGACGAGATCGTGTGCGAGATACCCGAGGGCTTCGGGTCGCTTGAGGAATTCCAAGCCATCGTCGAAGTGCCGCCGTTCTGGGCGCGCGACTGGCCGATCCGCGCGCCCGGTCCTTGGCGCGCGAAACGTTACCGGAAAGGTTAACTATGTTCTGGCCCATCACTCTCATCCGCCGTCCACGGCCCGCGCCCCCGACGCTCGACAGCACCCGCCGCGAGCGGCTGCGCGCCGCACAGTTCGAGTTGCTGGAAGCGCAGGCGTGCGCCGAAGACTGGGCGCACCGTGTCGACATGCTCCTGGCGCGCTGCAAGCGCCTTGAGGGTCGGATCGAGGACGCGTCGTGACCCCGTAGTCAGGGGGTACTAAGGGCAAACCCTGCCCCTAGAAATATCGGTTGCGTGGTTGTGCGTTCGAGCGCAAAGTTCGTCTGTGTTTTGACGAAATTGACAATTGACGGAGAGCACCATGCCCCTCCCCCGCACCGTTCAAAGGCCCGTTAGCATCCGGTTCTTGCCGACCTCGATTGAGCTAATGCCGCCTTCTCCCACCCCAACGCCACTTCTGCAGTTCCTTCGCGCGCTCACCAAAGAACAGCGCGAAGCGGTTGCGAACACGTGCGGAACTACCACAACCTACCTCTACCAGCTGGCCGCCGAGAAGCACCCGAACCCTCGGGTGCGGCTCGCGCTCGCGATTTGCGCCGAGTCCCGCCGGCTGTCCCGCAAGATCCACTCGCCGCCGCTCACGATCGACGACCTGCTCGGGGGCCCGGCCGAACGCGAAGAACATTGAACCGTGTGCCGCATCATCTACGACAAGGCCGACGCCGCCGCGTCTCTCTCTCTCGCTGAGCGTGTCGACGTTCGAGAAGTTGGTGCGAACGGGCCAAGCCCCGCGGCCGCGCAAGATCAGCGAGGGCCGCGTGGGTTGGCTGCACCGCGAGCTGGTCGAGCACTCCGAGGGCTTGCCGGTGAGCGACCTGCCCCCGCCGCAGAACACCCGGGGCCGGGCGAAATGAACGACCGCCGTCGTCCGCATCCGGTGTTGGAGATCGACCCGCTCGACCCCACGGTGTTCTTGCGCTCGTGTGCTGCGCTGGACGCGCAGCGCCGCAGCACAGACACCCCGGCCCTTCCCGCATCGCTTTGGCGGCCGGCAACCAAAAAGAAAGCTATGCGCTATGGCAACCGCTGACCCCTTCGCCAGCCTGCGCGCTCAGTCCGTCACTGTCGTCGCGGGCGAACCCTTCTCGCGAGGCGATCTCGTGGTGCTCGACAGCGCTGGCCGGGCGATCAGGGCGCTCAGCGTGTCCGCGGAGCAAGCGGCTCGCGCCCTTGCAGCGTTCGGAACCGCAGCACGGGTCGTCGACGTGCAGACGCAGGCCGAACTACGTCTCGCCTCGGAGCGCTCGGGCCTCTTGCGTCGGTTCAAGCTGCGGACCCTGGCGAAGCGGCGGCGATAGCCTCCAACCGTTCTGCCAGCCGAGTGAGCCAGTCGCGGCGCTCGGCGTCGTAGCCGTGGCGGTTGTAGACCGCCTGCACGCCGGGCTGTACGTGGCCCAGGATCGCCTCGGCGACATCTGAGGGGCACCCGAGCCCGGCCAGCATCGTCCGGCCCGTCCTGCGCAGATCGTGGGGCGCCCCCGCCCCCGTCGAGCGCGCTGACTGAAATCTACGACAGTTTGACCGACAGCCGGAAGATGGACCTGATCGAAGCGGCGAAAGTCATCAAACTGGCGGCCTAAACCGCGTAGGCGGTCTTCGGCACGGGCAGCGCGACGCCGCGGGCGCGGGCCAACCGGCCGCGGATTTCCTCGATCGGCAGCACCCGGCGACCCACGTCGCCGTAGGTGCGGCTGCGCAGCACCACCGTGATCGCCTTCCGCGAGCGGTAGCCGGCTTCGTGCGCCCACTTGTCGTTTGCCGCCAGGTGGTTCCACGACTCGATGAGCACGCTCGGGTGCTCTTTGCTGGCGAAGTGATGGTGCACGTGGCCGATGTCGATGTAGTGGAACTCCGTCTCGCCGAAGTCCTTGCGGAAGTCGCTCGTGAGCACGCCGACCAGGCGGGCCGGCGGGCACTTGTCGGAGTGGTGCACCATGACCAGCGTGTTGCCCATCCGGTAGCCGATGAACACGTTGTCGTTGTCGAGCACGTGGACGCGGCCGGTGTGGGCGTAGGCCACGGTCAGCATCTCGCGAATCCAGAAGTCGTTGATGCGCGAGTGGTTGCCTTGGTTGACGATCACGTCAAGGTGCTTGCACTTCGTCAGACATCGCTCGACGATGAACCGCATCGTGCGGCTGTAGACGCGCAGCATCTTCGGGTGGCGGCCGTCGGCGTCGAGGGGATGCCCGCTGGCTGCGGTGACGGCCGCCAGGTTGTCGTAGTGCGTGGCGTCGCCGAGGTCGTTGACCACGATGCGCTCGCAGTTCGGCATCTCGTCGATCAACTGCGCGATGGCCGCGCACAGTTCGGTCTCGGCGATCTTCAGGTCGAAGTTCTCGGTCGTCTCGGCCGCGTGCGCGAGCATGCCGATGTGGGCGTCACCGATCTGAATCCAGGGAATGATGTCGCTTTGGAAGTCGAGCGGCGCAGGCGCGACGGGCAGATGAGGCACGTCGGCGACGAACTCGCCGATGGCCGCCTTGACCATCTCGTTGTACTGCTCCTGGGCGAGTTGCGACTTGACCCACTGCCCCGTCGGCTTGCCGTCCTTGTTGTAGTAGGTGCTGACGCCCTTCGTGACGAACGGCTCGGGCACTGTGCGCGTCATGTCGTGCTCGGGCGAGTAGCCCTGCAGCGCCGCCTTGCGCTTCACGGCGGCCAACGCGTTGCGCACGGCGGTGAAATTCACCCCCAGCGCTCGCGCCGCAGCGCGCTCGCTCTTGTGCGCGTTGATGGCTTCCAACTTCTCGCGCTGCTTGGCGGTAGCGTAGGGGAACAGCCCCTCGTCGACGCGGTAAACGGGCCTCACGGGCGCCTCCCCGCCAGCCGGTAGAGGCGAACCGGCGGTCGGCTGGTGGCGTCATGCTTGCAGACGATCCGCACCGCGCGCCGCGGGTCGGCCCACCCTAGCGCTTCGTGCACGGCGATCGCGGACTGCGCCCCCGCGCCGATGGCTTCCCGGCCGCTCTCGACGTACTGCGGCAACTTTGAGTTGTGGTCCATCAAGTACAGGCCCGTCGGTCCGAGGATCAGCACCGAGGCGTCGCCCATGTTCGGCACTTCTTCCGGCGTGCTGCCGAAGCGGAACCAGTCGACGATCGGTTTGAAGTGGTGCATGCTGCCGGCGAAGCCAAGCAGATGCCCGCGCACGCGCCACACCTTGCGGGCGACCCACACCCTCGTCCCGTCCGACGCGGACGAGTCGGACACCATCACGCCGAGCCTGGCGTCGGCGAGGACCGTCGTCACGCCAGCCCCGCCCGGCGAGCCATTGTCGCCACGTCCATCTCGATGTGATCGTCGACCTCGACCCCGAACGGCAGGCGGTGCGCCGGGTGGCGGTGCGCTTTCGCCAGTGATACCCCCAAGCCGTGAAGCTTCTCCACCAACTCCCGCAGCAACTTGCGCGAGAGCGACCCGTGCAGCCCGGCGATCCAGACGATGTTGTCCGTCTCCCACAGCAACGTGCAGATCGCCACGTAGGGCTCGAACGGCCCCGGTTCCTCGGACGCGTAGAAGCGCAAGGTGCTGGTGACGAGGTCGTGCCGGATCACGAAAAGGCCCTCACGCCGTCGTTTGAGTATTGGCGCCGCTCGAACGCCTGCAGCATGCCGGGGCCGTTGACCACGCGGGTGATCGCATCCCACTGCGATGAGTCGGCGAACGTATTGCAGCCGTGCTGAGACCAGAACCACGCGGCAGTCAGGCAGGCGCCGCCAGGCTCGGCCACGAGGTCGGGGCGCTCGACGTAGGGCTGGCCGAGCGCGAGGGCCGCCTGCGTGTAGTTGTAGCGCCCCGTGAGTTGCTTCAGGCCCCGACCCCGGAAGCGCCACCCGTCGCCGCTGGCCTCGTCGCCGTTGCCCAACCGGCCGGCGTACACGCGGTTCGCCATCGCCTTCGGGTTGCGCGCGAGACGGGCTGCGACTTCGAGGTCCGGCACGCGGCTTGGGAAAATCCTGCGGATCCGCTCGGGACTCGTGTAGTAGAGCGACTCTTCGAGCGTCGTGAAGTTGGCCGACTCCACGCGGCACTGCGCCACGAACCCCGCCACACGCACCGGCGTGTCGATACCGAAGCGGGCGCAGGCGTCGGCCAGCGGGCCCGCGAACACCCGCGCCTGCGTAGGCGCGATGCCGGCGGCCACGAGGGTGCTGAACGAGATCACCGGGCGACTCCCTTGGTCTTCTCGTAGCTGCGCAGTGCGCCGAGCCCGAGCATGCCCATCAGCACCGGCATCATCTCGGTCATGTCGGCCTGCGCCAACGTCATCGGCTTGCCGACGTAGGCGAGCACGAACATGGCGATCGGCAGGCCGCACCAGTTCCAGGCGAACGCCATGCCGCACGTCCAACCGATGAACGGGCGCCACCCGGCCACGAAGGCGTTGCCACTGGATGCCTCGGCCTTGTTGATGTCGAGTTGCCCCTGCACCATCGCCACCGCGGCGGCGAGTTCAGCCTTTTCCTTCTCGGTCTTGTCGGGCCACAGGCGGTCGATCGTCTTCCCGGCGATCGTGTCGACGAGGTTCAGGCCCGCCGTGATCGGGTCGAGTGCCATGATTCCCTCCCTTCCAAGTGCGACGGGGGCCCCGCGAGGCCCCCGTTGTTACCTCAGCCGCAGGTACAGCTTGCGGCGCTTGTACGGCCTTAGACGCCGGTTTTTCCAGCGGGGCTCATAGCCTGCTGGGGGCTGGTTTCCGGCAGGTCCATAGGGCTACGCTTGCTCACGTAGTCGTCGAGCCACTGGCGGGTCTTCGCGATCAGCGCGGTGATGCGGCGGGCGTCGAAAGGCATCAGGCCGGCGCCCAGGCGCGCGGACTGGCTGTTGACCAGTTCGATGTAGCCGGCGCGCAGCAGGCGCACGACGTGATCCCACTCGTCCGATTCCAAGTCGCGCATCGTCGGGAACGGCTGCACCAGGTGCAACATCGGATGCGACTCGGGCATGTCCAGCTGAGGCTGGTTCAGCACGTAGGCCACAGCGCTGTCGATGTCCGTCAGGTACTGCTGCAAGCGGGCCATGTCGAACTCGTTGACGAACGCGACGTTGCTCGACACGCTCATCTGCACTTCCCCCGTGTACCGCGCTAACTTGTCGGCCAGGTAGGTCACGTCGAGGTTGTAGATCGAGGTGGGGAAAAGAGAGGTTTCAGCCATGATGTTTCCTTACGGTTGGTTGAATCAGCGCAGGCCGAACGAGGCGAGCAGGCCCCAGGCCACGAAACCCGGCGCGGCCGTGGCCGCCGCGTCGAGCAGAGAGAACTCACCTTCGCCACGGAATTTTTGTTGCCACTCGTAGGCCAGGCCGACGAGGGTGCCGGCCGTAGCCAGCGCGAAACCGATGTCGTGTTTGGCGATCGCCAGCACCGCCAGCACCGCGACGACGGTCGCTGCGCCTGCCGCCAGGTGCAGCAACTTGTCGCGCGGTATCAGAGTCTTCCAGTTCATCGTTTGCTCCCCTCTCGGATCAGTTGGAGAATGTTCGCGTCGATGCGATCGAGTTGCGCCCGGATGACCGCTACCGACTCTGATACGGCCTTGTCTTGCCGGTCGTCGCGCTGCACCTGCGCTGGCGCCTGCGCTTTCAGCAACTCGACATCCTTTTTGATGTCGGCGATGAACCACATGCCGGCAATGCCGTAGCCCAGCAGCACCACGATGAACGCCACCGGAACTTTCTTGTCCAAGTGCCAACGACCGTCTTCCATGCCCCGTCCAGTACGTTATAACGAAGAACTCTAGCCGACTCGCGGGCGGCGCGCAAGCAGCGATGTTTCGGTGTTACGGGACGCCCCAGCACACGTCGTACCACCCGCTGCCGGATACCGACGTGCCGGCCGTCCAATTGATGCCGTCGGGCGAAACCGCCGTCTCCCCCGACGACGACACTGCGAGCAGGTCGGTTCCGTTGAACGCGAGGGACTGATAAAGCCCCGCCCCGGGCGACGGCAGTGTGCCGGCCGTCCACGTGATGCCGTCAGTCGAACGCAGGGTCTCGGTGTAGGGCGCCCCGCCCGTCGGCGAGTTGACGGCGACGAACATCCCGCCTGGCCCCGCGCAGACTTTGAACCAGCCCTGCGTCGATGCCGGGTTGGTGCGCAAGGTCCACGTGATGCCGTCGGGGCTGGTCATCAGGTTCGTAGACCCGTACAACTCACCCACCGCGACGAACATCCCGAGCGTGTCGGAGTAGGCTACGGACTTCCACGAGGCGAGTGCCGGCGCCCCTGTCGGCGTCGGCGTCGTGCGAGCAGTCCAAGTGACCCCGTCGGGGGATGTGATCGCACCCCCCGAGTTCGAGATAGCGACGAACAGCCCTGCGCCATACGCCACGCACTGCAGGTAGAGAATCGACGGGTGCGTGCGCAGGGTCCACGTGATGCCGTCAGGGCTGGTCATGACGTGCTGAGTCCCGGCCGGCGTCGCGAATCTGACGGCGACGAAAAGCCCGTTGCCGAAAGTCAAGTCCCGCCAAGCCCCCGTGCTCGCCCCGGCGTGCGCCGTCCAAGTAACGCCGTCAGGCGAAGTCATCGCCGCGTTCGAACCTGTCCCCACGGCGGCAAAAACGCCGTTGCCAAACGCGACGCTATACCACGAGACCGCCGCCGCAGAGCGCGCCGTCCACGTGATGCCGTCCGGCGAGGACATCGCCCGACTGGACCCGGAGACCCCCACCGCCGCCCACACGCCGCTTTCCGCCGTCACATCGAACGCCACCTCGTTGCTGTCGGCCCTGTAGCCGGCCGCATCAGTGGCGCGGAACACCAGGCCCGTCGTCAGCGCTTCCGTCGTCAGCGTTCCGCTCAGCACACCCGCGCTCGACAGCGACAGCCCTGCCGGCAGCGCATCGCCCGGCACGCTGAAGAACAGCACCCCTAGGCCGCCGGACCAGTAGCCCGACACGTCCAGGCTGAACGCGTCCCCGACCTCGCCGGCCTGGTCTTCAATCGGCCCCGCGAACACGATGGGCGCGACCGGCGGCACCACGACGCCCACCTCAATCTCCACGGCGTCGCCGTCCGGCGCCCGCGTCTCGACCACGCCGTTGCGGATGAACGCCTTGGCCCCGATCGGAACGGTGGTGCCGCGCGCTCGCACGGTGCTGCCGACCGACACGCCACCGCCGTAGTCGAAGGTGCCTTCGTTCGTGGGCAGCACGACGGTGCTGGTGTCGTCCTCGTCGTGGTGCTCAGTCACCAGGCCGATCCACACGGGGGCCGGCGGCAGTATCTGCTTGAGGCGAACGAACAGGTTGTTGCTCATGGCGGGAAATACTCCACCTCGAAGCTGATGGTGTTGCTGTCGGCCGTGTCCGAAGCTGCGTCCGTGACGCGCACTACGAAGCTGCCGGTCTGCACCGTCGTCGGCGTGCCGCTCAGAACGCCCGTCGAGGGATTCAGGGTGGCGCCGTCGGGCAACGCTCCCGACGCCACGGAGTACGTGTAGGGCAGCGTGCCGCCCGTCCAAAAGTCGAAGTAGTTTCCGATGGAGAACGTGTCGCCCTGCGAGAGCGCGAAGTCGCCGATCGGCCCGTCTATGAACGTCAGCGCGTCCTCGGCAGGCGGTTCTTCCTCGTCGGGCGGGATCACGACGCTACCCTCGATCGCCTTCGTGTGGCGTTCGAGCACCACGGTCTGCGTGACGACCGGCAGGGTCGCGTTCACCGCGACCGAGCGCACCAGACCGTCCCACGCACCGGCCGGGTCGAGAACCCGTGCCAGCTGGCCCTTAACCAGCACGCCAGGCTCGCCAGCGCCCGTCAGCAGGGGTAGGGTGAGGGTCATGGACGCCTGACCGCCTGAAGCGCCCAGGATGGCCGTGCCGCGCATGCGCAGGGCGGGTTCCTCGGTCAGCAGCAGATCCGTGACCAGCGGGTGCAGGTTCACGCCGCTCGTGCCGGCGAGCCGGACGAAGCCGACGGCGCCCTGCTGCTGGCCGGCGACGTAAACACCGGTGTACTCGGGGCGATCCGAACGCTCGTACTGCTCCGACAGCACCGCGTCCAAGGCGATCTCGACATCGGGCGCGACGGTCGGCCACTCGTTCGCCAGGATCGGATAGCGCGGCATGACGCGAACGCCGAGGGCGGTGCGGTCGGCTTGCACCACGGCGCCGACCGCTTCGGCCACCCGGGCGACCACGGCGAGCGGCGTGCCGCTGAACGAGAACACCCGGTCGGGAACAAGCCAGTCTTCGATCTCCCACGACACGCCCAACCCCGTGTAGAGGTTCGCCACGGCGGCGATCTGTGCGCCCGTCGAGATCCCGTCGTTGACCCAGTTCTGGTCAGCCTCGTAGGGCGAGCCTGCGGCAACAGCCGGGCTGCGGCCCGAGACCGTGACGCTGCTTTGCCCGAACGAGCGCGAGCGCGAGACAGCGTCGATGACGAAGACCCACAATTCGCCGTCGATGTCGACCTTGACCTGCGCCGGTTGCTCGCCGGCGGTCAGCTTCGAGTAGAGGGCGTCGCCGCCGGAAGCGCGCAGCGTCCACAGGATTGAGTCCTCGTCGCACGACATCGACACCGACTCGACGGCCAGCACCTCGTCGTCGCGCAGGTCCGTGACCTCCATCGTGTGCGGCACGTCGTACGTGGCGCGAGCGGCGATCGTGTAGAGCGCGACGCCGGGCATCGGCCCCGTGGGCGTGCCGCCCGAGGGCGGCGGCCCGGCCGTGTAGCTGCTGGGTCCGGCGTGGATGGTCGCGCCGTCGCCCCATGGCAACGACGTGCCCCCGCCGTGAACCGTCGACCCGTCGCTCCACGGCGAGCCTACCGACGTGTGGATGGTGCTAGGCATCTACGTCGCCGCGCATGAACAGTTCGGCCTGGTCGGTGCCCGACGGCGAACTCGGCAGCACCAGACGCGACAGCCACATCGGGGACGACGCGGCGCGGGTGTTGAACCGCAGCGTGTTGCCCGGCAGCCAGCCCGAGCCCCAGCCGGTCGAGAGCAGTGTGAAGTACGGCTCGTTCGTCAGCGGGTTCAGCGGCAGGAAATCTGCGGCCGTGGTGCCCGAGGCGATCTGCCCGAGCCGTTCGCTGAACAGGTTGAACGCCGTCGCGCTCGTGAACACCACGGCCCAGCGGTCGGTAGCGCCGCCCTCGTTCACCATCGGGATCGCGCCGCTGTAGGCTGCCGCGATGCTCGTGCCGATCAACGTGTCGGACCAGGCGCGAGTCCACGTCTGCTGCGAGAACTTGTTGTTCGCCACGGCCTGCAGCGTGCCGAGCGGAACGGGGCGGGTCATCTTCGAGCCGGTGGGGAACGCGTTTGTGAGCCCCGCCGTCAGCGTGACCTCGCTCGTGGCGTAGTTGACCGACGCGACGACCGCGGCCTCCCGCGTGGTCGGCGTGCTGCCATGCTCGAACAGCAGCTTGTCGCCGGGCAGGTACAGCGGCAGCATTCCGAGGCGGCCCGAAGGCTCGCCGGGCTCATTGATCGTAGGGGACCCGGGCAACTGCACCCGCGCCCACAGCTTGTCGACCTCGACGACCGTGGCTGCAGCCGAGGCGTCGTCGGTCAGCAGCGACGCGGCCGACACACGCGCGCCCGCCCCGGCGTTGGGGACGGTGTAGATGTAGGTGGAATCGCCGCCGAACCCGGCACCGTCGATCGTGATGGTGTCGCCGGACACCGCAGTCACGATGCGCAGGCCCTGTTCTACCCACGGGGAAGGGGTCAGGGACGCCTGGTACGACCGCACCCGAACGAGGTCCCCCACCGCGGGCGTCGTCATCGATGGGTTCAAGTCGATCGTGAGCCCCACGTCGTTGGAGATGCTGAGTGTTTCGGTCGTGCCGACGGTCCACTTCGTACCGACGGCAGCCGCAGCCGCAGCCGACGACGTGCCCGACGGGATGGTGAACGCGGCGACCTCGACGTTCGGGTCGGTGGGTCCTTCGATCAACCCCGCGACGGCGTTGTAGAGCGCGTCGTTGTCGTCCGACAGCGCGATCGGGTAGACCTGGCGCAGCTGCACAGCGCCGGGCGCGATGCGGTCGCCGGGCATCACGTCAGGGAACACGTTGTTCTCGACCGCGTCGATGACCTCGGCCTCGCTCATGTACCCGCCGCCACCGACGCCGGCAACGGTGGAGAGGTTGTCGATCATCCGCTCGCTGGCGATGAACTTCAGGTCAGCTGCAACGATTGCCATAGGTCAGACTTTCAGGAAACGGAGTGAGACCACGTACGGGTCGGCGTCGATGGGCTCGGCGCAATCCCACACCGGTGTCGCGTCGATCGCGCCGGCCGCGTGGTCGAACTTGACCGTGTGCTCGACGCCGCGGTAGTTGAGGGTGAACTGCTCGCCCGGCAGGTTCGCCCACTCCCGCAGCGTTTGCAGAGTGGACCTCGGGGTCCAAGCGAAGTCGTCGCCGGCCCGCAGGTAGATCGTGCGGCCCGCCTGCTTGCCGGCCGCGTCGATGATGAGCGCGCCGGTCAAGCCGTATGCCTGGCGCTGCTCGACGGCCGACCACGCGTGTTCGTCCGACCACATCAGGTCGTCGGACAGCGTGAGCGTGGTGGCGTCGTGGGTGAGGGTCGTGCTCATGTTCCGCTCGCGCGTTGCGCGTCCTCGATCATTTGCAGCAGCCGATCAGCCTCGGACTGCGTGCCCGACAACGTGGTCGTCTTGCCGCCGAGGGTCAGGTTCACGTTCACGGTCTTGTTGTTCGCCGCCGCGCGGGTCTCGCGGGTCGAGTAGCCGCCGAACGCCCCGCCACCGCTGGACTTCGCCATCGCGGCCTGCCCCTTGGCGGTCTGCAGCGCCGCGGCGAGCTTGGCCTCGTAGCCTGCGTACTCGCCCGTGCGTAGGTTGCCGAGCGAACTGTTCGCGACGTTGTAGGTGTTGGCGCGAGCGGCGTCGTAGGCGGCCTGCAGCGCGCCCACATCGCCCGCCCCGATCTGACCGCGTGCGTACTTGTCCAGCAGCGCGAACATGCCGCTGTTGTCGACGGTGTTCGACATATCGTTCTTGCCGAGCACGCTGTAGTCCTTGCCGCCGTTCGCCGTCAGCAGGTTGTCCGTCCCGCCTGCGCCGCGCACGCCGGGGTAGCGTTCGTCGACGATGCCGGCCAGGCCGCTGCCGTCGGTCACGCCTGACCCGGTCTGCTGCAGCAGCGCCAAGTAGCGTCGGTGCGCGTCGGTCAGCGCCAGCACGCGGCGCTCAGCTTCCGACAGCTGCTGGTTGTTCCGGCCGAGCGCGTCGGTGTTGCCGTCCGTGGCCGTCGTGTTGGTGCGCGTCGAGCCGGTGCCCTTGTCGGTCGAGCCGGTGTGCTTGTCACGCGCAACGGTGCCGTTCGTCAGGTCGACGATTTCCTTCTGCTTGGCCTTGCTCGCCTCCTGCGTGGCCTGCGCTTCGAGCGACGAGGCCAGCGCCAGCTTGCGGCGCACTTCGAGGTCCGCGGCCTTGGCCGGGGTCAACTGGCCGAGCAGGCGCAGGTTCTTTTCCTCGGCGTCGATCGCGGCAAGCGTCGCACGAGCCTCGTTTTGCTTCAGGTCGATCGACAGCGCGCCGAGCCGCAGTTCGGCCTCGCGGATCGCCAGGGTCGCCTGCCGCGCCCTGTACTCGTTGCCCGCCAGCTGGGCCGCGGCCAGCGCGTTCTTCTGGCGCTCGATCTCCAACTTGATCCCGGCCTCGGCCAGTTTCACGTCGGCCTGCATGGCCTTCAACTGACGATCGAGCGCTTCGCTCACGTCGTTGATCGCGTCCTTCAGCAGCCCCTTCGCGACGGCGAGCGCGCGGCTGGCCTTGTCCAGATCGGCCGTGGTAGCAGCGCCGCTGACCATCGCGACGCGCGTGTTCTCGACGGCGGTCTTCGCGTCTTCGTACGCCTTCTGCAAGGCGTCGACCGAGCCGGCATTGTTGCGCGCGGCCTGGCCGGCGAGGTCGACTGCCGCGGCGGTCGCACGGTACGCCTCGGCCTGCTGGCGTGCCTTCTCGGCGCTGACCTCGGCCTTCGCGATCTCGGCGTCGACTTGGACGTTCTTTTCCTTCACGGCGTCGGCGTTCAAGCCCACCGCGATAGCGTTCGCCTCGTTCTGCACCTTGGCTTCGCGCAGCGCGATCACCAGCGCCTGCGTCGCCGCCTCTTCACGCTCGGCCGCCGCGACGGACAGTTCCGCGGCGCGGGCGGAAGCCTCGCGCGCTTCGGTCTCATCGCCGGTCAAGGCCGCCAACGTGATGAGCGCATCGCCCTGCGCCTTGGCCGCTTCCGCAAGTTTGTTCGAGGCGCTGACCTGAGCCTGCAGTTGGTCGAGGCCCTTCTGCTGTTCGAGGCTCAGCGACGCGAACGACTTGCCGAGCCGACCAGTGGCTGCGCCGAGGCCGTCAGTGGCCGTGCCGGCGCCCCGGGCCGTCTCGGCGAACTTGGTGATGTTCTCCGCGGACTGCAGCGCGAACTCGGAGATCGTGCGCTTGTACTCGTCGAAGCCCCGGCCGCCGCCTGCAAGAAACGCCGTCGTGGCGCCGATCGTCTTGCCCAGCAGCGAGATGCCTTCCGACGCGCTCACAGCGACGAACGCGAGCGCCTTGACGCCTTCTGCGAGGTTCTTGAGCACGACCCCCGCGGCCCCGCCCAGCGGTCCCTCGGTGAGCCTCGTGCCGGCCTCTTTGACGACGTTGATGAACCGGTTCCACGTCGCGATCATTCCGTTCACGACGCCGTCTTGCGGCTGCAGCGCCTGCAGCGCGCGACCGATGGCGGGGATGCCCTCCTGCGACAGCAGGTTGCCCGACTCCACGACCTTGTTCAGCGCTTGGGTCGTGAGCCCAAGTTCCTTCGCCAGCAGGGGCAGCACACCGGGCAAAGCGTCGCCGAGTTGTTGGCGAAGCTCTTCCATGCCGATGACGCCCTTGCCCGCCATTTGCGACAGGGCTTCGAGCGCGCGCTTCGCCTGGTCCGACGACAGCCCGAGGTTGCCGGCCGCCAGCGACACGGACTTGAACACGTCCTGCACCTGCTTGATCGACAGGCCGGACTGCAGGGCGCTCGCGGCGAACTTCGCGTACGCAAGGCCCGACTCCGTGAACGCTTGGCCGGACTGCTGCGAGGTCTTGCGCAGGAAATCAATCTGCCGCTCGGCTTCGTCGGCGCTGCCCGTGACCGTGGTCAGCGTGCGGCGCATTTGGTCGAGCGCGATCGTGGCCTCGACCACGGGGCGCACTGCGACACCCACCGTGGCTACGGCCGCACCGAGCGCACCGAAGCGAGCAATGACGCCTTGGATCGACGCGCTGATCTTCTCGAACTGGCCCGGCAAGGCCTGCACCTGGCGGGCTTCGGCGTTCAGTTGCTGCAGCTTGACCGTCGCCGCACCGGTTGCTCGGGCGAAGTCGTCGGCGCTGATACGGCCGGCGCGCAGGTCGCGGCCCAGCTGGATCATCGCCACGTCGACGCGGCGGATCTCCGTCTCGATCGACTGCAGCCCGCGGATGCCCACCGTGCCGAAAGCCTGCTCGGAGACCGTGCCCATTTGCCGGATCGACCGGCTCGTGCCGTCGACGGCGGTGCCGAGCGCCAGCGCCTGCTGCACCAGTCGCCCGGTCGCAGCGCGGCTCTCGTCCGCAGCGCGGGCAGCGGCCAGCAACGCCTGCGCTTCGGCGACCAGCGCCACGCGGCTACGGTCGCGCGCCTGCGCAGCTTCGCGCTGTTCCGCCGTCAGCGCACGCTCGGACGCGATCAAGGCCTCGGCCGCTGCCCGGCGCTTCTGCGAGGCGGCCACATCCTGCTCGCCGGCAGCGGCAGCTTCGCCGATCGCTGCGGCGTAGCGCTCGGCCGCAGCCTCAGTCTCCCGCAGCGACGCGACGAGTTGTTCCTGCGCCTTGTCGGCGGCTCGCGCGGCCTGCTCCGAACGCTTCAGCGCGTCGTTGAACGCCTCGACTGCGGCATCGGCGTCGCGGTGGGCCTGCGCGTAGCGCTGCGTGGCGGCGGCCGAGTTGCCCAGCACCGCCAGTTCGGCCTCGGCCGCGAGCACGGCAGCACGACGGGCCTCGCCGAGTCGCAGGGCGTCGAGCGCGGCCTGCTGGTCGAGCGTGCCTTGCGCCTGGCGCTTCTGGTTGGTGAGGTCGATCGCGACGGCCGCGGCGCGCTCGGCGACCACGATGCGCTCGATCGCGTCCGACAGGCGCTGTTTCGCCGCCGCGGACGCAGCGCTGGCAGCGGCCGACTCGGCGAGCGCGGCTTGTTCGAGTTCGTGCGCCGCTGCGAGCGCACGCACGTTCTGCGTCGTGCGTTCGAGCGCCGCGGCGTTCTGCTGGTCGAGCGTGAGCCGCGCGGTCTGCTGGGCCTTCAGTTCGCCGAGTTGGGCGATCAGGCGGCCCTGCGAGTCGAGCAGTTGCTTGTCGGCTTGCGCCAGGTCGGTCGTAGCCACGCCCAGCGACGTAGCCGCGGTCTCGGCCGTGCGCAGGGCTGCGGAGCGCTCGCGCACAGCGGCGTCGGCCTGGTTGGCGGCTTCGCGGGTGCGCAGGTACGCCGCGGCGAGCTTGCCTTCAGCGGCCTCGGCCTTGCTGACCTCGGCGGAAGCTTTCGACCGGGCGACGCGCAGTTCGTCGGTACGGTTCCTCGACTCGGTCTGCGCTGCCTGCAGCTTCGCGACCTCGTCCTTGTACTTCTGCGACTCGCGGGCAGCGCCGACGTACTCGCGGTTCAGCGCCTTGATCGAGTCGCCGACGGCGCGAGTGGCCGCGACCTGACGGTTGACGGCAGATACCGCCTCAGCGGACTCGGCTTTGAGCCGGGCGACCGTGGCGGTCTGCGCGTCGAGCGCGTTCCTCGACGCCGTGGTGGCGGCAGCGGCCTCGACTTGCGAGGCGGCCAGGCGGTCGATTTCGGTATTGAGCCCGCGGATCGCCGTGACGGCGTCGGTCTGCTGACCGAGGCGATCGAGTTGGTCTGCAAGCGTGCGGAACTCTGCGGCGGCCGGGTCGCCCTCGGCGCCCAGCTTGCGGACTTCAGCGGCGAGGCGCTGGATCTCCGCACTGCCAGTCGTCTCGACTCCGACGACAAAGCTTACTTCACGTTTGCTTGCCGTCGCCATTGAGTCATCCGGTGCTGTTCATGCGTGGCGGGCATTGGCGCCCCCGCCGTGGCGCCCCCTCATCAGGCGTCGCGCAGGTGCACGGTGAACGGCTCGGCGAAGCCGGCCGGGGTCTTCATGCGGCCGGGCATCGTCACCGTGGCGAAGTCGTCGCCCAGGAAATCGAACGCGGCGTCGGCAGCAATGACGGCCTCGTGGACCGTCACGATGCACGGCAGATCGTCGGCAAAGTTCTTGCCGTCGAGCTTGAAGCGCACGCGCAGCTGGGTCTGGGTCGAGCCCTTGATCTCGGTGCCGGTGATCGCGCCGTAGGTCGTGGTCACTTCGATCGACTGGGCCTCGGTGATCGCGCCGCCGACGA
>Ga0209202_1000793_pt1 | contig 22223 bp, 17 predicted proteins | sample AD_UKC032_MetaG_FD_184416 | JGI IMG/M metagenome (GOLD analysis project Ga0209202, IMG submission 184416) | Active sludge microbial communities of municipal wastewater-treating anaerobic digesters from USA - AD_UKC032_MetaG (SPAdes) (version 2) | ecosystem: Engineered > Bioreactor > Anaerobic >... | reverse complement strand
TCTGAAGAAGACGCGTCAATGATTGTTGTCAATAAGGAAGGGGTCAAGATCACTGCGTTCAAAGTGAATCATTTCCCGGCATATCCAGCTGTTGGTTACCATGTTGACTACAAAGGAAGATCATTGGTTGTCAGCGGGGACACTGTGCCCTGCCGATCATTGAAAAAACAGTCACAGGGAGTTGATGTGCTGTTTCACGAAGCGCAGCAGCCTGCCATGATCAAGATGGTACACGACCAAGCGGGATTATCATCCAGTCCATCCCTGGCTAAAATAACAGCGGATATTCCCAGTTATCACACATCGCCCGAAGATGCCGCCAAAATAGCCAACGAGGCCGGTGTAAAGCATCTGGTGCTTTATCACATTCTACCCCCTTTGCCGCCAGTGCTTAAAAGCATGTTCCTTGGCGATTCAGAAAAATACTATAACGGACCTATAACGGTGGCAATGGATGGACTGCTCATTAGCCTGCCGGCCAACAGTGCTAAAATAAGCATGAAGCAAATCTTAAAATAAAAACATTCAAGACACAAAGTTCATTTTTTTATCTACCCGATGATTGTTGGATAGTAATTATTCAACTGGGCCGTAAAGCTGGGTATATTTTACCCATATATTCAGATTAAATTCCGAATGAAATTTTCGCATCGAAAGAAACAAGCATGTTATTACAGCATGTTATTGTTGATGTTTCCAATTGGCACACGCCTTGCTAAATAATCTTTTGACTGAAGCTATGATAACGTCGATAGAAAATTGATTATGAAAAAGTTAACACTAATTTTGATGGCACTTAAAAACGATTTACTACTGAGTAGTAATGGCATTTGCTTTTAAACCTAGAGCATGTTTTTGACTGAATGGAGGAGCAAAAAATGTGGATAAAAAATCTTAAGATTATACCCATTGTTTCCATTGTCCTTTTGATCATCGTGCCCTTATTCATCAGGCCAAGCTCTGTTGAAGGAGCATCGGTTGTATGGACTGACAAGGACATCTATAATCAGGGTGAAATAATCAGGGTAAATTTTACAAATGCGCCAGGTAACTACAATGACTGGATATGTATAGTGCCGGTAGGCTCTCCGGATACTGATGGCGGGGACTGGAAATACATACCCAGTGGAGTGCGTCAGGGGGTATTAATCTTTAACCTTCCCTCACCAGGACAGTACGAGGTGAGGGCTTATTATAACTATTACCGTAACGGATACGTGGTAACCGACCGTTATGCTTTTTTAGTAGTGAATGATTTTGTCGAAGCCACCCCCCCTCCACCACTTCCGTTTGATGCACCTCCGGATGTGATCGTGATGCCTGATACAAACGATGTTTACGTGGTGCCCGGCATAGAAGTAGATTTGTTCTTCTGGGGTGGTTGGTGGTGGCGTCCATGGGGAGGTCATTGGTATCGCTCCATGTATTATAACCACGGTTGGGGGTATTATAACGCTATCCCTAGTTTCTATTATGATGTGGATCCTGGCTGGAGAGGATATTACAGAGACCGTAACTGGCATGGGCACAGATGGGACTATGAACGTATTCCTCACCAGCGACTTCAGCAGAACTGGAGGAACTGGCAAAATGATCGTCATTGGGAAAGGCAAAGAACCTGGGGCATTCAGAACTATCAGCCTCGGCCACAACAACAGAGGCAGGAACTAAGACAACAAAGGCAAAAGCAATATCAACAGAGACAACCTCAGGCGCAACAGCCGCAAAGGCCTCAGCTTGATCAACAACAGAGACGATTTTGGGGTCAGCAGCCACAAAGCCAGCCTCAAGTGCAACAACAGAGAAAACCTTGGGGTCAACAGCCGCAGAGCAGGTCTCAAGTGCAGCAGCAGAGACCGGAATTCCAACAGAGGCAGAGACAACCTCAGGTGCAACAACAGAGACAGTCTCAGGGTCAGCAGCCACAAAAGCAACGCCAAGGTCGGCAGCAAAGGCAACCTCAGGACCAACAACAAAGGTAGTTGTTTTAAAAGCATTTGGCTTTAGTGAAAGGTGTTCTGGAGTCTTTTTAGACGGTGGGCAAGGATTAGTGATAAACCGCACATAAAAAAGGAGGAAAGAGTATGAAAAGAATTGGATTGATTATTATGTTTTTGCTGTTTGCACAAACCACCTTTGCCGCACAGAATACAGGCGTTTATTTCGGTTTTTCCGGAGGTTTTGTTATACCCCAGACGATGACCATGTCCGAGCCGTATTTTGGTGATACAGATACAAAGCTGGAGAATGGTGGTTTTGTGGGGACCAAGGTAGGTTGGCTCAATCCCTTCACGAGAAGAATCATGGCTTTGGAGATGGAATACAATTACATTTTTGGAAATGATTTCGACCGAGGGGAAACTGTGAATTTAGCCGGGTCGGGGCCAGGTGCTTCATTAGATGGATCCATGGACATACATGCCCTGATGTTTAACATCAAAGCGCGTTATCCGGACGGGCCAGTCCATCCTTATGTCGGGGTCGGATTAGGTTTTTCGTATTTTGACGTGGGAGATATAAAAGCAAGAGACGAAGCCGGCGGAATAATAACTGTTATCCCTGGTGGATCAGGAAGCGCATTCAGTTATCAGTTTATGGCCGGTATCGATTTTGATATAGCACCAAACATGAGCTTAGGCATAGGATACAAATACTTTGCGGCTAAACCAGAAATTGAGGAAGATTACTATTGGGGTGGTTATGATTACGAACTTGACTATAGAACAAGTATTATCAGTTTAGGATTGACCTTTATATTTTAGAGTACTGGATATTTAAACAGATTGAAATTTGCCAGTTAAAATAAAAATTATTGACTTCCATTGGCCATCTTGCTATAGGAACACACCATTAAATGAGGCAGGAAGACAAGTGAAACAAATCGCAGTAACATTAAATCTTAATAACTGGTGGTGGTGGAACTTCACAGGGAGGATTTTCCGCCGCTAATATTTTATGATAATAAAAGTTAAAGCCGTGGAGACCCTCTCAGGACTCCACGGCTTTTTTGTTTGGATAAACCAAAAAGGCCGTGACGAAACTCACGGCCTTTTTTAATGAGACCCAAGCTTCAGAAACAAAGTGCGCTGAAGCTTGATGGTCGAATTATCCCAGGAGCGAAGCGACGCGGGATAGTGAACACCACTTAGAGGAGAAGGAATATGTACCAACCCAAATTAGCAGAATTTGAAGTATTCGCCCGGAGGGGAAATCTGATCCCCGTTTACCGGGAAATCCTGGCTGACATTGAAACGCCTGTTTCCGTTTTGAAAAAGCTGCAGCAGAAGGATCACGTCTATCTGCTGGAAAGCGTCGAAGGCGGCGAGAAGTGGGGTCGGTATTCCTTTATTGGTACGGATGCCGGTGTTGTGTTCAAGGTCCGCGGCCCGCACGTGATCATTGAAGACAAAGGACGGTTATCCACGCGGGAACATAAAGGTGATCCGTTAAATGCCATGCGCGAGTTGCTTAACCGTTATAAGCCCGTCGCCACGCCCGGACTACCGCGTTTTTTCGGAGGAGCCGTCGGCTACCTGGGTTATGACATGGTGCGCTATTTTGAAAGTCTTCCCGATGCGCCACCGGATGATCTGAATCTGGATGAATCCGTTTTCGTCATCAGTAATTCTCTGGTGATCTTCGATAACACCCGCCACACCATTAAGGTGGTGGCCTGCGCTTACACAGAGGATGCGGATTCCACCGAAGAAGCTTACGAAACGGCCTGCCGGCAGATCGATGAAATGATCGATCTACTTTCCACCCCAGCCGCATCTCCTGTAACCATGCCACATACCAATGGCATGGCCTTTGAGTCCAATATGACTCCAGATCAGTACAAAGCCATCGTGGAGAAGGCCAGGGACTACATTGCCGCGGGAGACGTCATTCAGGTGGTCCTGTCCCAGCGCTTTTCCACACCCTGCCACACCGATCCGATTGATCTTTACCGGGCGCTTCGTTATGTGAACCCTTCACCTTATTTGTTTTTCCTCAAACTCGACGATTTGACAATGATCGGCTCCTCGCCCGAAGTCATGGTACGTCTTGAACAAAGTGATGTCGAACTGCGGCCGATTGCAGGCACCCGCAAGCGCGGCAGGACCGAGCAGGAAGATCGGGCACTGGCCGACGAACTGCTCTCCGATGAGAAGGAACGAGCCGAGCATGTCATGCTGGTCGATCTGGGCCGAAATGATCTGGGGAGGATTGCCGAAACCGGCTCTGTACAGGTCAACCAGTACATGGTTGTTGAAAAATATTCTCATGTCATGCATCTGGTGTCTAACGTGCGTGCGCAATTGGCCAAGGGCAAGGACGCGTTTGACGTGCTTGCTGCGACATTTCCCGCCGGTACGCTCACTGGCGCGCCCAAGGTCCGCGCCATGCAGACCATCGACGAACTTGAATCCGTGCGACGCGGCGCATACGGCGGCGCGGTGGGCTATTTCAGCTTCAGCGGCAACATGGATCTGTGCATCACCATTCGCACCATGGTCATCAAAGGCGGCCGGATATTCGTTCAGGCCGGCGCAGGCATTGTCTATGATTCCCAGCCCGAATCCGAACACCAGGAAACACTCAATAAAGCGCGCGGTATGCAAATGGCTGTAAAGCTGGCCTGCAGCGGATTTGATCTTGAAAATGGAAACTAGGAGCGCCCGATGATATTGATGATTGATAATTACGACTCATTTACATTTAACATTGTCCAATACCTGGGGCAGATGGGTGAAGATGTCCAAGTTTATCGTAACGATAAAATCACATTAGATGGCATCCATCGGCTGAAACCGCAGGCGATTTTTTTATCGCCCGGCCCCTGTTCACCACGCGAGGCGGGCATCACGGTCGATGTCATCCGCGAGTTTCATGCATCCGTTCCGCTTATGGGCATCTGCCTAGGACACCAGTCCATCGGCTTCGCATTCGGAGGCGAGGTTGTCCGGGCCGGACGAATCATGCACGGCAAAGTCTCGCCTGTTCGGCACGATGGTAAAACGATTTTTGCGGGATTGCCCAATCCCTTTACCGCCGGGCGCTATCATTCGCTTGTTGTGCGTCCCGAAACCCTACCGGCTTGCCTGGAAGTGACCGCCCAGACCGCCGAGAGAGAAATTATGGGTTTGAGACATAAAGAATTTCCGGTGGAAGGCATTCAATTTCATCCCGAATCAGTACTGACCCCACAAGGCAAACGAATTTTACGGAACTTTTTAAAAACACTTGGACGAAAGGAGTGTTCATGATGATTAAGGAAGCCATTGACAAGGTTGTGAGAGAAATCGATCTGCCGGAATCGGAAATGATGTTGGCAATGGGAGAAATCATGGAAGGCAGCGCTACACCCGCCCAAATCGGTGCGCTGATCACAGCACTGCGCATGAAGGGCGAAACGGTGGAGGAAGTAACCGGCGCCGCGCGCATTATGCGCCAGAAAGCCACCCGCGTGAATGCCTGCGCTACAACCATTGTCGATACCTGCGGCACAGGCGGCGACCAGCTCAAAACTTTTAACATTTCCACAACGACGGCGTTTGTTGTGGCAGCAGCGGGCATTATGGTCGCCAAGCACGGCAACCGGGCCGTTTCCAGCGGTTGCGGCAGTGCTGACGTTCTGGAGGCCTTGGGCGTCAACATCAGCGTCGATCAGGACATCGTTGAAGAGTGCATTCAGCAGATCGGCATCGGCTTTCTATTCGCGCCCAAACTGCACGGCGCAATGAAATACGCCATCGGCCCCCGCCGTGAAATAGGCATCCGTACCATCTTTAACATGCTGGGTCCGTTGACCAATCCGGCAGGCGCTACCGCTCAGCTTCTGGGCGTATATGATCCAAGGCTCACCGAAATGTTTGCCGACGTTTTGAAAAACATGGGAACAAAACGGGCGTTTGTTGTGCATGGATCGGATGGACTGGATGAAGTAACCATTACCGGCGAAACCCGCGTGGCGGAATTAAAAGACGGCATTGTTCGCACCTATAATATTCATCCGAGAGATTACATCGGGAAAACCTATCCACTGGAAGATATCCGCGGCGGTGACCCGGCTGTAAACGCTCAAATCACCCGTGATGTGCTCTCCAGCAAATCGGGCGCATGCCGGGATGTTGTGCTGATGAATGCCGCCCTGGCTATTGTAGCCGGGGGAAAAGCAGCAGACATGAAAGAAGGCGTTAAAGTTGCCGCTGACTGCATCGACAGCGGCGCGGCTGTGAAAAAGTTGCAGGCACTCATTGAAATGAGCAATAGTTGATTCCCTATGATTTTAGATCAAATTATTGAAACAAAAAAAGAAGAGGTGGCCTTGCTGAATAAAGCCACAACAATTTCCACCCTGAGGAGTGCTATTATGGATCTTCCAGCCTGCCGTGACTTCCGGACGGCCATCAACGGTAAGGCCTGCTCCATTATCGCCGAAGTAAAATCCGCCTCGCCCTCACGCGGCAAACTGGTTGAACAATTTGATCCACTCTCTCTCGCCAGAACCTATGAACAAAACGGGGCGGCAGCCATCTCCGTTCTGACCGACGAGAAATATTTTTGCGGCCATAAAAACTTTCTGACGCAAATTAAACGCGGGGTCGGCATTCCCGTCTTGCGCAAGGATTTCATTATCGATCCGATTCAGGTTTACGAAACAAGGGCCATTGGTGCGGATGCGATTTTGCTGATCGTCCGCGTTTTGGAAAGGGAGCTTTCTGAATTCATAGCTCTTTCTAAAGAGTTGGATCTAAGTCCACTGGTTGAAGTCCACACACAAAACGAACTAAACGTGGCGCTTGCCGCTGGTGCGGAGATCATTGGAATCAACAACCGCAACCTCGATACGTTTGTAACGGATATTAACACCAGCCGAGACCTTAAAAAACACATTCCGGCCGGTAAAACCGTCGTAGCGGAAAGCGCCATTAAATACCGCGCCGACATCGACTATCTGATGAAAGCAGGGATCAACGCCTTTCTGATCGGCGAGGGATTGGTGACAGCGCCAGACATCGGTAAAAAGCTGCAAGCGTTTATAGGGGAAGTTCAAAAATGATCCAAGTCAAGATCTGCGGCATAACGAATATCGAAAACGCTTTTAGCATAGCTGAAAGCGGCGTGGCAGCAGTAGGCTTTATCTTCTACCCGCCCTCTCTTCGTTATATAGAACCGAGAAAGGCCAGGGTCATCATTGACAAGCTCCCGCGCGCTTTAATAAAAGTCGGTGTATTTGTAAACGAAACAACCGAAGAAATAAAGAGGATCTACGAATATTGCAGTCTGGATATGATTCAGTTTCACGGAGATGAATCTCCTGACTTCTGCCGGCAATTTCCGAAAGACCACATCATTAAGGCACTGGAGTTGAAAACCGAAGAGGATATAAAAAGAGCTGACGCGTTTTCTGTTGCAGCCATTTTAGTGGATAGTCGCCGCACAGGCCTTTACGGCGGTACAGGAAAGACCTCCAATTGGGACATGGCCCGTCATATTTCGCAACCGTTGATTCTGTCCGGCGGCTTAAATGAAGAAAACGTTCTGGATGCGGTACAAAAGGTTCATCCCGCTGCGCTGGATATCAACAGCGGCGTGGAAACCTCTCCCGGGGAAAAAGATCCTGCGAAAATCGCGCGAATCATGCAAATCATTAAAGATGGAACAGCCGGCGACAAGACACCGCAAATATTTATTCGAAGGGAAAAGACATGAAAACACTGCCGGATAAAAATGGACATTTTGACATCTTCGGGGGGCGCTATGCCGCCGAAACACTGATGCCCGCACTGCTCGAGCTCGAACAGGCCTATGGCAAAGCCAAAAAAGATAAATCCTTTGACAAAGAGTTTGACTGGTATCGGCGTGAATATGCCGGTCGTCCTACGCCGCTTTATTTGGCCAAGAGGATGACACAGGCTTTAGGTGGCGCAAAAATTTATCTGAAGCGGGAAGATCTGAATCATACCGGTTCCCATAAAATCAATAACACATTGGGACAGGCGCTTTTGGCCCGTCGTATGGGCAAGAAGAAAGTCATTGCTGAAACCGGAGCGGGGCAACACGGCGTGGCTACTGCTACCGTCGCAGCGCTCTTCGGCATGGAATGTAAAATATTCATGGGCGAGGAAGATATCCGCCGTCAGGAACCCAACGTCTTTCGCATGAAAATTCTGGGGACGGAAGTGGTGCCGGTTAGCAGCGGCACTGCCACGCTCAAAGATGCGATGAACGAAGCGATGCGTTATTGGGTGGGAAGCGTTCGCGACACCTTTTATATCATCGGCACCACCGCCGGGCCTCACCCCTATCCCATGATGGTGAGAAATTTCCAGTCGGTCATCGGCCTGGAGATCAAAAAGCAGTTGGCCAAAATGGAAGGCCGGAATCCCGACGTGCTGGTGGCCTGTGTAGGCGGTGGTTCCAACGCCATGGGAACGTTTTACGCGTTTCGCAGCGAAAAGAACGTGGCGATGTTCGGTGTGGAGGCGGCGGGTCTGGGTATGAATACGAAGGAGCATTCCGCCAGTATCAACGGGGGGCAAGTCGGTGTCCTGCACGGTAACAAAACTTATCTGCTTCAGGATGAACACGGGCAAGTGCGTGACGCGTACTCCATTGCGGCGGGGCTCGATTATCCCGGGGTGGGACCGGAGCACGCTTATTTTGCCGCAACTGGCCGGGCAACCTATGTCACTGTTACAGATGACGAAGCTGTTGAGGCATTTTCTTTCCTGTCACGTCATGAAGGGATTATTCCGGCGCTGGAGAGTTCGCACGCGATTGCCTACGCCATGAAAGTCGCGCCGCAAATGAAAAAAAATGAAATCATTGTGATTTGTCTGTCTGGACGCGGCGACAAAGACGCCCAAACAATCATAGAAACCATGTGAGGAAGATATGGGACGAATTGGAGAAAAGTTTGAATCATTGCGCGCCAGGAATGAAAAGGCGCTGATTGTTTATTTGACGGCCGGCGACCCGTCGCTGGATGTTACTAAAAATTTAATTCTCAGCCTCCAAGCAGCGGGCGTGGATATTATAGAAATCGGCGTTCCCTTTTCCGACCCGACGGCCGACGGCCCGGTCATTCAGGCTGCCTCGCAGCGTGCGCTCAAAACCGGCACGACCTTGCAGGGCGTCCTTGATCTAGTCGCCGAGATTCGCCGGATGTCGCAAATTCCTATCCTGCTTTTCGGTTACTTCAATCCGATTTTTACCTATGGTGTGGAAAAATTTGCGAAGGCCACGCAGACAGCCGGTGTGGACGGCGTTCTGGTTGTTGATCTTCCCCCGGAAGAGGCACAAGAGTTAAGGATTCATACAGATGCTGCGGGGCTGGATTTTATCTCGCTTGTCGCGCCGACAACCGGCAAAGGCAGACTGAAAACCATCATAAAAACTGCCACCGGATTTCTCTATTACATTTCCATCACGGGTGTGACCGGCACCGCCGCACCGAAAAGCGGCGACATCGCGCAAGAAGTCACCAACATCCGCAAACTGACTAAGCTGCCGATAGCCGTCGGCTTCGGCATTTCCAGCGCAGAACAAGCCAAAGAGATAGGGGCTCTTGCCGACGGCATCGTCATCGGCAGCGCAGTAATCAAACTGATTGATAAAAACCGGGATAACGGCAACTTGGTAAAAATCGTTTCTAATTACACAAGGGAAATTAAAAATGCCTTATCAAATTAAACCAGGCTTTTATAGCTGGAAGCGTAGTTCGTCCCTTCTGTACACCTGTATCCTATTTTCCGTTAATGGCTACCATGATTTCTTTGAAGCTATCCACAGCGGATTCCAGATTTTCGATGATATCGTTGGCTAATACATCCGGGTCGGGCAGATTATCTAAGTCGGCAAGACTTTTATCTTTGAGCCAGGTAATATCCAGACTCGTCTTGTCACGGCTGATAATTTCTTCATAAGTGAATTTTCGCCAGCGGCCTTCGGGATTTTTCTCTGGATGCCACGATTCTTTTCGCTTATGCCGGTTTTCCGGGTTGTAACATTTTATAAAGTCCTCAAGATCTTCAAATTTTAACGGCGATTTTTTCAGAGTGTGTCGGATGTTGGTGCGGTAATCATAAAACCAAACTTCTTGCGTCCACGGGTCTTTGCTGGCTGGTTTATTATCAAAAAACAAGACATTAGCCTTGACGCCCTGCGCGTAAAAAATACCGGTGGGCAATCGCAAGACTGTGTGCAGGTCCGTTGTTTCCAATAGTTTTTTACGCACGGTCTCACCCGCGCCGCCTTCAAACAAAACATTATCAGGCAAGACAACCGCCGCTTTGCCGCTGGTTTTCAACATGGTGTGAATGTGCTGCACAAAATTAAGTTGTTTATTGCTGGTCGTCGCCCAGAAATCCTGCCTGTTGTAGGTGAGGTCTTCTTTTTCCTGCTCCCCTTCTTCATTGGTGAAAGTCATAGAGCTTTTCTTGCCGAAGGGTGGATTTGTCAGTACGTAATCAACACGCAAACCTGTATCCGCTACCAAAGAATCCGTCGGCAGAATAAACGTTTCGGAATCAATATCGCCGATATTATGAAGAAACATATTCATGAGCGCTGACCGTCTTGCGCCTGCTACTATTTCGTTGCCGTAAAAAGTAGAATTTTTAAGAAATGCTTTTTGTTCTTTATTCAGCGTATAGTTTTCAGAATCAGAGATAAAATCATAAGCCGCCAGAAAAAATCCACCTGTGCCGCAGGCTGGATCGGCAATCGATTTCACGGGTTCCGGCTGGATGCAGACAACCATCGCCTTAATCAGGGGGCGCGGTGTAAAATATTGACCAGCGCCGCTTTTCATATCTTCGGCGTTCTTCGCCAAGAGGCCTTCGTAAATATCGCCTTTTACATCGGCACTCATCAGCGTCCATTGCTCTTTGTCGATCATGTCAACGAGTTTGAATAGTTTGGCCGGGTCCTGAATCTTGTTCTGACTCTTGGTGAAAATCTGGCCCAGCGTGCCTTTGGCATGTGAAAGTTCACGAAGAACAGCCGTATAATGATTTTCCAAAGCCGCGCCTGTTTTTGATGTCAGACTTTCCCAGTTATAATCTTTGGGCACATCCAGCTTTCTGTTATACGGCGGCTTGGAATACTCATCCACCATCTTCAGGAAGAGCAGATAAGTAAGCTGCTCCAGATAATCGCCATATCCGACGCCGTCATCTCGCAGTGTGTTGCAGAAGCTCCATATCTTGCTGATAATGCCTGATGAATTCTCTTCCATGTCAATAGTTCCTTATGTAAATATTTTTTCTATAAGCTCCGTGGCCCCAGCGGTGTTCTAGAATACCCCTTGATTTTTAATCTCCAAAAGGCCATATTTTAATCGCAAGTAAGTCCTCATGCGTGGGCATCCAGATAGTTGCTCGTAAATAGCGCATGAGGTTTTGCCTTTTTAGCCAATGGCCATAGTTAGAGCTTTCTATAAATTAAATAATAAATACAATGAATTATAGAACAATAATTCCAACATCTTTTTCAAGTTTATCTAAAGTTTATCTATAAGTTTAACTAAAATATAACCTCTCGCTGACCACTATTAATTTTTGTTACTCCCTTTCATGGTTATTTTTTCTTTTTCCGCTTTGATGCGTTCGAGTAATTTTGATGCTGGTTCATCCGAAGGGTCTTGAGGGACGAGTTTGCCTTCGAAGGCTTTCTTCAGGATGGTCTGGCGCAAGGCTTCAGCCTGTTTAAGGCTTTCCTCAATGCTTTCTTCTACTTTATCGCAGACGGAAAGACGGGATTCGATTTCGGCAACGATGGTTTGCTGTTCTTCAATTTTATTTGGTATATTGATGCACTGCATAAATACATCATCATCACGAACAGCAGGATATGAAGAACCAGTTTGTAGTTCATTTAATGACTGAACAAAACCTTCAAATATTGAATAATAGAAAAGATACTTCGGATCAACTATGTCATATTGTGCACGAATTACCGTAAATCCGGAAGAACAAATTTGATTTTCATAAAGATAATTATCAACAAGTGCAATATTTTTTAAGTAGGTTCTTACAGTTGAAAATAACGTATCTCCATATTCTATAATCTGTTGTGCCCTTGACGGTGCCTCTTTCCATTTGTAAATTTTATGGCTCACAATTTTATTAATTCGATTATCAATGCCTCCAATGTCAATGTATATAAATTCATCATCGGCCTTTTTATCTTTCAATTTAACCTTTGTTGCTTTCGTAGTGATGTTTTTAAGTTCAATCTTTTGCCATCCTTTTGGCAATTCGCCTTCCTTTACATTCTTATTTGTCAGCTTGCCTTCAAATGCCCATTTGAGGACGGCCTGGCGATAGACTTTGAGTTGTTGCTGGCCGGTTTTGAGGCCTTCAATGCCTTTATCCAAACTGCTGAACAGTTCTTCTATTTTGGCGACAATGCGGTGCTGTTCGGGAAGTGGTGGAAGAGGAATATCCGCTTTCTCTAAAAACTGAAAGTGTCTTGCATAACCTTTATCCGGTAACTTTATGCAATGAAGGTAATAGAAAAATAGTTTTTCATTGAAGAATGGAAATGGCTTTAATACTTTTACGCCGTCAGCACCTGCAATAAATTTAAAATCGATATATTTTTTAACCTTGGTGTGATCTCCAAAAATTATATATGGAGGTCGATACGGAACAATCAATTGTTCATCATCAAAATAACCACCAATCAGTTCTTGCCCTTGGTCAACAACAGGATATTTACCCGACGGCAGATATTGTTTCTGTTTTATTTTAATTCCGTTTAATGAGATTTTTTCACAACTTTCTGCAAAATTATTTAGTACCCATCCTTTTGGTAACTCAGATTTATATTTTAAATCCTCATTCATCCTATGCTGCCAGTGTCTCATTCAATTCATTGATGATACTTTCAGTTTCATTCCCGAAAAGCTGCCACATCTTTCCTTTGCCGCCCTGCGCGTCGAAAGGCGTGTAGTCCAGGTCTTGAACGCTGAAGGAAACGGATGCCGCGATATGGTCTTTAATCATTCTTAACCACTGCATTTGTTCTTCGTTAAACTTTAAAGTGCCTGCCTGTTTTTTGAAGACCCAGTTCTGAAAGTTTTTATCTACTGTTTTGTCATAAGCCGTCAGCTTGGAATCTATCCCAGCCACCTTGCGAATCAACGAAACAAGCGCTACCAGTTCGTTTTTAGGCTGTCCGCTGGCTTCTTCCAAAATTTCGTAGGCGCGCCACACGTGCAGAGGTGCAAGAACGGGTTTGTCGGCAATTATTGTATCCACCAGCTCACGAATCATGCTGTAGGTGAGTTCGCGCCTGCGGTATGGTTGGGCGTAAAAGATTTGCAGTGCGGTAATTTCATCCTTGTGCTTTGCTATCCAGTCGGCAAAGTCTTTTACCAAAGTTTGAGCTTTTTCCTTATTGTCCTTTTCCCAGCAGACTTTTGTTGTTTCGTCAATATTGACCGTATCAATAATCTGTTCGTGAATTTTGCGCACGTTTTCAATGTATTCGTTGAGATCGCCATTAAAAGTGGCGGCGGCCTGATCCCGCAGATCGTCGGTCAGCATCTTGATTTTTTCTTCTTGCTTGGCGGGTGGTTCCTCAGGATTTTCTGCTTCCACTTTCAGACGCAAATTTTCCAGCGTATCGGGGTTATAGGCATCGAGCAGTTCCTTGACCACCTGCGTAATGGTTTTGCCCTTCGCCTTTTCGGCGAATGTCTTCTTTTCCTTTTCGGTAACCTGCCTCTCCAGGCGCGCCAGACGGTTCGCCAATGATGTAAACAGATCTTCATCTCTTGCACCCACAGTAATGGCGGCCAGCAAATCCTTCAGAGGCACGCCCGGTTTTCTCTCAAGCGGTCGGCTGTCGGTTTTCAGGCTTTGCGTGACGCCAACGGCATCCACAATCACGTAATGGTCTTTGGTGGTTTTGGCCTGCGGCGTGACTTTTCTGAGATCGTCAAGGTTGATGGTGCGCGTGCCCCTTCCCTTCATCTGCTCAAAGTAGTTGCGGCTTTTGACATCCCGCATGAAAAGCAGGCACTCCAGAGGCCGGACATCCGTGCCGGTGGCAATCATATCCACGGTGACGGCAATGCGCGGGTGATAATCGTTGCGGAACTGCGCCAGCGTGCTTTTGGGATTGTCGCTGTTGTAGGTAATTTTTTTACAAAAGCGGTTTTCTTCGCCGAACTCTTCGCGGACGATTTGAATGATGTCATCGGCATGGCTGTCGGTCTTGGCAAAGATCAATGTTTTGGGCACTTCCAGTTCGTCTTTTTCATTCATGCGTTCAGGAAACATTTCCGGAAGATGATCTTTGAAGGTGCGGATGACTGTGCGAATTTGGCTGGGATTGACCACATCGTTATCCAGTTCGGTATTGGTATAGCTCACGTCTTCATCCAACTGCTCCCAGCGTTTCTTGCGGGTGAGCTTCTCCCGGCGATCCACGTACTGACCTTTCCAGATTTGGGCGCCCTTCTTCGTAATTTTTGTTTCTATCAGGTAAACGTCGCTGCCGACATTGACACCGTCGGTCACGGCCTGTTCATGCGTGTATTCGCTGACGATGTTCTGATTGAAAAAACCAAAGGTGCGGTTGTCGGGCGTCGCGGTCAGGCCGATTAAAAACGCATCGAAATAATCCAGCACCTGTTTCCAGAGGTTGTAAATGCTACGGTGGCATTCATCAATGACGATGAAATCAAAAAAATCAACGGGCAATTGGGGATTGTAGCCGACCGGCACCGGCGCGCGACCCTCCCATCGGATTTCTGCCGGATTTGTCTCTTCGTCCTTTTCGTCCAGTTCTTTATCTCGCAGGATGGAATACAAACGCTGAATGGTGCTAATATAAACCTGATTGTCGGTAGGCACAAAACCTGATTTGAGACGATGCACACCGTAAAGCTCGGAAAACTTGCGGTTGTCATCATTGGGCACATAGGCCATAAATTCCTGTTCGGCCTGTTCGCCCAGATTTTTCGTATCTACCAGAAACAGCACTCTGCCCGCTTTGGCGTAGGTTAACAGGCGATATATCGCCGTAATGGCTGTAAACGTTTTGCCCGAACCGGTGGCCATTTGAACAAGGGCTCTGGGTTGATTGGCACGAAATGATTTTTCGAGATTGTTAATTGCGATGATTTGGCAATCACGCAGACCGGCGGTTTGAAGAGCGGGAATATCAAATAACCTTTTCCGCAGTGATTGGTCGCGCTTCAACCAGGCACGAAATGTTTCCGGACGATGAAAGGTAAAAAGCGGGCGGGAGCGCGGCTTGGGATCACGGTAATCGGTAAACCGGGTTAAAGTGCCGGTGCTTTCATAGACAAAAGGAAGCGGATCGTTATCGAGGTATTTCAGTTTGCTGTCGGCGTAATCTTTGGACTGGTCTTCGTGAACGGTTAAATGGACGCCTTCTTCTTCCTTTTTGGCCTCGATAACGCCAACCGGTTTGCCATCAACAAACAAAACATAATCTGCAGGGCCGCTGGCCGTCTGATATTCCGTGACGGCAACACCGGTTCCGGCTTGCAGATTGATTTGCTTCTTGTTCTGGATAATCCAGCCGCAATCATTTAATTGTTTATCAATGTTGTCGCGGGCAATCTGTTCAGGATTCTGATTGGTCATATGCTCATATGATCTTTCTTCCGCGCCAGCTATATTTCAACTGGTTATGAATATTGTCTAATTGTTTTGGCATCATACATCTTTGAAAGTACAGTGCAACAGGTAAATGAAACATATCAAAACAAAACATCTTCATGAGCAAATCGCTCATTTTTTTATTTTCTGATTATTTTCTTGACAGCGGCTTCCAATCAAACTATAACATTAAAGCTCAACTTTAATGTTTGGTTTGACGAATGAAATTAAAAATCGGTGAAATTGCAAAAAGAAGCGGCGTTCGACCTTCAACCATTCGCTACTATGTCGGAGAGGGACTGCTGCCCAAACCCGAAAAGGCCAATGAAAAAATGGCCTTTTATGACGAGGCCTGTATTGATCGTCTGCGAGCCATTCAGGAACTTAAGGGGAAACGTTACTTTCCTCTCTATCTCATCAAAAATATTTTGCGCCGCATGGACGAGGGGCTGAGCCTGACCGAGGCGGAAACGGTGGAAAACGCTGTTTTTGGTTTGGATGACTATGCCGGGCATGGCCTGGTTGACCGGCAGGCTTTTCTGGAGACTACCGGCTTGGCGGAAAAAGATTTAAAGAAAGCGGAGAAAATGGGCATTTTGATTCCCCTTGCAACCGGCTCCGATAAACCGCTGTATGATGAAGACGATGTGCGGGTGGGACGCGATGGTATCAAGCAATTTTCCGCATTAGGTATGGAACTGGACGAACTATTCTTTTGGGTTGAGTTGGGCAAAAAAATTGTAAAAAAGGAAATGGCGCTTCGCCGTAAAATTGTTGCCGGTAAATCCACAAGAGAGAATATCCTCATCACCACCGAACTTACCCGAATCGGCGAATTCTACCGCGAGTATATCTTAAGGCGTCTTTTCCAGAAACAGGTTGAGCAAAATATTCAAAAAAGTTTGAAAAAATTAAAATACCGGCCGCACAAGCAAGGCGGCACAAAAGATTAAAGGAGGCATTAATGTTTAAAACAGCAATTACAGAAATGTTTGGTGTGAAGTACCCGATTATCTGCGGAGCCATGATGTGGCTTTGCAAACCGAAAATGTGCGCGGCAGTGTCCAACGCGGGTGGCATCGGTAATCTGACAGCCGGCAATTATGAAACGGCGGACGAATTTCGCGCGGCAATCAGGGAAACTCGCAAACTCACCGATAAGCCGTTCTTTGTTGCGATTACGCTTTTACCGTCGGTGCGAATCACACCGGAACACCACAAGATGTATGTTAAGGTCTGCGCCGAAGAAAAGGTAGCCGGTATTGAGTTTTCCGGCACGCCGCTGGATAAGGTGGCGGGAATGGAAGCCGTCGAGCTGTTGAAAAATGCCGGCGTGAAAATGTTTCACAAAGTCGGTGCGGTGCGACACGCGCTGCACGCCGATAAAATCGGCTTTGACGGCATTTATGCGGCGGGCATTGAAGAAGGCGGGCATCCGTTAAATGACGATGTCACCTCTATGGTTCTCACACCGCGCATCGTCTCCTCCGTTAAAATTCCCGTGGTGACTGTCGGCGGAATCGCGGACGGCCGAACCATGGCCGCGGCGCTCGCCCTGGGCGCCGAAGGCGTGATGATGGCCAGCCGATTTATCGCCACAAAGGAATGCGAGGTGCATGATAATATCAAACAGGAACTCATCCGGAGGCAGGAATTTGATACGGTGATTTACGGCAAATCCATTGGCCTGCAGGGGCGCGGCCTAAAGTCCAAAGTTTTAGAAGAAGTTCTGGCGATTGAAGCCAGACATGGCGGATTTGAAGAGCTCATCCCCCTTTTATCCGGTCAGAAGGTAAAGGAAGCCTGGGAAACCGGTGATGTCAATTACGCGCCTTTGATGGTTGGTCAGTCCATCGGTCTGATCAACGATATCCCCACCTGTCAGGAACTGATGGAAAGAATGGCGGCCGAAGCCAAGGCATGTTCGGCAAGAGTCGCAAAGCTCTGTGGAAATTGAATTACAAAAAAAGTCAGAAAAACTTAAATCATATAAGGAGCAACTATGAAAACACGATTAACTGAAATGGTCGGTATCAAGTACCCGATTCTGCTCTCCGGCATGAGCTGGATCAGTGTACCGAAAATGGTGGCGGCGGTATCCAACGCCGGTGGATTGGGCATTCTGGCAACAGGTCCGCTGAACGCTGCGCAAACCAGGGAAGCCATCCGCGAAATCCGCAAACTGACGGATAAGCCCTTTGGCGCGAACGCGTCGCTGATGTTTCCGGGCGCAGCAGAAAATGCAAAAGTCCTTTTGCAGGAAAAAGTACCCGTGATTAACTTCGCGCTGGGAAAGGGTGACTGGATTGTGAAAGAAGCCCACAAGTACGGCGGGAAGGTTTTTGCCACCGTAGTCAATGTGAAACATGCGAAACGAGCCCAGGATTTCGGTACGGACGCGGTCATCGCCACCGGTCAGGAAGCGGCGGCTCACGGTGAAGACGTGACATCGCTGGTTTTGATTCCGCATCTGGCGGAAAATCTGAAAATTCCCGTCATTGCCGCCGGCGGTTTTGCCGATGGCCGTGGAATCGCGGCCGCCCTCGCACTGGGCGCGGAAGGCGTTGCCATGGGAACCAGGTTGATGACAACCAAAGAAAGTCCGCTGCATGAAAACTTTAAAAAACTCACTATGGAAAAAGACGTCTATGACACACTCTTTTCCAAGCGATTTGACGGTATTTTATGCCGGGTCATGAAAACGGACGCAGCCAAGAAAGCGATAAAAAATGGTTTGAGCTGGCCCGCCGCCTTTTTCAACTCGCAGGATATCGCCAAACAAATAGGCGTACCCTATTTCAAACTGTTTTTGGGTGTGCTGGCATCCGGCTACAAAAACGCCAAACAACTGGCTTTCATGGCCAATGCTTTCAAAGCTATTAAGGACGCTACCGAAGACGGCGATTCGAAAAAAGGCGTGCTGCCGGTCGGACAGGTGCAGGGCCTGATTCATGATCAACCGACGGTTGCCGAGCTTTTTGAAAGAATTATGAAAGAAGCAAAAGCCGCACAGGCTAAAGTAAACGCGGCTCTCGATTAAGCCGGCATTGCCGAAAGACTGCGATAAGGTTATGATGTACTTACCTAAAACGGAAGGGACTAATCTTATATGTCTATCACATCGGTATTGAAAGATATGGAGAGATTTATCGGGAAGGAAATATTTGTTTCCGATTGGACACAGGTAACCCAGGAGCAGATAAATCAATTTGCCGACAGCACAAAAGATCATCAGTGGATTCATGTGGACGAGGAAAAAGCCGCCAAGGGACCCTTCGGCAAAACTATTGCGCACGGATTTCTAACCCTTTCGCATCTGCCGTTTTTCAGCTATCAGATGCCGCTGAAATTGGAAGGCGCCCAAATGTCCATCAACTATGGCCTGGATAAAGTGCGTTTTATCAATCCCGTGATCTCCGGATCGAAAATCCGCGACCGGATTGTTCTTTCCACCATGGAAGAAAAACCGGGTAATCGTCTGCTGGTAAAGCAGACCCATACAATTGAAATTGAAGGACAAGGAAAGCCGGCCTGTATTGCGGAAGCGCTGGCGATGATTTTTTTCTGAGCATATAAGGATGCAGGGACTAAAGACCCGAACTGCTGGACCCAAACGTGTAGGGAACGGTCGCGTGACCTCGCGACACCGTTCTCTACATTCATGATCAGTTATGGACCGCCTGAAAGGTAACAATCTTTTGTCCGGCGTTCCGGGAAATTCTGCCTTCGCCTTCCAGATAGCGCAGATGGGCAATGGCTTCTCCGGTGGCAAACCATTTCTGGGCGATGGGAAAATCCGCCCAGGTTTCACAATCAATATCCCAGGTCATGCCGGCGGCAATTTCATAGGCATTGAGAGATACGCTTCCCAAAACGTCCATCACTTCATTGGCACGGTCGCGGTGATGGGCTTTCAATGCGTCAATCCTGCCTTTCAGATTCCCCTCAAAATTCCGGTGCCCGGGCAGGACAAGATCCACCGGTAAATTGTACACTTTATCCAGACTGGCCATATAGTCAGCCAGAGAATTGGTGGTATAGGCCCAAGATTCAATATGCGGTGTGATATCAAAAAGAACGTGATCACCGGAGAAAAAAATCTTCTTATCTTTTTCATATAGGCAGATATGCCCCTGCGTGTGTCCCGGCGTGGCGATACATTGCAGGCGGTAACCGCCGCATTCGATCACATCTCCGTCGTCGATTAATGTAAATTCGGGTTTCTTTTTCGGACTGTATTTGAAGCCGGGATGGCTGTCGAGCGCCTTTTGCAATTCGACAGATGGAAATCCGTTGATTTCCGCAAAGTCAACCAGGGGTTGCCAGCTTTTGTCATCGTCGAAGACCCGTGAATCAATCCGGCTGAAAAATATCCTGCTGGTTTCCGATGCCAGTCGTGACACAAGCCCAGTATGGTCGGCGTGCATGTGGGTGAGCATAAAATCGGTCTTGTTCAGATCAAGTCCCAGTTGGGCCACTCCCTGCTGCATCGCTTCATAACAAACACTGCGGTTGAAGCCGGTGTCGATGATCAGATTACGGTCTTCGCCTTTAATAACGTAGGAATTCAAATCTTTGAGTGGGCTGTTCGGCAGAGGCACAACAATCCGATAGAGTCTTTTCATGATTTCATCGATCATGGATATGCCTCCTTAAGGGCTGCAATAATAGGATACCGCCTTCACAAGTCGTATCCGGATGGTGTTTAATGATCCCCATAATCGTCTTTCGACTCATCTTGATCCGGCTCCGGAGCAAATAGCTCGTCGTCCAACTCCACAGGATAGAATTCATCCGGTAGCGCGCCGACAATCTTCAGCGGCTTTACAGGAAATCGGGGTGACTGGGCGGACGGAATCGGCGGTACCGTAGCGCCAGACGACGGTTCCGGAGCAGGAGAGTCCGACGACGCACTTTCAGGCACAACACTTTCCGTCGAAGCTCCTAAAGACTTTCTTTTTCTGTGGCGGGGACGGCGACGGCTTTTTCTTTTGGGGTGTTCTTCAACATCGCTCACTTCCGCATCCGTTTTAATGTCGGAATCCGTGTCCGACTCCGTCTCTTCAGCCAGCGTCAGCAAAGGGACACCCTGCATAGCGCTTACTTCCAGCGCTTGTTCTTTAACGGATTGCTGAATTTCGAAATTATCCCACGCCATATCCGATTTTCCTTCAATGACGAGGCAGACGCCGAAATTGGTTTCCAACTTCAAAAGCTCGGCTCTTTTGTTGTTCAGAATGTATAAAGCGATTTCATGCGGCAGGCTGACCTTCAACTCCGAGTAAATGCCTTTGACCGCTTCCGATTCAATTCTGCGAAACGCCCCCAGAGACACGTATTCCAGAGAAGGCCGCAGTCCGCTGCCTTTACAATATGGGCAGGTGATATAACTGATTTCCTGAATCGTGGATTGTTTCTTCTGCCGGGACAATTCCAAAAGTCCAAACTTGGAAATGCGGGAAAGCTGGATTCTGGCACGATCCATACTGAGGGCCTTCTTAAATGCTTTTTCCACTTCGGCGATATTTTTCTTGTCAATCATGTCGATAAAATCGATCACGATTAAACCACCCAAGTCGCGCAAGCGTAACTGACGTGCGATTTCCTCGCAGGCATCGACATTGGTTTTGAAAGCAGTTTCTTCAATATTTCGTTTGTTGGAGCCGCGGCCGGAATTGACGTCGATGGTGATCATGGCTTCCGTAGGATTGATGATAATGTAACCGCCGGATTTCAATTCCACGCGCTCCTGGTAGATTACCCGGATTTGTTCTTCCAGTTCGTAGCGTTCGAAAATTGGAACTTTGTCTTTATAATTCTTCAATATCCTTAAATGACGGGGGGCAACCGCTTTCAAATAAGCACGCATCTTGCGAAAGGTCTCGACATCATCGACCAGAATTTCATCGATTTCCAGGGTTAAATAGTCCCGCAGCGAACGCACGCCGAAATCCGTCTCCTGGTAGAGAAAATAAGGCGCGGATACACTTCCGGCTTTTTTGAAAATATCCTTCCATAGACGCATGAGAAACTGGTAGTCGCGTTGGATTTCCGGTTTGGTGCGGTTGATGCCGGCTGTGCGAACGATGAAGCCCATATCTTCGGGGACTTTAATCTGTTCCATCAGAGATTTGATTTTCTGACGGTCTTCTTCGCTTTCTATTTTACGTGAAATGCCGCCGCAGAGCTTATTGGGAAGCAAGACGAGGTATCTTCCGGGCAGGGAAATATAAGACGTCAGCAAGGCGCCTTTATTGCCAATAACTTCACGGACGACCTGCACGATAATTTCTTGACCGGATTTGAGAACCGGTTTGCCACCGGACTGACCGTTTTCCGGTTCGGTCAGATATTCATGGCTCACGTCCCGAAGCGGAAGAAAGCCGTCCTTGACGCCACCGTAATCGACAAAGGCCGCCTGCAAACCACGTTCGACTTTCAGCACCTTGCCTTTGTAAATATTCCCGGTGATCGGTTCGCGCACCGACATTTGAATATTGAATTCAATGAGTGTGCCTTTTTCGTCAATCGTGGCCATGCGCATTTGTTCCTTGTGCACGGCGTTAACGAGCATGATGTGTTTCATAAATGTCC
>Ga0209202_1000788_pt1 | contig 22348 bp, 16 predicted proteins | sample AD_UKC032_MetaG_FD_184416 | JGI IMG/M metagenome (GOLD analysis project Ga0209202, IMG submission 184416) | Active sludge microbial communities of municipal wastewater-treating anaerobic digesters from USA - AD_UKC032_MetaG (SPAdes) (version 2) | ecosystem: Engineered > Bioreactor > Anaerobic >... | reverse complement strand
CGCTACGCCGCGCTCTACAATCTGCTCAACCGGGAACTGGACGATGAAGGCTTCGGACTGTTCTCCCAGCCAATACGTCTCGGCTGTTTCGAATTTCTTTGCCGTGGCTGCCTCAGCGCCCCGACGTTGGCCGAGGCAATGGCCCGCGCCGCCCGCTTCCTGCGCCTCGTACTCCCCGACCTCGCCGTCAGCGTGCGCCGTTCGCACGGCCGGGCCGAACTGGTCATTGCCGAAACCCGGAAGCTGGCCGAGAACCCCGACGATCCCGGCCGCATTTTCGCCTTCGAATGGCTGCTCCGCCTGCTGCACGGCCTCGCCTGCTGGCTGGCCGGTCGCGGGCTGGCGCTCGACAGCGTGATCTTTCCCTATCGCCGCCCCGCCCACGCCAGTGACTACGCACTGATCTTCACCGAGGATTCGCGCTTCGCACCGACGGTGCCCGGCGGCAATGGCACCCTCGTCGCCAGCTTCAACGCCAATCTGCTCGAACTACCCATCCGCCGCGACGAAGCCGCCCTCGCCGCCTTTCTCGAGGGCGCTCCCGGCAAGATCACCACCCTCTACCGGCGCGACCGCGAGATGGTCATCCGCGTCCGCGACCTGTTGCGCGCCGCCCTGCCCGACACCCTGAGCCTCGACGATATCGCCGACCGCCTTCACCATTCGCCACGCACCATCCATCGCCGGCTGGAAAACGAAGGCTCCAGTTTCCGCGCCATCAAGGACGCCCTGCGCCGCGACATGGCGCTGGCCCGGCTGACCAAGACACGCGACCCGATCGCCCGGATTTCCGCCGACCTCGGCTATACCGAAACCTCGGCTTTTTATCGGGCTTTCGTCGAATGGACCGGCATGGCCCCGGTGCATTACCGGCGACGCTGGAGCAGCGAACGCTGACGTCGAACCAAGCGGAAATTCACATTCCCGAGGAAACCTTCGAGGCTTTTGTTTCTCGAATTATTGTTATACCCTTGGACATTTAGTCAAAATAGATAAGCATCAGAATTGAAAGCTGCTCCACCAAGAGGACTGTGATCGAGCATATCGCTGTCGAGGTTTTTGACCGGGGCTGCGATTGACCTCTTGAATTCGGACGACGCCTCTCCTCGTCCGCCAGACTGCCGACAAAAAAGGCCGGGATTTCCCGGCCTTTCTCATTGGCAAGCGCTAGCGCCTCATTCGTCTTCTTCGTGCAGCTGGAACTTGCTCGCCATCTGCTGTTGCACGTTGGGCGGCACCGCCGCGTAACGCGCGAACTCGATGGTGTAGCTGCCCTGCCCGCCAGTCAGCGACTTGAGGCGCGACTGGTAGTCGTTCAGTTCCGCCAGCGGCACTTCGCCGCTGATTGCCGCCATGCCGTGACCACGACCATCGGTGCCGGTAATGTGGCCACGGCGGCTGGCGAGATCGCCGGTCAGGTCGCCGATGGCCGCTTCCGGCACGACGATGTCGATATTGACGATGGGTTCGAGCACGATGGGCCGAGCAGCGCGGATGGCTTCGATGACCGCCTTGCGCCCGGCGGTGACGAAAGCCACTTCCTTGCCGTCCACTGCGTGCGTCTTACCATCGAAAACGGTGACTTTCAGGTCGTCGACCGCATAACCCGCGACGACACCGCCTTCCAGTGCCTGGCGCACGCCCTTTTCGACGGCGGGCATGAAAACACCGGGAATGACGCCACCCTTCACGGCATCGACGAACTCGAAACCTTCGCCGCGTTCCTTCGGCTCGATACGCAAATGCACCTCGCCGAACTGGCCGGCGCCACCGCTCTGCTTCTTGTGGCGGTGCATGCCTTCGGCCGGCGCAGTGATCGTTTCGCGATAGGGAATGCGCGGCGGCTTGGTGTCGACTTCCAGCTTGTACTGGCCAGCCATCTTTTCCAGCTTGGACTTGAGGTGGATTTCGCCGAGGCCGCGAATCACCGTTTCGTTGCTGCTTGGGTGGCGTTCGACGACGAAGGTCGGGTCCTCCATCGCCAGCTTGCCGAGAATATCGAACAGACGCTGCTCGTCGCCCTTCTTCTTCGTCTCGACAGCCAGCCCGGCCATCGGCTTCGGAAATTCGAGCGGCACCAGATGAATGTGATCTTCATCGTGCGAGTCGTGCAGGACACAGTCGAACTCTATTTCATCGACCTTGGCGACAGCGCCGATGTCGCCAGGCACCAGTTCGTCGACTTCGATGCTGTCCTTGCCCTGCAACTGGTAAAGGTGAGCCACCTTGAACGGCCGCTTGCCATCGCCGACGAAGAGCTGCATATCCTTCTTCAGCGTGCCTTGATGGACACGGAAGATGCCAATCTTGCCCATGTAAGGGTCAGCAACGACCTTGAAAACGTGGGCCAGCACGTGTTTCGAGGCATCCGGGTCGGCGCGGAAAGGCTCGGTCTTGTCGCCCGGCTCACCCTTGTAAAAAGGCGGCGGATTGCCTTCGGCCGGATTCGGGGCGAGCGAGGCCAGCACATGCAACAGCTCCTTGATACCGGCCCCAGTCTTCGCCGAGACGAACAGGATGGGGATCAGATGTCCCTCGCGTAGCGCCTTCTCGAACGGGGCGTGCAGGTCGGCAGCGCTCGGGTCGGCACCATCTTCGAGATAGCGGGCGAGCAGGTCTTCGTCTTCCTCGACGATCTGGTCGATCAACGCGCGGTGGGCGGCGGCGACGGATTCGAAATCGGCATCGCCGGCAGCTTGCTCGAGCACTTCAACAACATCGGCCGCGCCATGTGCCGGCAGATCCAGCAGCATGCACTGCTTGCCGAAGCGCTCGCGGATATCGGCGACGAGACCGGGCAGGTCAAGGTTGTCGGCGTCAATCTTGTTGATGACGATCATCCGGCACAGCTTGCGCTCGGCGGCATGACGCATCATGCGCTCGGTCATCAATTCGATGCCAGTCTGCGCGTTGACCACGACCAGCGCCGTGTCGACCCCGGCCAGCGCAGCAATCGCCGGACCGGAAAAATCGGGGTAGCCCGGTGTATCGACCAGATGAACGTGGGTGCCTTCGTAGCCGAAATTGACGACCGCGGAATTCAGGGAATGGCCGGCTTCCTTTTCCTGCAGATCGAAATCGCAAACGGTACTGCCCTTCTCGACACTGCCCCGGGCAGGAATGGCGCCTGTGGCCTGCAACAAGGCCTCTGCCAGGCTGGTCTTGCCAGCCGCACCATGACCGATCAGCGCGACGGAACGTATGGCCTCGGTGGTGTACTTGGACATCTTGCTCTCCCTGAGCTTATTGAAATTAGCGAAAGGTCATTTTACGCCCGCTGCCAGGCGATCGACGAAATGCGGCCCGGCACCATAGAGGAGTGCGAGCGCCGCGCCAATCAGCAGCAGACCGAAAATCAGTTGTTTGCCCGGCTGCGAAAAATCCTTCCAATGCGTAGCCGAAAACCACAAGGGTCCGGCCACCGGCAAAATCAGCGTTGGAATCCAGTTACGCCAACCAAAGGCGAACGAAGCCGGCAAAGTACCGACATAGCCGACCAGCAGCAGCGAAGCGCCGACGGCAACCAGAAGAGCAACCGCGAACAGGAAGGCGAGGAACCAGAAATCCATTACTTTTTGATTTTCTGCGGCCGTACCCAACCAGTCAACGTCACCTGCCTGGCGCGTGATACGGTCAACGCGCCGGGGGGGGCATCTTTGGTCAGCGTCGTGCCGGCACCGAGCGTCGCGCCACGCCCGACCGTCACCGGCGCCACCAGTTGGGAATCGGATCCGATGAATACATCGTCCTCGATGATCGTCTTGTACTTGTTGGCGCCGTCATAGTTGCAGACGATGGTGCCGGCGCCGATATTCACCCGCTGACCCACTTCGGCATCGCCGATATAGGCCAGGTGATTGGCCTTGGACTGGGCGGCGATCTTGCTTTTCTTGACCTCGACGAAGTTGCCGATATGCACCTCGGGGCCAAGCTCGGCCCCAGGCCGCAGCCGTGCGAAGGGGCCGAGCACGCCGTCCGGACCGATCACTGAATCCTCAAAATGGCAGAAAGCAGCGATGCGGGTGCCGGCGCCAACCTTCACATTTTTCAACACGCAGTAAGGACCAACCTCGACAGCGTCGGCTAGCTCGACCTTGCCCTCGAAGACACAACCGACGTCAATGAACACATCGCGCCCATAACCCAGCTCGCCACGCACATCGATACGGGCCGGGTCGGCCAAACGAACGCCACCGACCAGCATGGCATCGGCAATATTGCGCTGGTGCACGCGCTCCAGTTTCGCCAGTTGCACCTTGCTATTGACACCGAGCACCTCCCACTCGCCATCCGGCTGGGCAGTACGCACCGGCAGGCCTTCGGCGACAGCCAGCCCGACGATGTCGGTCAGATAGTATTCGCCCTGAGCATTGTCATTGGACAAACGCCCCAACCAGTCCGCCAGGCGGGCCGACGGAATGGCCATGATGCCCGAGTTTACCTCGCGAATGGCCTTCTCTTCCGGCGTCGCATCCCTTTCCTCAACGATGCGCTGCACCTTGCCAGCCGCATCGCGCACGATACGGCCGTAGCCGGTCGGGTTGGCCAAGTCGACGGTGAGGATCGACAGGCCATCCCTCCCAGCCTGCAACAGACGCTTCAGGCTGGATGCCCTGGTCAGCGGAACGTCGCCGTACAGCACAAGCGTCTGCCCTTCTCCGGAGATCATCGGCAACGCCTGGGCGACCGCATGGCCGGTGCCCAGTTGCGGTTCCTGCAAGACCCATGAAATATCGGCCGAATCGAGGGTCGACCGCACCACTTCGCCACCATGGCCGAATACCACGACCAGCCTTTCGGGCTGCAGGGAGCGGGCGGTGTCGATGACATGTTGCGCCAGCGCTTTGCCGGCGAGCGGATGCAACACCTTGGGCAGATTGGAGTGCATGCGCTTGCCCTGGCCGGCAGCGAGGATGAGTACCTGAAGGGGGGTTTCGGCCATATTTTCGGATTCCGGAAAAGACGAAGGCGACCTCGCGGGTCGCCTTCGCATTATCGCATGATGCCGATGGCCTTAACGGGGAAGCGTCGTGCTGCCCATCAGGAAGTTATCGACTTCACGGGCACACTGGCGGCCCTCGCGGATCGCCCAGACGACTAGCGACTGACCGCGACGGACGTCGCCGGCGGCAAAAACCTTGGCGACGCTGGTTGCGTAGCAACCTTCACCATCGGTCGTCGCCTTGGCGTTGCCACGGTTGTCCTTCTCGACACCAAAGGCTTCGAGCAGACTGCCGACCGGATTGGTAAAGCCCATGGCCAGGAAGACGAGATCAGCCGGCAATTCGAATTCCGAACCGGCGACTTCGATCATCTTGCCGTCCTTCCATTCGACACGGACCGCCTTGAGCGCCTTGACGTTACCCTTGCCGTCATCGACCAGCGCCTTGGTGGCCACGGCGAAATCGCGGGAGCAACCTTCGTCGTGCGAGGACGAGGTGCGCAGCTTGTACGGCCAGTACGGCCAGGTCAGCGCCTTGTTTTCCTCTTCCGGCGGCATCGGCATCAGTTCGAACTGGGTCACCGAGGCAGCGCCATGACGGTTGGAGGTGCCGACACAATCGGAACCGGTATCGCCGCCGCCAATCACGATGACGTGCTTGCCCTTGGCGTTGATCGGATTTTTCTTGCCCGCCTGAACTTCCTTGTTCTGCGGGATCAGGAACTCCAGTGCCGCGTAGGTGCCTTTCAATTCACGCCCGGGCACCGGCAGGTCGCGCGGCACTTCGGAACCGGCGGCGAGAATCACCGCGTCGAACTCCTGGCGCAACTGGTCTGCCGAAACGAACTCGGTCGCATCGCTGTTGATGCCGGATGGCAATTCCTTGCTGCCGACGACAATTTTGGTCTTGAAGGTGACGCCTTCGGCTTCCATCTGGGCCACGCGCCGGTCGACCACGGTTTTTTCCATCTTGAAATCGGGGATGCCGTAGGCGAGCAGGCCACCGAGGCGGTCGCTCTTCTCGAACACCGTCACCGCATGGCCAACGCGCGCGAGCTGCTGCGCTGCCGCCAGACCGGCGGGACCCGAACCGACGATGGCAACCTTCTTGCCGGTCTTGCTCTTCGGCGGTTGCGGCACAACCCAACCCGACTCCCAGCCCTTGTCGATGATGAAGTGCTCGATCGACTTGATGCCGACCGGGGCAGCGTTGATGCCCAGCGTGCAGGCGGCTTCGCAGGGCGCCGGACAGATGCGGCCGGTGAAATCCGGGAAGTTGTTGGTCGAGTGCAGCACTTCCAGGGCCTGTTTCCAGTTGCCACGGTAAACCAGGTCATTCCAGTCGGGAATGATGTTGTTCACCGGACAGCCATTGTTGCAGAACGGAATGCCGCAATCCATGCAGCGCGCACCCTGAATCTTGGCATCCTCGTCGTTCAGCGTATGCACGAACTCCTTGTAATGCTTCAGGCGTTGTTCAACAGGGTCGTAGGCCTCGTTGAGGCGTTCGAACTCCATGAATCCGGTCGGCTTGCCCATTATGCGGCCTCCTTCTGTGCAGCAGCGGCCATCTCGGTGAGGGCGCGCTTGTACTCGTGCGGATAGACTTTGACGAACTTCTCGCGGTATACGTCCCAATTGGCGAGAATTTGCTTGGCGATGGCGCTGCCGGTGTATTCGGCGTGGCGGGTGACGAGTTCCTTGAGCTGCTCTTCATCGGCACGACCAAGATGCAACGGCTCGCCGGCAGCATGGCGGCTGGCCGGCAAAACCTTTTCCAGAGCCACCTGGGCCAGATTGCAGCGGTGTTTGAAGCTGCCATCCTCGTCCAGCACGTAGGCGATACCGCCCGACATGCCGGCCGCGAAATTGCGGCCCGTCATACCGAGTACCAGCACCGTACCACCGGTCATGTATTCACAGCCGTGGTCGCCGACGCCTTCGACCACTGCCGTACCGCCGGAGTTGCGGACGCAGAAGCGCTCACCACCGACTCCGGAGAAGAAGGCTTCGCCAGAGGTCGCACCGTACATGACGGTGTTGCCGACGATGATGTTCTCTTGCGTATTGCAACGGAAGTCAGGACTCGGCTTGATTATGATGCGGCCACCGGAGAGTCCCTTGCCGACGTAGTCGTTACCCTCGCCGGTCAGTTCCAGCGTCACACCCTTGGCCAGGAAAGCGCCGAAGCTCTGGCCGGCGGTGCCGGTCAGCTTGACGTGGATGGTGTCGTCCGGCAAGCCGGCATCGCCATAACGCTTGGCCACTTCGCCCGACAGCATGGTGCCGCAGGTGCGATTGACGTTGATGATCGAGGTTTCGATCTGGACCTTCTGGCCTTTTTCCAGCGCCGGTTTGGCCTGCTCGATCAGCTTGTGATCCAACGCCTTGGCCAGACCATGATCCTGACCTTCGACCTGACGACGCGGCTCGCTGGCCGGGACATTCGGCTGATAGAAGATCTTCGAGAAGTCGAGACCCTTGGCTTTCCAGTGCTCGATACCGGCCCGCATGTCGAGCAGGTCGGCGCGGCCGATCAGGTCGTCGAACTTGCGGATACCCAGCCGGGCCATGATTTCACGGACTTCTTCGGCGACGAAGAAGAAGTAATTGACGACGTGTTCCGGCTGGCCGGTAAAGCGTTTACGCAACTCCGGATCCTGCGTCGCCACCCCCACCGGGCAGGTATTCAGGTGACACTTGCGCATCATGATGCAGCCTTCGACGACCAGCGGCGCCGTGGCGAAACCGAATTCATCGGCGCCGAGCAGGGCACCGATGACGACATCGCGACCTGTCTTCAACTGACCGTCGACCTGCACGCGGATACGCGAACGGAGACGATTCAGGACCAAGGTCTGCTGGGTTTCCGCCAGACCAAGTTCCCACGGCGTACCGGCATGCTTGATCGAGGACTGCGGCGAGGCACCCGTACCACCGTCGAAGCCGGCAATCACGACATGGTCGGCCTTGGCTTTGGAAACACCGGCAGCCACGGTACCGACACCGACTTCCGAAACCAGCTTGACGGAGATGGAGGCGCGTGAGTTGGCATTCTTCAGATCGTGAATCAGTTGCGCCAGATCTTCGATCGAGTAGATGTCGTGGTGCGGCGGCGGAGAAATGAGGCCGACACCCGGCACGGAATGGCGCAGGAAACCGATGTACTCGGAAACCTTGTGACCCGGCAGCTGGCCGCCTTCGCCAGGCTTGGCACCTTGCGCCATCTTGATCTGGATCTGGTCGGCATTGACCAGGTACTCGGTGGTCACGCCAAAGCGCCCGGAAGCGACCTGCTTGATGGCGGAACGCAGGGAATCGCCATCCTTCAGCTGGATATCGCGCTCTATACGGCTCTTGCCAATGATATCGGATAGCATGGCGCCGCCCTTTACTGGCGCAAAACGCTTTGCATCCTCGCCACCTTCACCGGTGTTCGACTTGCCGCCAATGCGGTTCATCGCAATCGCCAGGGTCGTATGCGCTTCAGTCGAAATCGAGCCGAGCGACATGGCGCCAGTCGCAAAACGCTTGACGATATCCTTGGCCGATTCGACTTCTTCCAGCGGAATGGCATCACCAGTCGGCTTGAACTCGAACAGACCGCGCAAGGTCAGGTGACGCTTGGTCTGATCGTTGATTAGCTGGGCGTATTCCTTGTAGGTATCCGCCTTGCCAGAACGCGTTGCATGCTGCAGCTTGGCGATGGAATCCGGCGTCCACATGTGTTCTTCACCACGAATGCGGTAGGCGTACTCGCCGCCGGCATCGAGCATGTTGGCCAGCACAGGATCGGCCGAGAAGGCTTCCTCATGCAGACGAATCGCCTCTTCCGCCACTTCGAACACGCCAATACCTTCGACATTGGACGGCGTGCCGGTGAAGTATTTCTCGACGAAGTCCTTCTGCAGACCGATCGCCTCGAAAATCTGGGCACCGGTGTAAGACATGTAGGTCGAGATGCCCATCTTGGACATGACCTTGTTCAGCCCCTTGCCGATGGCCTTGACGAAATTCTTGACGAATTTCTCGGCCTTTTCGGCATCGCCCTTGGCCAGCGCCTCGACGGTTTCCAGCGCCAGGTAGGGGTGCACTGCTTCCGCCCCGTAACCGCCAAGCAAGGCAAAATGATGGACTTCGCGTGCCGTACCGGTCTCGACTACAAGGCCGGTACTGGTGCGCAGGCCCTTCTTCACCAGATGCTGGTGGATCGCCGACGTCGCCAGAAGCGCCGGAATCGCGACATGGTCCTTGTCCACCTTGCGATCGGAAACGATCAGGATATTGGCCCCCGAGCGCACCGCATCCTCGGCATCCGCGGCCAGCGAGGCAAGACGCGCCTCGACGCCAGCCTGACCCCAAGCCACCGGATAACAGATATCCAGTTCGAAGGAGCGGAACTTGCCGGAAGTGTATTTCTGGATGTGGCGCAGTTTCTCCATGTCGGTGCTGGTCAGCACCGGTTGTGAGACTTCCAGCCTGATCGGCGGGTTGATGTCGGTGGTGTTCAGCAGGTTCGGCTTCGGGCCGACGAAGGACACCAGCGACATGACCAGTTCTTCACGGATCGGGTCGATCGGCGGGTTGGTCACCTGGGCGAACAATTGCTTGAAGTAGGCGTACAGCGTCTTGGACTTGCTGGAGAGTACCGGCAAGGCCGAGTCGGTGCCCATCGAACCGGTCGCTTCCTCACCATTCTGCACCATCGGTTCGAGGATGACCTTGATGTCTTCCTGCGTGTAGCCAAACGCCTGTTGGCGGTCGAGCAGGGAAGCCGGCGCGGCGTCGGTCTTTTCTTCCGGTGCCGGAACGTTATCCAACTTGATACGGATCTTTTCGATCCACTCGCGATAGGGCTTGGCCTTGGCCAGGGAATCCTTCAATTCCTTGTCGTCGATAATGCGGCCCTGCTCCATGTCGATCAGGAACATCTTGCCCGGCTGCAGGCGCCACTTCTTGACGATCTTCTTTTCCGGAATCGGCAGCACGCCGGATTCGGAGGCCATGACCACGAAGTCATCGTCGGTCACCAGATAACGTGCCGGACGCAGGCCGTTACGGTCCAGCGTGGCGCCGATCTGGCGGCCATCGGTGAAGGCCACGGCAGCGGGACCGTCCCACGGCTCCATCATCGCGGCGTGGTATTCGTAGAAGGCGCGACGGTTTTCGTCCATCAGCGTGTGCTTTTCCCAGGCTTCAGGGATCATCAACATCATCGCCTGGGCCAGCGAATAGCCGCCCATAACCAGCAGTTCGAGCGCATTGTCGAAGGAGGCGGAATCGGACTGCCCAGGATAATGCAGCGGCCAGACCTTCTTCAGGTCTTCGCCGAGGATGGGCGAGGAAATCGCCTGCTCGCGCGCCTTGAACCAGTTGACGTTGCCACGCACCGTGTTGATTTCGCCGTTGTGGGCAATGTAGCGGAACGGGTGCGCCAGATCCCAGGTCGGGAAGGTATTGGTCGAGAAGCGTTGGTGCACCAGCGCCAAAGCCGAAGTCGTCCGCTTGTCCTGGAGATCGAGGTAATACACGCCGACCTGATCTGCCAGCAGCAAACCCTTGTAGTTAACCGTACGCGCCGAAAACGACGGAACATAGAACTCCTGGCCGTGCTTGAGCTTGAGCGACTTGATGGCGTTGGCGGCGCGGCGCCGGATGATGTAAAGCTTGCGTTCGAGCGCATCGGTAACAAAGACGTCCGGGCCACGGCCGACAAAAATCTGGCGGATGACCGGTTCCTTGGCCCGCACCGTCGGCGACATCGGCATCTCACGATTGACGGGCACGTCGCGCCAGCCGAGGACCGCTTGGCCTTCGGCCTTGACGGAGCGTTCGATTTCCTCGACGCAGGCATGGCGCGAAGCAGCCTCCTGCGGCAAGAAAACCATGCCGACACCGTACTCGCCGGCCGGCGGCAATTCGACGGCCTGCCTGGCCATTTCTTCGCGATAAAACTGGTCGGGAATTTGAATCAGAATGCCGGCACCGTCGCCCTGCAACGGATCAGCACCCACGGCGCCCCGGTGATCCAGATTTTTCAGGATCAACAAACCTTGCTCGACGATGCCGTGACTTTTCTGGCCCTTGAAATGGGCAACAAAACCCACACCGCAAGCGTCGTGCTCGTTCGCGGGGTCGTACAAACCCTGCTGCTCAGGTACTGCCGATGCCATCACACTCGTTCCTTCAAAAAACTCGGCCAATGAAAACAAGGACCAAAGGTAGAAAAAACCGGCTTCCCGATACGCTAGCCGGCTTGTACGAAAATTCGGGGCGACCGCAGAATATACCGCCAAACCCCTGTCAATTCAAGATGCTGCGACGCACCAATGCGGTTCTTCCGCGGCCCCGACACTCCCCTTTCAGGTGCATCTGGCCTCAATTGCCGCCACGATCATCGCTTCGCTTGCCACATCTGAAACCACCGCGTTTCCGATCGCTTTGAGCAATACCAGACGCAGCTTGCCGTCCTGTACCTTCTTGTCGTGGCGCATCAACTCCATATAACGTGTCGCGCCAAGAGGTGCGCCAAAAACCGGCAGTCCGCAACGCACAAACAATCTTTCGATTCGCAACACCGCTGCGGCGTCAAGCCAACCCAGGCGCTGCGACAACTCGGCAGCAATTAACGTGCCGGCCGCAATCGCCTCACCATGCAGCCATTCGCCATAGCCAAGACCGGTTTCGATGGCATGCCCAAAGGTATGGCCGAGATTGAGCAATGCGCGCTCCCCGGTTTCGCGCTCGTCGGCAGCGACCACTTCAGCCTTATTGGCGCACGAACGATGAACTGCGTAGGCCAGCGCATCCTTGTCTTTTGCCAGCAGTTTTTCGATGTTCGCTTCCAGCCAGACGAAAAATTCCGGATCGCGAATCAGGCCATATTTGATGACTTCAGCCAGGCCGGCACGCAACTCGCGATCGGGCAAGGTATCAAGGGTGGCAATGTCGGCCAGCACAAGCTGCGGCTGATAAAACGCGCCGATCATGTTCTTGCCCAGCGGATGATTGATGGCCGTCTTGCCGCCGACCGACGAGTCGACAAGCGAGAGCAGCGTCGTCGGCACCTGGATGAACGGCATGCCGCGCTGGTAGCAGGCGGCGGCAAAACCACCCATGTCGCCAATGACGCCACCGCCGAGGGCAATCAGCGTTGTGCTGCGCTCACAATGGGCGCCGAGCAGCGCATCGAAGATCAGATTGAGAGTTTCCCAATTCTTGTACATCTCGCCATCAGGGAGGATTACCGGCAAGACTGAAATTCCGGCTTTTTCGAGGGTCGACCGCAACAGGTCAAGATAAAGAGGGGCGACCGTCGTGTTGCTGACGATCACGGCCTTCTTCTGCTTCAGATGCGGCATCAGCAGATCGGCAGAGGTCAGCACCCCACAACCAATATGGATAGGATAGGAACGCTCGGCCAGGGCGACCGTCAGTGTCTGAATCACGTTTTGCATAGTCGGTTGAATTCCCGCAACAGGTGTTGAACGATACCGGAAGCGACCAGATGCGATCCATCAATAACGAGATGCGCGGTTTCCCGATATAGAGGATCGCGCTGCTCATGCAATTCCTCAAGCTTTGCCAATGGATCAGATACGCGCAACAACGGACGATTTCGATCATGGCGCGTACGCTCGAACAGCAGCGCCGGCGGCACATTCAGGTACACCACCCAGCCCGTATCGTGCAGCCGGCTACGGTTTTCGGGTTTCAGCACAACCCCGCCTCCGGTTGCAAGAACGATGTCCGATTCGGATGTGAGTTCCGCTATCGTCTGTGACTCGCGGCGACGGAACCCTTCCTCGCCTTCGATCTCGAAGATAGTCGGAATGGGCACCCCCGTTCGTTCGACGATTTCGTGGTCGGAGTCGTAAAACGGGCGTCCAAGGCGCTTCGCCAGTTGCCGGCCAACGGTCGTTTTCCCCGCTCCCATCAGGCCGACGAGATAGATATTGCTGCGATTGTTCACGTCGAGATTTTATCCGACTCTTGGTTTTCCCCAAAAGACAAGGGCCGGCGATGCCGGCCCTTTCTAATCAAACTTCTGATGGATCAGTTGATTTGCAGCTTGTCGGAGATAACGCGCGGGGTAATGAAGAACAAGAGTTCGCGCCGCTGACCGGTATCCTGCTGATACTTGAACAGATAGCCGAAGAACGGAATATCGCCAAGCAGCGGAACTTTTTCTGTCACGTTTTCCTTCTTGGTGATGTATACGCCGCCGATAACCACGGTACCGCCATTCTCCACGACCACGTTGGTCTCGACCGTAGCCGTCTTGATTGGCGGGTTGCCAAGGACCGCCCGCGTCCAGTCCGGTTCTTCCTTCTTTACTACCAGCAACATTCGAACGGACCCTTCCGGCGTAATCTGCGGCGTCGCCTCCAACGAGAGTGCAGCGGTCTTGAACGAGACGTTCTGGGTTGCCACACCACCACCGGCGACAGTCGTCACGTAGGGAATTTCCGTGCCGTCCTGGATTTTCGCCTTGACGTTATTCGCAGTAATGACCCGCGGACTTGAGACGATCTTGCCAATACCATCCGTTTCCAGAGCCGCAAGCTCAAGGTTCAGGATTCGTGTAAGCGAGGCATTGAACAGGGAGAAGGCCAATGCACCTCCCACATTGGTAAAGGATGGGAGGTTTACGCCAATCGCTTGAGGGGTAACTTGGCCGGAAGGCGAATACGCACCGCCACCGCCGCGGATGCCGCTACCACCCAAACCATCGCCCGGAAAACCACTGTTTGGATTTACCCTCGAACTCAGGAAATTCATCCGGACGCCAAGATCGCGGTTGAAGGTATCGCTGGCCTCAACCACTCGCGCCTCGATCATTACCTGACGCACACCGATGTCGATCGCCTTGATAAATCTCCGAATCTCCTCAAGCTTGCTCGGGATGTCATTGACGAACAGAAGATTGGATTGCGGATCGGCAACGGCGTTACCTCGCTTGCTCAGGATTCGCTGGGACGTTCCAGGAATTGCCTGCCCACCGACAGGCGCCAAGCCAGCAAGCAGGCGCGCCACATCCCCAGCCTTTTGATAATTCAACACGAACTGCTCCAACTGGATCGGCTCAAGTTCACTGAGTTGCTGCCGCGACTCGAAGTCCAGTTTCTCGCGCGTTGCAATTTCGTCGCGCGGGGCAATCATCATGATGTTGCCCTTCTTGCGCATGTCCAGACCCTTTTGCTGGAAGATGATATCGATGACTTGGTCGGCCGGCACATCCTTCAGAACCAATGTGGTTGTTCCGGTCACCGTTTCGCTAATCACGGCGTTCAGACCCAGTTCCTCGGCCATCAGACGGAGCAACGCACGCACGTCGCCATTCTGGTAATTGATACTGACCCGCGGTCCCTGATAACCCGTTTTGGTACCCTGCACCAGCTTGTTCGGATCCTCGACGATACGCTTTACCTCAACCACGAACTGATTTTCACTCTGGTAAGCGTTGTGTTCCCACAGCCCCTGCGGGGAAATGGTCATCCGAACATTCTCTCCGAATGCCTTGGTTTCCACCGAGTTAACCGGTGTCCCGAAATCCGTTACATCCAGTTTGCGGCGGAGATTATCGGGAACCGTGGTTTTGACGAAATCGACCACCAGATTCTTGCCTTGCTGGCGAATGTCAATGCCAGTACCGGCATCGCTCAAATCGACAATAATGCGCCCCTCGCCATCCTTGCCACGCCGGAAGGTCACATCCTGCACGGCATGCCGTTTGCCAACCGCGGACTCTTCGGTGAAACGGGTCACGCGTTGCGCCAAGGATTCTGAAACAGCGGGAACCGGGGCCAGAACCACATAGAGAGCTTTACCATCGAGACGCGTGGTGTAATTCATGCCTCGCGTCAGGTTGAGAACGAGACGGGTACGACCGCCGACCTCAACCACATTCACACTCTGCAGGTCACCTTCCTTGAGAACAAGGCTGTTCTTCCCCAAGCCATTTGCGGTCGACGGAAAATCGAAAGCAATTTTCGCCGGTTTGGCGACGCTGAACCCCGTAGGAGGGGCCGCGAGAGGCTCCTTGAAGTCGATCCTGATGGCAATGTCCGTCCCCTGCGGTGCGGCATTGATCGCCTCGATCGAATTTGCGGCAGCCGTCTGCGCCGAGAGCGGCCCGGCCAAGGCAAGGCAGGTCGCCGCCACAGCGGCCATCGCGTAGTTGATGAATTTCATTTCTTGCTTCCCTCCTTGCCCTGCAGATACAAAGAACTCGTACGTTCGCTCCAGTCACCCGCAGAGTCCTGAATCAATTCGCGCAGCACTACTTCTTTGTCTGTGATTTGCGTCACCATACCGAAATCAAGCCCGACGTACTCGCCTACCTTGACCTGTTTCACTTTGTCTTCAACTTGGATCGCTGCAATCGGGCGCCGATTGACATTCAGGTAGCCGATCATCTTCAACGACTCGACTGGATATTTCTCAAGCAAGCTATTGCGCAAATCCCTCGCCTCGAAATCCGGCTGGAAGGCCCCCCCATTCCCTGCGCCTTGCTTATTCTTTGATTCCGGCACTATCTTGCCTGGCTTGAAGGGGTCCATCAGCAACTCGACATCGTAGGGTACCGGCTGATAGGGCTTGACCTCCGGCAACTTGGGCACATTGCCACGCATACCCTTGGTGCTGTCCGCCATCCACTGCCTGAGGTCTTCGTGGTCGCCACCCGAACAGCCCCCCAACACGCCACAAAGTGCGACGAGCATTAATCGCTTCACTTGTTCGCTCCTTGTAGTGCCTTCTTCTGCCTAGCAACCTCTTCCTCATCCAGATACCGGAAAGTCTTGGTTGTCGCGTCAAGGGCCAGCACACCATCCTTGCCGGGAACTATCGAGATGTTGTTCAGGGTCACGATGCGCGGCAACTTCGCAATGTCCGCGGCAAAGGCTCCGAAATCATGGTATCCCCCGACAATCTGCACGGCGATCGGCAACTCTGCATAGAAGTCCTTGACCTGTTCCGCCCCTGGGCGGAACAGATCGAATTGGAGGCCACGCCCCAACCCCGCCTGATTGACCTCTATCAGCAAAGCCTCGATTTCGGATTTGTTTGGTAATTGTTTGAGCAGAGCGCCGAAGGAGCGATCAATTTCAGCCAGTTGCTCAATATACAAATCCAGATTGACGGCTTGCTTCTTCTTGTCCAGATATTGCTGCTTAAGGGTTTCCTCTTCTTTTTGCTTGCCTTCAAGCTCGGCAAGCTGGTCGCTCCAGAGGAACCACCAACCTGCGACCAGCAATAGCACAAAGAGACCAAACAGCATGGTCAGCTTGGGAATCAGCGGCCACGCGCCAGGGTCGTTCGGATTCAGGTAACGAAAATCATCGGCGATCGCCCGAAAATCTACCTTGGGAATCGAAGTGGTCTTGGCTTTCATTTCTTGCCCTTCCCATCATCCGGCTTAGCGCGCGTCAGCATGAAATTCATAGCGAACTCGTTGCTGCGGCGTCCGTTCAGAACGACCGCCTTGACCTCGATCAACTGGGGATTTTCTAGCCACGGAGAGGCTTCAAGATTACGCATCAAGGCCGAGACACGCGCGTTGGATTGCGCATAGCCAGTGATGTTAACTTTCGCGCCATCCTGCTTGAGAGATTTGAGGTAGACGCCTTCAGGCACCTGTTTGACTAGCTCCGTCAGCAGATACACTGTTTCGCCGCGATCTCGCTGCAGGTCTTCGATGATCTGCTTGCGGGAGAGCAATGCCTGGGTCTGCTCCTTGAGCCGCTTGATCTGATCGATCTGTTTGTCCAGAACGGCAATCTCGCGCTTCAGGAAATCGTTGGCATCATTCTGGCTGCTGATATAGCCGTTGATGATGGTGTAGCCGAGAAAAACCACCAGCGCCGCCAGGGCAGTAACGGCGCCCAGCATGAGATAGAATTGTTGGCGTCTTGTCTTGCGGGCCTCTTCGCGGTGGGGCAGGAGGTTAATGCGAATCATGATGGATCAAACCTCCGCAAGGCCAAGCCGCAAGCCACCATCAGTGACGAGGCATCGGCAAGCAGGTTTTTCGCCCGAACGCGGTCCGAGAGCACCATATTGGCAAACGGGTTCGCGATCAGCGTACTGACTTGGGTGCGCGTTGCGACGACCTCGTCGACACCGGGAATCACCGCACAACCACCAGCCAGAACAATGTGGTCAACCTGGTTGTACTGAGTCGAGGTGAAGAAGAACTGCAGGGCGCGCGAGATTTCAAGCGCCAAATTTTCCATGAACGGGGCCAGCAACTCGCCCTCGTAACCTTCAGGAAGACTGCCGGCACGCTTGGCGACTTCGGCCTCTTCGTAGGTCATCCCATAATGCCTGGCGATATCCTGAGTCAGTTGCCCGCCACCGAAAGCTTGTTCACGTGCATAGACCTGCTGACCATTGCGCAGAACCGTCAGGCTCATCACGTTGGAACCGGCATCGATCAGGGCCACCGTCTGGCCCTTGCCACCATCGGGCAATTGTCGTTCGATCAACTCGAATGCCGCCAGAGAGGCCAGTGACTCCACATCGACGACGACCGCGCTGAGCCCTGCCGCATCGGCCACCGCGACGCGATCTTCCACCCGATCCTTTTTCGACGCTGCAATGAGCACCTCAAGTTCATCGGGAACGGACGGTGCCGGGCCAATCACCTGGAAATCCAGATTGACCTCGTCAATCGCGAACGGGATGTATTGGTTGGCTTCCGACTCAACCTGGATCTCAAGCTGATCGTCGCGTAGACCGGCAGGCACGATGATCTTCTTCGTGATCACCGCCGAGCCAGGCAACGCCATCGCAACATTCCGCGTAGACGTTCCCAGGCGCCTCCAGGCCCGCTTGACGGCATCGACGACGCCATCCAGATTGGCAATATTGCCATCCGACACCGCATCTTTCGGCAACACCTCGATGGTGTAACGCTCGACACGGTAACCCTCTTTCCCGTTGGCGGTCAGTTCGACCAGCTTGACAGCCGAGGAGCTGATGTCCAGCCCCAATAACGGACGCGCCTTGGGATTAAACAACCCTGAGATATCGAAGCCCACCAGACCCCCAAAAAGTCCTTACGAAATGCCATGTTAGGCAAAACAACCAATAATTTGGTTTAAATGCTAGCAACAACCACTCGGCATGTAAAGCGTTTTCACGGGGCGTTTACGCAACAGCGTATAATCCGCGCAACGCTAATCTGACCCCCTTTGACGACCTTGCCTCATCTTCCTTTGGCCGCCCGCATCGTTTTATCCCCACTGATCGTTTTACTCGGCCTTGTCGCCATCGGCATCGCGCTGGCCATGATCATCCTGGCGCTAGCCTATCCCAATCTACCGTCACTTGAAGTACTCACGGATTATCGCCCAAAGATTCCGCTACGCGTCTACACCAGCGATGGCTACCTAATCGGCGAATTCGGCGAGGAACGACGGGCGGTCGTCAGCATACAGGATGTTCCGCCGGTCATGAAGCATGCCATCCTTGCCGCCGAGGATGATCGCTTCTACCAGCACGGGGGCGTCGACTACCTGGGGATACTGCGCGCTGCCGCCGCCAACCTGGCAGGCGGTGGCAAACGCCAGGGGGCATCGACGATTACCCAGCAGGTGGCCCGCAACTTTTTCCTGACGGGCGAAAAAACCTACACGCGAAAACTCTACGAGGCCCTGCTCTCTTTCAAGATCGAAAAGAATCTGAGCAAGGACCAGATTCTCGAACTCTATTTGAACCAGATATTCCTTGGGCAGCGCGCCTATGGATTTGCCGCAGCCGGCCAGATTTATTTCGGCAAACCGCTGAAGGATCTTTCAGTCGCCGAGGCGGCCATGCTGGCCGGCTTGCCGAAAGCCCCCTCGGCCTACAATCCGATCGTCAATCCCAAGCGGGCCAGGATCCGGCAGCAATATGTACTGCGCCGCATGCACGATCTGGGCTACATCACTGACGTGCAGCACGAATCCGCGCTGAAGGAACCGCTGGTGGTCAAGCGCGAACTGGCGGATTACGCAGTCCACGCCGAACACGCCGCGGAAATGGCACGCCAGATCACCGCCGATCGCTTCCCGGAGGATGTTTATTCGCGCGGCCTCAAGGTCTACACCACGCTCGTCAAGGCCGAGCAGGAAGCCGCCTATCTCAGTCTGCGCCGGGGCGTCATGGATTACGACCGACGGCACGGCTATCGCGGGGCAGAATCCTATCTCGACATGAAGGACATCGGCCCCGATCAGGATGAAGCGATCGACGAAGCCCTGCAGGACATTGCCGATGCCGGCGACCTGATTCCCGCGCTGGTGCTGGCCGCCGACCCGAAACAGATTCGCGCCTACCGCAAGGGCGGCGAAATCGTCACGTTGACCGGCGACGCCATGAAATTCGCGGCAAAAATGCTCGACGACAAGGCGCCACCCAACAAGCGCATCAAGCGCGGCGCCATCATCCGCCTGCAGAAGGATGACAAGGGCGGCTGGCAGATCAGCCAGCTTCCTGAGGTGGAATCGGCGTTTGTTGCGGTCAACCCGCAGGATGGGGCAATTCGCGCCCTGGTCGGTGGTTTCGACTTCAACCGCAATAAGTTCAACCACGTGACGCAAGCCTGGCGGCAACCCGGGTCGAGTTTCAAGCCCTTCATCTACTCGGCGGCGCTCGAAAAAGGCTTCAGTCCAAGCAGCATCATCAACGACGAACCGATCGTAATTTCGGCCAGCCAGACCGGCTCGCAGGCCTGGGAGCCGCACAACTACGACGGCAAGTACGAAGGCCCGATGAAGATGCGGACGGCGCTGGCCAAGTCGAAGAACATGGTATCAATCCGCATCCTGCAAGCCATCGGCACGCATTACGCGCAGGACTATGCCAGCCGCTTCGGCTTCGACGCAGAGAAACACCCGCCCTACCTGACCATGGCCCTCGGCGCGGGATCGGTCACCCCGTGGCAGATGGTGACCGCTTACTCGGTATTCGCCAACGGCGGCTACCGGATCAAACCTTTCGTCGTGCGCGAAATCCGCGACGAGCGCAGTCAGGTCATCGCCCAGGCGGCGCCGGTCCCTGCCGGCGAGGAATCGATCCGCGCCATCGACCCCCGCAATGCCTTCATGATGGACAGCATGTTGCGCGACGTCACCATCTACGGCACCGCCGCCAGAGCCTCGGTCACGCTCAAGCGCCAGGACTTGGCCGGCAAGACGGGGACGACCAACGAATATGTCGATGCCTGGTTCTGCGGCTACCAGATGACGGTCAGCGGCTGCGCCTGGGTCGGGTTCGACCAGCCGAAAAAACTGGGTGACAAGGAAACCGGCGGCGCCGCGGCGTTGCCGATCTGGATTGGTTACATGGGACGCGCCCTGCGGGACGTTCCGCTGCAAACACCGCAAATGCCCGAGGGGCTGATCACCTTCGGCAGCGGTCGCGACCGCTCTTACATCTACGCTGAAAATGCCGTAAAGGCAGCGCCGCCGGATGAGGAAACGACCGAAATGACGGAAGCGCCACCGCCTCGCCCCGACATTTCCCTCCCGCCCGCTGACTGATCAGCCCAACTGCACAGTTTCGCCGGCCTGCTGGCTGGCGAGTTGCGAGAGCTTTTCCAGCAACTCGGCGCCATCGCGCGTATCGCGCCAGGCCGATCCGTCCCAGCGAAAGTGGAAACCGCCGGCACGGGCCGCCACCCAAATCTCGCGCGCTACGCCGTGGCGATTGACGATGATCTTGCTGCCGTCGGCAAACTCGATTTCCAGCACGCCGCCGGCCGCCAGTTCGAAGTCGATATCGGCGCCGCTGGCTTCCAGCGCCGCCTCGATGCGGGCCAGAATACCATCGGCCAATGCGTTGAATTCCTTGTCATCCATCGTGTGCTAACATCCTTCTTCTTTACTGACCGGTCCGTCATTAATGTCCCGAATTCTTGCCGTGTTCCTGACGCTCAGCCTGGCCGCCTGCGGCATGCGGGGCCCGCTCGTGTTGCCCCCCGGCCCACCGCCGGAGCCGCTGTTTGGTAACCCGAAACCGGCGCCTGCCGCGACACCGGACGCCAAGACCACGCCAGCTACCAACGATGTTAGCACGGACAAAAAGACCAGCCCCCAATGAGCCACTTCACGATCAAACAAGGCGTCCGGCACGCCGAATCAGTCGCCCTGCCCGCCATCGCCGAACAGTTCGCCACGCCGGCCTATGTTTACTCCCGCGCCGCGCTGGAAGCCGCCCTGCAGGAGTTCCTCGACGTCCTGACCGCACACCCGGTCGGCCACGGCGCCCTCGTCTGCTACGCCGCCAAGGCCAACTCCAACCTCGCGATCCTCAACCTGTTCGCTCGCATGGGTGCCGGTTTCGACATTGTTTCCGGCGGTGAATTGCAGCGCGTACTGGCGGCCGGCGCCGATCCCCGGAAAATCGTCTTCTCCGGCGTCGGCAAGACGGCGGCCGAGATGAAACAGGCGCTCGACGCCGGCATCCTCTGTTTCAACATCGAGTCGCCGGCCGAACTGGAGCGCCTGAACGAAGTCGCCGGCCAGTGCGGCAAGCGCGCGCCAGTCAGCCTGCGCGTCAATCCGAACGTCGACCCGAAGACACACCCCTATATATCCACCGGTCTCAAGGAGGCCAAGTTCGGTGTCGCCTACGACGACGCGCTGGCCCTTTACCGCCGCGCCGCCGCTTTGCCGAACATCGAAGTGGCCGGCATCGACTGCCATATCGGCTCGCAGCTGCTCGATCCCGCCCCATTCGTCGAGGCGCTCGACCGCATTTTGGCCCTTGTAGACCAGTTGACCGCAGAAGGCATCCGGATTCATCACCTCGACCTCGGCGGCGGCCTCGGCATCAAGTACAAGGACGACCAGGTGCAGCCGACCGTCGCTTCCTACCTGAACCCGCTGCTCGACAAGCTAGCCGGGCGCGGCCTCAAGGTCGTGCTCGAACCCGGCCGCCGCCTGGTCGGCAACGCCGGCCTGCTGTTGACCCGCGTCGAGTTCCTCAAGCCCGGCGAAGGCAAAAATTTCGCCATCATCGATGCAGCGATGAACGACCTGATGCGCCCGGCGCTCTATGAAGCCTGGCACGACATCCTGCCGGTGACACCGCATGCCGGCGAAACCCGCGCCTACGACGTGGTCGGTCCGGTCTGCGAAACTGGTGACTTCCTCGGCCTGGCCAGGCCGCTGTGCATCCAGGCCGGCGACCTGCTGGCCGTCATGTCAGCTGGCGCCTACGGCATGGCGATGGCTTCCAACTACAACACCCGGCCGCGCGCGGTCGAGGTCATGGTCGACGGCGACAAGGTCTTCCAGATCCGCCGCCGCGAAACCGTTGCCGAACTCTACGCCGGCGAGCAGGTGTTGCCGGCATGAGACATGGCGCGCTGCTGATCGCCGCCACGTTGGCGCTAGCGGCCTGCGGCGACAAGCCCGC
>Ga0209202_1000785_pt1 | contig 22438 bp, 22 predicted proteins | sample AD_UKC032_MetaG_FD_184416 | JGI IMG/M metagenome (GOLD analysis project Ga0209202, IMG submission 184416) | Active sludge microbial communities of municipal wastewater-treating anaerobic digesters from USA - AD_UKC032_MetaG (SPAdes) (version 2) | ecosystem: Engineered > Bioreactor > Anaerobic >... | reverse complement strand
CGTAAAAATATACCATTTTGCAAACCCTGGCGGGCAATTCAATTCTGACAGCAAGTAGCCGCTTTATTGATATGGTATACTATTATTCGTTAGAGCGCATATAAAAACACATAAACTTGAAATCTATAACTATAATGTCCAAAATATTTACAGAAGAAAAATATACATACTCGCCTGTTCCTAAAAATAAGGGCGCAATTCCTTTGTGGTTCTGTTTTCCATCAACTTATACGATTGGCATGGCTTCTCTGGGGTATCTCTATTTGTTCAGACTTTTGGACGAAAACCCTGAAATTGCTCCTGAAAGAATTTTTACTGACACACAAGCCACAATCTATTCGCCTGAAAAAGTAGAACTTATGGGCTTTTCATTTTCTTTTGAATTTGATTTTCTTGGTCTTTTTAAAATTTTAGAAAAATATAAAATACCCTTTCGCTCAGAAAACAGAAATGATGACTTTCCTCTGATTTTTGGGGGAGGACCTGTTTTAACCGCAAATCCAGAGCCTTTTGCCGATTTTTTTGATTTTATAATAATTGGGGAAGGAGAGGAAATTCTTGATGAAATTATTAATGTTTACAAGGAAGTTAGACATTTCAAAAATAAACAGGAAAAACTCGAACGCCTGGCTAAAATTCATGGAATATATGTACCTGCTCTTTATAAAATAGAATATAAACCTGATAAAACTATAGAAAAGGTTATAAAACTTACTGATAAAGCTCCTGAAAAAATAAAAAAAAGATATATTAAAAATCTTCACGAAAGTATTTACACGCCTATTGTTGCGAAAAAATCGGTTTTTCCCGAAATGTTTATGATAGAAACCGCAAGAGGCTGTCCTAAAAGATGCAGATTCTGTATTGCAAGTTATCTTACGTTTCCCGCAAGATATCCCTGTTTTGAAACAATAAAAAACGCAATTGATACAGGGCTTAATTTTTCAAATAAACTCGGGCTTTTAGGGGCATTAATTACAGAACACCCTGATTTTGAAAGAATTTGTGATTATATTCTTGAGAAAAGAAAAGAAAATGAGTTTGAAATATCTGTTTCTTCGCTACGCATTGATACAATTACCCCTTTAATAGTAAAAACGCTTGTAAATTGCGGTCAAAGACAAAGTACTATAGCAATTGAAGCAGGAACAGAAGAGCTGAGAAAAAAAATTAACAAAAATTTGACTGAAGAAGCTATTTTTAAAGGAGTAAAAACAGCTTTTGAAAATGGGTTGAAAGGCTTGAAAATTTACGGAATGATCGGGCTTCCCGGTGAAACAGCCGAAGATATCGAAAAACTTGCGGATTTAATGATCAGGCTCAAAAAAGAAAATAAGGGTTTTAATCTTACTTTAAGCGTAAGCTCTTTTATTCCTAAAGCTCAAACGCCTTTTCAACTGGCGCAAAGACCTAAGAATTCCGAATTGGAAGCTAAAAATAATTATTTAAGAAAAGAATTAAATACTCATAAAACGCATTATAAGCCTACAAGCATTAAATGGGACTATATTCAGTCTGTTTTATCAAGAGGCGACAGAAGGCTTTCTATTCTTTTGGAAAAAGTATACGCCTATGGAGGAACGATCGGAAGCTGGAATAGAGCTTACAGAGAATTTTCCGACGCAAAAACTGCTGATATTCCTAATTTTGACTGGTATGGATTAAGAAAAAGAGTTCCTGATGAAATTTTGCCATGGAGTCTTATTGATACCGGCGTTGGAGCTGAACATCTTCTTAAGGAAGCTGAAAATTCCGGCATTTAAAAGAAAGAATAAAAAGTTTTTTTAAGCAAAATTTTTTATTCTTTCCTTATCTTTTACCGTTAACTATTTTTTATGTAAAATTCAATTAAGGGCACCTCTAAAAACTCGATTTTTTAAAATTTTTCATAAAATTTGATTGGGGTTTGGTGTAGGGGCGAAGCCCCTACCCACAAATTTCTCCCCCCTTTGAGGGGGGCAGGGGGGTAGATATAAATAATAAAATTCTTTTGTTTTTAGAGCACCCTTAAATTAATTTGGAGAAAAATTTTGAATTATCTTGATAAAGCAAAAAAGTTTAAAACAAAAAAAAGACTGGGACAAAACTTTTTAATTGATGAAAAAATTATTGATAAAATTGTTGAAACAGCAAATTTATCGCCGGATGAAATCATTGTGGAAATTGGTGCAGGCGCGGGATTTGTAACAGAAAAACTTGCAAAAAAAACAAAAAACGTAATTGCAATTGAACTTGATGATGATGCTGTTAAAGAATTGCAAAAACTGCCGTATACAAATATTAATATAATTCAACAGGATATTTTAAAGACCGAATTCTCTGAATTTGTAGAAAAACCGGTAAAAATTGTCGCAAATATTCCTTATTACATAACAAGTCCTATAATTGCCCGCCTTCTGGGAGAAATCGAACAGCCCGAGTGGAAAAACAGGGAATTAATAAAAGAAATTATCTTAATGGTTCAGTTTGAGGTTGCTAAAAGGCTTGTAGCCGATGAAAAAAGTCCGTCTAAGGAATATGGGTTAATTTCCATACTTGTAAATTACTGGTGTAAAACAGAATTAATTTGTAAAGTTCCGGCAAAAAGCTTTTATCCTTCGCCTAAAGTGGATTCAGCGCTGGTTAAATTAACTGTCAGAAAAAATCCGCTTGTTGAAATTAATAATCTTGTTCTTTTTAAAAAACTTACAAAAGCCGCTTTTGGCATGAGAAGAAAAACAATAAAAAATGCTTTTGTAAAAAGCGGTTTTGATGAAAATAAAATTATACATGCCCTTAAAAGTTTAAATATTGATCCTGATATAAGAGGCGAAAAGCTTTCAATCGTTGATTTTAAAAATATTTCTGATGCGCTTGATAAATAAAAAGGTAGTGGCTAAATTCTAAGCGCTAATTTTATTGGGGTTTGGTGTAGGGGCGCGAAGCAGTCGGCGCTGTCCGCATTTCGCAGCGAAGCCCCTACACATCAACTGTTCCCTCCCCTTGAGGGGAGGGTTAGGGAGCTTAGTCCCCTACAAAATTTAATTTTGCGAGATTTTTTAGTAAATTCAATAGGTCGAGTGAACCGCCAAAGGCGGTTCACTCGACCAAAAACAATCTTTAGCCCCCTCTCCCATTGGGAGAGGGGGTTGGGGGTGAGGGAATTTTGGACTGAATTTATAAAAATGTAGGGGAGCAAGGGTTAGGGAGGGGTGATAAAAAATCACTTCATTTTTTACCACTACCAATACAAAATTTGGTAATGAATAATTTTTAAAAGTAATATTTTAGTTATAAAATTAAATCTTAAGATTGATTTATTAAATCAATAAATTTTTTAAAATAAAGAATGTAAAAACATTTATTTTGATAAAAATTTTTAACGATTCGGGAGATTTTTTATGGGAGTTGTTATCTCAGATAACTTATCGAGAGATAAAATGGCAAAATTTTTAAATAAAGTTGTTAATAAACAGCGAAATAATGAAAAAGCATATCAACTTTTGCTAAAAGCTGATGCGTTGAGAGTAAAAAATTATTTTTGGGAAGCAATTTCCGAATATTTAAATGCATTAGAATATGATAATAAAAATATAGAGATTTATATTGGCTTAGGGCTTGCATATAAACAAATCGGTTATGCAAAAAGCGCTATTAATGCTTTTAATAAAGCTAAAAAATTTAACGCTTTTAATAAAGAGCTTTATTTTGAAGCAGGTTGTTGCTACTGCATTGATTTTATGTTTTCAAAAGCAATAAAAGAATTTAAAAATGCTTTAAAAATTTGTCCGGATTTTCCTGAAGCAAAATTTAATCTTGCGCTTTCTTATGAATTAAACAACCAAAATTCAATGGCGGTAAAAGAATATAAGAAAATGATCAGGGAAAACCCCCATCATTTAAAGTCTTATAACAATCTGGGCAGTTTATATATGAAACTGGATTTTTATAAACCGGCAATAGGTATTTTTAGCGAATTGTTAAGGCTTAATCCTGATTTTGCAAGGGTTTATCTTGGAATTGCCATATGTTTTGATAAAGTAAAGGAAAAATCTAAGGCTTTAAGATATTATAGAAAATATTTAAAATATAATCCCAATTCAGAGAACTTGGCTTATATTCTTGAGAGAATTGAGGAATTAAAAAAAGACAGAGCGCTGCCAAAGAAATGTCATTTAATGCTTGTTTCATAACTTTTATTTATGCAAGAAGTATTTTATGCTTATTATTTGAGATTCTTCGGCAAAGCCTAAGAATGACGAACCTTTATAATTAAAGAATCAAGGCGCTAATATATCAATACCAAAAATATTATTTATAATATTATTAACTTAGGTAGCAATTTAACTTATTTTTAAATGAATGTAGCTGGTTATATAATTTCATATAAAACAGATAATGAAGCAAGAGAACATGAAAACTTGCTCCAGAAACAGAAAATTGAGATTTTTTGCAAAAAAAACGGGTTAAATCTTTCTCAAATCTTGACAGAGCCGGAAGAAAGCAGACCTGATTTTCGTCCAAAACTCATAAAACTCTTAAATGATCTCTCCGGAAGCAGACTGTCTGCTCTGGTTGTATATAAATTTAACAGGCTTGCGCAGGAAGAAGACATCAGAAAATGGATTATTGACGAGTTTAAAAAGAATAAAATACAGGTCTTTTCTGTAACAGAAACTTTTTTTGATACTCCAATTAAAGAATCAGAAACAAAATCACGTTCTATAAAACTAAAAGTAAGGGATTTACCTTCTCTTCCCGAGGTTGTAACAAAAGTTACAGAGCTTGTTCAGAATCCTAAGTCTTCGGCGGCTGATCTAGGCAAAATAATCGCTCACGATTCCGGTCTGACCTCTCGTGTATTAAGACTTGTCAATTCCGCTTATTACGGTTTTCCAAAACAAATAAGCTCTATTCAGCATGCTATAATGATTTTAGGATTTACCACAATAAAAGGGCTTGTTTTATCTTCCAGTATTTTCAGGATTTTTTCTCCTAAAAATAATCTGGTAAACAGTCTTGATTATAAAAAATTCTGGAAACATTCTCTTTTAACGGCTATTGCTTCGAAGAAAATATATAAAGACCTGTTTTTTGAGGATGATGATAATATTTTCAGCGCCGCAATTCTGCACGATATAGGAAAACTTATACTGGATCAGTACGATCACGATAATTATGTAAACGTTATTACAGAAAGTCCTGAGCCGATTTATGCAAATCAGGTTTTAAAATCAGAACAAAAACACTGTGAAATAACGCATCCTTATATAGGAAACGTTGTTGCGGAAGGTTGGAATTTACCTGAAGTTCTGGCGGATGTAATAAAATATCATCATGATCCCCTAAAATCCGAGAAATATGAACGAATTACAACAGCTGTTTATCTGGGTAATTTGATTTCCCAGCTTGTTCTTGAATATGATGAATTTAGCGTTGATGTTTTTGATGAAAACGTGGTTAATCATATTGGGATTGACGAAGAGGATTTACTGAAAACTTTTAATGAGCTAAAAGAAGAAGCTAGCCAGCTTGAAGACCTTGAATCGTTCTTTAAATAATAAGAAACCGATAAATAAAAAAGACAGTTTTTATAAATTCTTAATTATCGGCTTTTTAACAAATTAACGAAAACTTATTTGGATTGGTATAAACTGTCAATTTTTTTTATGTTCTATTTTATATAAATATATGTTTGAAAATTAAAGCAAAAATTAGAGAGGTTAAAAAAATGACAATTAATTCACTGCAAAGTTATCAAAATTTTAAACCTTATAATTTAAAAAGTAATATTAATAATAAACCTCAAAATAACCCGCAAAATAAGTTAGCTGACTTTGAAGAAGAACGTTATTGCAAACCTTATATAAAAATGAATAAAACCGCTTTTAAAGGCAGAGATAATTCAATATTAATTGAAAAATATACAGATACCTTAAAAACACGAAGCGAACAATTGGAAATTTTAAATAATGATATTAAAAATGCTGAATTAAGCGGAGCTAAAGAACAAACCGGCGTCGCTCAACCTTTAACGCTAAAAAAGGCTGATGGTTCCGATGTAATTGTTAATTTAAGCAAATATCAGTATAATGACAGAAACACGCCTAAAGAGCTTTATTTGTTTAAAACAACAGAAGAAGGAAAAAACGAAAAAATAGTCGGATTTTGTCTTATGGATAACAAACTTTCAAAAAATGAATTCGGTCAGGATTGTTTATATGTAGATGATTTATTGAATCTTACCGAAGGAAATGAAAGAATAAAAGGCATTGGTTCTATAGGTCTGCAATTAATGGCTGAAAGCGCATATAACAAAGGAACTAAAGGATTAATAGAGTTTAATGCGCAAAGAATAGTCAAAGATCAGGAAGGCAAAAGCGAAGCCCCATTTCTTTTATATCTGGATAAAGGATTTACCGCTTTTGACCGTGATATAACATGTGAATTGGCAAATATAAAAGATGCCTGCGATGAAAAACAAGTTCCTTACGTCTATATGGATGAGGTTTTAAAACAAGATAACAGATTATTTGTTCCAAAAGACGTTGCAATGCATTTAAGTTCGGAAGGCAAGACGCAATGGCTTGCTAAAATACATGAAAAGCCTGTTCTTAATGAAACGCAGGATAATGTAAATTCCGGTAAATTTTAACATTCCGCGTAATTATGGGCATAAATATTTTTATTAAATAAAATTTTCGCTGTTTTATAAATCTCAACTTCTTCAGGATTATCTTTGTTATAGGATAAATCTTCAAATTCGCCGAATTCGCTCATTAAGTTATGCAGATTTATAATTAACTTGTCAGATTCCTTTTCAGGTCTTTGGGTTTCCAAGATTCTTACGGTTCTGATAAGTTCAGTGTCAAAAGCGTCAACAATAGCTGAATCAAGTCCGCAACCCATTGCCATTACGCAGAAAATTCTGTTTATTAAAGGTCTTATTTCTTTTGGGCTTCCGTTAGAAACGTTGGAAAGACCTATTGTAGTCATTACAGGAGGATCAAAGGATTCTTTAAATACCCTGATTGAATCCAGAGCCGCCATAACCTGTGATTGATCGACATTTACAGGTAAAACCAGTGGATCAAGAAAGATTTTTGAATTATCAATTCCATATTCCATAGCTTTTTCAAGAATTACGGAAGCTATTTCTATTCTTCCGTCAGGGTCTTTTGGAATACCTGTTTCATTACTGAGAGTAAGAGCTATAAGATGACTTCCATAATTAGCGGCGAGTTTTGTCATGTTCTCAAGTCTTTCAGGGTCGCCGCTGGCGCTGTTTATAACGCAATCAGCGGGGCATGGATGGAATTTAAGACCTGCTTCTATTTCGTCCATATTTGTTGAGTCAAAAGACAAATTAACGTCCAATTCATTGAGAATAATGGAAGTTAACCACCGCATTGCGCCAGCCCAATTTTTTCTTGCAGGACCTATATTAAGGTCTATCCAGTCAATTCCGGAATGAACCTGTTTTTTTGCCATATTGACAATATAGTCAGTATCTCTGTTTTCAATGGCTGACCTTGTACTTTTTGAAATAATATGTATATTTTCGCCAATTAACTTCATTTTTTAAATTTCATTGTATAAACAATATTGCTAATCCAGCATAATTCAATTTTAAATAGAATAAAATATTATGCGCAATTTTATTTTACATTCAATTTTTTTTTGATGCAATCTTCCGGCTATAGTGATTTTAAAAATATTTCTTGAATAAATCCTGTTTTTAAAATATTATCAACAATACACTATGTATAAAAAAAAGGACAATACCATGAATCCTATAATAGCAGAACTTGAAAATGAACAGAAAAAGAAAACCTTGCCTAATGTGGAACCTGGCGATTTAGTAAAAGTTTTCGTTCTTATTAAAGAAGGAAACAAAGAAAGAACACAGCCTTTTGAAGGCGTTGTAATTAAAAAACAGGGCTGCGGTTTTAGAAAAACCATCACCGTCAGAAGGGTTTTTCAGGGAATTGGAGTTGAAAGAGTAATCCCTCTTCATTCTCCTAAAATTGAAGACATTAAAATCCTTAGAAAAGGTAATGTAAGAAGAGCCAGACTTTACTACCTCAGAGAACGCACCGGTAAAGCCGCGCGCATCAAGGAAAAAGTAACCCGTTAAAATGACCATTCATTGGTATCCCGGACATATCGCAAAAGCTGAAAGAAAACTTCTGGAACAGATAAATCTGACGGACGTGGTTCTTGAAGTTTTAGACGCCCGAATACCTATAAGCAGTAAATATGAGAATCTGGGCAAATTCACCCGTGAAAAGCCCAGATTACTTATCTTAAACAAGGCTGATATTGCAGACCCCGCTCAAAATGCGAAATGGAAAGATTATCTCACCGAAACAACCGGTCAGAAAGTCATTTTAACAAGCGCATCTTCCGCAAAAGATATTTCTTCTGTGATTAAAAATACTGTTGAGCTGGGACAACCAGCTATTGATAAAATTGTTGAAAAAGGTCGGCTTCCAAGACCGGTAAGAGTAATTGTCGTTGGCATGCCAAATGTCGGCAAATCCAGCATTATAAATAAACTTATCAAAACTTCAAAGGCAAAAACAGGCTCTAAAGCAGGTGTAACAAGGACAACTCAATGGGTAAGAGTTCATCCAAAAGTTGAATTAATGGACACGCCGGGAATTATTCCCGCAAGGCTTGAAAATCAGGAAAGAGCCGCAAAGCTGGCAATGGTAAGTTGTGTCGGAGAAGCCGCTTATGACAGGATGGAAGTTTCTAAAAGCCTTATACAGCTTTTATTTGAAAAATATAAAAACGTTTTTTGCTCTTATTATAAGCTTAAAGAAATCGAAGAACCGCCTACCCTTGAAGATATAGCAAAATCAAGAAACCTTCTTTTATCAGGAGGCAAATTTGATATAGACAGAACCGCTACATTGGTCTTATCAGACTTTAGGCAGGGAAAAATCGGGAGAATGACCCTTGAAGATATACAGGAAATCACGGATTGAAGAGCTTGTTGATTTTGACAAGCGGCATGGCAATTTTATTATAGGAACTGATGAAGCTGGAAGAGGTCCTCTTGCCGGTCCTGTAGTTGCAAGCGCAGTTTTTTTTCCTGAATTTAACGATGAAGTTCTGGAAACTATAAAATTTATTGATGATTCAAAAAAATTTTCTTCAAATCCAAAATTAAGAAAAGAACTTGCAGAACAAATTAAAAAAGTTGTTAAATATAGTATTTTTGAGTGTAGCGTTGAAGAAATAGAAAAATACAATATACTTCATGCATCGCTGCTTGCGATGAAAAAGGCATGCGATGATCTTTTTTATCAAATAACCGATGTTTCAGAAGAAATAACAATTCTTATAGACGGAAATTTTATTATTTCCGGCTATAAAAAACCACAGAAAGCTGTTAAGAAGGGGGATTCCATGTCAGCGTCAATTGCAGCGGCGAGCATACTTGCAAAAGTATACAGGGACGAGTTAATGGCAGAGCTGTCAAAAGAATTTCCCGTTTATGAATGGCATAAAAACAAAGGATATCCTACTGCGGCTCATATTGAGGCAATTAAAACTTACGGCAGTTGTAAATGGCACAGAAAAACCTTTTTGTGGAAAATTATCTCCGAGCAAAAAAAAATAAACATATAATACCAAGCTGCAATCAATGTAGTATTAAATCACCCCTCCCCAACCCTCCCCTCAAGGGGAGGGAGTGAAATTTTGATGTGTTTTTCGGCGGCAGAGCCGCCGAAAAACACATCAAATAAATAATATTCGATTGAATGCGAATTGGTATAAGGTATAGTGATCTTATACTAAATTTCAAAAATAATTCCGAAATTTAAACTATTTATGTGTGGCTGGCGGCGAAGCCGCCAGCCACACAATCTTAATCTTGTTTTTCGTTATTATTACAACATTTTAGTATATCGGCTAAAGAGGTCTTCTTCTGGAATTGATTACTTTTTCGAATTCCTCGTCTTCCTTATAAGCCGCAAAAGCTTTATCCGCAAGAGCCATCTCTCTGACCAGAGGGTTAAACTGCATTGCAACGCTTAATTCTTTCAGCGCTTTATTTTTTTCTCCCAATGCAGCATAGGAACAAGCTCTTTTATATATCATAATGGCATCAACAGCGTTTGATTCCAGAGCTAAATCAAATATTTTCTTAGCCGCTTCAGGATTTCCGCTTTCAAGATACATATCTCCAAGTTTATATTGAAGTATAGGATCACTCGAATTAAGATCAAAAGCTCTTCTTAAGAAAGTTAGGGCAATATCCGGCTGATCCGCTTTTTTAAAACATTCTGCCATTATTTCATAAGCTTTATATTCAGCAGGGTTTATTTCAAGAGATTTTTGCAAGTGTTTAACGGATTCTGCAAGTTCGCCGATTTCAAAATATACAGCTCCAATGTCAAATAAACACAAAGCGTCATCAGGATTCAATTTAAGAACTTTTTTATATGATTCGATCGCTTCAGGAAATTTCTCCATTTTAGCGTATGCAACAGCTTTGTTATAGTGCGCAAGCGCAAGGCTAGGCTCTTTTGCAAGAGCTTTATCATAATATTCTATAGCTTCATCAAATTCGTTGGTGTCCAGTAAAAAATTTGCATAGTTATAAAGGATTTCATAGCTTTCAGGGCTAGCTTCCACAGCTCTTAAATAATAATCTTTTGCTGTTCTAATGCGGTTTCTGGCTACTTCAATTTTTGCTATATTAATCCAGGCAAGTGATGCAAGCTCAGGACTTTCTATAAGTTTTTCATAAGCTTGTTTAGCTTTTTCGTATTCGCCGACTTTTTGATAAAGTTCGCCGATTTCAAGATAACTTAAATACGGATCTATATTTGACAACTTTATTACCCTTTCTTTCCTTCAAAAATACAAGTTTTAATAATTTAAAAAAAATTAATTATAATAAATCATCCGGTTTAAATTCAGTAAATGATTTATAATCCTCTTTTCCCAGCGCTAATTTTGTGTGTACAAACTTAAATAGCCTGTCAATAACAGGGTTTGTATGAAACGGAGCAATTACAGAAGGTTTTTTTTCCTTCTGTTGAGAAATGGTTTTAAAATCCACATATGTTATTTTTTCTTTTTCTACCATTTCAGATATTTCCTTAAATTATAGATATACAATATTTTACTATTTTTTAATAAAATTGCTAACTAAATTTTTTTTATACTAAACGACTTTTATTATAATAATAAAAAGCATTTAAAAAAGTTATCTTTTATATATATAAAAACATATTCAATTAAAAAATTTCATAAAAACAAGAAAAACTTAATTTTCGTAATATACCAATCTAAATAAGTTTTCGTTAATTGGTAAAAAAGCTAATGTTTACAGCCCGCGCCGCCCGCAGGGCGGCGCGGGCTAGGTAAGGGTATAGCGGGCGTTTCGGCTTCGCCGAAACGCCCGCATATTAAGGCTTTATTTCTATCTGAGTTGCTAAATAAATAATTTTATATTTGGCGCAGTGGCTGGCTTCGCCAGCCGCTATTTATTACGGGCAGACACATAGGTCTGCCCCTACCGATTTGTAATTAATTTATAATTAAATGTAGGGGCGAACCAATGTGTTCGCCCCTATTCAATAAAAATTAAAATAAAATTTCAAGCTATTTCAGCGTTTCGACTAATTAGCAACTCAAGGTATTTCTTTTTAAGATCGCTATAATTAGTTTTGTCGTTTAGCATAAAAGCGTTTTTACGATCCGAAACCTTCTGATATTGAGTTTTTAGAAGCGTATGGATTAATTGGATTATTGTATTTTACTTTATCCATATTTATTAATTCCACGTTAAAACCTTCTTTTTGCAACGCTTTTGAAAGACCGAATTCATAGGCGGAAGCCTTTACAGCGGCGCTGGAAGTCTTATCCGCCGGAATTTGGGTTAACCTAAAAGCTTTAATGTCAAAAGAATCGTCAGAACCAGGCATTTTTTCTGTATCGACAGGTTCTACATAACTTGTGATTAAATCTTTATCATTTGAATCTTTATAATTTTTATATAAATCGTTTATTTTTTCCTGCATTTTTGGTTTTTCGTTTTGATCACAATTTTCAACGCTTATTTTTAATGTGCCAAATGCCGGTTTTGCCGCTGGAGCGCAATTTCTTCCCAGTCCGTTTAACATATCAATTTCTCCTTTATTTAACCTTACTATTGTATAAAACATAATCAAAAAAAAAATTTCCTTTTGATATATTTATATACTAATAAACTTGAATTGCTAAATAAATAATTTTATATTTGGCGTAGCGGCTGGCGAAGCCAGCCGCATAAAAAATTAAAATAAAATTTCAATCTATTTCAGCGTTTCGACTAATTAGCAATTCGAGTTAATAAAGTGATTCATTAATTTTTATACCAATCCAAATAAGTTTTCGTTAATTTGTTAAAAAGCTAATATGTACAGCCCGTGCCGCCCGCAGGGCGGCACGGGCTGAGTAAGGTTATAGCGGGAGTTTTGCCGAAGGCAAAACTCCCGCTAATTAAGGATTTACAAAAATCATCTTTTTCATTTGCCGATTTCTTTTAATGATTAGTATAAAGTTATTCTAAACGAATGTGAAGGATCCCATGGCATGAATACAACAGGATTCTTCGGGCAAAGCCCTCAGAATGACGAATTAATGCGACATTACCGCATTTGAATTATCCGGCAATTGTCCGACCTGATTTCTGCCATTTGCTTTTGCGCTGTATAAACCTTTGTCCGCAAATTCAACCAGCTCTGTTGAGGTTTTTCCATGTACTGAATATGTTGCTATTCCTAAACTTATTGTAACATTTACAGTTATGCCCTCATTAAGCTTGAATTTTTCCTCCGCTATCGCTTTACATACTCTGTTGGCAATTATAATTGCGCTGTTTGTATCCGCATCAGGCAATATAATAACCATTTCCTCGCCGCCATATCTGGCTACAACATCACTCGGCTTAACAGTTTTTTTAAGCGTATAACCAACCTGTCTTAAAACTTCATCTCCCGCCTGGTGTCCGTATGTATCATTGAATTTTTTGAAAAAATCAATGTCTATCAGCACAAGAGAAAAATTTGAATTGTTTTTATCAGCTTTTTTCATATTTTCTTTTAATTTTTCCTGAAAATACCTGTGATTATAAAGCCCGGTTAATCCGTCAGTTGTCGCAAGTTTGTATGTATATTCAAAATCTTTTGATTTAAGAACATACTTGATAATATACATCGCTGTAAAAGTAGCCGTCATAAACACAATCTGGCTTATAATTCCCACCCATAACAAATAATGTTCAAGCAAATATGATGCCCAGAAAATATATCCGAGAACAATCGCAATGCTTATAAAAGAAGAAATAACGGGTTCCCTGATTTTTATAACAACCAACGCAATTAAAAAACTGAGTAAAAAAGAAATGCCAATATCAACAAATTTATCTGCGCGTTGTATTGATTTATTGTCAAGTATATTATTCAGAACTGTTGCCTGAATCTCAACACCTGGATATATACTGCTTAAAGGCGTGCTTTTTATGTCATACAACGAAACTGCCGTTACTCCTAAAAATGCGATTTTATCTTTAAAGAAATTTTTAGCAATTAAAGGCGGCTCTCCTTTTTTAAGGCTTAAAGCTGATTTGTATACTTTCCAAAAAGGAATGTAATTATATGTGTAATGGCTTCCGTACCAGTTTATAATTATTGACCCGTTTTCATCCAGCGGAAAACTTCTGTTTCCTATTATCAATTCATTTTTTTCATTAATTACATATTTATCAATCTTTAATTTCTCTTGCCGTTTTATATAGTCAGTTGCCACTTTTAAGGCAAGATAAGGGTAATAATCATCTTTATATTTGAAAAAAGTAGGACTTCTTCTTGAAATTTTATCTATAGGATCACGCATGAAGTTGATAAAGCCAACGTTTTGAGTTGCTTCAATGATTTCATCAAGAATTAGTCTGCAATATGTAAAAGAAAACTCTGAAAAATCAATATTTTTACTTTTATTTTCAAGATTAATTTTGAATTTTTCAGGAAGCTCAGGCGCTTTGTCATTGTCTTCTCTATAATCAAAGTTCATTGAAGTGTATACATTGTCATATTTGCCTATGGTTTTGGCAAGCTCAAGGTCTTTATCTTCAAATCCCTTTTGATTTCCCACAAACATAAGGTCAAAAGCTACAGAATCCACGTTTTCTTTTTCCAGATAATGGATTGTTTCAGAATAGACTTCTCTTGACCAGGGCCATCTTCCAAGTTCATCCTGTAGAATTTCAAGGCTGTCATCATCAATGCTGACTATAACTATATTCGGATTAATAACACGGCTTTTTGCCGCCATAGTTGCTCTCAGATCATAAGTTTTGAGTTCATAAGCTTCTAAAAGCTGACCGAAGTTAAAAACTTTCTGTCCAATAAACCATATAAACAGAATTGATAAAGCTATAAATAAAAAATATGAAATTTGTCGAAATAGTTTCTTGTCCCAAATTTTTTTAATCATTTTCTTCCTCAATAATTTTTACGCTGCTCAATGGCGCGATTGCTTTCCCGTAAGGAGGAAAATCCGCCAGAATTTTTTTTGTAACCGGATGATCCACATATAACAAGACTTTTCCTTCTGCGCCTAATGGTATAGAGCCTGATCCCTGTGAAGAAAATTTAGCGTAAATTACTTTTTTAATTTTTTTCATTAAGCAGGTTTATTTTCAGTCAGGAAAAAATCTTTAGTAATAATATTATCATTTACTATAATATTATCAGTTACTGAAAAAATGAATCTTTTTAATTCTTCTGTAGTTTTATCTAACCTTCCCGGCTGTTCTAAAAATTTAAGTAAACATTCCTCGTTTTTATTCATATAAGCCTTTTCCCCGGACAAAATAATAATCTCTCTTTCTAAATACAACGTTTTTATTCATAAGTATAAGTTTGCCATTTATTAAGTTCCATAACATCATTCATGAGGTGAATTTTAAAGATGCAGGGAGGTTTAAACCATCGTTTAAACGACGTAAGCAGACTTTGTTTTTTCATTTATTTTAATGATAGTTTTTCAAACTTAAGACAGATCAATACGTTATAAGAATTAAAGGCAATCAAAAAATTCCTCCATTGGGTATAAAAAACACGATATGTTTAATTTATTGTTCTTTAATTATTAAAAATTTTTTAAAAATAATTGAGGAACTATTTATGGATATAAACGAAATTCAGGAACTTTTAGGGGAAGAAGCTGAATCGCTTTTGACATATAACCCCAAAATTTCAAAAGAACTTCTTTATCTTCCCGGAGGAGATTTTGCGGATCGGGTAATTTCTGAATCCTCAAGAAATCAGCAGGTTTTAAACTCTATAAACTGGGTATTGAATCATGGAAGACTGAAAGGAACCGGTTATATTTCTATTTTGCCTGTCGATCAAGGAATAGAGCATACGGCAGGAGCTTCTTTCGCTCCTAACCCGATCTATTTCGATCCTGAAAACATAATAAAACTTGCTATAGAAGGAGGATGTAACGCAGTAGCAAGTTCTTTAGGAGTTCTAGGGGCTGTTTCCAGAAAATATGCCCATAAAATTCCTTTTATCGCAAAGATTAATCATAACGAACTGCTGACTTATCCTGCTAAATATGACCAGGTAGTTTTTGGAACAGTCAGAGAAGCTTGGAATCTTGGCGCAAAAGGGATTGGCGCAACAATTTATTTCGGTTCTCCTGAATCTAAAAGACAAATTACAGAAGTTGCGAAAATCTTTGATTATGCTCATGGATTAGGAATGTTTACGGTTTTATGGTGTTATTTAAGAAATTCAGAGTTTAAAAAAGACAAAGATTACCACACAGCCGCAGATTTAACCGGACAGGCAAATCATTTAGGAGCCACGATACGGGCTGATATTATAAAACAGAAACTTCCCGCTGTTAATGGAGGATTTGAAGCGTTAAAATTTGGAAAAACCCATCCTAAAATGTATACAGACTTAATTTCCGATCATCCTGTCGATCTTTGCCGATATCAGGTGCTTAACTGTTATTGCGGCAGGGCAGGACTTATAAATTCCGGCGGAGCTTCAGGCGAAGATGATCTTGCGCAAGCAATAAGGACTGCTGTTATAAATAAAAGAGCAGGAGGAATGGGTTTAATTTGCGGAAGAAAAGCTTTTCAAAAACCAATGAAAGATGGAATCAATCTTTTAAATTCTATTCAGGATGTTTATCTTAATAAAGAAATAACTGCTTAAGCCCTTAATTAGCGGGCTTTTAACAACTTATAGCAAAATTAATCAATATTATAATTTATTAATCCATGATTATTGGAATTTTTGCTTTCCTTATAATTTTTTATTGTTTCAATGATTGTTGCGCTGTCTTTGTTGTTTAAAAGTTCTTCCAAAAAGTTAATAGCTAAAGATAAGTCTTTTGAAATTCCCGTAGTCTGCATAAAAATCCCCCTTTAAAATAGTCCGGCAAATAAGTATTATAATAAAAGTCATTAATATATTTACATTTAACAAGTTTTCCTCATTATTTAACAAGAAGTTCATGTTAATTAGTTTTGTCGTTTAGTATATTTAATTTTAAAATTTAAAAACAACTGTTTCATCCTCTACTTTAAGGAGAAGATATGAGTTAATCGCATGTTATTCCGAGGATGGCAAGACTTATAAAACATTATAAAAGCAGGTCGTTTTTATCTTGCTAGACGTGGGAATCTATCTATAGTGATCTTATGCCAATCAATGAAAGAAACCGGCAAATGAAAAAGATGATTTTTGTAAGTCCTTAATTTAAAAATTTATCAAAAAAAGGAAATTTTTTTTATTCATAAGTTTTGTAAGAATATCAAACTGATTAATTATAATATCAGACGTTATTATGTATATAATTGTTTAAAAAAAAGACTCGTTTTATTTAATTTTCAGATAAATTTTTAAAGTTTAGTTTTATAATAAAAGTCATTAATATATTTACATTTAACGAGTTTTCCTAATTACCCGCAAGAAATTCATGTTAATTAGTTTTGTCGTTTAGTATAATTAAAAAGAATATTTAGAATAAATGTCAGGAATCATAAATAGAACAACCAGAAGAATTTTAAATATTGTTAATTCAGACAATTTTCAAAATAAAGCGAAATTTGCGGTTCCTGCTGTGGTTGCTGGAATTTGGGGAGCGCAAACTTCTTATGAATATAAACATGCCGCCAAAGAAGATAAACAAAATTCAGTAATAAACAATGTTTTAATTGCCGCTGGAATGGTAACAGGCGGTTTGCTCGGATACAAAGGGGTTCAAAGGTTTATGAACAACCCTCCGGCTACTGACGCTTTTAGCAGGAATTTTTTTAATAAAATAGGTGAATTTTTAAGAAAATATCCCGCAAAAAATTTTCTTGAAGCCCTTAGTGTTCCTTTAGGTTCAGGAATTAGCGGCGGTGTGTTCGGTGAAGTTGCGCAAAGATCGTTTCCTTTAAAATATGATGAACCGGAAGAATTATTGCAAAAAACTAATTCCTATATTGAATCCAGTCTAGGTCCCATTTCACAGGTTATGTTTCCGGGTTCTAATGTAATTGAAACAATAGACCCTTCATTTGCGACAATGGTCGGATATTCTGTAGGGAAAGAAAAAGGAGTTAAAAAGAAAATTAAAAAATTTATTTCTGAAATAATTGGCAGTTCTATTGTTCCGGTTGCGATTGTTTTACCTATAACGACAAAATTAAGCTCTAAAATAAATAATAAAGCAGTATTGGCAACTATTGCAGGCGGAACTGGAATTATAGCTTCATTTGCAGGAAAAGCCGCAGCTTCATGGTTTGATAAAAAAGTAACAGATAAAATGTTAGAAAATAAATTATGGGAAGATATTGCATTAAAACAGCGTCAGTTGATTCAAGCCTCTATGTTTACAAATAATCCGATAGAAAAACAGCAAATACAAAATCAGGTTCAAAGCCTTAAGACACTTGAACATAAAATCAAAAAAGCTGATGGTGATATCTCTTCAGCAATTTTAAAATTGGGTTATAAAGCAAGAAGTTTATATAATAATCAAAATTCTGATATAAAATAATAACTTTTGACTGATAAATACTTGGGTTGCTAATTAACTTGAATTGCTAAATAAATAATTTTATATTTGGCGTAGCGGCTGGCTTTGCCAGCCGCTACGCCTTCTTAAGGCATGCGGCTCGCAGGCAAAGCCTGCGAGCCGCATAAAAAATTAAAATAAAATTTCAATCTATTTCAGCGTTTCAACTAATTAGCAATTCGAGTTAATTAGTTGAAAAGCTAATATCTACAGCCCGCGCCTTCTATAAAAACAACTTTTTATAATTTCCTGAAAACTTATTCAAAATATAATATAACGAAAACTTTTTTAAATGTGAAATTTGAATATAAATAATATTTGATCTTTGGATTAATAAAATCATAAACCTTATGGTTAACTTTTGAATGAAAAAATTAACCGCGCGGTTGTTTATAATTAAGCCATAAACATTCATACTAATATGCAGGTAGGGAAATTTAATAACTCCTCTTGTTATTATATCCATTTAATCTTGGGAGGCTGGAAATGCTTGGCAATATAACTAACGATAATTTGATTACAGGACCTTCTGTTAATCAGAGTGAACATATTAGAGAGATTGAGAAAGAAGGCAATTCAAAAAACCCTTACGTTAAGTCCGCTGAATTTAACGATTCTCTGGAGATTTCCAAAGAAGCAAAAGAACTTCTTCAAAAAGAACAGGACATTGAATTTTTCACATCGCTTGCGCTTGAATCGCCATATACCAATGAAGATTTTAACGCAATTTTAGAGCTTATTCAAAAAGGTGAATATATCGATAATAAAGACCTTGCAGAGGCTCTTGAATCAGACAATGATTTATTAAATTATCTATTCCAGGATATTAGCGCCGCTTCCTAATATCAGGTTGCGTTTAAACAAGTAATAAAAACGTTACCCTAACAAAATGGCTTTTTCTAATAGTTTTTAATAAGGTTTTTGCCGGCTACGCCGGCAAAAACCTTATTAACTCTTCTTCTCCCTTTTTACATAAAAATATTTATCTGCCTGTATTTTTAAAAAGTTTATACTAAAATGTTGTAATAATAACGAAAAACAAGGTTAAGATTGTGTGGCTGGCGGCTTCGCCGCCAGCCACACATAAATAGTTTAAAATTCGGAATTATTTTTGAAATTTAGTATATCTCCTTAAATAAATTATTTAACTCGAATTGCTAATTAGTCGAAACGCTGAAATAGATTGAAATTTTATTTTAATTTTTTATGCGGCTCGCAGGCTTTGCCTGCGAGCCGCATGCCCTTAAAACGGCGTAGCGGCTGGCGAAGCCAGCCGCTACGCCAAATATAAAATTATTTATTTAGCAATTCAAGTTATTTATCAGTCAAAAATTATTCATTACCATTTTTTTATCTTATACTTTTATAAAGCGCATTAATTTAATAATTGAAGAAATAATATGAGTAAAAAACCTGTAGTTGCCATAGTAGGCAGACCAAACGTCGGAAAATCAACCTTTGTGAACCGGCTGATCGGCTCAAGAGAGTCAATAGTGGATGACATGCCGGGTGTAACAAGAGATCGGCTTTATTTTGACGTGGAATGGTCAGGAGTTGACTTTACTGTTATTGATACAGGCGGTATAATTCCGGGAATAGAAGATGAAATAATGCTCTCAATTTCTTCACAGGTTGAAATTGCCTCTGAACAGGCTGATGTGATTATATTTCTTGTTGACGGCAAAGAAGGACTTACTCCCGTTGATGAAGACATTGCCAATATGCTCAGAAAAACAAGAAAACCTGTATTTTTAACTGTTAATAAAATTGATGTTCCTCAAAAAATAGATTTTATAAACGAATTTTACGCATTAGGCATTGGAGAACCGAATCCGATTTCAGCAATGCACGGTACAGGAGGCGTTGGCGATCTTCTTGATAAAATAATTGAAGTATTGCCTAAATATAAAGAAAATGAAATTCAAAAACCCATAAGAATTGCGGTTACCGGTAAACCTAATGTAGGGAAATCATCTCTTGTCAACTCTTTTTTAGGAGAAGAAAGGGTTATAGTAAGTGATGTAGCAGGAACAACAAGAGATGCGATCGACACAAAACTAAAAATCGACGGCACAGAGTATATTCTGGTTGATACGGCAGGAATCAGAAAAAAAGCCAGAGTTGAATATGGGGTGGAAAGATTTTCAGTTGATCGGGCTATAAAAGCTATTAAAAATGCTGATGTCGCTCTTTTAATGATCGATGCGGCTGAAGGAATGACGGATCAGGACAAAAAAATAGGGAATATAATTGTTGAAGCAGGGAAAGCTGTTATTATTCTTGTTAATAAATGGGATTTAATTGAAAAAAAGACTTCGACGACAATTAATGAGTTCACGAAAAAAATAAAAAAAGAAGCTCCCCATCTTGATTTTGCGCAGATTTTGTTTATAAGCGCAAAGACAGGTCAGCGTTTACATAAAATTTTCCAGAGTATTCATGAAGCTTATGATTTTTCTCATAAAGAAATAACCACAAGCCTTTTAAACAGGACGATTATGGAGGCTTACGCTTTAAATCCCGCTCCTTTCCTGAAAGGGAAAAGATTAAAAATTTATTATTCAACGCAAGCAGGCGTTGCGCCGCCTACGTTTATACTTTTTATTAACGATAAAAAACTTTTGTCGCAATCTTATGAGAGATATCTCGAAAACAAACTGCGGGACGCTTTCGGCTTCTTCGGAACGCCTATAAGACTTATTTTAAGGGAAAAAGGCGATAAGGAGCAAAATTAGTGCCAATTATAAAAAACAATGATAAAATATTTAGTAAAGTAAATATTTGCCATGAAACTTTTTGTAGTTTTGTGTTTTTTATATAATAACTACTAAATTAGGAGAAAAAATATGGCTATTTTTACATTAAATATGTATACTTCTAAAATTATAGAAGATATAGCACAAGAAGTATTAGATTTAACTCATGCATTTGAAAATTATACAAATGTTTCAAAGATATCGAATGCTTTGGGCTTAAAAGTAATACCTGCTCTTTTTAATGATAATAATATCGCAGGTATGCTTGTTTATAATGATCAAGAAAAAGCAATATATGTTAATTCCACAGAAATAAAAGAAAGACAAAGATTTACAATAGCACATGAAATAGGTCATTTTATTTTACATAATGAATTAATTCAAGCAAATAAACAAAATATTTTTTATAGAGGTGATGATAATAGTTCTAAGCCTGAAGAAAAACAAGCAAATCAATTTGCTGCTTCTTTATTAATGCCTAAAAAAGAACTTGAAAGAACATTAAATTCTTTTGAAAAAATTCATGTAGAACCTATAGCAGAAATATTTAAAGTTTCCAAACAAATGGCATATTTTAGATTAGTAAATTTAGGTCTTATTTAAATGGAAAAACTTAAAGAAGAATTATTAAACGAACTTTTACAAAAAGCAAATAAATCTCCAGAAAATTTTCACAAAGAAACAATAAAAACTCCTTCCAATTCATATAATGTAATTAAATCTTCATCAGAACCTATTATTGATGACACCAATTTAGGACAAGAAATTGAAGATAAAAAATCTAATAGGGGTTTAAGAGAATCTATTTCTAATAAAATATTTATAATGATGGCAAGTGAATTGATTTTTATAGGAATAATACTCACGGGTTTATTTCTTATTCCTGTACTTAATGCTTTTTCGCCAACTATTACTATTAAATTTCCAAATCTTTTTGCTTTTCTTCTTTGTATTCCTTTTATTATTTATGCTTTAAAATTAATTCATAAAATACCCGAGGTTAAATTTAGTAGTAAATGTTTACAATTAAAAACACAATATATTCCTTTTAAAGATTTTGTAAAATTTGGCTTTATATCAGTGCTTTTAATTTTATTCTGGAACCAATCATCACCAAAAACATTTAGTTTTGAAACTATTAATTGCGCAGAAAATATAACAACAACTATAATACTTGTTGCTGAAACTATATTTGTTAAAACAGCAGTTTTGGCAGGTATGATTATACATGGATTATTTAAAAATAATTAAACGGAAGATTTTAAAATGACTTTTGAATCAAAGATAAGACCGATAGAATGGGCTGGAGATCACGTTAAATTGATCGACCAGACGGCATTGCCATACGAATACACCACTGTAAACATAAAAACCTGGCAGGAAATGGCTGTTGCCATAAAAGACATGATTGTTAGAGGCGCGCCTGCAATAGGCATTTCAGGAGCATTTGGCGTTGCGCTTGGCGCAAGAGAGTTTTTAAACAGCAAAAACTTGGATGAGTTTTTGCAAAAACTGGAAATGATGGCGATATATTTAAAAGCGACAAGACCTACAGCCGTAAATTTAATGTGGGCAGTAGATAAACAGGTTGATTACGCCAAAAGTTTAAATTT
>Ga0209202_1000784_pt1 | contig 22450 bp, 8 predicted proteins | sample AD_UKC032_MetaG_FD_184416 | JGI IMG/M metagenome (GOLD analysis project Ga0209202, IMG submission 184416) | Active sludge microbial communities of municipal wastewater-treating anaerobic digesters from USA - AD_UKC032_MetaG (SPAdes) (version 2) | ecosystem: Engineered > Bioreactor > Anaerobic >... | reverse complement strand
GCCTTGATCACATTCGCTGGCGCGACCGTCAAGGCATCGATCAGCAATTCCCGTGGCCTCCCCGCCGTATTCGGGTTGTGGGCAGCCGCAGGACTCAGAGCCACGACTGCCTTATGTGTGAGCCGGGCGTCGGTGCAATGGGGGGAAGAGGAGGGACAGGCGTCGTCAATATCGGCGGGAGCAAGGCTCCGGGGGGCAACGGCAGGACGTTCATCTTGGAAGGCTGATGCTCTACCCATTGAGCTACGCCCGCAAATCCACTCAAATCTTTTGGTAGCAAGACCGTGCGTTTCGGCCAACTGCCTGCTTAAGTAGAGCAAGCCATCGGCGTTTGCTTTACATAATACCCATCAGAGCCCCACAAACAAGCGTTTCTGGCTCGAAAGCGCTGCAGAACATTCAGCCTGAGAAGCTGAACGTCTCATGTCTTCGAGTCCTGCTCCACCGGCACGGCCCTCCTCGGCTCGCTGGCCGGCTGCTCGACAGAAGACTTCGAGGCTGCGGACCACGAAGTCTGTCAATCGCTGCGCGAATCCGGTAGAGTCATTCTTTGAGTCTGATTGTCCCCCGGAGGGAGGGCTGTCGTGCTGCTGCCTTCCTGGCCCCTAACTCGGAAGAAGACCCGCGCACGACGGCATCTCTCGAAAGAGGCTCGACCAGGCCGCGACAAATCCCCGAACGGCAGCCCCCATTTGCGCGGGCGGGAGTGCTCACAACCCCGGGAACGGAATCCCCATCGTTAGCCCGCCCGTTCAGGGCCTGTGGTACTCTCGAATGCGCGTTCGGATTCTCCCGCGCCAGTACGGGCGGCATGTCGGTTCAGGCTCAGAATGGCAAAGGAGCGACTGCGATGAGACATCTCCAAGCATTCATTCTCCTGTTCGGCGCGGTCCCACTGGCTATCGTGGGCGGCAATTCCGCCCGCAATCGCGGACTCACCGACATCTCTGTCCCGGGTACTGCGTCGGTCAGCCCCGTGACCGGGCGGACACGAGGTCATCCCGGCCCGTCGGCCAAAGCCCAGACGGGCACCAGCAACGGAGCGGTAACGTTGCCGGCAGGAGCCACGTCCGACTGGTGGAGCACCGTCCAGAAGCAGATCCGCGAATCGGAGTACCACGTCACCTGGCAGAACAAGACCTGCCTGCCGAACCTGGGCTCGGCGTACCAGGCGCCGAACCGGGCGCACAATCTGCGGACCTATTTCACACCCGAGGGCATCCGCGTGGTTCCACGGACCGGCGAGGCGGCATGGGAGTGGGGCCTGACGCTGGCCGGCTATGGCCGGGCGGGGACCCTCCAGGAGCCGGCCGCAGCCGAGCCGGCCGTCAGCGGCAACCGCACCGAGTACCGCCGCGGTGAGCTGACCGAATGGTACGTCAACGACGACCGCGGCCTGGAACAAGGCTTTACCCTCCAGAGTCCGCCGCTCGACAACCTGCTGGGTATGGGTGTGCAGATCGATCTGCGGATTGCGGGAAATCTGCACGCCGGCCAGTGCACTGACGGCCGGCAGATTGAGTTCGTTACCCGCGGGGGCGTGCGCGTGCTGAATTACGGACAGCTCGAGGCGACGGACGCAGCCGGCCGGGAATTGCCCGCAGTCCTGGCGCTGGCGGGCGAACGGATTTCCATCCTGGTCGACGACAACAACGCCGTCTACCCGGTGACCATCGATCCGCTCACCACCCGACCGCCTTGGACAACCGAAGGTAATCAGGCTGACGCCGCGTTGGGCTATTCCGTCTCCACCGCCGGCGACGTGAACGGCGACGGCTACAGCGACGTCATCGTCGGGGCACCTTACTACAACAACGGCGAATCGGATGAAGGCCGGGCGTTCGTGTACCACGGTTCCTCTTCCGGTCTGAGCGCAAATCCCGCGTGGACCGCCGAGAGCAATCAGGAGAATGCCTATTTCGGCACGTCCGTCTCCACGGCCGGCGACGTGAACGGCGACGGCTACGGCGACGTCATCGTCGGGGCACCTTTCTACAGCAACGGCCAGACGAACGAAGGCAGGGTGTTCGTGTACCACGGCTCGGCCGCCGGGCTGAATCCGGTTCCCGACTGGACCGCCGAAAGCAACCAGGGCAGCGCTACCTTTGGCAACTGTGTGTCGACGGCAGGCGACGTGAACGGCGACTGGTACAGCGACATCATCATCGGGGCGCCGAACTACGACGACACCCAGAACGAAGAAGGCGCGGCCTTCGTGTACTGCGGCTCGGCCGAGGGTCTGGCCCAGGATCCCCTCCATCACCGCCCCGTCGGCAATCCGGACAACGCCGACTGGATGGGCAAGGGTAACCGGGCCGGTGCCCAGTTCGGCTACTCGGTCTCCACGGCGGGCGACGTCAATGGGGATCGCTTGAGCGATCTCATGGTGGGATCGCCGAATTACAGCAGCGATCAATTCTCCTTGGAAGGCCGCGTATACGTGTTCTACGGCAAGCCTCTCCCGGACAAGCTGAACGAGACGCCCGACTGGATTGCTGAAGGCCGGCAGGAAGGCGCCGAGCTCGGCTGGTCTGTCTCGACCGCGGGCGACGTGAATGGCGATGGCTTGAGCGACATCATCGCCGGCGCCGTTCACTACAACGGGAGCGAGACCACGATCGATGATGGTGGGGCGTTTGTCTGGTACGGCAGGCCGGGAGGGTTGGGCGAGTCCGGTACGCCGCTCAATGCAAACTGGGCCGTCTCAGGTGACCAGGGCGGTTCCGCCTTCGGCTTTTGCGTGTCCACCGCCGGCGACCTGAACCGCGACGGGTTCAGCGATGTCGTCGTCGGGGCGCACTGGTACACCGCCGAGCTGTCCATGGAAGGCCGGGTGTACGTTTACCATGGCTCGGCCGCCGGCCTGCGTACCACACTCGCCTGGACTGCCGAGGGCCATCATGATGGCGGCTTGTACGGCGCTTCTGTCGCAACCGCCGGCGACGTGAACGGAGATGGCTATGAGGACCTCGTTGTCGGCGAACCCTTGTATGACAACGGCGCCGAAGAGAGCAACGAAGGGCGGGCGTATGTGTACTACGGCTCGGCCACCGGGCTGGGCGCCTATTCCTGGACGGCCAAGGGCGACCAGACGGGCGCTGGCCTCGGCTTCTCCGTTTCGACGGCCGGCGACGTGAACGCCGATGGGTACAGCGACGTCATCGTCGGGGCACCGACCTACGACGACGGCCAGTATGATGAAGGCGCGGCCTTCGTGTATCTCGGTTCCGCCGCGGGCCTCGCTCAAACGCCTGCATGGACCGCCGAAGGCAATCAGGACAATGCCGGCTTCGGATACTGCGTCTCCACCGCCGGCGACGTGAACGGAGACGAGTACGGCGACATCATCGTCGGGGTGCCGACGCACAAGAATCTCCTGTTCGACGAAGGCCGGGCTTATGTCTATTACGGTGGCTGGGGCGGGGTGGATCAGCAGCCTGCCTGGATTGCCGACGGCAATCAGGAGAGTGCCTACTTTGGCCGGTCTGTTTCGACGGCCGGCGATGTGAATGGCGACAGTTACGGCGACGTCATCATCGGGGCGTACAGCTACGACAACGACCAGATCGACGAAGGCCGCGCGTTTGTCTGGTACGGTTCGCCCACGGGACTGGGTCCAAACGGAACGCCCGGCAATGCGCCCTGGGTCCAGGAGGGGAATCAGGAGGGTGCGAAGTTCGGGTTCTCCGTCTCCACGGCCGGCGACGTGAACGGGGACGGCTACGGTGACATCATCGTCGGGGCCCACACTTACGACATTGCTGGCCTCATCAATGCAGGCCGGGCATGCGTCTACCTCGGCTCGTCCGCCGGGCTCAGCGCCACGCCCGTCTGGACCGGCGACGGTACTCAGGCCGGCGCCGGCGTAGGCTACTCGGTCTCGACGGCGGGCGACTGCAACGGCGATGGATACAGCGACGTTATTATTGGGGTGCCGACATTCGATGACTCCGGCGCGGAGAATGCCGGCGGGGCAGTAGTCTTTTTCGGCGATGCAACCGGCCTGAGCTCGACATTATATCAGGCGGTAAGCGATCCGCAGGCGGGCGCCGGCTTCGGCTACTCCGTCGCCGCGGCCGGCGACATGAACGGCGACGGCTACAGCGACGTGGTTATTGGAGCACCGACCTGGCACGACGGCCAGTCCGAAGAAGGCCGGGTGTACGTCTACTACGGCTCGGCCGACGGGCTGCGCCAGAGCCCGGCCTGGACGACCGAAAGCGACCAGGCCTACGCCGGATTGGGTTACTGCGTCGCCGCCGCCGGCGACGTGAACGGCGACGGCTTCAGCGACATCATCGCCGGCGCACCGACCTATAACGGCGGCCAGTGGAGGGAGGGACAAGCCTTCGTCTACTACGGCTCGGCCGACAAGCTGAGCTCGACCCCTGCGTGGACCGTCGAAAGCGATCAGGTGGATGCCTATTTCGGCACGTCCGTCTCTACGGCCGGCGACATGAACGGCGACGGCTACAGCGACGTCATCATCGGGGCAGCTTGGTACGACAACGGCGAGCCGAACGAAGGCGCGGTGTTCGTGTACCACGGTTCGGCCACAGGACTGAGTGCGACCCCCGTCTGGACCGCCGAGAGCGATCAGGAGGGCGCCTTTTTCGGCAGGTCCGTCTCCACGGCCGGCGACGTGAACGGCGACGGCTACAGCGACGTTATCATTGGGGCAGATTCTTACACCAACGGCGAGCCGGACGAAGGCGCAGCGTTCGTGTACCACGGTTCGGCCACAGGACTGAGCGCGACCCCCGCCTGGACCGACGAGAGCGACCAGGAGGGCGCCTTTTTCGGCAGGTCCGTCTCCACGGCCGGCGACGTGAACGGCGACGGCTACAGCGACGTCATCGTCGGGGCGCCTGGGTACGACAACGGCGAGTACTACGAAGGCGCAGCGTTCGTGTACCACGGTTCCGCCACGGGACTGAGCGCAACCCCCGTCTGGACCGCGGAGGGCAATCAGGCAGACGCTTATTTCGGCTGGTCCGTCTCCACCGCCGGCGACGTGAACGGCGACGGCTACAGCGACGTCATCATCGGGGCACCTTGGTACGACAACGGCGAGCAGAACGAAGGCCGGGCTTTCGTGTACCACGGTTCGGCCACAGGACTGACCGCGACCCCTGCCTGGACCGACGAAAGCGATCAAGCAGCCGCCCTTTTCGGCTACTCCGTCTCCACGGCCGGCGACGTGAACGGCGACGGCTACAGCGACGTTATCATTGGGGCACATTTTTACACCAACGGCGAGCCGGACGAAGGCGCAGCGTTCGTGTACCACGGTTCGGCCACAGGACTGACCGCGACCCCCGCCTGGACCGACGAGAGCGATCAAGCAATCGTCCATTTCGGCTGGTCCGTCTCCACTGCCGGCGACATGAACGGCGACGGCTACAGCGACGTCATCATCGGGGCAGCTTGGTACGACAACGGCGAGCCGAACGAAGGCGCGGTGTTCGTGTACCACGGTTCGGCCACAGGACTGAGCGCGACCCCCGCCTGGACCGCGGAGGGCAATCAGGCAGAGGCCTATTCCGGCTGGTCCGTCTCCACCGCCGGCGACGTGAACGGCGACGGCTACAGCGACGTTATCATTGGGGCAGATTCTTACACCAACGGCGAGCCGAAAGAAGGCGCGGCGTTCGTGTACCACGGCAACAACGGAGGCGGGCTGAGCCTGCGGCCGCAACAACGACAAGCGGATGATGATGCGCCGATCGCCGCGTTGGGCCGGTCGCGCGATGCCTCCGGCTTCCGCCTGGCGGCCCTGGGGCGGACGCCCATGGGGCGCGGCCCTGTGGCTCTGGAATGGGAGGTCAAGCCGCTCGGGACGTTCTTTACCGGCAGCGGTCTGCAACGCGGTGCCTACGTCGACGCCGGCCTGGCCGGCGCCGAGTTGAACGAGCTGGTTGCCTGGTTGTCCGCGGACACGGCCTACCACTGGCGTTTGCGACTGAAATACAGTGTCGCCAGCTCGCCCCTGATGCCCCACAGCCGATGGCTGACGCTGCCGGACAACGGCTGGCAGGAGACCGACCTGCGAACCCCCCCTGTTCGTCCCTCGTCGCGCCGGACTTCGACCACGACTGCGACGTCGACCGGTCTGACTACGAGGCCTTCGTCTTGTGCAGCTCGGGGCCAGCCATACCTCTGACTCCCGGCTGCGAAGGCAAGGACCTAGATCCTGTACCCGACGGTGACGTGGACCAGTCCGATTTCGCCGTCTTTCAGCGCTGCTACAGTGGGGAGAACCGGCCGGCCGATTCGAACTGCGCGGACTGAACGACGACGGAACCGACGTGACGCAGTGCAGCCTTGCCCAAGGACCCGCTTGTCGCGGTCCCACAGGGCCAGAGCGGGTGACGGCGACTCAAGCGAGAGCCCTGAGGATCGATGCGTTCGCACGCAGGGTTCTTGAGTCTGGATGAGGTTAGGTTTTGGATCTGCTCTACTTAACCGGTCGATCCGGACCTACTTAGGACGATTGATCGACCCAGGCGGTTTGAGAGGTCGAAAACGTAGAGGATTGAATTCAAAGCACTTAAGATGGCCGTGGGCAGTCCTTAAGTAGAGCGTGGGCAGCTTGGAAGGCTGACGCTCTACCAATTGAGCTACGCCCGCAAGTCATTTATCCTCAATGTCTTACGTCATGTCACGGGTGACCGCTTAAGTAGTGCAAACTACTACAATTTGCACCACATCATACACGATGCGACTGGGCAAACAAGCCTTTTTGGCCAGAAAACGCGGTTCGGACGCATGACATTCAGCCCCAAAAGCTGATGCTCTCAGCCCGTTTCGCGCGAACGGAACTGTATGACTGTGCGTTAGCACTGACTTCGCCGGCACAAAACCCCGTGCATGTTCCGACGCGGCGTCGGGCCCACTGGCACGCCCGCTGGCGGTTGACGCCGCATTGTAGGCAAGACCAACCGACATATCCGCACGGGTGGCGGCGGCAGGGTCAGTTGCGCGGTGGCACCTGCTCCCGCTCCGCCGCCTCGGCCGCTTCGATCTCGGCCCAGGAGGGGGCGCGCCAGACGTTGACGTGCGTCTCGATCGACCTGGCGACGATCGTGTTGCCGTCGGGAGAGAAGACCGAACCCTCGAATGCCGTTCCCTCTCCGCGGAGGGTCGCGACGCGGCGTCGCGTGGCCAGGTCCCAGAGGATGACCGCCTCGTCCTGGTCGCCGCCGAAGGACGCCACGCGGCGTTCGTTCGGTGAGAAGGCAACCCAGTGGGTTCCGGACATGTGTTCACGCGGCGGCGGACCAAGCGCCTGCCACGTGCGTGTGTCCCAGAGAAAGAGGCTGCCGTCAAGCCCGCCCGCGGCCAGGGTCGAACCATCCGGCGAGAAGGCAACACCCTTGATGGCGAAGATGCCGCCGCCAGGATTCATCTCCTTTACCGGCTTGTCGTCCCCGAGGCGCCAGACGACGAGCTTGCCGTCGAGGAAGCCCACGGCCTGGAGCATCCCGTCCGGCGAGAGGTCGAGCCATGAGGCTTGTGGCCGGGGAGGGAACGATGCGATGGGCTTCCAGGTGGAAACCTCACGCACGATCGTTCGGATCAGTCTGTTGGGACCTTTGACCAAGGTGAACAATCGGGTGCCGTCGCGCGAGAAGGCGACCCACACCTGGCCAGGCTCCGTTTGATCGTCGGGAAGAACCGATATCCCGGCCGGCGGAGTGAGCAGGCGTCGCGCCTCCAGATCCCACACCTTCAAGGATGCGTTGGCGGCCCCAGCCACCAGCAAACGCCCGTCAGGCGATACCGCCGGCACGTAATTGTCCGTACCCAGAGCCTCGAGAGGTTCCTTAAGCTTCATGGTCCCGGCATCCCACAAGCCAAGCGAGCCGGACCACATGCTGTTGACAATGCCGGACGACGTGATGCTAGGGCGGGGCACCTGAAGGGCTACAAACGACTTCCCATTCGGCAAGTACGCAAACAACCAGATACCAGAAGAACGCAGGATCTGCACGTCCGGCTGGGACTTCGGCACCGTGCCCCACAACCAGATCGACCCCTCCTTGCTGGAGCTGGCCAGCCTCTCCCCGTTCGGCGAGAAGCTCACGGCCAGGACTTCATCGGTGTGGCCGCGCAAGATGCCCAGTCTCTGCCCCGAGGAAGCCTGCCAAAACATGATGGACCGATCGGCGCTGGCGGAGGCCAGGGTGCCGTCCTTCGGTGAGAAGGCCAGGGCATGAATGTACCGTTTGTGGCCGTTGAGAGCCCCGAGGGACGCCCCTGTGGTTGGGTCCCAGAGCCGAATTGAACAATCGGAGGTGCCCGCGCCAGAGGCCAGGACCTTGCCGTCCGGCGAGAAGGCCAACGCCAGCACGCGCTCGGAATGGGCGGGGATATCGAGGAGCTTATCGCCGGCCGTTAGCGCTACGAGGTGAACGTGCCCGTCCGCGTGCCCCACCGCCAGTATGTCGCCGTGGGGCGAAATAGCGATGGGCCCCTCGAACCAGCCGTCGATCGTGTCAAACGGAATGGTTCTGAGCGGATTGCAGGTCTCCAGACTCCACACTCGGACGACCCCTGAGCCCTGCTTATCGGAGGCCCGTTCGGACTCAATCACGGTCGAAGCGACGAGCACACGGCCGTCTGGGGAAAAGGCCATCGTCTGGACACTGGCTTCAGGCGAGAGAATGGAGACCTCTTTGCCCCCGGCGACATCCCAGAGCTTGACCACGGTATGGCGCTGGCCATCCTGACCTGTGAAGGCCAGCAGACGACCATTCGGCGAGAACGCCACGGCAGCTTTTCGCTCGCCCCGTTGCTGGATCTCCTTAACCTGGCGGGAACCCAGATCCACGATGCCGACCCAGCCGTCCAGAGCCCCGGCCGCCAGCCACTTGGCGTCGGAAGAAACCGCAATGCAGTTCACAGGGACGGCATGCTTCAGAAGCCTGCCAACGAGAGCCGAATCTGGCCGGCACTGCTGCCAACGATAGCGCCACTCCCAGCCCCTCAGGTCTTCCTGTCCGGCCTGAGGCCGATTGCGATCCAGCAGCGATCGCGCCTGGCCCAGATCGCCTTCGGCCAAAGCGTCCTGAACCAGAATCATGTCCGCGGCATAGGCGTTTTGGCGCGCTGTCAACTCGTTGCGAAGTGCCACGCGCTCGCCCGTCTCGGCGCGCCCCCGCTGCTTGGCTTCGGCAGTCGCATGCCGCTGAGATTGCTGCCATTGCCAGAGCACACCGGTGAAGCCGAGGGTAAACGTCAAGACCATTGCCGCGCTCAGGCCCGCGATCAGTGGCTTCCGTCGGCACCAACGCCAGAACTTCGCTGTCTGGCCCACCGGCCGGGCCACGATCGTCCGTCCCTCCAGCCATCGCTCCAGATCCTCGGCCAAGGCACCGGCCGAGAGATAGCGCCGCTGGGGGTCCTTCTCCAGGCATTTCAGGCAGATGGTCTCGAGGTCGCGGTTGATCCGCCGGTTGATCGTGCTGGGGCGGCGCGGTTCGGCGTCCCGCGCCTGCTGGAGCGTGGCCAGCGGCGTGTCGGCTACGAACGGCGGCTCCCCCGTGAGCAGCTCGTAGAGGATTGCCCCGAGGCTGTAGATGTCCACGGCCACGGACAAGGCCTTGGTCTTCCCGGCCGCCTGTTCCGGGGCCATGTAGCTGGGGGTGCCCACGAACTGCCCGGTGAGCGTGAGGCTCCTATCCTCACCCACCCGCCGGGCCAAGCCGAAGTCGGTCACGTAGGGGTGGCCGTCGGCATCCAGCAGGATGTTGCCGGGCTTGAGGTCGCGATGGAGGATGCCGTGCTGGTGGGCATAGTGCACCGCGCCAGCCACCTGGGCCATCAGCCGGACTCCAGAGCGGTGGTCACCGGCATAGCGGTGCATCTGCCGGGCCAGCGTGCCGCCCTCGATGAGTTTCATCGAGAAGTAGTGCCGGCCCTCGTACGTGCCGACCTCGTGGATGGGCACAATGTGTGGATGGTCGAGGTTAGCTGCCGCCTCGGCCTCGGCGTGAAAGCGGCGCACATCCGATTCGGAGGCGAACTCGCCCGAGAGGATCATCTTCAGGGCGACCACCCGCCCCAGGCCGACTTGTCTCGCCTTGTACACGACGCCCATGCCGCCGTGGCCGATCCGTTCCAGCAATTCGTAGTCGCCGAACCGCCTGGGGCTCAGGCCGGGGCCGGATGAGCCTCGACCGGCGACCGGCGCGTCCGGCTCCGGGGAGTCGTCAGCCTCTTCGGGCACTCCGGCCAGATCGCGGGTCAGGCACCGCGGGCAGAGGTCGTCAACCCATGCACCGGTGAGTTCCGCTCCGCATCGGCTGCAGGTCGCGGCTTGGTCCATGGCAGTCCGCTCCGGCGGTTGCACGGCCCCCTCTTATTACTAAGGAAGAACCGACTGAAAGTGACGCACTTTCTCGAGCCGTTTCAGGCAAAAGTGGCGAACAGCCAGCTCACTTCCTCTTCCAGTGCCTCGGGGGTCGTGACCGTCTGGGCAATCTCGCTTCGCAGGATCTGGCGGCACCGGACCCTGAGTCGGCGTACGGCTGCTTTCACCGCGCCCGGCGTCAGGTGTAGCTGGTCGGCAACCCCGGCATACGAGACTGACGTGTCGGTTCCCCACAGGAACCTCCGGAGCACCTCGAATTGGGCGCCCTTGCCGGCGGCGGCGTATTCCTGACCCAGCTTGCCCAGCACCTCCCTCAGCAGGGCCGCCGCCCAGCGCCGCTCGTAGGCCTTCTCGGGGGTCAGATCGTCGGTCGGCTCGCAGCGATAACGGTCCTCGGCCTGCCCCAGCTCGATGGGGATGGGTTTTTGCCCGCCGCCACGCCGGGCGGCCGTGGCCCGGTCCCACTCGTCATGCAGGAAATGCCGCATGGAGGCCAGCAGGAACGAGCGGAACCGGCCGCGCTGCGGATCGGCCAGACCGAGGTACTTGTTCTCGATAAACTGGGCAAAGAACGCCTGGGTCAGGTCTTGGGCATCCTCAGGGCTGTGGCCTTGCCTGCGTACGTAGGCGTAAAGCGGATACCAGTACTTGCGGCAAAGCTGCTCCATAGCTTCCCGGGCGTCCGGTGCTACGCTATCCCCGGCGGCCAGCACCACGCTCCACTGCGTGCTCGGGAACGAGCGCGCATCCGCCGACGAAAACGAGCCATCCGGCCGGGAGGGAAACATCGGTGCGAGTCCTGCCAGCAAGCCGCATCATACGCTCTGTAACGGAGAAACCATTGTAGACGACGCGCCCATTCACCGGAAGCAGGGGAACCCATCGAAAAAAACTCCCGCATCCGCGAAAAATCCTCGTCACCTTGGGCAGGATTTTCCTTATTCAACTGGTGGAAAGGACACCGGTTCGGCCGTGCCCTCGGCCACCAGACCCCGGGCGGGGCCCTCTCGGCGGACCCGGTGTGACTGCATCCTAGCACTGCAAGAGGAGGTGAGACACTGGGAATCGCTTCAGGGATACGAAACCCTCGGGCTCGGAAGCACGGCCTGCAGCCGGAAAGTTGACTCGACAAGCGAGAGGAGGTATTTTACCTACACTTGATCTAACGGCGGCACGAGGATGCCGGTGGACCGGCGCGAATGCGCGGAATCGGCCCTGGCTCGACGGTGCCGCCGGCCGGGCTGAACCCGCGGCCACCAGGCCCCGGCATCAGCGATCCCGCCCTCGGCGACCCTGCCGTAGCGCGTCGCCCCGGCGAGACACCAAGGGGCCGACCGGCCACCGCAAGCCAGACAGACACGCACTCCCATCGATCACGCATCGCATTGCGTACCGCTCTCCATGTTTCCGCCTCGCGGCATCGTCTGAGGAGGCGAAAAGAGGATATCCACGGCAGCTTCATGTCTCGTCCGCCGTGGACGAGGAAGCTGCCGGGGCGAACTCGCAGCTAGGCCCGGCACAAGACCGGGCCGGGAAGGAGATCGCCATGTCGGCGATTCGTTGTTGGTTCTGTATCGGTATCGGCGTGCTAGGCGTGGTCGCCGGCCTCGCCGTGCCGGAGACTCGCGCGGCGGATCGAGATCTGTTGGTCAGCACTACCGACAACCGCTCTGTCATGCGCTTCGACGGGGTGACCGGCATCTCTCGGGGTCCGTTTGTTTCGCCCGGCAGCGGTGGGCTGCGAAGGGCAGTCGGCATGACCTACGGTCCGGACGGCAACCTGTACGTTGGTGATTCCGGTGGGCAGTATACGCCTGCCAACGTCAAGCGCTACAACGGCCGCACCGGGGCGTTCATCGACACGTTCGTGTCCGACGGAGGGTTGTTTGGCGTCTTGGACATGGTGTTCGGTCCTGACGGCAATCTCTACGTGACGAGCGCTTGGCCTCCCATCCAGCTCCGGTGCTACCACGGGACGACCGGGGCGTTGATCGACGTGTTCGCCCCATATGGCGGCCCAGATCTTGCCTTGGCTGCTTTTAAGGGCGATATCCTCTACACGATTGGGCGTCCCGGTGTCCTACGCTATAGTGTGAAGACGAGGGCCTTTCTTGACGTATTCGTTGCGGACTCCAGCATTTTTGACGCAACTAACGGCATGGTCTTCGGCCCCGACGGCAATCTCTACGTCACGTACTACGACCAGGTGCTGCGCTTTAACGGCACGACGGGGGCGTTGATCGACGTTTTTGTCAAGCCGGGCACTCTGTCCTCCAGCCCTGTCGGCTTGGTCTTCGGTCCGGACGGCGATCTTTACGTCGTAAGCTACTACGGCAATCGGGTTCAACGCTACGACGGGACGACCGGGACCCCCCTGGGCCCGTTTGCGTCTGTCCCCACGCCTTGGGACCTCGTCTTCATGCCGCACCCTGCCGACTTCGACGCCGACGAGGACGTGGACATCGCCGACTTCGGCCGCTTTCAAGTTTGCGCCACCGGTCCTGCGGTACCGTATAACCCGGCCGCGCTACCGCCCGGCTGCAAGATGCCGCTCGACGCCGACGGCCATATCGCCGCGGACTTTGACAAGGACGGCGACGTGGACGCGGACGATTTCGGTGTCTTCCAGCGATGTTACAACGGGCAGAATCGCCCGGCAGGCACCCGCTGTCTGGAATGACGCTGCTGCTGACTGCAGCCGCGGGGATGGACTTGCATGCTGGCCCGGCACAAAACCGGGACGGGAAGGAGATCGCCATGTCGGCGATTCGTTGTTGGTTCTGCATTTCGGTTGGTGGGCTCGGCATGCTCGCCGGCGCGGCCGCGCCGGAGGCGTGTGCGGCCGACACCGGTCGTAAGCGTCTGCGGCCAAGGAGCAAGGCCATGGAAACGCGATTGTGGTTGCGCGGCGCGCCTGTGGTGGCCGCGGTTGGAACACTGGCTCTGGCTGCCGTCTTGAGTCTGCCGGGCGTTGCCTCAGCTCAATGCGAATGGAACTGGATTCAGCGGACTCCGGCGACGACGCCGCCGGCGCGGTGTCGGCACGCTGCGGCGTACGACAGCATCCGTGGGGTGACCGTTCTGTTCGGGGGCACCCCCGACGTGTGGACCGGCCCGCGCTTCAGCGATACCTGGGAGTGGGACGGGAACAACTGGACGCAACGCACCCCCGCGACCGCGCCGCCGGCGCGCGAGTACCATGCCCTGACGTACGACAGCGCCCGGGGCGTGACCGTGCTTTTCGGCGGTTTGGGCAACAGCGGCGACCAGAATGACACCTGGGAGTGGGACGGGGACAACTGGACGCAACGGACTCCCGCGACCGCGCCGCCGGCGCGCGAGTGTCACGGCCTAGCGTACGACAGCGCCCGGGGCGTGTCTGTTCTTTTCGGTGGTTGGGGTAGGGGCAACAGCGGCGACCTGAGCGACACCTGGGAGTGGGACGGGAACAACTGGACGCAACGCGTTCCGGCGACGATCCCGCCGTCACGCCAGCACCATGCCCTGGTGTACGACAGCGCCCGGGGCGTGACCGTGCTTTTCGGTGGTCTTCACAACGACAGCTACAACATGGACGACACATGGGAGTGGGACGGGACCAACTGGACTCAACGGGTCCCGACGACAAAACCGTCGGCGCGCAACTGTTACGGCCTGGCATACGACGCCGCCCGGGGCGTAACGGTGCTCTTCGGCGGTTTTTGGGATGTGCCCAACGACACCTGGGAGTGGGACGGAACCAACTGGACGAAAGGGACGCCAGTGAACGTACCGGCGGCCAGGTTTTCGGTGGCCCTGACGTACGATAGCCGCCGGAGCGTGACGGTGCTCTTTGGCGGCGAGTTCGCCGTCGGCGGTACCTACGTTCTGAAAGAGACGTGGGAGTTGATTGGGCAGCCGGGGGCCGATCAGGACGGCGACTACGCGCCCGACTGGTGTGACAATTGCCCGACCGTCTCCAATCCCAACCAGAGAGACACCGACGACGACGGCCTCGGAGACGCTTGCGATCCCGACATCGACGGCGACGGGACACCCAACGCGTCCGACAACTGCCCCGCTGTCCCCAACCCAGACCAGAAAGACACCGACCACGACGGTCTCGGCGACGCGTGTGACAACTGCCCGACCGCCTACAACCCCGGCCAGGCCGATACCGATCAGGACGGCAGGGGAGACGCCTGTGACCCGCAGATGTTCCTGCACGTGGCCACGACGGGTGACGACGCCAACGACGGTTTAAGTTGGGCCACGGCCAAACGCACGGTCCAGGCTGGCCTCGAGGCCGCCTCGGCTGGCGATCAAGTCTGGGTCGCTGCGGGCACGTACGTCGAGTGTATCACGCTCAACGCCAGCGTGGGCCTCTACGGCGGCTTCGGGGGCAACGAGACCGAGCTGGCCCAGCGCAACTGGACGGCCAACCGGACAATCCTGGACGGCAACGGAGGCGGCAGCGTCGTGACCTCGCCGGAAGGGACCACCGCCACGACCCGAATCGACGGTTTCACGATTACGAACGGCAACACGTGGTGGGGCGGCGGCGGCGCGGGGATCAACAGCTCAGGCGGCTCCCCGACAATCGCGAACAACACGATTACCGGAAACGTCACCGACGGGGGCGCCGGCGGGATCTGCTGCTGGGGCGGCTCTCCGACAATCGTGAACAACACGATTACCGGAAACACCGCCGGCCATGGCGCCGGCGGGATCCGGTGCGACGCCTCTTCATTCCCCACGATTGTGAACAACACGATTACGGGAAACAGCGCTTCCTGGCAGGGCGGCGGGATCCGTTGCGGCGGCTCCGCGACGATCGTGAACAACACGATCACGGGAAACAGCGCAGGCCACGGCGGCGGGATCTACTGCGGCGGTGGCTCCCCGACAATTGTGAACAACACGATTGCGAGAAACACCGCAACACACTGGAGCGGCGGCGGCGGCGGCGGGATCTGCTGTTGGGAGAACTTGCCGACGATCGCGAACAATACAATTATGGGAAACACCGCATCGTATGGCGGCGGGATTTGCTGCTCAGGTACTACGACGATCGCGAACACGATCATTGCGTTCAACTCCTCCGGAATAAGCGTAAGCGGCGGCGACCCCAGTCTGATGAGGTACAACTGCGTCTTCGGGAACGGGGTGTACAACTACTCCGGGGTAGCCGACCCATCAGGAAGGAACGGGAACATCTCCGCGGACCCGAAATTGGGGGGGTGGCAGTACGGCAAGTGGCATATCCAGTCAGACTCGCCCTGCATCGATGCAGGCGACGACGCCGTCGTCCAACCCGCCGGGTTTGATCTGGACGGCCAGCCGCGGATCCAGGGCGCACATGTGGACATCGGGGCGGACGAGTCTGACGGCACCGAACCGCCGACAGGTCCCTATGTCATCGTGCGGGTGAGCCCCGATGGCAACGACGCCAACGACGGGTCGAACTGGACCGCGGCCAAGCGAACGGTCCAAGCGGGGATCGATGCCGCCGCGGCGCTGGGCGGGGAGGTGTGGGTGAAAACGGGGACCTATCTGGAGCGCATCGCCCTGCTTCCGTATGCCCATGTCTACGGCGGCTTCGGCGGTACCGAGACGGCCAGAGAGCAGCGGGACTTTCGCACTCACATCACGGTTCTCGACGGCCAGCAGGGCGGCTTAGTGGTTACGGTTCAGGCCGTCGGTTCTCGCTTCAGCACGATCGATGGCTTCACGATTACGAACGGCAGCGGGGGCGGAATCTCCTGCTCCTCCTCCTCCCCAACGATCGCGAACAATGCAATTAGGGGAAACACCGGTGCCGGGATCTCTTGCTCCAGTTCCTCTCCGACGATCGTCAACAATACCATTACCGGCAATAGCGCAACCAGTTCCGGTGGCGGAATCTCCTGCTCTAGTTCCTCTCCGACGATCGCAAACAACACGATCACAGGAAACAGCGCACCTGAAGGCGGCGGGATTTCGTGCGACTCCTCGTCCTCCCCGACGATCGTGAACACGATTATCGCGTTCAACTCCTCCGGCATATACGGCTACAAGAGCAGCCCGATGCTGAGGTACAACTGCGTCTACGGAAACGCTGAGTACAACTACAGCGGCGACGATCCCACGGGCACGAACGGGAACGTCAGTGCCGATCCGCTTTTCTTCCGCCATCCCAGCGACGGTGGCGACGGCTGGGGCGACAATCCAGACACGCCCGACGTCGACGAAGGTGCCAACGACGACTACGGCGACCTGCGCCTACGGACCAGCTCGCCGTGCATTGATGCGGGTGACAACGCGGCCGTGCCCACCGGCGTAACCACCGACCTGGCCGGCCGGTCGCGGTTCGTCGACGACCTCACTACGCCGGACACCGGCGCGGGAACGCCGCCCATCGTGGACATGGGGGCGTATGAGTTCGCGCCCGTTGTCCCCGCCGACCTGGACGGCGACGGCGACGTGGACGGCAGCGACTTCCAGCTTTTCCAGTCCTGCGCCTCCGGCCCGGCCATCCCGCACAACGGCACCCGGACCTGCCAAGCCACCGACCTCGATCACGACGGCGACGTAGACCAGGCTGATTTCGGGCTGTGGCAGCGATGTTTCAGCGGGGCAGGAACGCCGGCCGATCCGAACTGCGCGAATTGATCGGGTGCGCACCTGCTTCTGACTTGGTCATGAAACACGTTTACCGAATCTTGAGGCACGAAAGAAAACGCAAGGAGAATGTGATGCGACGCATGTGGATACTTTGCGACGGCTTCTCCCTGATGGCATTTGCCCTGGCAGCCGTTCCGGCCATGGCCGGCTGGATCTCACCCGAGCCGCTACAACCGGGGCGGTTCGGCCGAATCGTTGCCTTTGCCGACAGCTTCAACGACGTGGGCAACTACCGCCGCTCACCCTCCGCTTCCTTCCCCCTGACCGGCTACTACGGCCATCGCTTCTGTAACGGTCCCGTCTGGATCGAGTACCTGGCTGAGTTCTTGGGTGTGCCGGTGCCGACGGCCAGCAGCGCCGGCGGACCGAATGCCACCAACTACGCCTATAGCGGCGCGCAGGTCGTCGGGCGCAATAGCATGGATGTTCCATCCCTTCAGGAGCAGGTCGCGGAATTCCTCGCCAAAGACAGCCCCAGGCCCACAGACCTGTTGGTCCTCCGGGGCGGCACCAATGACTTCGCTTGGGGCCAGACCGACCCCGGAATTCCCGCAAAGGCGATCAAGGAATTGATCGTCTCGCTGGCCTCTCGCGGCGCAAAGAGCATCCTCGTCGTCAACCTCGAACCGCTGGGGAGTACGCCGTGGGGAACTCCGAACGCGCAGCGCCTCAACACCCTGTGCAGCCGATACAACGCCCTCGTTGCCTCGCACTTGGCCGACCTGCGGATCCAGCTCGGCCCCAACGTGTTCCTCTACGAGTTCGATACCTATGGCCTGGTTGGACAAATCCTGGCAAACCCCGGCAACTATGGCCTGACCAATGTGACGCAGAATGCCCGAATCAGCGACGATTCGCCCCCAGTCCTCCGCGGCGACCCGGACGAGTACTGCTACTGGGACACTCTCCACTACACACGCGCAAGCCAGCGCCTGCAGGCCGAAGCCGTGGTCTCCGAGACCGTCTGGGGTCACGCAGTCATCCGCGTGGTCACGACGGGTGACGATGCCAACGACGGATCGAGCTGGACCGCGGCCAAGCACACGGTCCAGGCCGCCCTCGACGCCGCCCGGCCCGGCGATCAGGTCTGGGTAGCCGCGGACACGTACGTCGGGTGCATCACGCTCAAGACCTACGTGTCCCTTTACGGGGGCTTTGCCGGGAACGAGACCGAGTTGACGCAACGCAACTGGACGGCCAACGCGACCATCCTGGACGGCAACCAGACCGGCAGCGTCGTCACCTCGCCCCCCGGGGCCACGCCGACCACACGCATCGACGGCTTCACGATCCGTAACGGTAGCGGGACCTTGCGGTCCGGGGTTACGGCCGGCGGCGGAATCTTCTGTTCCTACGGCTCCCCGACGATCACGAACAACACGATTACGGCCAACTCAGCGACCTACTACGGCGGCGGGGTCTACTGCGACTCGTCCTCCCCGACGATCACGAACAACCTCGTTGCGGGAAACACCGCCGGCCGCAGCGGCGGCGGGATCTACTGCTCCGCCACCTTTGGGGTGTTCGCGAACAACATCTTCAGGGCAAACACTGCCTCCGCCTCGTACAGCGGCGGCGGCATGTACAACGCTTCGGGCAATCCGACGCTGGCCAATTGCAGCTTCAGCGGGAACTCGGCCGGCAGCGGGGGCGCGCTCGGCAATGCCTCCGGCAGCCCGGTGCTCGTTAACTGCACGTTCGCCGCAAACTCCGGCACCTCCGGCAGTGCGATCTCGAGGACCAGCGGCACTCCCGTGCTGACCAACTGTATCGTCTGGGGCAACAGCAGTTCCCCCCAGATCTCCGGCTCACTTGCCATCACCTACAGTTGCGTTCAGGGCGGCTGGACGGGCCAGGGCAACATCAACTTGGATCCGCTGTTCGCATCGGCGGCCAGCGGCGATTATCACCTGGGCGCGGGCTCACTCTGCATCGATTCAGGCAACAATGCGGGCGTGCCCATCGATGTGACCAGCGACTTGGCCGGCCGCCCGCGGTTCTTCGACGACCCCGCCGCGCCGGACACCGGCGCGGGTACGCCGCCCATCGTGGACATGGGGGCGTATGAGTTCGCGCCCGTTGTCCCCGCCGACCTTGATGGCGACGGCGATGTGGGCCTCGACGACCTCGGCATTTTCGAGGCGTGCGCCTCCGGCCCGGCCATCTCGCACAACGGCAACCGGACCTGCCAAACCGCCGACTTCGACCACGATGGCGACGTCGACCAACTCGACTTCGGGATGTTCCAGCGGTGCTACAGCGGAGCGGGCGAGCAGGCTGATCCGAACTGTGTAGACTGAAAGCTGCTCGTACCATGCAGCAACACGGCCAACCCCGCTTCGCTGCCACCCGGTGGCCCACCGGTGCACGGTTCCAGCGGCCACATCGCAGCAGATCTCGACGGCGACACGGATGTCGACCTGGACGATTCAGGGGCAAGAGTCGACATGAGACCTAACCCCACAAGGTGCGACGTGGCGTGGGACTTCGCGAGGGCGGGCAGGTACGACCTGGCCGAGCGGCTGGCCCGGGAGGCGGTCGAGGAATGCCCGACGTGCGGACAGGTGCGGGCCAAACTCGCTTTCTGTCTACTGCGGCTGGGGCGGCGGCAGGAGGCCTTGGCCGAGGCTGAGGAGGGGGTCCGTCTGGACCCCAACCGGGGATTCTGCCATTGGGCGCTGGGCGTCATTCAACTGGAGATCGGGACGTTGGAGGCCGCCGAAGCCTCGGTTCGGGAAGCCATCCGCCTGGACCCGACCGAGGCTCCCCATCGCTTCCTGCTGGCCCAAGTCCACGAGGCCCGCGGGAACGTGCAGGCCGCCCTGGACGCGGCGGAGCAGGGTCTGGCGCTGAATCCGCTGAGCGTGAGAGGTGGCTTGATGCGGGCACAGTTCTTGAACTGCCTGGGGCAGGGAGCCCTGGCCCGGGAGGCGGCCCGCGAGGCGCTGGCGCGGGATCCGGAGTTGGCTGACGGGCACGCGGTGCTCGGCCTGATCGTCCTGGGGCGTGGCGATGCCGGCGAAGCCCGAGAGCACTTTGAGGAGGCGTTACGGCTCGATCCACAGCACCCGTGGGCGGAGAAGTACGTCACCAGAACCGACTGGGTGGAGGCAGGTTGTCCGCGTGCGGCAGCCCAGGGGGCGGAGCCCGCACGTGGAATCTACGTCATCGCCATTTGGCTCGGAATCTTCATTCTTGCATGTGTGGTGGCCAGGAGCTGCGCGGGGCTTGGGTGAAGGGGCGTCCCTGCGGGGGTGTGACGGAATGGGCCTTCGCATCGATTGTGAACAGCTTCTCCCGCAGGGTCGTCAACGTCCGGTGCTTGACCGCAGGAGGCTTCGCGAGCCGTCGCGGGATGTTGCCCGGGTTGTACGCCAGAGCGAACAGCCGGAGACGTACCTGGGTGTCCACGTAGTCGTGTCGCGGGATCAGAGATGTCCCCGCGACTGTCCCCAAACGCGAGTCAGGAATCGCAACCAAGCGTACTTGATCATCACCGTCAGGATCGCAATGACTTTCTCGTTTCCGGCGACTGACCGTGTGAGGGCGGTTTTCACGCAGGCGCTCGGTGATGGCCTGCCTAACCCAACGACTCGGTGGGCTTGAGCGCTGGCGGCCGGTGGCTTAGGCTCGTGAGATCGATCGGATGCGTTTGCTGCAAGGAGGAATTCACTTGAAGCCTGCGAAATGGGTGTACGCCATCGCCATCGGAGCTGCCTGGGCATGCTGTCTGGGCGCTGGACCCGGTGAGATGACGGTCCATCTCCGCCGGCAGGAGCTGAAAGCCGATACGACCGGCCATGCTCAGTGGTCGGTCATCACCGAAGAGAAGAAGCTCAAAGCGAGCGAGACGGCCATCATCATCTGCGACATGTGGGACAAGCACTGGTCGCGCGGGGCCAGCGAACGCGTGGATCGGATGGCTCCGAAGATGAACCGGGTGGTTGCGGCCGCGCGGTCCGCGGGCGTCATCATCATTCACGCGCCCTCGGACACGATGGACGTCTACAAGGACGCTCCTGCGCGGAAGCGTGTCCTGGCCGCCCCCGCGATTGCCCCGCCGGCCGACAGGCCGCATGACGACCCGCGCCTGCCGATCGATGATTCTGATGGCGGCTCGGACACCGGCGAGAAGCCCTGGCACAAGGCCTGGACCCGCCAGCACCCGGCCATCGAGATCGACCAGGCTGCCGACGGTATTTCCGACAACGGCCGAGAGATCTGGAACTTCCTGCATGCCCGGGGCATCCGCAATGTGATCATCATGGGTGTGCACACGAACATGTGCGTACTGGGCCGGTCGTTTGCCATTAAGCAGATGGTCCGCTGGGGCATGAACACCATGCTGGTGCGGGATCTTACCGATGCGATGTACAACCCGGCTCGCCCGCCGTACGTCAGCCATGAAGAAGGCACACGGCTGGTCGTCGAGTACGTCGAGAAGTTCTGGTGTCCCACGATCGGCAGCGAAGACCTCTTGCCGGGCCACAGAGATAGGGTCCGCGGCGACCCGCAGTAGTCGGCGACGGCCGCCGTGCGAAGACGGCCTGTGCGGCAGACTTCTCGTTGCCTGCGGGGACCGAGTGAATCTTCGGCGGCTTGGTGTGTTATGTCCTTCCTCCGGGGCGGCAGCCGATCTTTTCGACCAGGTGAGCGTTCCATCCGCAGTTCAGTCTCCAGATGGTCCATCGGCAGCGTAACCACGCCGCGGGGGCGCGAAAGGCTTAAGTACCCCCGCAGTTTACACATCGCGTGGAGTTGATGCGTTCTTGGACATCGATGCGTACCTGCGGAACCAGAAGGAGCGGATGGGGAGAGAGACCGAGCAGGTTGCAGACCCCTCAATCTTCGACTTCAACTACATCCCCGACCAGCCGCTGATGCGCGATGAATGCAAGCCCCTGATCGATGCCATGCTGCGGTTCGACCTGACCGGCATCCCCACCCACCTGGCGGTCATCGGGAGCCGGGGATCGGGTAAGACGCTCACCTTGAAGTTCCTGCAACGTATCGTCCCTCAGCAAACGGGCCTCTCCGTCGTGTACGCCAACTGCCGACACCACAATACAAGCTTCAAGATCCTTGCCCATCTGCTCAATCTCGAGGCCCGAGGCGCCAGCCTAGCGGAGCTTTTTGACCGCTTTTGCGCATCCTGCCAAAACCGGAGGATCGTCGTTCTCGATGAGGTCGATCTGATGAGCTTCAAGGACCGCCGGCGGGAGATCCTGTACCTGCTCAGCCGCAGCGAGAAGCCCTTCATGGTGATCATGCTCTCCAACAGTCCGCACGTTCTGAAGGAACTGGACGCCGCGACCCGAAGCAGTCTCCAGCCGCGATTGGTGCACTTCCGCAACTATAACGCCGAGCAGATCCACGAGATCCTGCGAGAACGAGCCAGGAAGGGCCTGAAGCAGTGGGACGACGGCCGGTTGG
>Ga0209202_1000783_pt1 | contig 22454 bp, 24 predicted proteins | sample AD_UKC032_MetaG_FD_184416 | JGI IMG/M metagenome (GOLD analysis project Ga0209202, IMG submission 184416) | Active sludge microbial communities of municipal wastewater-treating anaerobic digesters from USA - AD_UKC032_MetaG (SPAdes) (version 2) | ecosystem: Engineered > Bioreactor > Anaerobic >... | reverse complement strand
CTTCGCCGAGGGCGACGGCAAGAACAAGAAGCTGCTCGGCGGCAAGGGCGCCAATTTGTGCGAGATGACGCGCATCGGCCTTAACGTGCCGCCCGGCTTCGTCATCACTACCGAAGCCTGTCTCGCCTGCCTGGCGACGCCCGAGCGCAGTCTGCCGGACGGCGTCATGGCTCAGGTGCGGGACAACATGGCGGCGCTCGAAGCGGCCACCGGCTGCACCTTCGGCGGGCGCGACAAGCCTCTGCTGGTGTCGGTGCGTTCCGGCTCGGCGATGTCGATGCCGGGCATGATGGACACCATCCTCAACCTCGGGCTGAACGCCGAGACGCTGCAGGGGCTGATCGCCCAGACCGGCAACCCGCGCTTCGGCTACGACGCCTACCGGCGCTTCATCCAGCTCTTCGGCAAGGTGGCGCTGGGCGTGCCGGACGAAGCCTTCGACGCCGAGTTCGAGGCGGCCAGGCAGCAGGCCGGGGTCAAGCACGACATCGGGCTGTCGGCGGCCGATCTCGCCGGCATCGCCGAGCGCTTTCTGGCCGTGGTGCACGACGCCACCGGCAAGCCTTTCCCGGTCGACCCGCACGAACAGCTCGAAATCGCTATCAAGGCGGTGTTCAACTCGTGGCTGGGCAAACGCGCAGTCGATTACCGGCGCGAATTCAACATCACGCCGGAGATGGCCAACGGCACTGCGGTCAATGTGGTTACCATGGTCTTCGGCAACATGGGCGACGACTCGGCCACCGGCGTCGGCTTCACGCGCGATCCGGGTTCCGGCGAGAATGTCATGTTCGGCGAATACCTGGTCAACGCCCAGGGCGAGGATGTCGTCGCCGGCATCCGCACGCCGAAGCCGGTCGCCGAGATGGCCAGGGAGATGCCCGAGCTCCACCGCCAGCTGGTCGAGTTGCGCGACCGTCTCGAAGGCCATTACCGCGAGGTGCAGGACTACGAATACACCATCGAGCGCGGCACCCTCTATTGCCTGCAGACGCGCAACGGCAAGATGAACGCGGCGGCGCTGGTCAGGAGTTCGGTGGACATGGTGCGCGAAGGGCTGATCGACAAGCGGGCCGCCCTGCTGCGCATCCAGCCCGAGGCGCTGGAGCAGTTGCTGTTCCCCCGCCTCGACCCGAAGGCCAAGGCACGGCCGCTGGCGCGCGGGCTGCCCGCCTCGCCCGGGGCGGCGTCGGGCATTGCCGTGTTCGACGCAGACCGTGCCGAGGCGCTCGGCCGCAGCGGGGAAAAGGTCATTTTGGTGCGCGAGGAAACCCGGCCCGAGGACATCCACGGTTTCTTCGCCAGCCAGGGCATCCTGACCAGCCGCGGCGGCAAGACCTCGCACGCGGCGGTCGTCGCACGCGGCATGGGCAAACCCTGCGTCGCCGGGGCCGAAGGAATTCACGTGGACGTGCAGGCGCGGCGCGCCATCGTCGGCGACCAGAGTTTCGGCGAAGGGACGTTGATTACGGTCGACGGCACGACGGGCGACGTTTTCATCGGCGCCGTGCCGATGATCGAGGCGACGTTTTCCGACGAACTGGCGACCCTGCTCGGCTGGGCCGACGCGGTTGCTCGCCTGCAGGTGCTGGCCAACGCCGACACGCCGGACGATGCCGAGCGCGCCGTCCGCTTCGGTGCCATGGGCATCGGCCTCTGTCGTACCGAGCGCATGTTCAACGCCGTCGAGCGCTTGCCGATCGTCGTCGAGATGATCGTCGCCGAAACGCCGGCCGACCGCCAGCGCGCGCTCGACAAGCTGCTGCCGATCCAGCGCGAGGATTTCGCGGGCATCTTCCGCGCCATGGCGCCGCGTCCGGTGACCATCCGACTGCTCGACCCGCCGATGCACGAGTTCCTGCCCGGCGAAAGGCAGCTGGTCGAGGAACTGGAGCGCCTGCGCCACCTGCGCGAAACCGTGAATGGCCTGCAGGTGCTGCACGACTCTGTCGATTTTCTCTACCGCGTGCGCGAGGTGCATCCGCACGTGGATTTGCCGGCCGACCCGGCGCTGGTCGACGAAGTAATCGCCAAGAAGGAGGCGATGCTGAAGAAGGTGCGTGCGCTATTCGAGGTCAATCCCATGCTCGGCCATCGCGGCGTCCGCCTCGGGCTGACCTCGCCGGAAATCTATCGCATGCAGATCCGCGCCATCCTCGAAGCCGCCGCCGAATGCCGGCGCGAAGGGCTGGAAGTGCATCCGGAAATCATGGTCCCGCAGGTGTGCACCGCGCAGGAGTTGAAGACGGTGAAGGGCTGGGTCGACGAGATTCGCGCCGAGGTCGAGCGGGACTGCGGCTTCGCCCTCGACGTCAGCTACGGCTCGATGCTCGAAGTGGTGCGCGCCTGTCTGCGCGCCGACGCCCTGGCCGAGGACGCCGAATTCTTCTCGTTCGGCACCAACGACCTGACGCAGGCGACCTTCTCGTTTTCGCGCGAGGATGCCGAGAACAAGTTCCTGCCCGCCTACACGCAGGGCCGCATCCTGCAGCACAACCCGTTCGAGGTGCTCGACGTCAAGGGCGTCGGCCAGTTGATGGAACTGGCGGTGGCTGGTGGCCGCCGGACACGGCCGGGGATGAAGGTTGGCATCTGTGGGGAGCATGGCGGCCACCCGGCATCGATAGCCTTCTGCCACGCTGCCGGGTTGAGCTATGTTTCCTGCTCCGGGCCGCGCGTGCCGATCGCCCGGCTGGCGGCGGCGCATGCCGCGCTGAACGAGTTAGCGGGGCACAGCGCCAGTCTCTAGCGCGGGACCCAGCCGCCGCAGACGGGAAAGACCTGGCCGACGAAGCAGTCGGCCGCGGCGCTGCAAAGGTAGGCGGCCAATTCCGCATCCTCACGGGCGCCGACCAGGCGTCCGAGGGGAACCTCGCGTTGCAGACGTTCCTGAAAGCGGGGATTGGCCTGGACCTCGGGCGGGAAGTAGGTCGGGTTGTCGACGAAATTCTGGGCGATGGCGTTGACCTGAACGTTGTGCGGCGCCACTTCCACGCCGATGGCCTGCACATAGGCCAGCTGGGCGCCCCGCGCGGCGCTGTATGAGGATGCGCGCTTCATGCCACGCAGCGCGGAAGCGCTGCCCATCACCAGTATCTTGCCTGAGCGGCGGGCTATCATCTGCGGCAGGACGGCGCGGACCAGCCGCGGCAGGGGATCAACCAGGGTGGCGAAAACCTGGGCCCATTCGGCATCGGACACTTCAGTGGCCGGCGTCGTCGGTGCCGCAAGCGCCAGGTTGGCGACCAGGATATCGACGACGCCGGCAGATTCGACCAATGCAGCCGGCGCTTCGGGGGCGAGCAAGGGGCTGCTGTCGGCGATCACGGTGGCGCCATGCTCGGCGAACACCGCGCAGAGGACCGGCCCCATGAAGGCATCTGCGTGGGTGATCAGTACGCGCTTGCCGGCGAGATTCTGGCTAGTCATGGTCGCTCCTCGTTATCGGCGGTCGGTGAGGAAACAGCGTAGCGTAGCGCTGCCGGTTTGGCGATATCGCTCCCGAAAATGAAGAAGTCCCCCATTCGGGAGGCTTCTTCGTTTTTGGCCTTTTTTGGCCGTCGACCGCAACAGGCGCTTACAGGATCATGCCGGCGCCGACTGTATTGTTGTTGCTCTCGTCGATGATGATGAAAGAGCCGGTGCCCCGGTTTCCCAGATAGGGATCGGCCGAACAGTGGCTGGGAAGTTTGAAGGTGACCTGGGCGATATCGTTTATTCCGCGTATTGGGCGGGCCTGCAAGCCTGTCTGGTATCCTCGGAGGACCCGAAGGGTGTCTTGTTATATACGGCGGTTTCAAGTCCGAAGTGCAACGAGTTGATGATAGTGTTCAAAGAAGTCGAACGATTTTGGCATAGACAGTTCAGCGGGGCATGGAAAGTTGAGGCTCTTGCGCGGCCGAGTATTGAGTTGCCAAGCCACGGCGTCGAGCTCTGCTTGAGAGAAGCCGGAGAGATTAGAGCCCTTGGGGAAATACTGGCGGAGTAAACCCGAGTTCTACGCCGATTGCAGCCCGTTAGAGCGCGAACTGATCGTCAGAATTGCCGCCCGCTTGGAGTACGAACGCGAATTAGGCGCCTGATTGTCGGGTAAATTGTGACCAGAAAAACCAAGGAGAAATACCGCCAAAGCGCCGTAGCACGGCATCTGAGGCACAAGGTTCTGTCACCCTGCTGTCACCCTAGACCCCCAAAAACCCAAGGTAGGGGAGCAATCACGGGACGTTTTTCCTAGTGGCAAAAAACCCGCAAAGCCTTGCGCCGTGCGGGTTTCAGGTACATGCTAGTGGTGGGTGCTGAGGGGCTCGAACCCCCGACATTCGCCTTGTAAGGGCGACGCTCTACCAACTGAGCTAAGCACCCAAATTCTATTAGTTCACAGCATCCTTGAGGGCTTTGCCCGGGCGGAACTTCGGCACCTTGGCAGCCTTGATGTTCAGGGCCTTGCCGGTGCGCGGGTTACGGCCGGTACGGGCGGCGCGCTCGCCAACGGCAAAAGTGCCGAAGCCGACCAGGCTGACGGAATCGCCTGCCTTCAGGGCGGACTTGACGGCTTCGACGGTGGCATCGAGGGCGCGGGCGGCGGCAGCCTTGGAGATTTCAGCGGAAGTAGCGATCTGATCGATCAGTTCAGTTTTGTTCATTGGATCCCCCTTTGGTGGATAGATAAAACGACGAAATTTTCTTGAGGACGGATTTATATCCCTGCTGAAATCCTTGTGTCAAGCGGATTCTGGGGGATTTGCCCAAGGCCGGCAGACGCGGGAAGCATGCCGTCGCTAATACGTCGGCATGCTTCCCTTCTAAATCAATGGGTAAGAAGCACTTGTGCAGGTGTGTTCTCGGTGGCGGCTGTAGCGCCAGCATTTTCCGCAGTCTGTTCCGGGAGCGCCTCCGGCTTGCGCTCCAGCGCCCGCTCCAGTACCTGGTCGATCCACTTGACCGGCACGATCTCGATCTTGTTCTTGATGTTGTCCGGGATCTCGGTGAGGTCCTTGACGTTCTCTTCCGGAATGAGTGCGATCTTCAAACCGCCACGTACGGCGGCCAGCAGCTTTTCCTTCAGGCCGCCAATCGCCAGCACTTCACCGCGCAGGGTGATCTCGCCGGTCATGCAGACATCGCAGCGAACCGGGATGCCGGTATAGGCGGAAACCAGAGCCGTCGTCATGGCGATACCGGCCGACGGGCCATCTTTCGGGGTGGCGCCTTCCGGCACGTGGATGTGGATATCGGTCTTCTCGAAGGCTTCGTCCTTGATACCGAGGCGGCGGGCGCGGGCGCGCACAACCGAGCGGGCGGCCTCGACCGATTCCTTCATCACGTCGCCCAGCGAACCGGTGCGCAGGATGTTGCCCTTGCCCGGCATATTGGCGCACTCAATGGTCAGCAACTCACCGCCGACTTCCGTCCACGCCAGACCGGTGACTTGGCCAACCTGGTTTTCCTTTTCGGCCATGCCGAAGGTGTAGCGACGGACGCCGAGGAATTTGTCCAGATTTCGGGCGTTGACCGCAATCTTCGTGTCGCGCGTCTTGAGCACCAGCGTCTTGACCACCTTGCGGCAGATCTTGGAGATTTCACGCTCCAGCGCGCGCACGCCGGCTTCGCGGGTGTAGTAGCGGACGATGTCGCGGACTGCGCTGTCAGCTACCGCAACCTCGGTCTTCTTGAGCCCATTGTTTTTGATCTGCTTGGGCAGCAGATAGCGCATGGCAATGTTGACCTTCTCGTCTTCCGTGTAGCCCGAGAGGCGGATGACCTCCATCCGGTCGAGCAGCGGCGCCGGGATGTTCATGGTGTTGGCGGTGGCGACGAACATGACGTCGGAGAGGTCGAAATCGACTTCGACGTAGTGATCCTGGAAGGTGTGGTTCTGTTCCGGGTCGAGCACTTCGAGCAGGGCGGACGAAGGATCGCCACGGAAATCCTGGCCGAGCTTGTCCACTTCGTCGAGCAGGAACAGCGGGTTACGCACGCCGACCTTGGTCAGGCTTTGCAGGATCTTGCCCGGCATCGAGCCGATGTAGGTGCGACGGTGACCGCGAATCTCGGCCTCGTCACGCACGCCGCCGAGTGCCATACGCACGAACTTGCGGTTGGTCGCCTTGGCGATCGACTGGCCAAGCGAGGTCTTGCCGACGCCCGGGGGGCCGACCAGGCAGAGAATTGGCGCCTTCACCTTGTCGACGCGCTGCTGCACGGCGAGATACTCGACGATGCGTTCCTTGACCTTGTCCAGGCCATAGTGATCCTGATCGAGCACCTTCTCGGCTTCACGTAAATCCTTGCTGATGCGCGTCTTCTTGCGCCACGGCAGGCCGACCAGCGTCTCGATGAAGTTGCGAACGACGGTCGCTTCGGCCGACATCGGTGACATCAGGCGCAGTTTCTTCAGTTCGCTCTGGGCCTTGGCGAGGCCTTCCTTGCTCATGCCGGCGGCCTTGATTTTCTTGTCCAGTTCCTCGAGGTCGGCACCTTCTTCACCTTCGCCGAGTTCCTTCTGGATGGCCTTGACCTGCTCGTTCAGGTAGTACTCGCGCTGACTCTTTTCCATTTGGCGCTTGACGCGGCCACGGATGCGCTTTTCGACCTGCAGGATATCGATTTCGGATTCGAGTTGCGACAGCAGGCGATCGATGCGGTCGCGGATGCTCTCCATCTCCAGCACTTCCTGCTTCTGTTCCAGCTTGAGCGGCAGATGGGCGGCGATGGTATCCGCCAGGCGGCCAGCGTCTTCAATGCCGGCGATGGAGGAGAGCACCTCGGGCGGAATTTTCTTGTTCAGTTTGACGAACTGATCGAACTGGGCGACCACGGCACGGCGCATGGCTTCGATCTCGTGGTCCTCGACACCGGGTTGCGGTAGAGGGACGGCGGTCGCCATGAAGACGGAGGATTGCACCTCGATGGCTTCGACGCGGGCTCGTTGCGTGCCTTCGACCAGTACCTTGACGGTGCCGTCCGGCAGCTTGAGCATCTGCAGGATATTGGCCATGCAGCCGATGCGGTAGAGATCTTCCGGCTCCGGTTCGTCCTTGGCAGCCGATTTCTGGGCCAGCAGCAGGATGTTCTTGCCGGCTTCCATGGCCATTTCGAGGGCCTTGATCGATTTCGGACGGCCGACGAAGAGCGGGATGACCATGTGCGGGAAGACGACGACATCGCGCAGCGGCAGCAGCGGCAGTTCGACGGTTTCCGGGAGCGTGTTGGGGTTCGACATTACGATGCCTTTGAAATAGGTATTAGCCCCCTACGTGGGGGCGGGAAACCGCAATTCAAGCCCCGGGCTCAGTTGGAGCCGGAGACCTTCGGCTGATCGGCGTAAATGAGCAACGGCGGGGTATCGCCGGTGATCATGTTCTCATCGATGACCACTTTTTCGACATTCTCCATGCCTGGGAGTTCGTACATCGTGTCGAGCAGGGCGTGTTCCAGGATCGAGCGCAGGCCGCGCGCGCCGGTCTTGCGTTCCAGCGCTTTCTTGGCGATGGCTGAAAGGGCGCCGGAACGGACTTCGAGTTCGACGTCTTCCATGCTGAAAAGCTTCTGATACTGCTTGATCAGCGCGTTTTTCGGCTCGGTCAGGATCTGGATCAGGGCCGGTTCTTCTAGTTCCTGCAGCGTGGCTACGACAGGCAGGCGGCCGATCAGTTCAGGGATGAGACCGAACTTGATCAGATCTTCCGGCTCGGCATCGAGCAGGACCTGGCCGACGGCCTTCTTGTCGGCCTTGCTCTTGACCTCGGCACCAAAGCCGATACCGCCGCGTTCCGAGCGGTTGAGAATGATCTTTTCCAGGCCGGCAAAAGCACCGCCGCAGATGAACAGGATGTTGGTCGTATCAACCTGGACGAAGTCCTGGTTCGGATGCTTGCGGCCGCCTTGCGGCGGAATCGAGGCGACGGTGCCTTCGATCAGCTTTAGCAGGGCCTGCTGCACGCCTTCGCCGGAAACGTCCCGGGTGATCGACGGGTTGTCGGACTTGCGGGAAATCTTGTCGATTTCGTCGATGTAGACGATGCCCTGCTGCGCCTTCTCGATGTCGTAGTCACACTTCTGCAGCAACTTCTGGATGATGTTCTCGACGTCCTCGCCAACATAGCCGGCTTCGGTCAGCGTGGTGGCATCGGCCATCACGAACGGCACGTTGAGGAGGCGGGCCAGCGTCTGGGCGAGCAAGGTCTTGCCCGAGCCGGTCGGACCGACGAGCAGGATATTGCTCTTGGCCAGTTCGACTTCGCCGGCATTCTTGGCGCTATGGCGCAGGCGCTTGTAGTGGTTGTAGACCGCGACGGCGAGGATGCGCTTGGCGACTTCCTGGCCGATCACGTACTGGTCGAGAATCGAGCAGATCTCGCGCGGCGTCGGCAGGTCGGAGCGACCGGCCTTGGCCGCTTCTTCCGGCAACTCGTCACGGATGATGTCGTTGCAGAGTGCGATGCACTCGTCACAGATGAACACCGACGGGCCGGCGATGAGCTTCTTGACTTCGTGCTGGCTCTTGCCGCAGAAGGAGCAGTAGAGCAGTTTTTCCTGGCCGCCTTTAGACATCTGTCAGTTCTCCGGTCAAGCCGCGTCGCGGCGGGTTAGCACCTTGTCAATCAAACCGTATTCCGCGGCTTCGGCTGCCGACAGGAAATTGTCGCGATCGGTGTCTTTTTCGATGCGTTCCAGCGGTTGGCCGCTGTGCTCGGCCATGATCCGGTTCAAACGGTCGCGTATCGACAGAATTTCCTTGGCGTGGATGGCGATATCCGAGGCCTGGCCCTGGAAGCCGCCCAGTGGCTGGTGAATCATCACCCGGGAGTTGGGCAGCGCGAAACGCTTGCCCTTGGCACCGGCGTTGAGCAGAAAGGCGCCCATCGAGGCGGCCTGGCCGATGCACAGCGTCGACACGTCCGGCTTGATGAACTGCATGGTGTCGTAAATCGACATGCCGGCCGTTACCGAGCCACCCGGCGAGTTGATGTAGAAATAAATGTCCTTGTCCGGATTTTCCGCTTCAAGGAACAGCAATTGGGCGACGACCAGGTTGGCGCTGGCGTCGTTGACCGGGCCGACAAGAAAGATCACGCGCTCCTTCAGCAGGCGGGAGTAGATGTCGTACGCGCGCTCACCGCGTCCGCTCTGTTCCACCACCATCGGGACGAGGCCCAGAGCCTGCGGATCCCAGTTGCTTGCGTTGTCGATATTCATGTCAGCCCTTGTCTGTTGCCTTTTGGTTACATTCGAGACGATTGTCGTTTTTGCGACAAGGTCCAGATTACTGCTTTTGGCCCATCAGTTCATCAAAAACTGCAGCCTTGTCGGTCACCTTGGCCTTGCCAAGCACCCACTCGACCACATTGTTCTCGATCGCCAAGCCTTCGACTTCACCCAAGCGTTGCGGTTGCGCGTAGTACCAGCGGATGACTTCTTCGGGCTGCTCGTAGCTCTGGGCAGTTTCCTCGACCATCGCGCGGACCTGCTCGGGCTTGGCCTGAAGGCTTTCCGTCTTGACCAGTTCAGCAAGAATCAGGCCAAGGGTGACGCGGCGCTTGGCCTGGTCGGCAAACCACTCGGGCTGGATCGGCATGTCCTTGACCTTCATGCCACGTTGTTCCATGTCCTGGCGGGCAGCCTGCATCAGGCGCTGGATTTCCATTTCGACCAGGGCATTCGGCACGGCGATCTGGTTGGCCTTGATCAGCGCTTCCATGACCTGGTCCTTGATCTTGCCTTCGATGCGGCGCTTCACTTCGCGCTTCAGGTTGGCTTCGATCTCGGCACGCATCTTGGCAACGTCGCCATCGGCGATGCCCATGCCCTTGGCAAATTCGCCATCGACTTCCGGCAACTTTGGTGCCTGCACCTGCTTGACCGTGATTTCGAACTGGACGGTCTGGCCGGCCAGATCCTTGGCGAAGTAGTCAGCCGGGAAGGTCAGATCGAAGGTCTTGGATTCGCCAGCCTTGGCGCCTTCGACGGCGCTTTCGAAATCAGGCAGCATCTGGCCCTGGCCGAGCACGAACGGGTAATCGGCAGCCTGGCCGCCCTGGAAGGGTTCGCCGTCCTTCTTGCCGAGGAAATCGATGACGACACGGTCGTCCTTGGCGGCGGCGCGGTCGGCGTCTTCATACGAAACGCGCTGCTGGCGCAGAATATCGAGGGTCTTGTCGACTTCAGCGGCGGTCACTTCGAGAACCGGACGCTCGACTTCCGCGGTCGACATGTCGGCCGGGGTGAAATCCGGGTAGACCTCGAAAATGGCATGAAACTCGAGGTGGGTGGTGCTTTCGGTGGTCTTCGGCTCGATGCGCGGGTAACCGGCAACGCGCATTTTCTGGGTGGTGACCGTTTCGCCGAAAACGCGATCAAGTTCTTCAGACAGGACTTCGTGGCGTGCCTGGTCACCATGCTGCTGCTTGATGATGCTGAACGGTACTTTGCCCGGACGGAATCCAGGCATCTTGATGTTTTTGCCCATCCGCTTCAGGCGCTGTTCCATCTCTTTTTCGACATCAGCGATGGCGATGGACAGGTCGATGCGGCGTTCCAGTTCGTTGGCTTGAGCGGTGGTCGCTTCCATGAGGGTTCCTTGTGACTACGAGGCGAAAAAATAAAGCTGGCAATTCTATCACGGTGCAGGCACCCGCGATGGTCTGCGCGATTCAACGAAATATAGACAGAGGCTGCGAATGTTCGCTACAATGCGCGCCTTCTTCGACGGCGGCTGTAGCTCAGTTGGTAGAGTCCCGGATTGTGATTCCGGTTGTCGTGGGTTCGAGCCCCATCAGTCGCCCCATAGAATCAAGCACTTAGGCCACCTCCGGGTGGCCTTTGTTCTTTTCCGGTAAGCACATGGTAAGCAGTGCTCGGGTGGGGATCGTCCTACATCAGCCCATTACTGCAGGCTTCTGATGGCCTAGTCAGCCTCAAGAAAACTCCGGTACAGATGCTCGCCCAGCGCGTCGCAAAAGCCGTCTAGGCGGTCGTTGTACTCTTCGACCTGGCCGGCAGTCAGTAGGCGAGCCATGGCGGCTATCTCGGCATGAACCATGTCGATTGCGGTCTCCTGGCCACGCTCTTCGACGGCCGCGATTGCCGACCTGGTTACGACACGGCATGCAGCGTGTACCCCTTGTTGACGTGGGGTTGGTGGCGCTCGTTTTGTCACCAGTCACTCACCAGCGCCAGGTACGTTCAGGCGCGGGCGGTTTCAGGTTTTCAATGGCGAGATAGCGCAGCCGGCTAACCGTAACGTCGACGCCAGCCCCGCGAACGTGCCAGGCGTTTCCGTTGAATGTCGCATTCAGTTTCCGCTTGGCGATCTCGCGGGCCATCTCACGTTCGACGGCGGGCAGGGAGGCAATTTGCTCAGGGTTCATGATGCAATTCGTCACCTTAAAGAGTTCGGCGATGTCGGCCGGTTGCTCGGGTGCCACCGCCAGTTGTGGCCCATCTCGAAATGGCCCGGCCTCACGGTAACGGGCAACTGGCGGTAGCGAACTCGTTAAGCCAGGATGATCTCCGGGCGTGCATCGGGTCGGCGCAGGATGTGGTCACCCGCCTGTTCCAGTTCGACAATCCGCGCCTCTTCCTCGGTCTCAAGGCGCAGCAACTCGGCATCGATGGCGGCCTGACGCTGGGCTTTCGCTTCAGGCGCCAAACCGTCCGGCAATTGCTCCACCAGGGGAAGCAGGCTTTTCTTGATGGCCGCTTTGCCCAGGATGGAAATCAGCAGCGGTCCCAGTTCCAGGGAGAACGCAGCGGCGCCGGGTGACTGGATAACCGCCGCGTTGCCGTGGGCATAGAGCGGGGCAAAGGCTTGACCAGCCATGGCACGGTCGACTGCAAGCTGCGGCGCCGCGTGTCCTTGTTTCTCGGCGGTCGCCAGCCAGCTATCGAGCATGGCCTTGACCTGCTCACGGCTGCACCGTTGCCGGATGATCGTCAGGCGCTCACTCTGCAGTTCGTGGATCTGTTGCCGTAGTTCGTTCAGTTGTTCCATGGGGTTCCTCACAGATTCACCGGCTCGCCACGCTGGCGGGCGTATTCCACCAGGTGGTCGACCACGATCTGGCTTTGTTTCAGGTCTTCGGCCTGCGCTTCGGTTTCGGATTGCAGGCGAGCGGCAAGACGCCGGGCGGCAACCAGGCGGCGAATCTGACCGGCGGCCAAACCGGCCGCCTCCAGTTCCTCCGCCGCCATTGCAGCCAGCTCGTCAATCGGCTTCAGGATGATCTGCTCGGCCAGATCGTCGACTTCCACAGTCATCTCTGCCGACAGCTTGGCGGCATCATTCACCGCCGTTCGGTAGCGCTGCGCAAGGTGCCGGTAAGCGGTCTTCAGGCCGTTGTGCAGATCGATCAACGTCAGCAACTTGTCGGTATTCATGCCTGGCCCCGGCGATGGCTCCAGACCTTACTGGCCAAGGTGCCGTCGGCAGCAGTCGGGATATGGTGATTGATCTCCGTCGCCTGATCCTGAGCAGCGCGGAAATTGAGAACGACATGGCGTAGGGCCGCCAGCGGCACGGCAGATTGAATTGCCACGTCTGCCAGCTCCGGCAGGCCGCCGGCCTCGCAGACGGCAACGATTTCGGCGTGATAGTCGGAAAGCAGCGGAATGCCTGGCTGAAGCTTGATCCCCTTGCGGGCAGCAAGAGAGATCAGGTAATTCTCAACGGCCTTGAAATTCGCCTTCGGCGGCGAGATCGGCAAGGCGGGAAGCGTTGGCAGCGCCGCGGCCGGCGGGGTCAGTTTGGCCCAGGTATTGCGCACCGTATCCGGCATCCGCTCAAGGTCGAAGCGCGCCGTCACTGGCAGCGCCGCGCCGATCTCGTCGGCGAAGCCCAGGGCGATGGCCTCTTCGGCATTCAGCCAGGTTTCGGCGGCGAGCAGTTCCTTGATCTTCTCCGGCGTCTGGCCGGTGCGGTTGCTGTAAATGGCCACCAGGGAAGCGCCGATCTTGTCCAGGGTATCGGCCAAGTCGCGCAAATCTTCGGCATTGCCGGCGGCGGCGCTCATGGGGTTGTGCACCATCATGAAGGCGTTGTCGGCCATGTTGATACGGTCGCCGGCCATGGCGATCAGAGACGCGGCGGATGCTGCAACCCCAATCACGTCGACCATGATTTCGGCCGGGTGCTGACGCAAGGCATTGAATATCGCCAGGGCGTCGAATACCGCACCGCCTGGCGAGTTGATTGAAAGACGGATGGCCGGAGCGCTGATACTGCCCAGCGCAGCAATGAAATCCTTGGCCGTGACGCCATAGGCGCCGATGTCGTCATAGATGGCGATCGCCGCCGTCTGCTGCGGCTCCGCTTTCATCTCGAACCAGTTTTTACGCATAGGGTGCTCCAGGTAGTCAGAAACCGCCCCGGCAACAGGGCGGTGTTCGGTCATCAGGCCGTCAGCTTGATGACGGCGCGCGGGATGCTGCACAAGTTGACCGGATTCGACTGCGCCTCGAGCATGGCGCCGCGATTGAACGGCAGCAGGTGCGACTTGGCGTAAATCGGCAGGCCCTCGGTGTTGACCGCCTCGGCATAGTCCGCCGGAGCGAAGCGGGTGATGAACAGACCGGGGATGCCTTGCGGAACCAGATAGGCCTGGCCGGCCGCAATGAAATCCGTGCCAAGATAGCTGCCCCGGTATTCCATGAAGGTCACGCCGCCAATATTGACCGATTCGCGAACGTCGTCACGCAGCATGCTGGCCGCAGTCCACCCGGCGGCGAAATTCTCCACGCTGGGGTGGCCGAGCAGTGCGTCGAAGAAGGCCGGCGAGCACAAGGCAAACCAGCCGCTCGGCTTGGCTGCACCCAGGGCGTTTTCTGCCAAGCGCTTGGCGGCCAGAATCTTGGCCTGAACCTTGGTGGTGGTGGTGTCGAGGTCGACGTCGAGGGTTTGCTGCGAAACGCCGAACTCGGCAAGCAGATCGATCAGGACACCGCCGGCGGCGTCCATGATCTGACCCTTGATAGCGCCGATGCGGTGATATTCGATAGTTGCCTCGAGATTGAATCGCATTGGCCCCAGATGATCATCCTGCAGGGTGCGCTCGAGCGTTTTGAGTTCGTTCGTGCCGAACTCGCGGACATCTTGAATCGAGTCGGCCAGCAGCGTGCTGCGCTGGATCAGGTGAGCGGTTTCAAAGCTCAGGGCTTCGCGCTGGCCAGGTCGGAAGACCGGCGCCGGGGCGCCCCGGCCGATGTTGGGCACCAGCACCAGGGCGTTGTTCTTCAGTTCGATAGCGGCCTTGGTCGTTGCGATGCCCTTTTCCTCGAACAGCTTGAGGGCGGCAATCTGGCCAGGAACGTAGGGCGCCGCGTTGATCGCAGCCGTCAGGGATTCAGCGGTGAACAGATCGGTGGTGAAAATTTCGTTCATTTGGGAGTTCTCCAAGGTTCAGGAAGTTTTGCGGCCGGAAAGCCAGGCCGCGAGTTCGGCGGAACGGACGAACTTGAAGCGCTTGCCGATGCGGATGATTTCGAGCGGGATAGCCCCGGACTCGATACCGGCTTCGAACATCTCTGGCGAGAGACTAGCAAGGTTTGCCGCCGAAGCCAGGCGCGACAACCCCAAAGGGGTGTGATCCAGTTCAAGCGGGATAGGTGGAAGGTTCATGATTGGCCTCGTCCAAATTGACAGGACCAGTCTGACGCCGGGGGATTTTCAGCGCCTGTGAGCGGATTTCAGCGAAATTCAGAACGCCGCCGAAATCACGGTGCGCGCCGTCAGATGGCCATGCTGGAGAATTTCTCCGCCAACTCGCCAAGCAGGTGTTCGTCCTGTTCTTCCAGGAATATGCGAATCTCTGCTTCGTCGGTCATCATGGCGAGCTGCGGGGCGATGGTGGCAGTGAATTGGACCAGGTGTGCGCGTATGATGGCCTCAGCCTCGGCGCAGGCAGCGCGCACCTGGGCGGCTTCCATGAGCTTAGAGGAACGCTCGCGGACCTCCATCTCAGCCAGTTTGGCCTTGGCCGACTCTTTCCGGGCGAACGCTGCCTGTAGACTGTATTCCGGCGGCGCGCCGAGGTCTGGTTTGGCAGCCTGAGTTTCACGGATGCGCTGGGCGATCTTCGCAAGTTGGTTATTCATTGTCTTTCCTCTTTGGGGATTGCCGAAAAACCGGCTCACTGACGCAGCCAATTCGAAACTGCAGCCCGGCACCAATGAACGCGAGTTCGATGGCGAGATCGAATTCGATATCGACGCCGGTCTGCTTCAGTAGCGTGCGGAATCCGCGCACCTTGCTGGAACTTGGCGGCCTCGGCTGCCAAGGGTCGCTGCCGATGAATTTGGCTGACGAATGGCTATCCAGGACGAGTGCCTCAACACCATCGTCAGACAATCGCCAGAAAATCTGAAGCACACGACAACGGATCAACATCGGCAGCGAGTAGCCACGGCGGCCGGTGCGCTGAGCGTCCGCCCGGTAGTGCGGACGGACAAGAGCATCAAGTTCTTGCCATGGGATAACCAGCTCGAGGACAGCCAGCACTTCGGCGCGACGTGGGTTTCGAGCCTTGGGCCAGCGGACGCTTGAAAACAGGCTATCGCCCGCAGAAAGTTGGTTCATTGGTTGATTCATGCAAACCCTCAATGCGTTCACTAAGTTTCATGGCCGCTGACTACACGCTTTTCGAGGCTCTTTGTACCCTCATGCAAGTGAACACGCAGGGGCCCCCGGTCTCGTTCCTGCTGCACCGTTACTGAACGAATCTGCGCGCGAAAGAAATCTCCACCGCGCCCCACGCCGCGCCCGACCTGCCAATTTATTGACCGGGAAAACCGGGAGAACCGGGAAACCTTGTATCCGTGCGGGTTTGCGGCTTCCCGGTTTCGCAAATGCGACATATCTAAAACCGGGAAACCGGGAGAAAAATCGTTCACTAGGAGACGGGTTAGGTTACGCATCTGGTCATGCCTAGATGTTTTGCGCCCATAGGGCAGATCCGATAACGCAGTACGATCTTGGATCTCCATTGGGCAGCGTTTCTTTCAGCGTTGTGCTATCGGTATCGCAACGCAGCACACCGCGTGCCTTGAGAACTGCTGCAACGCGCTTGGGGTTGAATCCGCCTGTTGCTGCAAACTCAGATTGGAATTGCGCACGCCCGATGTAGAAGAGATACGTTGGTTGGTCAGACGTCCACGTTGCTTCGCGTTTTCTGAATCCTAGTGATTCATGCACCGCAGCCATACGAGATAGGTCAACGTTCTCGCCTTCGGTAACGCGGTGCCAATCCACAAAACGCGCCTGCCATGTACGCTCGAGCACGCTGCGCACGTGGGCAATAATCTGTGCATCTTCTGAATTGCTGGTGCTCGGTCGCTCTTTGATCCATTCACCGAATAGAGAAGTTGCTGCAGAGAGAGCGGTTCCTTTCTCCCATGGAACCACCCCGAACTCAGCGGCCAACTCTCCGGCGAAAGCTACCAAGCTGAATGACGCCATAACGCGAAGCACCTGGCCCCCTGCCTGTTCAGGTTTGCATACGCCGGTGAAGTCCTGATCGTGCTGACGCCAGCGCTTGTAGATTGCGGGCAGGTCCTTGACCAATTGGCCAACGTAGGCGCGGCCAGCGGTACCGTAGTATCTAGCCGATGCTTTCCTGAGGTAGTCAGTAACCTCCTTGCCGCCGGCAAGACCATGCAGATTTTCCCACATCCCATAGCCCAACCCGGCATCGGCAGACAACTCAACAAAGCGCACCTCCTGGCCGGCATAGCGCTTTTCCCCTGCGCTAGCCAGGTGATCGCCCAGGCCAAGTTCTCCGCTCGATAGCATGGCGATATTCCACATCGTCGATTCACGCAAACCGCCGGCATGGTGCGCCCGGCCTTTGCCTTTGGCGTTGCTCAACATATAGGCGATGCTGCCAGCCTCCTTTGCAGCAACCTCTTTCAATTCGTCAAGGATCAACAAGGCGTCATTGTGCTGAGCAGCGGTGTATTCGAGCGCGTTGCTGGTTTGCCTCCAGGTATGAACCTGGTTCTCAGATGATCCCCAAACACTGCCAGTAGCGGTTAAGCCTCCACTTTTTCCGATTGAAGAGTCGCCGACCAGATGAAAGGCCATGCTGGCAACGCCGCAAGGTTTAAGCAGCGTCCCCGCGAATGCAACTGACAGTAGGAATATCAACCGATTGTTGCCAACGGCGATCCGCCCAATGGATTCCTGCCAGTCTTCCAGTTTTCCGCGTTTTGAAAAGACGCCGAGTGCGCGCCGACTACCCCGGTAGATCAGTGCTTCGTCAGTTTCACCGACCGCGCCCTCGGGAAACAGGTAGGCAGTACCGTGCCAGCCCGATTGATCGACCAGGCGCGCGCGTCGCTTGGGTTGCTGCGAGACAACATAGGCCTTGAGACGATCCAGCGATTGCCGCCCGCTGGCAATTTCAAGCCCCAGATCAGCAAGTTGCTTTACGCCGTCGGTTCCGTCGCCGACAAACATTTTGAAAGGGATGATTTCCCGGCGGCGCTGGCCATCCCTATCCTTGAATTCAAGCACTGGTGACCAACTACCGCCTTCGGCATCGCGGGCGAGGGCAGGTATCTCAAGAGGCGCGCAAATCCTGATTTTTCTTATGCGGTCTTCCTTGTCATTCTCCACGAAATACAATCCACCATCATCCAAGCAGTAACTGCCGTCGATCTCCTGTGAGGGAGGCGCGGCCGGGGGCTCAGTGAGGTCTGAATCATCGGTGGTTATCGCGTCGACAAGCGCATCGTCTCGGGCGAAAAAAGCGGCGATGTGATCAACGCCCCATCCGTCATGTTCAGCGTCGGCACAATCCCAGCCGTCCGGCAACTCTCCCAGGCGGTCAATTAGTGAGTCTTTTGGCCCCGGAGCCAATTTGGCCAGCGCCTCGAGATTGACGAAACGGCATGAAGCAACCCCCAACTTGCGGGCGATTTCTGCAACTTTCCGCATGGCTTTGATGCCCGGCGAATCATTGTCAGGCCACAAGATGACATGCCGGCCATAGAGGGGTTTGAAATCGACTTGCCCGACAGCCTCGGCGCCGCCCGGCCAGGCGATGCAGACGCGGTTCTGTAGTAGGCACGCGCCAGCCTCAGCGGATTTCTCGCCTTCCACAATGACGACTTCAGCGTCGGGATAGCTACCAAGTTGATCTAGGTGGTAAAGCGGCCGGGGTGTTGGAAAGGACTTCCATCGCCATTCTGTTTTTCCGTCCGCGTTGCGGTTCAAGGTCAGTGGATAGAATCCTTTGCGCGTGTATTTTGGTGGCGCCGCTTCAAATCGCCAGATGAACCCTAGCAAGTTTCCTTCTGCATCGCGGTAGGTGTAGTTTAGTGCCGGTTTTCCACGCGTCGGATGTGCTTCGGGACAGGGCGCTGAAGACCTCGGTACAGGCATAACGGCCTGCCAATCTGTTGGTTTTTCAGCATGGCTGAATGACGCGCTGGCGATAGGAGTCTTCCCGATGAATTTAGCCAGTTCAGCAGCGGCGGTGCTCATATCGCAGGACTGGGCAAAGGCGACGACAGCAACGAAATCGCCAAAAGCGTCATCGGTGGCGAAATCCTTTCCTTTCCCGGTGGCAATGTTGATAGACAAGCTGCCGGCGCGCTCATCATTGCGATGCGGATTCTTGACTACGTATTCCTTGCCGGATTTCTTTCCACCAGGGAGCCATCGTTCCAAGATCGCCATTCCATGGGGATTTGCGGCCTCAGCTACTTGCTTGATTTGTTCTTTTTTCATGAGTCAAACGCCGGCGTTGAAGGCGGCAGGGTGGGAAACCATTCGCGCGGAAAAAAGGTTGGTTTTCCCGGTTTCCCGGTTTTTGAATTAGCCCGATTTGCATAACCGGGAGCCGGAAACCCGCACGAATACAAGGATTCCCGGTTTTCCCGGTTTTCCCGGTTAAAAAATTGGCCAGCAGGAGGTGAAAAGTAGATTTCGCTCACCTGACTGCCTTTTTTTTCATAGCCTTTTTTGCCCGTGTTTGACCTTCTGCGCGCCGTTTTTCTCGTTCCTGTGCCCGGCGCCATTCCCTTGACGTTGTGCCGGAGAAATATCCTGAATAGGAACCATCGCAAAACTTGGCGGCGTCGCGCATCAGCAGGTCGTTGCCTGACGCATCCTTCAGAAGCAGGTCATCAGCCATGGGTCAGATACCCTTGGCGCACGATGATGAATGGCGGGGGGCAGTCAGCTTGCTTTCAGCCCATGCGTCAAGGTCTTCTATCCGGTAGACGGCGCGCTTGCCGAAGCGGCGGTATGCCGGGCCGCCTCCGGTTGTCACCCATTTTTGCAGGGTGCCCTTGGCGGTCTGAAGACCGCGTTCAGTAAGGTACTGCGCCGCTTCTTCGCGGCTCAAAAAGAGTTTTTCCATGATTGCTCCAATCCGCCTTAGAAAGTAGGCATGGAGCAACTTTAAGAAATGGCGCGTAGCGCGTCACGGCGATAACCTGACTAGTTTTAGTTAGGTTCTCGCCTCTTGATTTCACGCATGTAGTGCTTCAGCGCGTCTTCATCCTTTGGGTTTCCAGATCGCTCAAGCACTGCTCGGCAGGCGCGGAACAACGTACTGTCTTCACCAAACGAAGTTGGAAGGCCAAGGCGCTCGAATTTGCGTGTTGTTTCCTCGACCGCGTAACGCTCCAAATGGGATTCGCGCGGGCCGGCTTTGCCCGGTATGGAGGCGAGCACCCGCATGTAGGCATTGAGTCCGATTAATGGGTACTGCAATGACATATCATCCATGCCATTCCTGCAACGAAGCAGCTCGTCCTCGCTCAGTTCGCCGAAGTCGTCTTTGATGGACTTAACGGCCGATGTGCGGTAATTCTCGTACATCGCCGCCTCATAATTCTTAGAAAAGTCACGAACCTTTTCCAGCAGCTTCGCGGCGGCGGCGGCAATGGCCTTTGCGTCCTTCTTCATGTTGCTGGGCAACAACAAGGTGTCTCGCATCGACCTTGCTTGGGCTACGGTTTCGGCGAGTCGTTCAAGTTCACGGCGAATATGCTCTGGAAGTTCAGGCGGCCATTCCGTCTCATATTGTTTTTGCATTGCACTCTTTCAGTGCTCCTTCGTCTAGGTGCCACCCCCTTGCGGGAAGGAATCCGCTTTTTGCCTAGCATGGCAGGGGGTGGCGTACTCTGGTCTCAGGTCAGCGGCTTCCAGCGACTAGGAATGACAACGCATCCATCTAGTGCAAGTGCCATAAATTCAGCCAGTGCCAGCAAAAAGCCATCGCGGGTTTCAGCCTGCTGCTGCTCTAAACTGGTTTTCAGCAACGCAGCAACTCCTTCGACATCTACTTCGCCGGATTTCTCTATGGCTGCCTTATTCAGTTTTTCGATGGCAAGGCACAAGTCACGTGCCGCTATTGCTCCGTTCTGCATATCAGATGGCGCGGTAAGATTGGCAGTAGCCATGATGTGAACTCCTTTTCACGTTTTGGTTAGGGTCGGCTGGTGTTAGAGCACCTTCCGGCCCGCTCTACCTGAGACCGTCAGGCGGCGGTGTTGCTTGGAAATTCGAATACTTTGGCGGCTGTCGTTTTTGGTGTGCATTGCCGAGCCTCCTTGATAAGAACAGACAGCCCTTCATCAGAGATCATTTCCGCGCACTCAATCAACGTTTCAACGGCAGGGTCAAAGCCAGATGTATCAACCGATACCGGCACGGGGTAACGGGGAAAGGTGGAAATCATGGCCCTGGCCATCCCTGCCAGCATGTGAACATCAGATTTATTTTGAACACCGAGCGCCTCAGTGAGCAATTCATGAAGTGGCGGCCTCGGCGGACCACCGATTCGAATCATCCGGTAAACGTTGTCTGTGCTCATGTTTTCATCTCCTGTCAGGCAGCGGCATTGCTCTTTCGCCTCTTCTTCATCGGTACAACTTCAGCTTTCTTTTTTCCGTCGGCTTCTGCCATGCCGGCGACGGCCAGCGCGGCGGCGCGTTGCGCCAAGGTGCTGCGGGCGCGCTCGGCAAAGTGGATATATCGCTGAGTGGTCGAAACCTGCTTGTGCCCCATCGCCTCCATGAGTTCCACGGCAGAGGCGCCGGCCATCGCCAGATGCGAAGCCAGGGAATGTCTGAGGCCATGCAGCCCCAGGTTAGCCGGCAACTGCGCTTCCGTGCGGACTTTCATCCACGGTTTCGCTATGGCTAGTGCGCCTTCGCCTTTGGATGGTCTGAAAACGTAGTCGTCAGGCTCGCCCTTGGGTTGCCTGGCGATAATCGCCTGCGCCTCCGTCGGCAGGCCGATAATGCGCGGCTTTCCAGTACGCGATCCCGTCTTGTGGGCTTTGGGGGGGAGGGCGATCAATCCAGATTTCAGGTCAACGTATTGCCAGCGCAGTCCGACCACTTCGCCGCGTCTCGCGCCGGTCAATGCAATGAGGCGGATTGCATCGGCGGCAGTCGATCTAATCCGGTGTTCATTCTCCATTTTTGACAGGGTGCGGAACAGTTGGGCGTAGTCGTCTGAGTCGCCCATGATCGTATCGCGCTGGCCAGGTTGGGCAACCTTCACGGCAGCGGCTGGATTGTCCTGGAGGATGCCTTCAGAGATTGCCCAGGAATATGCGGCGCGGAGGATGAGAACGGATTTATCAGCAGTACCGGCGCCGCCTTTGACCTTTGCCAGGCCGCGCGCCACGGTTTTGAATCGGCCGGCCGTCTTGCCATCCTTGATGGCGACCTGAGCGCGCCTTACATCGTCGCTGGTCAGCAGGTCGGCATGCTTGCTGCCGAGCAGCGGCATCAAGTGGCGCTCGATTCTTCCCCGGTCGGTCGCTTTGGTGGTTTCCGCTTTCTCCGCAAAAGCAGGGGAGGCGACATAGCGGGTCAGCAACTCCTCAATTGTGAGCGCTTCACGGCGTTTCTGCTTATGGCCCATCGGGTCATTGCCGTTGAATACATCGTTGTGCAGATCCTTGGCCTTCTTCTTGGCCTGATCTACGGTAAGCAACTCGGATAGCTTGCCTATGGTGTATCGGCGTGTCTTCCCTTCATTCGTCCGGTACTGAAAAACAAAGGACTTAACGCCAGTGGGGAAAACCTTGACGCCGAACCCCTTGAGGTCGTCGCTCCAAACGAAATACTGGTCGTCCGATGGCTTAAGATTGTCGACTTCGCTCTTGGTCAATTTCGCCATTGCACCCTCTGTTTTCTTGCTTACTTTCCATCTACGGTAAGCACACGGTAAGCAGAGTGAGGTAAAAAACAGCTTTTTTGCGCCTCACACCTGTACTAATAGTAAGGTGTAACTGACGGAATAACAAGGGAATTTATATATTTAGTAAGCCTCGGTAAGCAGCGGTAAGCGTGTGGTATCTGGATTGTTATTCCGGTTGTCGTGGGTTCGAGCCCCATCAGTCGCCCCAGATCAAAACCCTTGTAAGTGTACGCTTACAGGGGTTTTTCATTTTTGGTGCAGCTTGCCGATTCCAAGCCGTGGCGCACTCTTGGAA
>Ga0209202_1000782_pt1 | contig 22570 bp, 29 predicted proteins | sample AD_UKC032_MetaG_FD_184416 | JGI IMG/M metagenome (GOLD analysis project Ga0209202, IMG submission 184416) | Active sludge microbial communities of municipal wastewater-treating anaerobic digesters from USA - AD_UKC032_MetaG (SPAdes) (version 2) | ecosystem: Engineered > Bioreactor > Anaerobic >... | reverse complement strand
GCTTAATTCAATTGCTGGCGGACACGCAGGGATTCGAACCCTGGATCCAGGTTTTGCCCGGATGCACCCTTAGCAGGGGTGTGCCTTCGACCACTCGGCCACGTGTCCATCAAGAGGCGCGGATGATATAGCCTCCGCGCCCGGCGGTCAAACTTACTGATCAAGCCCGAAGGTGCGATGCAGAACCCGAACGGCCAGTTCCAGGTATTTTTCGTCGAGCACGACGGAAATCTTGATCTCGGAGGTCGAGATCATCTGAATGTTGATGCCCTCGTCGGCCAGTGCCTTGAACATCTTGGAGGCGACGCCCGGATGGGAGCGCATGCCGACGCCGACGGCCGAGACCTTGCAGATCTTGTTGTCGCCGGTCACTTCGCGGGCGCCCAGTTTGGCCTTGACGGTTTCCAGGATGCCCTGGGCCTTGGCGAAGTCACCGCGATTGACCGTGAAGGAGAAATCCGTGGTGCCATCGTGGCCGACGTTCTGGATGATCATGTCCACGTCGATGTTGGCATCGGCGATGGCGCCCAGGATCTGGTAGGCGATGCCCGGGGTATCCGGAACGCCCAGCATGGTCAGCTTGGCTTCGTCGCGATTGAAAGCGATACCGGAGATGATCGGTTGTTCCATGTTCTTGTCTTCCTCAACAGTAATCAGCGTCCCTTCCCCTTCGTCCTGGAAGCTGGAAAGAACGCGCAGTTTGACCTTGTACTTGCCGGCGAATTCGACCGAGCGGATCTGCAGCACCTTGGAGCCGAGGCTGGCCATTTCCAGCATTTCCTCGAAGGTGATGGTATCGAGCTTCTTGGCTTCCGGCACGACACGCGGATCGGTGGTGTAGACGCCATCGACGTCGGTGTAGATCTGGCATTCGTCGGCCTTCAGCGCGGCAGCGAGCGCGACGCCGGAAGTATCGGAACCACCGCGACCGAGCGTGGTGATGTTGCCGTGTTCATCGACGCCCTGGAAACCAGCAACGACAACGACGTTACCTGCATCGAGGTCGCGCCGCATATTGGCTTCGTCGATCGACAGGATGCGTGCCTTGGTATGCGTACTGTCGGTCAGGACCTTGACCTGGCCGCCGGTGTAACTCTTGGCCTGGCAGCCGATCTCCTTGAGCGCCATCGCCAGCAGGCCGATGGTGACCTGCTCGCCGGTCGCCATGACCATGTCGAGTTCTCGCGGATCGGGATTGGCCTGAATTTCCTTGGCCAGTGCAATCAGTTTGTTGGTCTCGCCGCTCATCGCCGAGAGCACGACCACCACTTGATGACCCTGAGCCTGAAATTTTGCGACGCGCCTGGCCACGTTTTTGATGCGCTCGGGATTCGCTACCGAGGTGCCGCCATATTTTTGAACAATCAACGCCATGAAATTATCCGGTTGAACCTTGAGAACGTGAAAAAACAGGGCAGGATTTTACTCCACCCTGTTTCCGAATGAAATTGCCGGTTAGAGATCGGCCAGAACGCGCAGATGGGCACCGACGCTGCGCGCCAGTGAGGTCATCACGTAACCGCCTTCAAGCATCGAAACGATGCGCTTGTCGCACATTTCGGCAGCCAGATTCTTCAGGTGCTCGGTACACCAGGCGTAATCCTTCTCGACCAGCTTCAGGCCACCCATGTCGTCCTCGTAATGACCGTCGAAACCAGCAGAAATGAAGATCATCTGCGGTTTGAATTCCTTGAGCCGCGGCGTCCACACCTGCAACACCGCATCGCGGAATTCCTCACCGCCACAACCGGCTGCGAGCGGCACGTTGCACATGTTGGCAGCCGGCTTGTCGGTCCCGCAATAGGGATAGAACGGATGCTGGAAGATGCTGCACATCAGCACCTTTTCGTCGCCGGCAAAGCAATCTTCCGTACCGTTGCCGTGGTGCACGTCGAAATCAATGATCGCCACGCGCTCAAGGCCATGCGCTTTCAAAGCATGACGGGCGGCAACGCCGATGTTGTTGAAGAAGCAGAAGCCCATCGGATTAGCTTTTTCGGCATGGTGACCGGGCGGGCGAACGGCGCAGAAGGCATTTTCGCATTCGCCGCTCATGACCAGGTCGACCGCATGACAACCGGCGCCAGCGGCGCGCAGGGCAGCCTGCCAGGTGTGTGGATTCATCGCGGTATCAGGGTCGAGGTGAACGACCCCACGTTCCGGCGAGGCGCGCTTGATACGCTCCAGATGCGACGCCGGGTGTACGCGCAGCAATTGTTCGAAAGTCGCTGCTGGCGCATCGTGATATACGAAATAGGCATCGATCCCCTGAGCGATCAGGTGATCGTTGATGGCGGTAAGGCGTTGCGGGCATTCCGGATGATGCGAACCCATGTCGTGCAACTGGCAATCGCGATGGGTAATAAAGGCAGTGGTCGTCACTTGTTCTCTCTCTGAACCGGCGCCCAGTGCGGCGCACGTCGAAATAGCATTATCGACCCAATCGCTGTGACGCTTCAAGCATTAGAATGGCTCGTGCCACCATTTCCCGGAAAATCCTGATGTTCGCAGCCACCCTCTCGACGCTCGCCACCAAGCCCCGCCCGCTCGACCCAGTCCTTGCCGCCGCCGGTCGCGTCATCCTCGGCAAGCAGGGCGAGATTCGCCAGGCGGTCGCCTGTCTGCTCGCTGGCGGCCACCTGCTGATCGAAGATCTGCCCGGCGTCGGCAAGACCACCCTGGCGCACGCGCTGGCCCGCCTGCTCGGCCTTGGCTTTTCGCGTATCCAGTTCACCAGCGACCTGCTACCGGCCGACATCACCGGCGTCTCGATCTACGAACGGGAGCGCGGCGAATTCCATTTTCTGCCCGGCCCGATCTTTTCCCAGCTGGTTCTCGCCGACGAGATCAACCGCGCGACCCCGAAGACGCAAAGCGCCCTGCTCGAAGCCATGGAGGAACGCCAGGTCACGGTCGAAGGCGAAACCCGTCCGCTTCCCGAGCCCTTTTTCGTGATCGCCACCCAGAATCCCTCGCACCAGATCGGCACCTTTCCGCTGCCCGAGTCGCAGTTGGACCGCTTCCTGATGCGCATCGAAATCGGCTACCCGGACCGCAGCGCCGAGCGGGCGCTGCTGGCGGCCGGCGGGCAACGAACGCGGGCCGACCAGCTAGCGCCCCTGATCGATGCCCAGGCCCTGCCTCGACTACAACGCGAGGTCGCTGCCGTACATGCGGCCGAGCCGCTGATCGATTACGTCCAGGCACTGGTCGAGGCGACTCGCCGCGATCCGGCATTCCAACACGGCCTCTCGCCACGCGCCGGACTCGCCCTGCTCGCGGCGGCACGCGCCTGGGCCTGGCTGGACGGCCGCGACATGGTGCTGCCCGACGATGTCCAGGCAGTACTGCCAGCGGTCGCCCGCCACCGCCTGCGGGCAACCCAGGGCACCGGTATGGCCAGGGCCGAGGACATCGCGGCACTGATCCGCGCAGTACCGATTCCCTGAAGCGATGGGCGTCATCGCCAGCCTCCAGCAGCGGCTCTTTCGCTGGCAGAGCGATGGGACGGCGCCGCTGCGCCTCGCCCAGCGCCGCATCTTCATCCTGCCGACACGCGCCGGCCTGCTGTTCGCCGCCGCGCTGCTCGCCATGCTCACCGGCGCCATCAATTACAGCCTGGCGCTCGGTCACGCTCTCGTCTTCCTGCTCGCCGGTCTGGCGCTGACCGGTATGGTCCATGCCTTTCGCAACCTGCACGGGCTGACCATCGCCCCCGGGCGTTGCCTCCCGGTTTTTGCCGGCGAGGTCGCCTATTTTCCGTTGCACCTTGCAAATGACCGCGCCATGCCGCGCCTGGCGCTTGAACTGCGCGCCGGAACAGAAGCCGCCAGTGTTGCCACCGCGGTCGCCGGACACGGCACGAGCGAAGTCGCGGTACCGGTCGTCTCGACGCAGCGCGGCTGGCTCGATCTGCCGCGCACGCGCCTCGCCACGACTTTTCCGCTCGGACTCTTCATCGCCTGGAGCTACCTGCAGCCGGCCATGCGCTGCCTGATCTACCCGCAGCCTCTGGCCACGCCGTTGCCGCCACTGCAACCTGTCGCCCGTGCCGGCGATCGCCATGGCGACGGCGGGCAGGAGGATTTTTCGGGATTCCGCGAGCGCCAGCCGGCCGACTCGCTTCGTCACGTCGCCTGGAAAGCCAGTGCCCGCGACAGCGCGCAACGTCCCCTGCTGGTCAAGCAGTTCGCCGGTGGGGCCCAGAGCGAACTGCAGCTCGACTGGGCACTGACGCCCGAAACAGCACCAACAGAAACGCGCATAGCGATCCTCGCCGGCTGGGTAATGGCCGCCGAGGACGAGGGCGCCCGTTACGGTCTACGCCTGCCAGGCAACGAAATTTCGCCGGACAGCGGCGACCTGCACCGCCATCGCTGCCTGGAGGCGCTGGCGCTCTTTCCGTCATGAGTACCCGCCCCGCCGAAACCCTGGATCACGATGTTACGCCCTGGCTGCTGGCGGCGGCGCTGGCGACCACGGCACCGCACGTCATTCATCAGCCGGTCTGGCTCAGCGCTCTTGCAGCAGCACTTTTCGCCTGGGCCGGCTGGCTGTGGTGGCGCAACGAGCGGTTGCCCGGGCGCTGGCCGCTGGTGCTGCTGGTCGCAATCGCCGCGGGAGGCGTGCTGTTTGAATTCCGCACCCTGTTCGGGCGCGATGCCGGGGTCGCCATGCTCGTCGTCTTCATGGCACTGAAACTCCTCGAACTACGCAGCCGGCGCGACGCGACGGTGGTCGTGACGCTCGGCTACTTCCTGCTGCTGACCCATTATTTCTACTCGCAGAGCATTCCGACCGGCCTCTGGCTGCTGGCCGCGATCATGCTGCTGACCGCGACGCTGATCCGGCTGCACGGCGGGCCCGCCATTTCGACCCGGGCGACACTGCGCCATGCCGGCCTGCTGATGCTGCAGGCGCTCCCCTTCATGCTCGTCCTCTACCTGCTGTTCCCGCGGGTAGCCGGGCCGCTCTGGGGCCTGCCGCAGGACGCCCACAGCGGACGCAGCGGCTTGTCCGACCAGATGACCCCGGGCACCATCGCCAACCTGGCTCTGAGTAGCGAGATCGCCTTGCGCGCCCGCTTTGTCGACCCGGTACCGGCGCGCGGCAAACTGTACTGGCGCGGCCCGGTTCTTGAAAACTATGATGGCCTGACCTGGAAACCAGAACGCAGCCGCGGCCGCGCTCCGGAAATTGAAACCCTGTCTTCGCCCATCGCCTACGAGACCACGATCGAAGCGCATCAGCAGCGCTGGCTGCTGGCCCTTGACGCGCCTGCCAATCTGGCGCCGGAAATCGGCCTTTCCGGGGCGTTGACCGCAACACTTCGCGAACCGCTCAACCACCGTCAGCGCTTTGCGCTGGCGGCGACGCTCGACTATCGCTTCAATGTCGACGAAGAAAAGCGTGTCCTGACCCGCAACCTGACACTACCGCCGGATGCCAGCCCGCGCGCCCGGACGCTGGCCGAATCGTGGAAAGCGGCGGACCCGGATCCCGCCCGCCTGATGCAGAAGGCACTCACCTTCTTTTCCGAAGAAAATTTTTTTTACACGCTGCGACCGCCGCTGCTCGGCGAACAGCCGGTCGATGACTTTCTCTTCGTCACCCGGCGCGGTTTCTGCGAGCACTACGCCTCGGCCTTCGTTTTCCTGATGCGCGCCGCCGGCGTCCCAGCCCGCGTCGTCACCGGCTATCAGGGCGGCGAGGTGAATCCGGTCGACGGCTTCGTCGTCGTTCGCCAGTCCGACGCCCACGCCTGGGCCGAAGTCTGGATCGCCGGCCAGGGCTGGACACGGGTCGACCCGACCGCGGCGGTTTCTCCGGTGCGGGTCGAAGGCGGCATCGTCGCCGCCATGCCGGCCGGCGAACCGTTGCCGACGCTGATCCGCCTGCGCAGCGACTGGCTGCGCACCCTGGTCTTCCGCTGGGAAGCGGTCAACAATGTCTGGAACCAGTACGTCCTCGGCTACAACCCGCAACGCCAGCGCGAACTGCTCTCCCGTCTCGGCATACCCGATGGCGACTGGCGAAACCTCGCGATAACGCTGGCCATCCTCTGCGCCGGCCTGCTGCTCGCGCTCACCGGCTGGAGCCTTTATCAGCGGCCGCGTCTCGACCCGGCCGCCCGTCTCTGGCAAAAAGCCTTGCGCCGACTGGCGCGAAGCAAAGTAAACTGTGCCCCTTGGGAAACGCCGCTGGCCTTGCTTGAACGCGTCGAAAACGACCATCCGACGCTGGCTCCGGCGCTCCGCGATGTGGTTGGCGCCTACCTGCAAGCGCGCTACAGCGGCATTCCCGACAACCTGAAAACCCTGCGCAGCGCCATCGCACGCCTGCCCTGACGGAGAATGATTTGAAACATGCCCTCGGCATCCTGCTGTTCGCTGCCTGCGCTGGACTGAGCCACGCCAAGCCAACTGCCAACAGCTTCGCCAACGATCCGGCAGTCATCGAGTTTGCGCTCGACCTCGAACGGCGCCACGGTTTCGATGCCAACGAACTGCTGCAGCAATTTGCCCAGGTACGATCCAACGATACGGTGCTGCGCCTGATCAAGCCGCCGACCTCACCGACCCAGCGTTCCTGGGAACGCTACCGCTCGCGTTTTCTTAACGAGCAGCGGATCGAGCGTGGCGTCCGCTTCTGGCAGGAAAATCAGGTGAGCCTGATCAAGGCCAGCGTCCTTTACGGTGTGCCGCCCGAAATCATCGTCGCCATCATCGGCGTCGAAACGGTCTACGGCGGCAATACCGGTAACTTTCGGGTCCTCGAAGCGCTGGCCACGCTCGCCTTCCGCTACCCGCGCCGTGCCGAATTCTTCCTCATCGAGCTTGAGCAATTCCTTCTGCTGGCGCGCGAGAACGGCATGGACCCGGTCGCCATCCGCGGCTCCTTCGCCGGCGCCATCGGGATTCCGCAATTCATGCCGGGCAGCCAGCGTCGTTATGCGGTCGACTTCGACGGCGACCATAAAATCGACCTCTCAGGCAGCGTCGAAGATGCCATCGGCAGTGTCGCGCACTTCCTCGAACAGCATGGCTGGCTCGCCGGCCAGCCGATTGCCGTCATCGCGCGCATGGCGGGCGAACCGGAGCGCGGCCTGATCGAAGCCGGCATCCAGCCGTCCTTGCTGGTCGCCGATCTGGCGCAGCAGGGAATCACCGCCGCTGCCGACCCGCAGGCAAAGGTGACGCTGGTAGATCTGGTTACGCCGGGGGGCGCGACCGAATACTGGCTCGGCTTCGATAATTTCTACGTCATCACGCGTTACAACCGCTCCAGCTTCTACGCGATGTCAGTGTTCCAGCTGGCCGAAGAAATCCGCACGCGCATGCCGGCCCAGTAAGACCGGCGCCGGGACCGACTAGAGGAGCGAGTCGCGGTCGACGCCGCGGCGCTTGATGATGGTACGCAGGCGATCGAGCGCCTCGGCCTGAATCTGGCGGACCCGTTCGCGCGTCAGGCCAAGCTCGCTGGCCAAAGCTTCGAGCGTCATGGCGTCGGCGCCACTCAGGCCATAACGCGCTTCGATGATCCGGCGCTGGCGCGGCGCGAGCTCGGCCAGCCAGTCGTCGAGCAGTTCGCCCTTTTCGTGCAGTTGTAGCAGCGTCTCAGGGTCGACCGCGGATTCGTCGGCGATGGCTTCGCCCAGTGAATGCGCTGGATCGATTTCCAGCGGCGCGTCGAGCGAAGCGATATGTTCGTTCAGATGCAGGATGCGCCGCACATCGGCGACCGGCCGATCGATCAGCGCCGCCACCTGTTCGACCGAGGTATCGCGGGTCGCCGCCGATTCCAGATGGCGAAAGGCGCGCAATACCAGGTTGATTTCCTTGACCACATGGACCGGCAGGCGGATGGTCCGCGCCTGGTTCATGATACCGCGCTCGATTCTCTGGCGTATCCACCAGGTCGCATAGGTCGAAAAGCGGAATCCGCGTTCAGGATCGAATTTTTCCAGCGCATGGATCAAGCCAAGATTACCCTCTTCCACAAGGTCGAGAAGCGGTATGCCGCGGTTCAGGTAATGCTTGGCGATGCTCACGACCAAGCGCAGGTTGTGCTCGATCATCTTCTGGCGCGCCGCAAAATCGCCGGTGCGCAACCGACGCGTCGTCGCCAGTTCATCTTCCGCGGTCAACAGCGGTTTGGCACCGATTTCGTTCAGGTAGAGCTGGGTGACATCTTCGAGCAGATCCGGTTCTGGAGCAACCGGCTCGGGCGTTTGGAACGCTTCAGGTTCGCCCTCGGCTGACGCCGGATCATCATCTTCCGGATCGCCGAGCGCCGCCGGGGTCATCGCTTGGGCAGATAATCGGTCGGATCGATCGGCTTGCCCTGCTTGCGAATCTCGAAATGCAGCTTGACCATGTCGCTGTCGGTGTTGCCCATTTCCGCCACTTTCTGACCACGCGTCACCTGCTGGCCTTCACTGACCAGGATCTTGCGGTTGTGGGCATAGGCGGAGAGGAATGTCGCATTGTGCTTGACGATCAGGAGCTGGCCAAAGCCGCGAATTCCCGTGCCGACATAGACCACCTTGCCGGCGGCGGCAGCCACGACGGGGTCGCCGGACTTGCCGGCAAAATCGATGCCCTTGTTGCCCGATTCGTTGAAAGGCTGGATCACCTTGCCCGACGACGGCCACTGCCACGCCACATCGTCCGGCCCGGTGGCCACCGGCTCGGGTTCCGTCTTCACTTCCGGTTTGGGCTCGGGCTTCGGGGCGACCGCGACAACGGCCGGGGTCGCGGCGCTCTCCCCGGCCCGGGCGAGCCGCGTGTAGGCCTCGTCGGAGTACGGTTCCTTGCCGCCGCGCGGTTCACGCGTCACGCCATCACCGGCAACCGGCATCGCTCCCGAACCATCGAGTGGGCGCGATTCGACCACCGACCCGGTTCCAACAGGCTGGGCAACCACCCCGCCGGCCACCGAGGGCGCCGCGCCCGGCGGCGCCACGCGCAAAACCTGCCCTTCCTTGATCGAGCCAGGGCTGGTGATATTGTTCCAGGCCGCGACATCCTTGTATTCCTGCCCGTGTTCGAGCGCGATGCGGTACAGCGTATCGCCCTTCTTGACCGTGTAGTAACCGGCACCACCGGCAGCTGGCACTGCCGGCCTGACCGCGGACGAGGTTGAACGATCGACAATCGGCGCCGCCGGCTGCGTCATGCAACCGGCGATCAGAAGGGCGGAAGCCGCCAGGGTGAGTACGCGAATCATTGAGTTCCTGCAAGAAGTGGCACAAAGCGGACCGCGTCGAGACGTTTCTCGACAAAAGCGGTCGCTGTCCGTTCAAAGAGCGAAAGATACTGCTCCGAGGTGCCCACTGGCAAGACCAGCCGCCCGCCGAGCGCCAGTTGTTCGAGCAAGGCAGGAGGCACCTGAAGCCCGGCAGCGGCGACGATGATGCTGTCGAAAGGCGCCGCCTCGGGCATCCCCAGTCGGCCGTCGGCATGCTTGAGGCGAACGTTGAACTGTTTGAGATGGCGCATGTTGGCCTTGGCCTTTTCGAGCAGGCCGCCAAGGCGCTCGATGGCATAGACCTCGCTGGTGAGCTGGGCCAGAACTGCTGCCTGATAGCCGCAACCGGCACCGACCTCGAGCGTCTTGCCAAGCGTCTGGCGACCGTCGAGCAGCAGTTCGATCATGCGGGCGACGACGAAAGGCTGCGAAATCGTCTGGCCCATGCCGAGCGGCAGCGCTGTATCTTCATAGGCGCGCGAGGCCAGCGCCTCCTCGACAAAAACGTGGCGTGGCACGGCGGCCATTGCGGCGAGCACCGCCTCATTGCGGATACCCTTCTCGCGCAGGCGCTCGATCATGCGCGCCCGCGTCCGCTGCGAGGTCATCCCGGTTCCATGCAGGCCGCTGACAGTCATCGCATCCAGTTCGTGATCGCTGCCAGTTGTGCCCGATGCGTCAGATCGACCTGCAATGGCGTAATCGAGGCATAACCACGGTCAACCGCGTTGAAGTCGGTACCCGGCCCGGCATCGGCGGCAGCACCGGCGGCACCGACCCAGTAAACCGTTTCGTTGCGCGGTGAACGCATCTTGACCACCGGCTCGGCCTTGTGGCGCCGCCCGAGGCGGGTCACTTCAGTGCCGCACAGGTCGGCATAGGGAATATCCGGCACATTGACGTTCAACAGCACCGGCTCGTGAATTGGCTCCCGGATAAATCTTTCGACCAGTTCGCGTGCGACGCGCCCGGCGGTGGCGAAATGCTTACCTTCAAAGCTGGTCAGCGATATGGCAATCGACGGTATTCCCAACAGAAAACCCTCTGTGGCGGCGGCGACGGTTCCTGAATAAATCGTATCATCGCCCATATTGGCGCCATGGTTAATACCGGAAACGATAATATCAGGCGTGTAATCGAGCATTCCGGTAACCGCTAGGTGAACGCTGTCCGTCGGTGTGCCATTGACGAAATAAAATCCGTTCGCCGCCTGTTTCAAATATAGTGGCCGATTCAAAGTCAGTGAATTGCTGGCGCCGCTGCTATTCTGTTCCGGCGCAACGACGACGATCTCCCCAACCCCCTCGAGAGCCTGAAAAAGTGCATGCAGCCCGGGTGCAAGATAACCGTCGTCATTACTCAATAAAATACGCATATCAAACCGCTAGGGACTCCATTTTGCCACCTGCAGACAACCATTCGACAACCCATTTCGGCTGGCGGCCACGCCCTGTCCATTCCAGCGCGGCATCTTTCGGGTGACGGTATTTGACTTTGACTTTTCCGCTTGGCGCCTTGACCTTGATTCTGGTTTCCTTTGAAACCAGTTCCTCGAGCGCATAACCGCGCGCCTTGGCGAAGGCGCGAACTTCATTCAGGATATTTATTTTCTCCTGCGCCTCGCGATGCTTTAATTCGGCGGGAATCTGTTGTTGCAGATCGCGTAATTGGGCAACGGTCAGAGAAGACAAATCCATAATTAACTCCTTTAAATAAATAGTGGAGACAATTTAATTTGTCTTGATCAATTTATCAACCATGAAATAACATAATCTGCAGATTCGCCAATTGAATGCCGCAAGATTTTGGCCTTTCGCGGGAAAGGCGGATTTTACTACAGGTCGCAATAAAAACGGAGTATGGCGATGTCGCTGGAAGCACGCCTCGAGTGGCGCAGTCCGCTGGCCAGACATGTTGACCGGCTATTTATCAATCCTGGCGCGCTGCAGGCCGACGGGCGCTGGCTGGCGGCCGGAGAGGCATTGCGTGAGTGTGCCGAGGTCAGCCTTGATCCGACGCCGTGGTGTCAGCCGGCGGGGCTGGCGCAACTCGATCTCGAACTCGGCGACTTTCGGCCACGCAGCGAACCGATCACAAGCCGCTTCTATCCGCGCCTGTTTTTTGGCCGTCTGCTCGGCAGCGCGCGTGACGCCCGACCCGTGCGGCTGATCTCGCGCAACCCGGAAAGCCGAACTTTGCGCGTAGACCCGAACCATCCACTCGCCGCTCATCCGGTGAGGATGTTTCTGCGCCACGCTTCGCAGGATGCGGCTCCGGGCATCCGGCTTGCCGAATTATTTGACGGACCGGGCATGCAGTGCCTGCACGACGAGTCACCGGACCCCTATGTTTCAGCCAACGCATTCCAGCGTGCGGACGCCGGCGACGATGGAGAGTTTTACGCCAGGCCACGCTTGACGCAGCATCTCGACGCCCGTTGCCGGACCGAGATTGCCAGTCTGTATGAACGCCTGCTGCAGCCAGGCATGCGCATACTCGATCTGATGGCAAGCATCGACAGCCATCTGCCCGCCACTTTGGCCAAACCGCTGGTTTCCGGACTGGGCATGAATCGGGAAGAAATTGCAGCCAACCCGCACCTGACTGAACGGGTGATACAGAATCTCAATACGCGCGGCACCCTGCCCTGGCCTGATGACAGTTTCAATTGTGTGATCAATACGGCTTCCATCGAATACCTCACCCAACCTGCCGCGGTCATTGCCGAAGTACTACGCGTGCTGCGACCGGGCGGCGTCTTTGCCGTCACCTTCTCGGACCGCTGGTTTCCGAGCAAGGCGATCCGCGTCTGGGGCGAGATTCACCCCTTCGAACGCATGGCACTGGTCCTCGGCCTGCTGCACCAGAGCGGCTTCGGCGACCTGCACAGTGAATCGCTGCGTGGCTGCAAGCGTCCGTCAGACGACAAATACATCGGCCAGCGCGCCTACTCCGACCCACTGTTCGCCGTCTGGGGTCGTAAAATATAAGCAGCCCGCTCCACAGGGTCAGCATGCGATAGATTTCGGCGACCTAGAGCGGCAATTTTCCGACTTCGTCGAGCACGGCATAGGCCGCCGGGCCATATCTGTGCTTCAGGTAGTCGGCACCATCCTGATCGATGGGAGGCAGAACAACCTGACACCAGCCTGGCACGCCTCGAGCTGCGCCTGGCGGGTATCTTCGATACCGTACTGGCTGGCACATCACGCTTCACCCAAACCAAATTGTCGCTCGAAAAAGCGAAAAGCCCCGTGCAACCTGATAATTGCACGGGGCTTGAATCTGGGGCGACTGATGGGGCTCGAACCCACGACAACCGGAATCACAATACAGTTACCGATCATTTTATGTCGCTTACCAGACCTTACTAATTAAGTATAAATCCTTGTAATTCCGCCAGTTATGCCTTACTATTAGTACAGTTGTGAGGCGGAAAAAAGCTACTTTTTACCGCCTTCTGCTTACCATGTGCTTACCACAGCGAAAAGTAAGCAAGGAAATAGGGGGTGAAATGGCGAAATTAACCAAGGTCGAAGTCGACAATCTTAAGCCATCGGACAAGGATGTTTTTGTCTGGGCTGATGACCCTAAGGGGTTTGGCGTCAAGGTCTTTACCTCTGGCGTGAAAAGTTTCGTTTTTCAATACCGGACAAAGGAAGGCAGCACGCGCCGTTACACCATCGGCAAGCTATCCAACACGCTTACGGTAGACCTGGCAAAGCAGAAGGCCAAAGAGCTACATAACGATGTATTCAACGGCATCGACCCGATGGGTCAAAAGCGGGCGCGCCGGGAAGCAATCACGATCAGCGAGTTGTTGAACCGCTACGTGGCATCCCCCGCTTTTGCCGAGAAGGCGGAAACCACAAAGGCAACCGATAGAGGCAGGATCGAACGCCACTTGATGCCGCAGCTTGGCGCCAAGCATGCCGACCTGCTGACCAGCGACGACGTGAGGCGCGCTCAGGTTGCCATCAAGGATGGAAAGACCGCCGGTAGATTCAAGACGGTGGCGCGCGGGCTGGCAAAGGTCAAAGGCGGCGCCGGCACGGCGGACAAATCGGTTTTAATCCTTCGCGCTGCATATTCCTGGGCAATCTCCGAAGGCATCCTCGAGGACAATCCAGCCGCTGCCGTGAAGGTGGCGCAACCTGGCCAGCGTGAAACGATCATGGGGGGCTCTGACGACTACGCCCAACTGTTCCGCACCCTGTCGAAAATGGAGAATGAACACCGGATCAGATCAACCGTCGCCGATGCAATCCGCCTCATCGCATTAACCGGAGCGCGGCGCGGCGAAGTAGTCGGCATGAAGTGGGAGCACGTCGACCTGAAGTCAGGTTTGATTACCTTGCCCCCCAAGTCGCACAAGACAGGATCGAAGACCGGCAAGCCGCGCCATATTGGCCTGCCGACAGAGGCGCAAGCGATTATCGCCAGGCAACCCAAGGGTGAGCCAGGCGACTACGTTTTCAGGCCATCCAAGGGCAAAGGCACGCTAGCCATTGCGAAACCGTGGATGGCAGTCCGCGAAGAGGCCAATTTACCGGACAACCTCGGGTTGCATGGCCTCCGGCATTCCCTGGCGTCGCACCTGGCGATGGCCGGCGCATCTGCCGTGGAGCTTATGGAAGCGATGGGACACAAACAGGTTTCGACCACGCAACGTTATATCCACTTTGCCGAGCGCGCCCGCAGCACCCTGGCCGAACGCGCCGCATCGATGGCTATGGCCGGAATGAATGAAGCCAACGGCAAGAAAAAAGCAGACGTAGTGCAATTGAAGAAACCCAGAAAAAGCAAGTCAGCCTGATTTCAGCGACAAATCCAATAACCACTTGACACTTGATACGCTACGCTATACACTTAATCATGATTAAGAGTTTTCTGCACAAAGGGCTTCAAACCTTTTTCGAGACAGGCAGCAAAGCCGGTATTCAGCCACACCATGCAACCCGGTTGTCACGCCAGCTAATCCGCCTCGATGTAGCGACAAGCCCCAACTATATGAACGTGCCCGGCTGGAAATTTCATGGCCTATCCGGCGACCTGGCCGGGCACTACTCGATAACGGTGAATGGCAACTGGCGTCTGACCTTCACCTTTGAAGATGGCGACGCTGTTCTGGTCAATTATCAGGACTACCACTGAGAGGCACAGAAGATGAGCAGAATGTTCAATCCACCGCATCCTGGCGAGACACTCCGCGAAGATGTTTTGCCCGCCCTGCGCCTGACCGTCACCGAAGCTGCTACGCAGCTTGGCGTTACCCGCGCCGCGCTTTCTCGCGTACTGAATGGCCGCGCTGCCATTTCCCCAATGATGGCGCTGCGGATTGAGGGCTGGCTAGGCGTCGAGAACGGCGGAAGCGCTGACGGATGGCTGGCGCAGCAGACCGCCTATGACCTCTGGCAAGCACGGGAGGCCGGATTGCCAAAGGTCAAGCAGGCAACGATACAGAGCAATACCGCCGCCTAGACGGTATCTAGGCAAAGCGGGCCTGGAAGGTGCGGTAACACCGACCAGACCCTAACCAAACGCAACCCAAGGAGTTACGAAATGGCTACCCGCAAGAATACCACCGCCGCCGCACCGCCGGCCGCATCCTACCCGATGCTCGCCAAGCCCTACGAAAACCAGCCGATCGCTGGCTGGCTGCTCAGTGAAAAGCTCGACGGCGTGCGCGCCTTGTGGAATGGTCGCCAGATCGTTTCGCGCAATGGCAACGCCTTCGCCGCGCCGGCCTGGTTCCTGGCACAACTGCCGGCCGACATAGCGCTCGACGGCGAGCTATATATCGGGCGCGGCCAGTTCCAGCGCACCGTCGGCATCGTGCGCACCAAGACGCCGGTCGACGCCGACTGGCGGGCGATTTCCTACCGCGTCTTCGACGCGCCGGAAGCTGCGGGCGGTTTCGAGCAGCGCCTGGCGGCTGCCGACCGCGCACTGATCTGCTGTGACGTCGCCAGCGTTCTGCCGCACGTCGGCTGCCGCAACAAGGCGCAACTCGACGCCACCTTCGCCGAACTCGTCGCCCTGGGCGCCGAAGGCGTCATGCTCCGGAAGCCCGGCAGCGCCTACGAGCCGAAGCGCTCGGGCAACCTGCTCAAGTACAAGCCCTTCGAGAGCGACGAGGCCAGCGTGATCGGCTACGAAGGCGGAGAAGGCCGCCTGGCCGGAATGATCGGCGCGCTCATCTGCCGCTGGAAAGACAAGGTATTCAACGTCGGCGCCGGCATCCCGGACGCGATCCGGCTGGCGCCGCCGGCCCTCGGCGCGGCCGTCACCTTCGGATTCTGCGGTTTGACCGATGGCGGACTGCCCCGCTTCCCGACCTTCGTTGCCGAACGCAACTACGAGTAAGCCGCCGCCTGACGGAATCAGGCAAAGCGGGCCAGCGAAGCGTTGCACCGCCAAGCCGGCCCTAACCACAACTTGAAAAGGAGCTTCAAATCATGGCTGATTTCAATAATACCAGCGCAAAACCAACTGCTGATCTAGTGGCGGTAGCATGCACCCTCAATTGCACCGCCAGCAATCTAGCTGGATTGGCATATCTTTTGCGCATGTTGATGGATGATTATGGGCACGAGGGAAATCTGACCGCCGCTCTGACTGCCTTGGCGGGAATCGCTGAGCGAGCCGGTAGAGACTCACTAGACGCCGCCGCAACTCTTGAGAAAATCGAAGCGCAAACAAAGGAGGTGTGTCATGTCTAATCCCATTGCTTCCGAGCAATTCGCAGACATCGTCAACGAATTTGAATCCTGTTCGCGCATCCTTGATTCAATCCAGCAGATCGCGGCCTCAATCGAGAATGGCGGCGATCACGTCGCCCTGGCGCACGCGATCAACTACATTGCCACGGATTATCAGAGCCATCTGTCGAACGTTTCCGAAAAGTTCAAGACGGACAGCGCGATCTGATTCGGGCCCGTTAAGTAACCCGTCACCAAGTACGCCGCCCCGCACCACTTGGGGCGGCCCCATTCAAGGCGCGCCTATGCCTAAGCCCACTGACGAATACGACGTCAACCAAACCTGGCCATGCGAATTGCCGGACAATCTGCGCGATAAGCTACAGCGTGATATCGACTTCTTCGCCCAAATTATCAAAATGCGGAAGGACGCTTCGGCGGCTTCCCAAATGAAAACTGACGCCATGGCGATCGGCAAGGCAGCCCGGAGCCTTCTTAAACAGGTGCGACGGTTTTCGTCTGCGAATCAAATTACCGTTTATGAAAACTATCGCCAGGCGTCGGTCGAACGGCTGAAGGAAGGGCTTGAGGGCCTGACCACCGAAGAACAGGAACGTTGCCGCAGCGGTATGGACGTTTTCTCTCTGCAGTGGCCATTGATTGGCTTGATATACTACGCCGACACACTTGCTGATGCTCCGACGGGCCGAACTGGCAGGCATCCCGCCGACCGGGAGCTAGTTTCCGTTAAAGAGATCATCCGCTGTTTCAAGGAAATCGGGTTCGAGTGTTCCAACGGTGCAAACGGGCTGCTGTTCCGAACCTGCAAGGTGTTTTTCGCGAGGGCAGGCAAACCCAAAGGTGATGATGCGATCGCGAAGTATCTTCGCGAGGCCAACGCCTAAACCTCCTGAAATCTTCGCAGTTATTCGCCGTGACGCGCTACCGGCCGTTTCTTAAAGTTGCTCCATTCCTACTTTTTAAGGCGGACTGGAGCAATCATGGAAAAAACCTTTTTAAGCCGCGAAGAAGCGGCGCAATACCTCACTGAACGCGGCCTGAAAACCGCCAAGGGCACCCTGCAAAAATGGGTGACAACCGGAGGCGGCCCGGCATACCGACGCTTCGGCAAGCGCGCCGTCTATACCACTACCGACCTCGACGCCTGGGCTGAGCGCAAGCTGAGCGCGCCGCGTCTGTCGTCTACTTGCGCTTGACCGGGGGCCGCAATGAGTAGCGCTCCGATGAACAGGAATCCCAATAAGGTGCCGCCAGGCGCGAATATAACCCGTCCGAGCGGCTGCTCTAAGATGGCCACCGACCGCGATCCGCGCGCCCTACTGTCGGCGCTGATGTACGGCAACCGAGCGACCAGACGTGAAGCGTCACGGAACGTCAGAAAACTGCTCAAGAAAGGCAGCGCTAATTAATGAGCGCAGATACCAAGAGCTATCCAAACTCACCCATAATCATGCCGGTCTCCAATACATTCCTGGCAGCCCTAGCCGACGCCGGCCTGGCGATGGTCAAGCCGGAGATCGTCGGCGACGGCCGGCTGCACCGCTACCGCGTCGACGGCGACAAGGCCGGATCAACGAACGGCTGGTATGTCCTACATGATGACGACAAGCCCTTCGCCGCCTTCGGTTCCTGGAAAACCGGCCAGTCATTGACGTGGACCGCAGCCAGGAACGGCGAGATGACGGAAGCCGAGCGCCGCGCGCTGAACGAACGCCTAGCCGCCGCGCGGACCGCCCGCGATGCCGAACAAGCGCGCACCCATGCCGAGGCCGCGAAGCGGGCCGCGCGGCTTTGGGCACAGGCCAGGCCGGCGAGCAATGACCACCCCTACCTGGCACGCAAGCGGGTCAACGCCTATGGGGTGCGCGTCCTGGGCAGTCAGCTTGTCATACCGGCGCGCACCGCCGACGGCGAGCTGGCTACCTTGGAATTCATCGCGCCGGACGGGTCCAAGCGATTCCTGACCGGCGGTCGCAAGCGCGGCTGCTATCACGCCATCGGGCGGCCGGAGCTTGCAATCTGCATCGCCGAGGGTTACGCCACCGGGGCGACGATCCATGCCGCGACGGGTCATGCCGTCGCCATCGCCTTCGACGCCGGCAACCTGGGGCCGGTAGCGCGGGCGCTGCGCAGCAAGTTCAAGCGCCTGGCGCTGGTCATCTGCGCCGACAACGACACGGAAACCGAAGGGAATCCGGGGTTGACCGCAGCAACGGCAGCAGCACGAGCTGTCGGGGCTGCCCTGGCAGTACCACATTTCGGAACGGTGGCCAATGTCTGATCGCTCCGATTTCAACGACATGGCGATGATCGACGGAGGAAACGCCGTAGCCGCCGCCATCAATCAAGCTGTCGCCGGGGCGGCTTCCGGTCCTACGGCGCAACTTGGTTCCGACATAGAACCAGTAGGACCGCTAGCGCCGCCGCGCATGGCTGAGGAAGGGTATGTGCCCTTGGTCTCCGCCATCGTCGCCGCCGCCTGCGATAGCTCCGAAGCACACCCGGTTGCTGTCGCCGCCAACGTCGTCGCCTTCTTCTCGGCAATGATTGGGCGCGGCATTTTTCAGCGGATTGGCGATGCGGCAATTCATTGCCGCCCCTTTATGCTGATCGTCGGCAAATCTGGCAAGGCGCGCAAGGGAACGGCTGAGCACACCGTCCGCGAGATATTCAAGCGGGCGGACGGACTACTCCGTAAGCGCCTCGCCAATGAAGACAAGCTGCGCATTCATACCGGCGGGCTGGCGACCGGAGAGGGCGTCGCCTGGGCGATACGCGATCCACGGGACGCAGACGAGCACGGCAAGGGCGGCGACACAGGCGTGCACGACAAGCGGCTGCTGGTTATCGAAAGCGAGTTCGACAACCTTCTGTCTCAGTTGCGCCGGGAGAACAACACGCTGTCTGCCACCGTGCGCAACTTGTTCGATGGTCGAGACCTCGAGCCCCTGACAAAGACCAGCCAGACTAGGGCGACCCGGCCGCACGTCTGCATCATCGGGCATATCACTGGCCACGAACTGCGAGAGAAGTCGACCGAGAATGACGCGGCGAACGGGCTGATGAATCGCTTCATGCTGGCTTACGTCTATCGGCCGAAGCTGGTCCCGCTACCCAAACCGACGCCGGAGTCAAAGCTCGATGAGCTGGCGCAGCGCATCGTCAAGGCAGTTATCGCTGCCGCCGGCAATGATCTGCATGCCAGCAACAACTGCGAGATTGTACTCGGCGCCGAAGCTGAGCAGTTTTGGGTGGAAAGCTACCCGCATCTGACGCGCGACCGAGACGGCAAGGTCGGTAGTTTGCTCGCACGCTCCGAGGTCTATGCACGAATGCTGGCAATGATTTTCGCATCAATGGGCGGCCGGCGCGAAATCGAGCCGCGCGACCTGAAAGCTGCCATTGCCTGGGTTGAATACTGGCACGCCAGCGTCAGCTACACGTTCAACTGCGCCGACAATGGAACTGACCTTGATCCATTCACTGAGCAGGTGCTTGAGGTCATCACCACGAATCCCGGAATCACCCTGACCGGGCTACAGGATCACTGGAAGCGCAAGCGAATCAAGGAAGTAAAGGCGGCGCTCGAGCGTCTCCTCAACCTGGCACCACCTCTTGCAGAAGAGCGTGAGGACAAGAATACAGGCGGCCGGAAAGCGAGACGGTATTACCCCGCTGAAAAATTGCACCTAGTGAAAAAGGTGAATTAAGTGAAGAAAGCCATAGCACAAGCGATTCCGCCTGAAATTAAGTGTGAACTAAGGGTGAATAAAGGTGAAATATCTTCTACAGAAGATGACTACTTACTACTTAATTCACCTTTGTTCACCCTTAGTGAACTTACGGAAACCATTGCAGCACAAGCTAATTCGCCAAATTCACTTAATTCACCCTTGATACCTATGCTTAAACGAGGTCCATTCCCGACACACCGGGGGCCCCTGGAGACTGGTCCCTGCAAGGGTACGCGGAGCCTCGAAAAGCAGGTAGCCAGTTCATTCGTAAGTTAGTCAACGGTAGTCGATATCCCATGAAAGCATCGCGCAACAATCTTTCTGCGGGGGATTCCCTGTTTAGCCAGGTGCGCTGGCCCAAAGCTAGGCAGCCGAGGCGTGCCGAAGTGCTTGGCGTGCTTCAGGCCGTCGTTCCTTGGGCTGCGTTGGAGTCGCTGGTCCGGCCGCATTACGGCGCGGACTGTCAGTCAACCGGCCGCCCTGGGTACAGCCTGGGCATGATGATCCGCTGTCGGATTCTTCAGCTTTTTTGGAGCCTGTCGGACGATGGCGCCGAGGCCGCGATCCTGGACTCGCACTCGACGGCGAAGTTCTGCGGAACGGACCCCTGGCAGCCGCGCCCGCCGAGCGCCTCGAAGATCCGCACCTTCCGCCGGATGCTTGATGAGCGAGGGCTCGAGCCAGAGTTCACGCTGGCCTTCGAGCTGGCATTCATCGGCGCCGGCCTGCAGTTTCGGGTCGGCGAAATCCGCGAACCCGTGTTCCGTGCAACCCCAAGGAAAAACCCATGAAACTTGCCCGTTTGGCCGATCAACTACGTCGGCAACAACCCGAGCCCGAAGCGCCGATCAGCCCAGAAACGTCCTATCAACTTTCCCGCGCCCGCCGGGAAAGCGCCGCCGCCGATCTAGCGCAGATGGAACTGCGGCGCCGGGCCAGCGAGCTGATGGAGGCCGGCGCTGTCCGCGAATGCCTGGCCGGCCTGGCTGCGCTGGTCCGCCGGGAAATCGCGCCGCTGCCTGGCGAGATCGCCGAGGCCATCCGACCCATGGCCGGCGACGAGGCTGCGATCCGCGCCGAGTTGCAGCGCCGCATCGATGCCGCCCTGGCGCGCGCTGCTGATGCCCTGGAAGGGGGCGGGTAGTCGAGATCTTCGCGGGCTGCGTCCACCCGCTAAATTTCACCCACAGGCGATCACTTCAACTGCCGGCGACCATGCCGGCATGCCTTCCCGTCTCGAGTTCACGCGCCTGGCCGAAGCCATCGGTATCAATGCCGCCTTGGCCCTGGTCGCTTTCTGCGACGGGGCGCCGACGATCTACGCACCCGCCCAGTACCGCAAGAATCACATTCTCGAGCGCGTGCTCGGCGAGGATGGATTCTTGCGCCTGATTGCCAGCTTCGGCGGCGAGACAGTCTGCATGCCGCGCCTGGCTGTGGACGCCGAGCGCCGCCTCGGCGCCGTCTATCGGGGCATGCGCGACGGATTGACGACCCGGCAGATTGCCGACCGGCTCGGCATTTCATACCGTCGCGTCCGGCAGATTGAGGTTGCCATCAAGGGCACCGGTCCTTTGACCACAACCGCCCGCCTTAGCACCTGAAATTTGCCCACAGGCGGGAAACTGACTGAAACGCGACATTAGCGCCAGTCCATCCGACAAAACGAGGTTAACGCATGAAAGACCCCCATAACGACCGCCCCGGCCTTTGGCGCCTGGGCCACGCCGCCCGGCTTGCCGGGCTGAGTCCGGAATCGTTCGAAGCCGCATCCAAGGCCGGCACGATCCCGGTGCGCGTTGAGCGCATCGGCCCGCGCTCGGCGTATGTGCGTGTAGAAGAATTTAATCGCTGGCTGAAAGGAACCGCTCAATGACTCAACCAACCACTGTGCCTTGGCACCGCGCCGCCGTCGGCAAGTTCTACGCGCTGCAATCGGAGGCATCCGGGGTGCGCGCTCAGATGAGCGCCGCCCATGCCAGCCTTGCCGCGCTTCGCCTGGATCGCCGCCGCGCCGAGGATTATCAAGCGAAGCTTCAAGAAACCATCGCCTGGCATCCGGTTCCGCATGGCCGCCAAGCCGACCGCGACAACACCCACCGCCATCTGGCCGAGATCGAAGCCGAGATCGAGCGTCTGGACATGCTCGCGGAAGAGGCACAGACCAGCCGGAACCAGATCGCAGCGTCACTTGACCGGATCACGCCGCTGCTTAATGCCGCCATCACGCTGATGCTCAAGTTGAAATTGATTACCCGAGAGGGGGCGCTCTTCCAATGACCACGAAAAGCCTAAACACCATTCGCACCGAAATCACCGGTCTACAGCGAGAACTTGCCAAAGCCGAAGCGGCCGGCCGCCCCGTTGATGACAGCTTGCGCGACCTGGCTGCGCAGCTTGATTACCTCGCCGAGCCTTACCGGGTGGGTATTGCCCGCTCCGCCGCCGCTGCAATTGCCGCGCGTCAGGATGGCGACGCCAGCCTCTATCGCGAACTCAACCTGTCATTCGCCGGACAGGATTTCGCGGTCGGTGCCATCGCCGCATTGCTCGGCGCCCGGATTCTTGCCGACCTCGAGGCCGCCGTCGCTGCTCAGGCCAGCGCCTGCCCGGCGCCCCTGGACGATACCGAGCGCGACACCGCCCTTGCCAGGCTGCGCCGCGCATTGCGCACCCTGGGGCGAGAAGAGGAGGCACTTATCATCGCCGAGCGTGCCAAGGGTAACGCCGTCGCCCGCCGGCCAGATGCGGATGCCGGTGTCATTGACCGGCATTATGGAGCCACCGATGATCGGCGTATTGGAGCCAGTTTGAAGAGGTAGAAACGGGCTAATTCGGGGCTTAAATTGGGGTAGATTTTACCTG
>Ga0209202_1000779_pt1 | contig 22691 bp, 23 predicted proteins | sample AD_UKC032_MetaG_FD_184416 | JGI IMG/M metagenome (GOLD analysis project Ga0209202, IMG submission 184416) | Active sludge microbial communities of municipal wastewater-treating anaerobic digesters from USA - AD_UKC032_MetaG (SPAdes) (version 2) | ecosystem: Engineered > Bioreactor > Anaerobic >... | reverse complement strand
TGTTTATGAAAAAGAGCCGCACATTTTACGCCGTTTATTCGAAACGCTTGCTTCAGATCAAGTTTGTTTTTGCTTTGACACGGGGCATTTCAACGTTTTCTCCTATGCGCCTTTAAAAACCTGGATGGAGCAGATGGGACGGTATGTCGGCCATCTGCATTTGCATGATAATTTCGGAAAGTTCGATGAGCATTTGCCGATAGGCGCAGCGACTTTTCCGTTTGGTCCTTTTTTTGCCGCGCTGAAAGCGTTAAGGGTGAAACCGACGATTACGCTGGAGGCACATGCGCAAGAACATCTTTGGCAGTCAGCGGCCAATTTACAAAAGATGTCGTTTTTGGATTGCTTGGATTAATAGATTTGAATTTTTGACGTGGAGAGAGGGATGTCCACCTATCTGATCAAAAGAGTCCTCTTCATGATCCCGCTTCTACTCGGTATCACGATCATTTGTTTTTTTGTGATGCGTCTGGCGCCGGGATCGCCAACGGATTTGCAGACGCAAATGAATCCGAAAGCGTCGGCTGAAATGAAAGAGCGGCTGATGAGCATGTATGAGCTGGATAAGCCCATTCATGTACAGTACTGGTCGTGGCTGAAGAAATTGGGGCGTGGCGATTTGGGCACTTCCTTTTCATCCGACCACCGGCCGGTTTCCGACAAGATTCTCGAGCGTCTGCCTATTACGATTCTTATTAATTTTCTGTCGTTACTCATTATCATCGTGGTAGCTGTGCCGATTGGTGTTCTGTCAGCCGTTCATCAGGATTCACTTTTTGATAAAGTAACCACTGTGCTCGTGTTCATTGGTTTTGCCGTACCGACCTTCTGGCTTGCTCTGCTCTTGATGATCTTTTTCGGTATTTCCCTGGGGTGGCTGCCGATTTCGGGATTGCGGTCTCTCAATTATGAATATCTGAGCGCCTGGGAGCAGCTGGTCGATCTGGCCAAACATTTGATTCTACCAGTCTTTATATCCGCTTTCGGAGGACTGGCCGGACTTTCACGTTACATGCGGGCCAATATGCTTGAGGTCATCCGGCAGGATTATATTCTGACGGCGCGCGCCAAAGGATTGAGCGAAAGACAAGTAATTTATAAACATGCCCTGCGTAACGCGCTCTTACCTGCGATCACCATCCTGGGATTATCCATTCCCGGCCTGATCGGTGGCAGCGTCATCTTTGAAACGATCTTCGCAATTCCGGGCATGGGGCAGTTGTTTTACATGTCAGTCATGGCTCGCGACTATCCGACGGTGATGGGGATATTACTCATTGGCGCGATTTTGACGCTGGTGGGGAATTTGATTGCTGATGTGTCTTACGCCTTAGCGGATCCGCGGATTAGAATTTCCTGAGGGTGATTGCGATGAATTTCTGGGAAATGTTTTATAAAAATAAACTGGCGCTGACCGGCTGCAGCATCGTCCTGTTTTTATTCGTGGTCTCTCTGCTGGCGCCTGTGATCGCACCTTACGATCCCGGCGCGATTGATCTGAAAAATGTCCTGGCGCCACCGTCGGGACAGCACTGGTTTGGCACGGATCAGCTGGGGCGCGATGTTCTTTCGCGGATGATTTGGGGAGCGCGTATTTCCCTGAAGGTCGGTTTTGTCGCGACGGGTCTCGCTATTCTCATCGGGATGATTCTGGGTGCTGTTGCCGGCTACTACGGCGGCTGGATCGACGCGACGATTATGCGTTTTGTGGATGTTATGCTCTGTTTTCCAACCTTTTTTCTGATTCTGGCTGTGATTGCCTTTCTGGAGCCTTCGATCTGGAATATTATGATTGTGATCGGGCTTACCGGCTGGATGGGAGTGACTCGTCTGGTGCGGGCGGATTTTATTTCGCTTCGCGAACGGGATTTCGTTCAAGCGGCCCGGGCCATAGGAGCAAACGATGCACGGATTATTTTTATGCACATTCTGCCCAACGCGCTGGCGTCCATTCTGGTTGCGGCCACTCTCGGCATTGCCGGCGCGATTCTGACGGAGTCTGCTCTGAGCTTTTTGGGAATCGGTGTACAGCCGCCGACGCCTAGTTGGGGGAATATTCTGACAGCGGGTAAGGATAATATCGATATCGCCTGGTGGCTGTCGCTTTATCCGGGGCTGGCGATTTTGATCACGGTGGTTGGTTATAATTTATTGGGTGAAGGGATACGCGACGCGGCTGATCCACGCCTGAAAAGATAGTCCAAACCAAGATTTATAAAAAACTCTTGGGACTTGATTATGTTGTTAAAATATAATACTAGTCCGCCAAAGTTAAAAGCCCTATGACAAAATTAATTTGTTCAATTTCTCAGGAGGAGCGCAATGTCCAGAAGAATCAACTCGGATTTACTGAAAATCGATCGCCGAATCATCTCACGCAAATTGCTGACTGGTGAATTATCAGAAAAAGATTTATCCAGTCTTTTAAAAAAGCTTCCCGATGTGGCGGAGAATGCCGAAGAAATTCCGTTTCAGGGAAACGACAAGTAGTCATGTTGATTGACTCCCATGCCCACTTGGAGATGAGAGACTTTGATGCCGACCGCAAAGATGTGATCGAACGTGCTGGCCTTGCGGGTGTTGACTGTATAGTCACGGTGGGAACAAATCCGGGACTGAGCCGTAAGGCGTTGTCGATTGCCCGTCAATACGAGAATATTTACGCGACTGTCGGGGTTCACCCCCATGATGTGGCCAAAGCCAGCGACAAATCCTTTGACGAACTGAAGGCATTATCGCAAGACCCGAAAGTTGTCGCCTATGGCGAAATCGGTCTGGATTATTTCCGCAATATCTCGCCCCGAGAAAAACAAATAGAAATGTTTGCCAAACAGCTGGAATTGGCTCAGGAACTCAATCTGCCGGTGATTATTCATGACCGCGACGCTCATGAGGAGACGCTGCGCATGGTAAAAGCCTCCGGTGTGTGCCTGGGTGTCTTTCATTGTTTTTCCGGTGACTGGGCTATGGCCAGGCAATGTATCGAGCTGGGTTTTTATATTTCCGTGTCCGGTGTCGTGACCTTTGATAAGTCAAAAGTGCTGCAAGAGGTTGTCAGGCAGGCGCCGCTTGATACAATCCTTTTAGAAACAGATTGTCCCTATCTTACGCCTGTTCCTCATCGCGGTAAAAGAAACGAACCTTCCTTCATTGTTCACACGGCAAAGAAAGTAGCCGAAATAAAAAAACTGCCTTGGGAAGACATCGCGCAAACGGCAGCCAGCAACACTCGAAAACTTTTCAATATTAAAACTTCGACCGATAAATAGCTCGGGCGATATTTTACAAAATCTGATAAATAGTCTGGTCATGATACAACCATCCGATAAACCGAAGAAGAAAGCCGTTGTTTTGCTCTCCGGTGGTGTTGATTCCGCCACCACGCTGGCTATTGCCCGGAGCAGGGGATTTGAGATATATGCCTTGAGTTTCCGGTACGGCCAACGCCACCTGATCGAACTGGAAGCAGCCGCGCGCGTTGCCCGGTGCAACTCAGTGGCCGAGCACCTGACCGTAAATATTGACCTGCGACGCATCGGGGGGTCTGCATTAACCAGTGATTTGGCCGTTCCCAAAAGTCGCAGTGTGGAAGATATGGGAAGGGATATTCCCTTAACCTACGTTCCGGCGCGCAATACCATCTTTCTTTCGTACGCTCTGGCTTGGGCGGAGGTGATCGGTTCGACCGATATTTTTATCGGTGTAAACGCCCTGGACTACAGTGGCTATCCGGACTGCCGTCCTGAATATATCGATGCTTATGAACGCATGGCCAACTTAGCGACCAAAGCCGGCGCGGAAGGCAAACAAAAATTAAAAATTCATGTGCCGCTCCTTCATTTGAGTAAAGCGCAGATTATCCGAAAGGGCATGGAATTGGGTGTCGATTATTCTCTGACGCATAGTTGCTACGATCCGGGAGTGGATGGAACTGCCTGTGGCCAGTGTGATTCGTGCCTGTTGCGCCTGAAAGGCTTTCAGGAAGCAGGTTTCACAGATCCGGAACAATACAAGGTTCAGTGATAAAAAGTAAGGAGTAAGGTTAAGAGGATGTATTCCGTTAAGGAAATATTTTACTCGGTTCAGGGGGAAGGCTATAACAGTGGACGTCCGGCGGTCTTTTGCCGGTTTACCGGCTGTAACTTGTGGTCGGGGAAAGAAGAAGATCGGAAAGACGCCATCTGTCCATTTTGCGATACGGATTTTTTCGGAACTGATGGAACGGGGGGCGGATTATATGAAAATGCGGAATTCTTGGTTCGGGAAATTTTACAGGCCTGGCCGCATTCTAGTGCACATCGTTTCGTGATTTGCACGGGCGGAGAGCCTTTGCTGCAGATGGATAACGCTTTGATTGCCGCCCTACATCAAGAAAATTTTGAAATTGCCGTGGAGACGAACGGCACGATCGACGCGCCTTCGGACATTGACTGGATTTGCGTCAGTCCCAAAGCCTCCGTGGAATTGGCGCAAGTAAGCGGAGAGGAGTTAAAACTGGTTTATCCGCAGCCGGGGGCAAATCCTGAAAAATATGCGAAACTGAATTTCCGGCACTTTTTTCTGCAACCGATGGACGGTGCCAGCAGGGAACAGGCCATGAGACAGGCCTTGGAGTACGTCTTGGCGCATCCGCAGTGGCGAATCAGCTTGCAGTTACATAAAATATTAGGGGTCCGATAGGGAATTAAAATGGAAATTTATAAAGTGTTCAAGTTTGATGCGGCACACCGGCTACCCTGCGTGCCTTCCGGCCACAAATGCGCCAAACTGCACGGCCATTCTTTCCGTGTTGAAATCCATGTCCGGGGCAACCCCGATCCTCACACCGGATGGATAATGGATTATGCTTATATTTCAAATGCTTTTGAATCAATTCTTAATCAGTTAGATCATAAAAATTTAAATGATATTGAAGGTCTGGAAAACCCCACCTCAGAAAACTTGTGCCGGTGGATCTGGACGCGCCTTCAACCCAAACTTCCGCAACTGTGCAAAATCATTCTCCAAGAAAGCCCTGAGTCGGGTTGCATCTATCATGGCGAAGCATAACAGCCCTCCTATCCTATAACGTGGCATCTCAAGCGTGAAGTTAAAATTACCTTGACATTAGAACGTTCGTTCTATATGAATCAGGCATGCTAAAAATAAGTCACATCTCGGTGATGGAGCCGTTTTTTCCGTATGGCCGGAAGATTATGGGGGAGGTTTGTGCCGGTTTTCCGTCGCCTGCGGAAGAAGAATTGCGCGACACGATTTCCTTTGACGATTATCTGCTCACGCATCGTGAAACATCCTTTCTGCTTTCGGTCTCAGGCGATTACATGATCGGGGCGGGTATTATGGAACAGGACCTCGTGATTGTCGAAAGGGGCCGGACGCCTAAAGACGGTGACATCGTTCTGGCGCAAGTTGACGGCAACTGGACAATGAAGTACTTCCGCAAAAAAGGGAAAACTGTCACACTGGAAGCGGCCAACCCGAAATATCCGTCGATTACCCCGCAGGAAGAATTAAGCATTGCCGGCGTGATAATGGCGGTGGTGAGGAAATATAAATAAAGATTTAAGGATCAAGGCCGAAGGCTAAGATTTATGGACGCTTTGAGCCCAACAAACTTATAGTGACGTTTAGCTTGCCCTGCGTATCCGGCATCAGTCGGGATCTCTACCTAAGCGACCGTTTCCTGTCCTGTTGTTCTCCTTATAACCTTGCGCCTTGTACCTTAGGCCTTTTTTGTATGTCCGATCAAATTTTCAAATTATCTTCCTGGCCGCGTGCGATTATTCACATCGACGGCGATGCTTTTTTTACGTCCTGTGAAGAAGCGATCCATCCGGAGCTTCGGGGCAAGCCGCTCATCACCGGTGGCGAACGCGGTATTGTAGCCTGCGCAAGCTACGCGGCCAAGAGGATCGGTATCAAGCGCGGCGTGCCGCTGCACGAGGCGCGCAAGATTTTTCCGAGTCTCATCATTCTACCTTCGGATTACGAAACCTACAGCCTTTTTTCCAGGCGGATGTTTGCCATCATGCGCCGCTTCACACCCGATGTGGAAGAATATTCCATCGACGAGGCTTTCTCAGACATCACCGGCATGCGACGCGCTCTGCACTCGTCCTACGAGGGCATTGCGCTTCAGATGAAAGAAACAATTGAGAGAGAGCTGGGCATCACTGTATCCGTGGGTTTGAGTATTACCAAAGTATTGGCCAAGGTGGCCTCCAAATACCAAAAACCAGAGGGGATGACGGTGATCAAAGGACGAAACATCGCTCAATACTTGAATGACCTGCCGGTGGGAAAAATCTGGGGGATCGGGCCGGCCACGACCAACTATCTGGCCAAGCTAGGCATCCGAACGGCGCTGGCTTTTGCCCAACTGCCGGAAAAAACCGTGCGGGCGAAATTCACCAAGCCGGGTGTGGAGATCTGGCAGGAATTGCGCGGCGAATCGGTTTATCCGGTGACGTCTGAAGAAAAAAGCTCTTACGCCTCCATCAGCAAGACCAAAACTTTTGCGCCGCCGACATCGGATGCCAATTATCTTTTCGCGCAACTGATGCGTAATATGGAATCGGTCTGCATCAAAGCTAGGCGCTACACGTTGGCATCGCGGAAAATAGCGGTGTTCCTGAAAAAACAGAATTTCGAAACGGTTGCCCGTGAAACGGCACTTTCGCGCCCCTGTTCCTGTCCTCTGGAATTTTCTGATGTTGTTCGTGATTTGTTTAATGCGTGTTACCATCCGTGTGGGCTTTACCGCGCCACAGGTGTGATTCTGCTGGATCTCGTCGCCGACAGCAACCTTCAATACACGCTTTTTGACAATTCTGTGCAGGCGGAGAAAATCAAAGATCTGTATGGCGTTGCCGATGAATTGGGACAAAAATTCGGAAAACACACGGTGCATCTAGGTTCGTCGCACCTGATCGAAAAACTGGGCAAAGGCCGCAGAGGGTTGCCCACCATTCGTGAGCAAACGCAGCTTCACGGTGAAACTCGCCGCCGCCATCTGGCTTTGCCGTTGCTTCACGTCAAGATGTAACGTGTTAAATTATAAACATTTAACTTAATTGAAAATATTTCTTGCTTTTCGCTTTTTATCTGCTAAGAAAAACAACAAACGTTCGATGTAAATATATTTTTTAAGGAGGGAAATATGTCGTTAAATCAGTTAGTTGACTCGCGTGATGTTCGTTTTACCCTTTTTGAAATGCTGGAGTTGGAGAAACTCAACCGGTTTGATCGTCTGAAAGAATTCGATCGCTCTGTGTACGAGGATACGCTGGAACTGGCCGAAAAAATCGCCCTGCAGCAGTTTTATACATCGAACCGGGATGGCGACACGGTCGGGCTTCAGTTCGATCCCAAATCCAATTCTGTCAAGGTTCCCGAATCCTTCCGCAAGGGATTCAACGCCTATATCGAAGCGGGCTTCCACTCGCTGGCGTTTCCGCCAGAAATCGGCGGAATGGGGATGCCCTCATCGATCTCGATGGCGGCCGCGGAGTATTTCAACGCGGGCAACACGTCGCTGACCATGTACTGCGGCGCTATCACGGGTGCCATTCACATCATCCAGTCGTTCGGTTCCGAAGAAGTCAAGAACATGTTTCTTCCCAAAATGTTCGAGGGCAAGTGGGGTGGCACGATGTGCCTGACCGAGCCCGGCGCGGGCTCCGACCTGGGAGCGCTCAAGACCAAGGCTATTCGGCAGCCCGACGGCACATTTCTCATTTCCGGCCAGAAAATTTTCATATCCAACGGCGAGCATGACATAACGGAAAACATCATCCATCCCGTGCTGGCGCGTATCGAAGGCGACCCGGAAGGGACAAAGGGTATTTCCATATTCGTTGTGCCCAAGTACCTGGTCAACCCGGACCTGACACTGGGCGAGCGTAACGATGTTTACTGCACCGGCATTGAACACAAAATGGGACTCAAGGGCAACGCCACCTCGACACTGAATTTCGGCGACAACGGCAAATGTATCGGCTACCTTCTGGGCAAGGAACGCGAGGGGATGAAGGTCATGTTCATGCTTATGAACGCGGCCCGCATCCACACCGGCGTTCAGGCCGAGGCCGTGTCATCAGCCGCCTACATGCACGCCATTACATACGCCCGCAACCGCATTCAAGGCGTCCATATCACGCAGTCCATGAATCCCAAGGCTCCCCGGGTTCCGATTATCGAGCACCCGGACGTTAAAAGAATGTTGCTGTACATGAAGAGCACGATCGAGGGCATGCGTATGCTCTGCCTCTTCCTCGCCTATCATGAAGACATCATGCATTATTCCCCGTCGCCCGAAGAAGTGAAGGCTGCGATGGGCATCGTTGAAATTTTGACTCCCATCGTAAAAGCCGGCATCTCCGACGCGGCCTGGCTGGTAACGGCCGAAGCGATGCAGGTTTACGGTGGCTACGGCTACTGCCAGGAATACCCGGTCGAGCAGTATGCCCGCGACGTGAAGGTTTTCTCGATCTATGAAGGCACCAACGCGATTCAGTCGCTGGATCTGCAGATGCGGAAGATCCTGATGAACAAGGATATGTTCAACTATCAGATGTTGAAGAAATATTTCGCGGATACCGTTGCCAAGGCAAAAGGCATTGTGGACGAGCGTTATGTCGCCCCGGTTGAGCGAGGCATTGCAAAATTTGATGAAATCATCAACATGATGATAAAGCAGCTTCAAGAAGGCAAGTTTCTGGCGCTGGTGGCCAACGCCACGCCGATGCAGCAGGCGATGTTTCCGCTGATCGTGGCCTGGCTGCACCTGTGGAGCCTGACGATTACCATCCCCAAATCAAGAGAACTCCTGGGCGACGCCAAAGGCGCGGACCGCAAGAAGATTCTCGAGACCAATCCCGAAGCCGCCTACTACAACGGCCGAGTGCTCTCAGCGCAGTTTTTCATCGGCGCAGAATTTCCGAAATTCTTTGGCCGGGTAGAATGCGTGATGAACAATGAGGGCGCGGCGATTAAAGCGGAATCCGAAAACTTTACCGGTGCGCTGAAGGAGTAACGGCGAGGGAGGCAATGCAAGGGAAGCGTCTGAAAACAACCGTTGCGGGGAGTGGGCCAAGAGAGACCGCTCCCTGTGCCTGACCACTGACCGGTAAAGGAGTTTTACGAAGATGACAAATTCCCGCGCAGAGAATTTTCCAACTGACAGCGGGCACTTGCCCGAATAAAGTCTGCACTGTGTTGAATAAATAAGCCATCTTGTCGTGGACAGTCTTGTCACACACATGGTGGTTGTAAAAGTGCCCAACATTTTTAAATTACATTCAGGAGGGAAACGAAAAATGAAAGCGGAAGATGTAAAGAAGATTGCCATGATCGGTGCGGGGGATATGGGACACGGAATTGCGGCTTCCTGTTTGCTGGGTGGCTATCAGGTTGTCCTACGTGATATTGAGCAGAAATATGTTGATAAGGGTGTTGCGGGAATCATCGCAAGCTTAGATAAGTTCAAGGAGAAAGGCAAGATAACACCGGATGCCTTTGCGAATGCCTTGGTGCGCCTTACCCCGATGGTTGATTTGCAGACGGCCGTCCAAGACGCCGATTTCATTATTGAGGCCGTGCCGGAAAAGCTGGAGCTCAAGAAGAGTGTCTTTGCCGACTTGGATAAGTTTGCGCCGAAGCACGCCATTCTTGCGTCGAATACATCCAATATCAGCATTACGGATATTGCCTCTGCCACAACGCGGCCCGACAAAGTGATTGGTTATCATTTCTTCAACCCGGCCATCCTGATGAAATTGGTGGAAGTCATCAAGGGCAAGGCAACATCCGACGAATCCATCCAGGTCGGTTATGATGTTGCTAAAATAATCAAAAAAGTTCCAGTGATCGTCAAAAAAGATTCGCCGGGATTTATTTACAATCGGATCAACGAACCAACGCTTCTTTTGCTTTCCAAAATTCTGGAAGCGGGGCATCCGACGCCGGAAGAATTTGATGCGGCGTTCAAGCCCCTTATGGCGATGGCGCCATTTGAACTTGTGGACTATGTCGGCATTGATGTGGCTGTTCACGGCCTGGAATATTTCTCACAGGTGCTTTCCAAAGACTACAAGCCGTCCGATGCGATTGAGTCCTATCTAAAATCAGGTAACCTTGGCAAAAAAACAGGCAAGGGGTTTTATGACTGGTCCAAGGGTAGGCCCGTCATTAACCTTGCCAAGGCGACGAAGGAATACGACATTAATCAGCTGATCGCCTTGCAAGTCAATGAAGCGACCAAACTTCTGGAAGAAGGCGTCGTGGATGATCCCAAAGAGATTGATCTGGCCATGGCCAACGGTGGTGGTTCGCCTTTCGGACCATTCGCACTGGCGCAGGGGATTGGTTATCATGAACTGGTGTACAAACTTAACGAGCTTCACAAAAAATTTCCATTGAACATATTTAAACCTACCAAAACATTGAAAGAAGGCAAAATCAAACTTTAATGTTGCCGTGGAGAATAATGGCTAATGTGCGGAATTTTGATGTTCCCGACGTGTCTGTCAACTTTTCTCCCAGCCGGAATGTCAGACCCGGCCAGCATATTCCTGCGGTGATCGGTTCCGATCATGGGAATATGCTGGCTTCCTATTTGTGGGAGCTGATTCCTTTCTGGGCGAAAGACCCATCCATCGGTGCGAAACTCATCAATGCTCGCGCTGAGACTATTACACGGAAACCCAGTTTTAAAAATGCCTTCGCGAAGAGAAGATGTCTCATTCCAGCCGAAGGATTTTACGAATTGAAAAAAGAAGGGAATAAAAAAATCCCATACTGCTTTGCCCTGAAATCCGGCAAACCATTTGCATTTGCCGGTCTCTATGAGCGATGGATTGACCCCGATAAAAAACCCTTGGAAACCTGCACGATCATCACCACATCAGCCAATGATGTTGTTGCGCCTATCCACAACCGCATGCCGGTGATTGTCCCAAAAGCCGCGCAGGAAGTCTGGTTGAATCCGGAAGGCAAAGATATGTCAAAACTTCTGGATATTTTAAAACCGTATCCGGTTGATCAAATGGAATGCAAAATAGACGATTTTTATCTGTAATAGTTTTACAAACTACATTAATTTCCTGACCATACTATTCCATGCAGCAGTTCAAGCCGCCATTATTAAAAAATGCAGAATTTTGAATTAGAATATGGTAAACGTCCCTCAGTCTGTGCATAAGAGGAGCCGAACTAGCTCTGCAGCCATCAGATATTAACGAACACGAAGGCATATTATGGGTAGAAGACAAAGTAGAACAGGGAAGCGTCTTTACTTTTTCGTTGTCTGCATCATCACAACACTCATGCTCCTGTGTGGGTGCAGTCACTTTCAGGTCAAGTCAAACGTCAAAGAAGCGAATGATCTTTTCAGCCAGGGAAGCTACAAGGCCTCTCTAAGCAAGTATGAACAGATTATAGAAAAATATCCCAACGCGGCAGACAGGGTTTTTTTCGAAATGGGTTTCATCTATGCACATCCTCAGAACAAGCAGAAAGATTACCAGAAATCTCTGGATTGCTTCCAGAAAGTCATCAAGGATTACCCGGAGAGTCGCTACAGACAGGATAGCGAAATGATGGTATTATATATCAATAATATCATTATAAAGGATAAAAAGATTTTAACGCAGCATTCACAGATTGTTACACAGCAAACACAGATTGAGTCTCTAGAACGAGAGGTTAAAAGCAAGGACGAGGAGATTATTACGCTTCAAAAAAAGATTGAAGCGCTTGAACAAGAGGTTAAAAGCAAAGTTTTTGCGCTCCGGAATGGACCGGCCGATAAGATTCTGATAGAAAAGAAAGAACGACTATTGACGCTGATTTCCAAGGACAAGGTGCTCAAGACGTACAAGATAGCCCTGGGGGGAAACCCGAATGGTCCGAAAGAAAGGCAAGGCGACAACAAAACCCCGGAAGGAACCTACGTCATCGATTCGAGGAACAAGGACAGTCGCTATCACCTATCTCTTCATATTTCTTATCCGAACGAGAAAGACAAAAAACGAGCCAGGGAATTGGGTGTTTCTCCGGGCGGAGACATCATGATCCACGGTATTAAAAATGGTTTTTCATGGATGGGCGATCTACACGCAGAACGTGACTGGACGAAAGGGTGTATTGCCGTTACAGACGAAGAGATAGAGGAAATTGACAAGTTAGTGCCCAATGGTACGATTGTTGAGATAAGGCCATAGCGGCAGTAGGAGACAGCGTTAGTTTTCACCTTAAATCCAAAAACCAACGGCAATGAAGACGCGTGTGGCGAAGCGCCATTATTGATAATATTTTTTCAGCATGTGTGATATATATGCACAGTATTGATCATGGCACCTTCCGCAAAGCATTCGACGCAACACATGGTTATGTGCCACCTAATTAAATATTACTTAATATGAAATGGAGTGAAGCCTGGCGCATTCCCGCGATCAAGCGTTTAACTGAAAAATGGTTTTAAATTCTCCTTCATTCAATAAGATGACCTCTATGACCCTGAATCGATTTATTGACCTGTCGCTATTTTCCAATGGGTTTCGTCTTATCGTGCTACTGATATTCTTCTCGTATCTCCATGGATGCGCTGTACTGAAAACGGTGCAGGTGAAATCCTATCCCACACCAAGCTATCCGGAAGAAAAGCTTGAACGAAATGAGTTTTCGGTTGCAAAAGAAGACGATGTCATTGGCCGGTTGGCGTTCGTCAGGCTTGAAAAGGGGGATACTCTGCCGGATATTGCAAGACACTTCGGTTTGGGAATTAATGCAATCAGCGCGGCCAATCCGGGGGTGGATGTATGGGCGCCTGAGGCCGGAGAACGTATTATGTTGCCTTTGAGCTTTATCCTCCCGGACGCAGCTAGAAAAGGCATCGTGATCAACTTAGCCTCTATGAGACTTTTCCATTTTAAAGGGGGGAGTAAGTTACAGGCGGTGTCAACCTATCCTGTTGGTATCGGTACTGAAGAGCGGCCCTCTCCCATGGGTCAAATGTATGTGGCACGTAAGATGTTCCGGCCGACCTGGCATGTACCTGCCTCAATTGCTGAGGATCATCGAAAAAAAGGAGACCCTCTGCCCAGCCAAATTCCACCGGGACCTCTCAATCCCCTGGGAGAATATGCGCTTTATTTAAGTAAGTCGTCTTATTTGATGCATGGCACAAACAAGCCATCCAGCATCGGCCTCAGAGCAACCAATGGGTGCCTGAGGCTCTATCCGGAAAACGTGAAAAAGCTCTACGAGCAAACGCCGGTTCATACACCGGTAAGCATTGTGAACCAGCCTTATCTCATAGGTCAACACAATGGAGTTGTTTACATGGAAGTTCATACGCCCATAGAAAGCTTGGACAATGATGAGTTAGACAAGATATACGCAAAATTGAGAAATATTGAAAAGAAATCAGAGCGCACCCTTGACTGGAAAAAAGTTAAGGAGATACTGGCCGAGGCCAGAGGGATTCCGGTTCCCCTATTCCAAATCCGGCAAGGAAGTGGAAAAGAGACTGCGGAAGACATAGAAGTCACGCACCCGGACAAATTGTATGGCAGACCAGAAATACCGGAAATGAAAATGGGGGCATGGTATGTTTTGGCTGCTAATCTGCAGGACGAGATTAATGCAGTGAGGCTTGCCGCCATTATCAACCACCAGGGGCCGCAAATTCCGGCAAGGGTTTTATCAAAGAATGGTGATAGCTACCGTGTTATCGCCGGTCCTTTCGAAAATCTCAAAGAAGCCAAAGATGCCATCAAACGCTTGAAAATTGATTTGGAAATAGAAGGTATATTGATCGAACCCGTCAGGGATTAATCAATAATGATAAATGATAGCAGACCATGTTAAAATAAGATAAATTAAACAGAAAGGAGGTGATTAGAGCATGAAGAAAAGTCTTTTGGTGATTTCAACGATGCTTGTATTCGCTATTGCTTTGGTGGGTTGTGCAACAACCGGTGATCTTGAGAAAGTACAGGCGCAGGGACAGCAGACGAATGCGAAAGCTGATCAGGCAATCAAAGATGCACAGGAGGCCAAGGCGGCGGCCGATGCGGCCACGATAAAGGCTGCCGATGCCGCAGCCCGCGCAGAAAATGCTGCAAAGATGTCTGAGGAAAGGGCTAAGCTGGCCGAGGAAAGAGCGAAACTGGCTGAGGAAAAAGCAAAGAAGGCGGACGCTGTTTTCGAAAAATCAATGAAGAAGTAAATCAATTTTATGGGAAGTCGTTAACGTTACCTTTAGGGCTTCAGACAAGGAAGGTGGCAGGGTTTGAGATCCGGCCACCTTCCTTTGTCTTTGCCATCCGAGTATTGGACCTGTTAAGCCGGGGTTTAAGACTTATTTCTAGTAGCAATTCAGTCCGATATTTTCTATATTCAAGTATAAATATCCGGTGAGTTTCATCATGGAAGATCGTCAGTTCGGACGCATTCGGTTTGTTTGCGGGGAAAACGGCGGGAAGTATCCTTTCAATCATTCTTTGTACCTTCGAGGAGAAAGATCGCGGGTGATTATCGATCCCGCTTGTTCTCTGGAAAAGCTCACACGGTTGAAGGATGAAGGTGTCGACTGCGTCTGGCTTTCGCACTGGCATGAGGATCACATCCGCTATCTAGACCTTTTTGAAAACCGTTCATTACGGATTTCCGGGCGCGATTTTCCGCCGCTTACGGACATCAATATCTTCTTGGATTGGTATGATATAAAAATTCCGCAGGAACGCGCCAATTGGAGAAAGATCATGCTGGAAGTATTTAATTTTCGGCCAAGGCACGAGGCGAATTTTCTTGTGGACAATGAAACGGTTGATTTGGGAGAGCTTACCATACAAGTTCTCCCAACGCCTGGCCACACGCCGGGACATTTATCTTTCTTCTTCCCGGAAGAAGAACTTCTTTTCCTGGGAGACTATGATCTGACATCGTTTGGCCCCTGGTATGGTGATGTATATTCCGACATAGAAGAAACCATCAAATCCATCCACAAGCTCAAGGCTGTTCCGGCACGAAGGTGGGTTGCTTCGCATCATACCGGTTTATTTGAAGAAAATCCGGACAGACTTTGGAATAATTATGAAAATGTGATCCATGAGCGAGAAAATAAACTGCTGGCGTTTCTGGAAAAGCCCAAAACGTTAGCAGAGATTTGCGCCGCCTGGCTGATTTATGGCAGGCCGCGTGAGCCTAAAGAAATGTATGAATTCAACGAAAGAGCTCTGGTTTGTAAGCATTTAGAATATTTACAAAGACAGGACAAAATTATTTTAAATGGTGAACGTTACGTAAAAGCCTGATGCCAAATTTGACTTGATAAAATGGCGGCAGAACTGTACAAAAGAATAAATGATTGCTCTCCGGAGGATTAAATGTACTGGGAAAAAGACATAGAAACAATGGATCGTTCCAAACTGGAGGCGTTGCAATTGACAACGCTCCAGGACACACTCATCAAAGCTGAAAAGTCTTATTACTACGGTAAAATGTTTAAGGAAAAAGGGATTGGGGTCAGTTCAGTGAAATCCCTTTCGGATATTAAGAAGTTTCCTTTTACCAGTAAAGACGATTTACGGGAAAACTGGCCGTATGGTTTTATCGCCGTGCCGAGAGAAGAACTAGTACGGATGCATTCATCATCCGGAACCACCGGTCGGGCTACAGTTGTCTTTCATACCGCAAAAGATATCGCGGTCTGGACAAATATGCTGACGCGCTGTCTGTATATGGCAGGGATGCGTAAGGGCGACGTTTTTCAGAATATGATGACCTACGGCCTTTTTACGGGGGGCTTAGGTTTTCATTACGCGGCAGAAAAGCTCGGTGCGCTGGTCATTCCCGCGGGCGCCGGCAACTCCAAGCGCCAGATTCAATTGATGCGTGATTTTGCTACAACCGCTGTTCACGTCATTCCCAGCTATGCGCTGCATCTTTCTACAGTCTTTGAGGAACTGAAGCTTGATCCGCGGAAGGATACCTCTGTGAGAATTGCTTTTCTGGGCGCGGAGCCGCACACGGAAAAGATGCGCAAAAAAATTGAAGAAATATATGGCTACAAAGCGTTTAACTCTTACGGCCTATCGGAGATGAATGGGCCGGGTGTGGCGTTTGAATGTCCCTACCAGGAAGGTCTGCACATCTGGGAAGACAATTTCCTTGTGGAGATTATTGACCCGAAAACGTTACGACCGGTAGCTGAAGGTGTTGAGGGCGAACTGGTCCTGACATCATTGCAGAAAGAAGGCATGCCGCTTATTCGCTACCGCACCAAGGATCTGACCCGGATGATCCCCGGGCAATGCAGCTGCGGCCGCACGCACCGACGGATTGAGAGGTTCAAAGGCCGGACGGACGATATGTTGATCCTCAAAGGCGTGAATATTTTCCCGATGCAGATTGAGAAGAAACTGATGGACATCGCGGGTGTCGGCACAAACTTTCTGATCATTCTGAACCGACAAGGGTATAATGATGATATGACGGTGAAAGTAGAAGTTCATAAACAATATTTCTCCGGTGACCTGCGACAGTTGGAAGCCCTCAGAAAAAAGATCGTGGAAGAATTAAAGGGTGACCTCCTTATTACGCCTAAGGTCGAGTTAGTGGAACCGGACAGTATTCCGAAAGGAGAAGGGAAGGCGGTACGGGTGATTGACAACCGCAAAGACTAAAGTGATAACACCGGAAAATGTTCATATGCTGCGTTACACCTCGTTCTGTGTCGCTGCGGCTTACACTATGGCGAGCCTCACTCCCTGAGGCTCGCGTGTCTTGCTTCTGCATTATTTTGCGGTGTCATGAAGAATTGTAGAGAATTTCAAGTCTCATATCCATCATGATCAACTGAGGAGAAAAAGATGATTGCTTATCAGTTATCCATATTCGCGGAAGATAAACCGGGAAAACTCGCGACTGTAACAAGTGTTCTGGCCAAGGCCAAAATCAGCATCCGGGCGACAACGATATCGACGTCCGATACGTTCGGAGTAATCAATCTGATAGTCGATGATCCGAAACGCGCGGAGAAAACGCTGACGGACGCCGGCATGACGGTAAACCTCAAGAGCGTTTTAGCGGTACTGATTCCCGATAAGCCGGGTGGATTGGATAAATTAATGCAGCTTCTGTATAAGGAAGGCATCAATATCAACAATGCCTGCGGCTTCGTTCTGGAATGCTCGGAAAAAGCGGTCTTTGTGGTTGATGTAGATCAGATCGAAAAAACGGAAAAGCTCCTGGAGAAGAACGGATTTAAGACCCTGGATACGGAAGCTCTATCAGCGATTGAACCATTTCACTACATGAAATACTGACGACCTTTCGCATTTGCCGACTAACCTTGTTGGCTTTGTCGTCGCATGATCCTTTGAATATAAAAGGCCGTTACTTTTAAATTATTAATTTTATATGGATGAGGATAAGACTATGGCACATCAGGACAAAGGAAAATATTTCAAGAAACATCCGGAAGGCACAAAAGTGGAAGAGGACCTGAAGCAGGAAATTCTCAAGCAGGCCAAAGACAACAATATCGCCTGCAAAGCGGCGGAAAAAATAGCTCAAAAAACGAACGTGCCGCTAAGCAAGATCGGTGTGGGCATTGACCTGCTCAATTTCAACATCGTTCAATGCCAACTGGGGCTCTTCGGTTTTGACGGCAAGCAAAAGCGGCTGCCCGCTGCCGCGACAGTCGCACCAGACTTGGAGACCGCCATTCGCACGGCGCTGGTCAATAACCGGCTTTCCTGCGTTGCCGCATGGGCAATCGCTGATAAATTGGACGTCAAACGCCTGGACGTTTGTGCTGCCTGCGAGAATCTCCAGATAAAAGTCAAGCCCTGCCAGCTCGGCGCTTTCTGATGTGTAGCTTATCGAATACATTTGTTGCAAATCTTCAATGACGTCTCGCCATGTTGAAGGTCTTCTTGTTCTTTTGGATGCAGGGAAGGAGAAAAGAGTCCTATGATTCTCGACTGGCCGAAGATGTATAAAGAGAAACTGACTGATGCACAAAGCGCCTTATCGCGGATACGTCGCGGGGCGCGGATCTTTATTGCGTCGGCCTGTGGAGAGCCGCAGCTGCTGGTTAAGACGCTCCTGGATATGGCGCAGAATTTTGCCGATGTGGAGATTATCCATTTCCTTGATCTGGGGCTCACCGATTATACTTCGGATATTTATACCGAGCATTTCCGGCATAACGCGCTTTTCATCGGTGCAAACGCCCGCGCGGCAATCAAAGCGGGCCATGCAGACTACACGCCCATTTTCCTTTCGGAAGTTTCTCTGCTCATGCAGCGAGGGTCGATGCCCATCGATGTCGCGTTGATTACCGTATCCCCCCCGGATATGAACGGCTATGTCAGTCTGGGCATTTCCGTGGATATTACCAAGACGGCAGCGGAAGTAGCGCGCTATGTGGTGGCGGAAGTGAATACGAATATGCCCCGGACGCTCGGTGACAGTTTCCTGCACGTCAGTCAGATTTCCGCCTTTGTGCAAAACGACGCGCCGCTTCTGGAGTTTGCACAGAAGTCACCGGATCATATCGCCCAATCGATCGGTCAACTAATTGCCGATCTGATTGATAACGAATCCACGATCCAGACGGGTGTGGGTAAAATTCCCAATTCAGTGTTCCCCTATCTCAAAAATAAAAAGGACCTGGGCGTCCACACGGAAACATTTACCGACGGTCTGATTGACTTGATTGAAAGCGGCGTGGTGACCTGCCGGAGAAAAACACTTCATCCGGGAAAAGTCGTTACGGCTTTTTGCATGGGTACCCGTCGCCTCTATGAATATGTACACAACAATCCGCTGTTTGAATTCCGTCCGTGCCAGTACGTCAACGACCCGTATATCATTGCTCAAAACGAACGGATGGTGTCGATCAATTCCGCGCTCACCGTTGATCTGACAGGGCAGGTCTGCTCCGATTCGCTCGGCTTTGAATTTTACAGCGGCATTGGCGGACAGGTGGACTTCGTGCGCGGTTCGGCCATGTCGGAGCGCGGTAAGTCCATCATGGTGCTGCCCTCTACGACGGAAGATGGAAAGATTTCCCGAATTGTGCCTTATCTTTCTCCGGGCAGCGGCGTGGTTGTGACAAGAGGAGATATCCATTATGTCGTGACGGAATATGGGATTGCCTATGTTCATGGCAAATCCATCCGGGATCGGGCCATGATGTTGATCAGCATCGCCCATCCTAACTTCCGTGAGGAATTATTGGAGGCTGCGAAAAAACAGGGCTATATTTACCGCGATCAGACGTTGCCTGCGGTTTTGTATCCAAAGGAATACGAAATCAATTGGGTGGACAAGAAAAACACCCAGCTATTTTTTCGTCCGGTGAAGGCCACCGATGAGCGCGCCATTCAGGAACTGATTTATGAACTGCCGGAACAGGACATCTATACCCGTTTCTTCCATAGCCTTAAATCCTTTTCCCATAAAGTCGCCATGCCGCTGGCCGCCATTGACTATAACGACAGAATGGCCATTGCCGCGGTGATCGGTAAAGCAGAGCCCGAAAGCCGGGAAGAGATTGTTGCTATCGGGAGATACATCAATGATCCCAATACGCGATATGCCGAGGTGGCTTTTACAACCCATCAGGACTGGCAGGACCGTGGCATCGGTACATTCCTTTTGCGGTATCTGATCCGCATCGCGAAAGAAAAGAACATCGCGGGATTCACAGCGGATGTTTTGTCCCGCAATAAACCGATGATGCAGGTGTTTGCCAAGTCCGGCTATCCGATGACGACACACCTGGATGCCGGTGTTTACGAGTTGAAAATCAATTTTAACAGTGAAGAAAATAAGAATTGACCATTAACCGATAAAAAAAATTATAGGTGCAACCCTATGGACACTAGACGAAACTTTATTAAAAAAAGCGCCATCTTCTGCGCGACTTTAAGTCTGCCGCTTCCCGCTAGCGGGCAGGCGGCTCACTGGGAATTGAAAACCCGTAATCCGAAACGAGGACTAGTTGTATGTTACAGCCAGTCGGGATTTACCCGCCGCTATGGAAAACTGATCTCCTGTATCCTCAAAGAAAAGGGACTGATGGCGGATCTGGCCGACATCCGGAGTTTTGATACAAAACACTTGACGGATTATGATCTGGTCCTGATCGGTTCGCCAGTTTTTTATTACGATATCCCATCTAATGTAAGCGACTGGTTGGCGGCGATGCCGAAGATCACAGGAACGCCCGTGGCGGCCTTTGTGTCTTTCGGCGGGCCGGAAGGCAATCAGCACAACGCTCTGTGTCATATCCTCCGTCTTTTAACAGATAAGGAGGGCACCGCTGTCGGCATGCAAGCCTTCCGCAGTATTCCCGCATACCCGACGCCGACCTGGGACAGCGCGAATCAACGCTCGGGCGAACATCTACCCAATGAAGCCACCTACGAGCAGGTCAGGCGTTTCACCGATCAGATTCTCGCGCAAGTCAGCCGCGGTGAGGCTATCCGTTATGAGGCCGAACTAGCGCTGCGAGAATTCCTGCGGATGCTCCCCCTGGTCTGGTTCAACAAGAAAGCGATCAGCAAACATATGGTGGATGGGTCCAAATGTATTGCATGCGGGACCTGCGTGAAAATGTGCCCGGTGGCCGCGATCCATCCGGAGAAACAGTGTGTGGATCGGGACAAGTGTCTGGCCTGCTTTGGTTGCCTGAATAACTGCCCGGCAGACGCAGTGGTCATGGAGTATCGCGGAAAACATCTTTATGGTTTTCCGGAATATCTCCGACGCAAAAAGTTGAATATTCTGGAACCAGCAGAATTCCGGAATTGCAGTCTTTGATCATGTGTCGGAGACAGCCGCCCGTAATTGAACATACTGCTCCAAAAGCCTCATCATGCTGTCTGCGTTTTTGTGCGTGCCCGCGATGATTTCTTCCATACCCAGGGGTTTCTCCTCAAGGCCATTGCCGTAATTGTCAATGAAACAGACCGAGGCGTATGGCAAACCCATTTCCAGGGCAATAACTGCTTCGTTGGCCATTGTCATTCCAACGACGTCGGCAAAATTCGCCATCATCCGGATTTCCGCCCGCGTTTCCAGTCGTGGGCCTGTAACCTGCCAGTAGATTCCTGTCTCCACAACGTCTAGGTTGCAGTTCCGCGCCGCTGCAATCAGTTTTTGACGGACAAATTCATTTAAGGATGGCGTGATGTGGATGGCTTTATTCTGATGGATGGTGGGTGTCGCTGTGAGTGTAATAAAATCATCGGGAATGACGATCATACCCGGATGCAGATTTTTTTTTAATGATCCGGTTGAGTTGATGCCGATCACTTCAGTGACACCAAGATCTTTGAGTGCCTGAAGATTGGCATGATGGTTGATCTTGTGCGGCAGAATATATTCGTCGGGATTATCGCCATGACGGACAATCAAAACCATCTGATCGTTTGCCGTTGTCAGCACTTCACCATATTGATTTTTGATCCGTTGTCGGTTGCCTTTTTTGATCAGATCGTTTTTTTCCATAATCACTGTACCTGATAATACACCCACACGTCTCATACCAACCTCCTTATGTATGCTAATTCATAACAGATAAATAAAGTGTAGTCAAAAAAATGAAATGGCTTGCCTAGTCGGTAAATAGCATTTGACTTTCTTTGGTACGCTGTGACATATAGTCGGCAAATAAAAAAGGAGGGCGTGTCTTTTATGAGCAGCCAATTTCTTGGTGTGGCCAACGATGACAATTTTGAGGGAGAAGTCCTGAAAAGCGACAAACCAGTGCTCATTGATTTCTGGGCGCCCTGGTGCGGGCCATGCAAAGCCATTGGCCCGATTGTGGAAGAGATTGCCGCTGAGTATCAAGACAAGATCAAAGTTATGAAACTGAATGTTGACGAAAGTCAGAAATCGGCGGTTGCCTACGGTGTTCGCAGCATTCCTACCCTGATCATATTTAAAGGCGGGAAGGTATTCGACACCCTCATTGGTCTTGTGCCGAAGGAGAAACTCGAAGAGTTTATTAAAAAAAGCATGTGATTTTCATTGGACAAGTCCAACGGAACTAAAGTTACCTTCTATTAAATTTTGGACAGGATCTCTTGTGAAGTTAAAAAAAATCGGTATCATCCTAGCTCTTCTGCTGATGTGCAGCGGTTGTTCATTGAGTAAAGCGACCATCATGTCATTTTTTCAGAAAAGCGAACCGGTCCGGTCAACGCCGGAATCCCTATACTCGCGCGGTACGGTTGAATATCAGAACGGCAAGTATAAAAAATCTCGGGAATTTTATGTTCGCCTCAAGGAAGAATATCCCCTTCACGACCTGGCCATTTTAGCCGAACTGGGCATCGCGGATTCTTTTTACAGCGATAAAGAATACGCGGAGGCGGAACTAGCCTATCGTGATTTTACAACGTTTTATCCGACGAATGAGAATGTTCCCTATGCGATCTATCAAATGGGGATGTGCCACTACGTGCAAATTGGGGCGGTTGACCGCGATCAGACGGAAACCATCCGAGCCAAAAAAGAGTTTGAAAGACTGGTTGCCCGTTTTCCACAAAGCAAATTTTCCATCCTGGCCGAAAAAATGATCCGGGAATGCAAAATGAAACTTGCCGAACATGAGTTTTATGTGGGTAATTTTTATTTCAAACAGAAAAAATATAACGCCGCGCTGAAAC
>Ga0209202_1000775_pt1 | contig 22804 bp, 27 predicted proteins | sample AD_UKC032_MetaG_FD_184416 | JGI IMG/M metagenome (GOLD analysis project Ga0209202, IMG submission 184416) | Active sludge microbial communities of municipal wastewater-treating anaerobic digesters from USA - AD_UKC032_MetaG (SPAdes) (version 2) | ecosystem: Engineered > Bioreactor > Anaerobic >... | reverse complement strand
AAGTGCCTTTTCCCCTTCTCGCATAAGTATCCACTTGTCATAATTCTGTCTCCTGAAATATTCTGCGTATCTACGGAAGGTTATTGGTTTTGGAATATCTTCAATTCCTTTCTTTTCAAGAATATGGGTTGTAAGTTTTATTGCCTTACCAATGCTGAATTGGTTTGGATGCAGGAGCAGTTTTAAAAATATTCCGATTTCTTCTTCTGTCAGCGTAGTTTTATACTCATCTGAATTTGTGTAATGGTACTGTGGGACAAGAGCTTCCCAGTTTTCGTATTCAGAATAAAGTTTGTTCCAGCGCAGCAGGCTGCCTCTGGAGGTTTTACCAATAAGTCGGAACACATTTTTAAGATATTCACCTGAGTTGTACAAATCAAGGAATAATTTATCCCCTTCGTGTTTTGGACTATGTTTATTCCTGAATTTTATCCATTCCTGAATCAAATCAACTTTTGCAAGAGCAACAGTCTTTGCCTGCGCCGGAATGAATCCTGATTCAGTCTGAACAGGTTTTTCAATCGGCAGAAGAATGTCATGATTTACCGTTTCAACTATTTCCCTGTAATAAGTGTTTTTGTAAACCTCCTGAACCTGTGGCTCAAGGGAGGATAAAAGTATCTCATAACTTTTTCCTCCCTGAGTTTTTGTTTCCCTGAAAATATATTTACCTTTGCTTAAAGCTATTCTTAATGCTCGTGAAGTTACCTGTTTTATTTCTGCGATTGTTTTCAGGTCAACCCATAAGTTATTATCACTCATTATTATTGCCTTTTACTTAAATTAACTCATTGGCAATGATAACTCTCCTATCACAAAAATAAAGTCTATTTCCGAGAGATGTGTCAGGTTTGAAACACTTTTAAATGGAAAAAACTTAATTAATTCCAAAAAATTTTTTATTGCCTTGCTGCAATTTGAGGAACTCAGCTCTTAATCTTGTGGCTATATCTTCATTTGAGTCTAATAAATATATTTTATCTGGACAGATGATATTTTCATTTTCTTCACCTTTATTGTTGCTACTATCAAAATAAGAATAATCTGTGTAAACATCATAAATTCCGTGATTTAAAATTTTCTGAACATAATATTCAAAGGAATTTTTTATATTATAAAAAAAGCATATTTGTCTATGGTTTCCATTTTGTTCAATTCCCTGAGCATCAACTTCCCTTACGGTTTTTCCACGGTCAGAAATATCAGAACTATTTGCAAATACATGTACATCAGCTAAATCTGCTGGATTGTAATATAACCAGTCACAGTGAGGATGAAGCAAATAATACCTATGTTTATTGTATTTAATCAGGCAATTCGAGTCAAAATGCAGACTTGGAAATCAGGCATAAACTCTTGATATATTTACATTTAATGCCTGTTGAATCAGTTTGAGCCATTTTGCAGTTTTTGCCTTTTTTCTGCAAAATTTAGGATGAGCCAAAATCCGTAGATAATCCTCAAGTTTACTGTTGTGGCAGGATTTAAGGCATTGCAAGAATTGTGCAATTAGTTCGAGCCATTTTGCATTTTTGAAAAGCTGGAAATAGCCGGAAGTTCGTTTTAAAAATTTTACAATTATCAGGAAGTTTTAAATAAAATATTCCTGCTTCTATTTATTTGAATGATTCAGAACAGACATAAATGTCGGAAAATGACTTTAATTCTGAGCTATAGGATTTATAATGCCAATGACGCACTAATCCAAGCGAAAGAGGCAAAATATTATGAATCCCAATATTATCTGGATTGATTTAAAAACAGCAGCGGAGATAAAAGATATTACTCCACGAGCCTTGAGATTAGCTCTTGCAAAGGGTAAATATACTTCTCGAGAATCCATTACTCAAGGCGGAAAAAGCTATGAAATTCTTTTATCTTCACTTGAGCCAAGAGTTCAGGAGATTTACAAAAATAAATATTATCAGGAAATAGTTGAACTGGAAGCCCAGATTATTCATATAACAAAACCTGAACCAATCGAATCAGGCTTTATTCCTGAAACAGCCAGAACAGTTGCACTTGCAAGATTAGATTTAATTCAAGAATGGCAACGGTTTAGAAAAGAGCATAAGCCTAAGAATAAAGGTGATAAACTATTTCTTGATTTATACAACTCAGGAGAGTATCTTAAAACTATTTTTCAGCTAATCGGTTCAACCTCAAGAGGAAGCCTTCAACGCTGGCATCGAAGTTATACAGAATATGAAAGCTGGGAAGCTTTAGTTCCTCAGTATAAATATACAAGTTTTAACGAGTATAAAACAATTTTATCGGAAGAAGAAATTGGAATATTTTTAAAAATTCTCCTGCACCCGAATCAATTTAATATCGGCAAGGCAATAAAACTTACAAAACATATTCTTGAAAAAAGAGGGTTTACTGATATACCTCAGCCGATTACATTTCGCAGATACGCTGAGTGGTTCAGGAAAAACAATTATGACAAGTGGGTTTTAATTAGAGAAGGTGAAAAAGCACTTGCTGATAAAGTTTCTCCATATATAAAAAGAGATATTTCAAAAATCAAAGTAGGTGAAATTCTTGTAGCTGACGGTCATAAGCTAAATTTTCTTGTACTAAACCCATTTACAGGCAAACCCTGTAGGGCAACAATTGTAGGTTTCTTAGACTGGAAATCAGGATATTTTGTAGGTTATGAAATTATGCTTGAAGAAAATATTCAATGCATCGCCTCAGCTCTTAGAATGGCAATTATTAACCTTGATATAATTCCTCTTATTTCTTATCAGGATAACGGCAGAGCTTTTAAAGCAAAATATTTCAGCGAATCCGCTGATTTTACGGAAGCAGGATTTAACGGAATATACACTAATCTTGGAATAAAACCAGTCTACGCTAAACCTTACAATGCTAAAGCGAAGGTTATCGAAAGATTTTTTAAAGAATTTCAGGAAGAATTTGAAAAACTTCTGCCTACATATATAGGAAGCAGTATAGAGAATAAACCGGCACATATGAAAAGGAATGAAAAATTCCACCTTGAATTGTATAACAGAATTAACAAGGGCTACGTTCCAACAATTGAAGAAGCAATAAAGCTAATCGACTGCTGGCTTGATTACAGACACTCTCAACCCTGCTCCAATGATAGAAGCAAAACAATAAAAGAAGTTTTTGAATCAAGAGAACGGCAAAATATAGATAAGTCAAAACTTGATGATTTGATGATGGCTTATGAGGTAAAAACTATCCACCGTAACGGCATCAGGTTTTTAAGCTCCGATTATAACAATGATTCACTTTATGGCTTAAGAGACAGAGTAATGGTTAAATACAGCCTGTTTGACCTCTCCAAAATTAAGGTTTATTCAACAAAAGGCGAATATTTATGCTCAGCTAAAAGAGTAACAGGAACTCACCCAATGGCTTATCATATGGGTGAAGTTAAAGATATGGAGGATTTTAAGCAAAAGATTCAAAAACAAAAACGGCTTAAAAATAGAACTTTAAGAACTATAAAGAAATTCTTACCTAAAGAAGATATTAAATTTCTTGAAACCCAGATGGATTTAGAAAGAATAGAGCAGGAAATCCCTGCAATAGAAGTCAAAAGCGAACCTCTGATTTTAGAAGATAAATTAAAACCTGTATTTATGAATAATTACGAAAGGTATGAATGGCTTATGAAAAATGGATGCACAAGTCCTGAAGACCGCAGCTGGCTTCAAGAGTATAAAAATAGCGAAGAATATCAATTAATCTATGGGGAATAAAAATGAAAAAGACTTTTGTCAGAACTCAAAATGTTAAAAACTTTATCTCGCTTATGAACTTGCTTCAAAGTAAACCTGATGGAGTTCCAAGAATGGCGTTGGTTTATGGAGAGCCTGGACTTGGTAAATCAAGAACAGCTCTTTGGTGGGCTGTAAAAAATGATGCAGTATATTTAAGAAGCTCCAATATGATGTCAGGAAGGTGGTTTCTGGAAGAGCTTGTTGAAGAACTGGGTGAAACTCCTTATTACAAAACATCAGATCTTTTTAAACAATGCGTAAACCAGCTTCTTCAAAATCCAAGAACTATACTGATTGATGAAATAGATTATTTAACAGGAGATTCAAGAACAATAGAAACCATCAGGGATATTCACGACAAAACCAATGTTCCAATTGTTATGCTTGGAATGAATAAAGCAGATAAAAAAATTATGCGATACCGCCACGTTTATGATCGTTTAAGCGAAATCCTCAAATTTGAATTATTTTCATTAACTGAGATACAAAGCATTATAACTCAGCTGTCAGAAGTTGAAATTACTGAGGATGCAGTAACTCTTATTCACTCTCAGGCTAATCGCCTGCGGCAGATAGTCGGGTTGATTAATAAAGCTGAAAAGTTAGCTCAGGCAAACGGTTTATCAAGAATAAATGCAGAAATTTTAAAAACAGGTGCCAGTGAAATTTTAGCTGAAACAAAAGTAATAAAAGATATAAGGAATGAGCTTATACAGCTCCCGCATTCGCAAAGGAGTAAAATTGATGAAAGACAAAATCCTCAAAATAGTCAAAGGGCTTAGAAAATTTACTATTGAAGATATATCCATAATTGCAGAACTTGATGAAGAGGAAATTTATCCTTTAATTGAGCAGATGGTATCGGAGCAGAAAATAATTCAAATAAGCCATGATCAGTATATGAAAGCTGAAAAAATTATAAAAACAAAAAGGGAAACAACTAAAAAAGGAAAAATCGGTTTTAAAAAAGCGGCTCAGAATTTTATGACAGAGGCTGAAAATAAATGTACGCCATCAACTTTTAAATCCTATAAAAGTGCATTTAATAAACATTTAAGCCCATTTTTTCAAGAATTTAGAATATGCGAAATTAAACCTGAAAATATTGATGAATTTATAGAACAAAAAATAGAGGAAGGGCTTTCAAATAAAACTATAGATAATATTGCCAAATTACTTGGCAGTATTCTGGAGAAGGCTCTTAAAGACAGGTATATTCCTTTTAATCCTGCAAGAGCGGTTAAAAAGCTTTATCTATAGCTTAAGATCTTATTGTCCATAAAACTTTGTCTATTTTTCTTGGTGTCCAGAAATCAGTTTTAAATGCATTATTTAGTTCTATGGTCTTTTCTCGCAAAATAGCAGTTAACTCAACAAAATCTCTATTTTTTATCGCAATAGGATTTATATCTTGAACAATTTTGTTTAAAGACGATATATTTTGCAAATTTATGACCAAAAATTGATCAACAGTTCCGTATATTTCTGGAAATAGTAAAGATAATAATCCTGAAGCTCCAGCTACACCCAAGCCTTTTATTTCGGAGGCAAGTTTTATCATTGTAAAAGATTCTTCTTTATCTGAAACAAAAAGAATACGTGAAATTATTTCATCAATTTTAGCATTATCATTTTGGTAAGCTTTTTTAAAAGCTGCTGTAGTTGTAGCGTATCTATTTGGAGCTGTGTATTTCCATTTGAAATATTTATTAAGTAAAAAGTCATACCAAGAGTTACCAAGTTCCAATTTGTCCAAATCGTTGGGTTTTCTTACGACACAAAGCTTTTCTTCAAGCTCAATTTCAATATTATAATTTTCATCTTTTACTCTGGAATAATAACTTGATAAAGCATTAGTCCATTTTTCTTCATCACAACTATTCCATAATGAAGTAATAGAAATTAAATTCGCATTATTAGATTTAGCAATTTTAATTAATTCTGTATGTGTTTTGATTGGAATAAACTTAAAATCTTCCAGAGATTTAAGTTTATTCATTGTTTCTCTACTCCCAGTGATAAGCCATTCAAGGTCGACATTGAATTTTTCATAAATATTTACAAAAAATTTCAGATCGGGTTCTTTTTCCGATGCTTCATATAGATTAATATCTGATTCTGGAATATTTAACTCCAGAGCAAATTGAGATATATCAAGATTTTTTAAATTTCTGAATTCTTTTAATCTATTTCCAAAAGTCATAATTTACTCTTCTGAATATTCGTTCGGTACTATTACTGGATAGTGTGAAAATTCGTTAAAATACGCTTTTTCCATGCCATACAACTTTACCTATAACTGCAAAAGAATCTTCATCTTTTAAATCAACTTCAAAAGTCGGATGCTCAGGATTATCACTCTTTATTTGAAGTTTTTCTTTAGGCATTAAAGAAAGCCTTTTAACTAGAAGAGTATTATCAAATCTGACAACAAAAATACCATCTCTGATACGTTTATCCGAGGTGTCTATCATAATCAGATCGCCATTTTTAATGGTAGGCTCCATCGATTCGCCATGAGCTGTAAATATAACTAAATCAGGCTTAGAGCCGCAAATATTTTTATTAAACCAATCAATTTTAAAAGCAAAATGGTCTATAACTGTTTCTTCATCAACAATACATCCATGCCCGGCAGCCGCTCTAATATCATAAATAGGAATATACACATAATCGCTGCTGCAGACATCAAAGTTTTTCTTGCTTTCTTCTGTTGCAAACATTGCACCTTTTCCAAAAAGAAGCCATTCTGTATTTGCACCCAAATGTTCCGCAATAAGAGCCAAATATTCTACGGTAGGCTTTCGCTCACCTTTTTCATAATTACTTATAGATTTATACGGGACATTTATCATTCTGCTTAACTCTGAGACGTTAAGAGCAGACTGCACCCTGATTTCTCTGAGTCTGTCACCTATATTATTTAATGCTTTAATTTTTTGTTCGCTCATTTGTTCCTAAAAAATACTTAACATATGTACTATCTTGTATTGACAAGTTGGTACAAATGGGAATAGAATAATTAAACAAATGTACTAACTCTAATATAAGATTACCACAAATGAATAAAAAAACTAGACTCGGTTGGTTTAAAAGTAAACTTTTGCATAGAAACTTAACAATCGCTGATATCGCTATGGAGCTTGGTATCAGCGAAAGGCAAGTTTATAAACTTATTTGTGGTGACCATAAAAATGAAAAGTTTAAACAGTGGGTTATTAAACGTTTGGGCAATCCTATTTGGTTGTAAACAAAGGAAGAACAAATGAGCAGGGAAACAATAAATACGAATAATTCGCTTTGGCTCGATGAAAATCAAGCCTGTTCTCTGCTTGGATTAAAACCGGATACTTTGAGGAAGAAATGCAGAGCCGGTGAGTATATTTTCAAAATAGTTAAAAAGTCTAAAACAAGTGAATATAAAGTGCTTTTGTCTTCTCTGCCAGAGCTTTATCAAAGCAAATATCAAAGCAGGTTTTTAAAAACTTCTGAATCTAATTTTGACCCGAATGTATATAATGATGCTCCTGATTGGGCAAAACGTCAGGCAGAAAAATATGTAACTATAATCAAACGTTCTGAAGGATTAAGAGGCAAAGAATTAAAAGCTTTTATAAATGAATGGAATAAGGTTAATCCTGAATTTAGAACATCTTACGCCAGAGTTAATGATGCAAGGCTTAAATACTACACTGGCGGAATTTCTGCATTACTTGCACAGTATGGAAAAACAGCAGGCAGCACAGTTGTTAAAGATAATCATTTTGAATATTTCAAAAGTCTGTATCTTAAAGAAGGTGCTCCTTCTCTTTATACCAGCTGGTTTTACACTTTAGGCTATGCCGTTAGAGTTGATGGAATCATAAAAGAAGCATTTCCTTCAAGATTTAGCTTTAAAAGAAGACTTTTACAGGAAATTCCAGAGCAGTCTATTTATCTTGCCAGATATGGTGAAGCTAAATGGAACAGAAGATATTCAAACTATATTGATAGAGATTATTCTGGCATTAGATGCGGAAGTGTTTGGACATCAGACCATGCACAGCTCGATGTTGCTTGTGAAATAGAAGACGGCAGAGTTGTATTTCCATGGATTACTGCTTGGAGAGATTTTAAAGGAGGTAAATGGTTAAGCTGGATTTTACAGCCTGACAATCCTAATTCTGACCATATTTTTCAAACTTTTTACTATGCAGCAGACGAGTACGGCATTCCTGAAGATATCATTATCGATAACGGTAAAGATTACAGAGCTAAGGATTTTGCAGGCGGCAGAAAAGTTCATAAAATTTCCGTTGATGAAGTTAAAACAAATTCAATGCTTGATAATCTTGGAGTAAAAGCCCATTTTGCACTTCCATATAATGCTCAGACTAAAACTATTGAAAGAGATTTTCTTAAAATTAAAGAACTCTTCTCTAAGCATATGCAGGGTTACAGGGGCGGAAATGTAACAGAGCGTCCTGAAAAACTGAAAATTGAAATTAAACAGGGCAAGATATTGAAATTTAGTGAACTAAAAGAAATATTTAATGACTTCATAGAAAACGTATTTAATAAATACCCTTCAAATGGCAAGATTCTTCAGGGCAGATCATCTGATGAATTATGGGCGGAAGAATTTAGAGAAAAAAGAGTTGTTTCAAAAGATGCATTAAAGCTATTCTGCACAAGAACTTCAAAGACCTTCTCCATTACACGAAACGGAGTAAAGGATTCAGAGCTTGGAATAACCTATTGGGCAGACTGGATGATTGGTGTAAAAGGCGAAAAAGTTTATTTAAGAAGAGATATAAAAAATTACAATGAAGCCTGGATATTTAAAGCTGATAATGATGAATTTATAGGGAAGGCTCAAGTTTCTGAACTTGTCCCTGCACTTGCTTCTACTGAAATTGAAAAGAGCGAATTTAAAGAAGCTATGGCTGTTAAAAAACGTAATAAAAAAATAGCTAAAGCATATGCTAAAACTCAAGAAACAGACGTAAACGACAGAATGCTTAATCTGAAAGCAGCTGTTGGAGATAAAGAATACAAGGCAGAGCCTAAAATCTCCAAGATAGCTAATACAAAAATGGATAAAGTTATCAGAAAACAAAATGATATTGAAAAAATAGGAACTTACGATTTATCAGGATTTGTGGATAAAAAACCTGAAAAGAGAAAGATTTACCTGTTTGAAAGCGACAAAGAATTAGATGAACTGGCAATGGGAGCAGGATATGGATCTTAGAATTGAACTTAAAAAACTAATGCAGGAAAAAGGCTACAGCTTTCAGGCTGTGTCTCGTGCAACAGCAATTTCAGCCACAACTCTTAATTTGTGGCTGAATAATAACTATGTCGGCAATCTTGATAAAATATCAGATTCTATTCACAGCTTTATTATTAGAGAAAAAGAAAGAAGATATAAGCAAACAATTCCGTTTGTTGAAACCAGTATTGCAAAAAATATTTTTGAAATAGCACAAATTTGCCATATTAATGGTGAAATTGGAGTCTGCTACGGCAGAGCAGGACTTGGCAAAACCTTTGCGGTTAAACAATATGCAAGGCAAAATTCTGACGTAATTTTGATTGAAACAGACCCCGGCTTTTCTACAAGGACAGTTCTTTTAGAATTACATAAAAGACTTGGGCTTTCAGCTAAAGGAAGTCTTTATGCAATGACTCTTGAAATCATTGAGAGGCTTGAAAAATCAGGCAGGCTTATTATTGTTGACGAGGCTGAAAATCTTCCGTATAAAGCACTGGAATTGTTAAGAAGAATTCACGATAAAACTGAAGCCGGAGTGTTACTTGTCGGTCTTCCTGCTCTTGTTGAAAACCTAAGAGGATTAAAAGGGCAGTATGAACAGCTTTATTCAAGGGTTGGCGTGTCAAAAAAACTTGAACCGCTTCAGTTTAATGATACAGAAATGATTTTAAAAGAAGTTTCTCAAGATATTGATGCAATAAGTGCTTTTCACGATTTATCAAAAGGAAATACCAGAGTTTTATCAAAATTGATAATGAGATCAGCAAGAGTGGCTATTATCAATAAAACTTCTGTTGATAAATCAATAGTTGAAGAAACTTTCAAGATGCTTATTGTGTGAGGATTTTATGAAAAGTAAAGAAAAGATTTTTTATACATTTTTAATAATCCTATCAATATTCACTCTTGGAGTTCAAGTTGGAATTCATCATGGACGAGAACTTCAAAGGGTTGAAGATATTAGAATTCAGCGTATGCAGGAATATATTTTCAAAAATATGGCAAGATGCGAGGCTATATGATTACTAAAAATCAGATTAAAAAACTTCAAACTTTAAAAAAAGTCCTCAGCCTTTCTGATGACATATACAGGGATGTTCTTGAAATGTCTTTTAATGTTAATTCCTGTACAAAATTGACATCGGAGCAAGCAGGTATGCTTATTGATGATTTTGAAAATTCTGCAATTCAACTGGGATTATGGAATAAGCCAGAGTTGAAGTTTGAAAATCTTTCAAACAGAAAATCTATGGCAACTCCAAAACAGTTAAGAATGATTGAAGCTATGTGGAGGGAGGTGAGTTATCGAGAAGACGATGAATTTGTAAAGCAATCGCTTAGAAAGTTTCTGTCAGGTCATTTTTACGTTAGCGATTTAAGATTTATAGACAGAGCAAAAGCAAGCAAAATTATTAATGCGATTAAAAATATTAAAAAAAGTTGTTTAAAGACCAGTTAAATGTAGTTTAAACCTAATTTAAAGGAGATTCAAAAATGGAAATCAAAGAAAAAGTTTTAGCAGTAATTGGAAGCCAAATTTCAGACATAAAGGATAAATTAACCGAATCAAAGGTTAAATTTGCTGAATGCTGCTTAAATGAAGAAGAATGGCAAATCAGAATTAAGTACGAAAAAATGTGCAAAATTTATGAAGGACAAATAGCTGTTCTTGAAGGACTGGAAAGAACTTTGGAAAATGATATCTTTGTCATAGCTCTTCCAATGAAAATTTAAAGGTCGAAACAGGATTGCGTGAGCAGGAGTAAAACTCATTTTAAAGCCATCCCTGCTCCGGCTTTCCTGTCGCAGAGTTATGCTCTGCCTAATGAGATCAAATTTAAAGGATTTTTATGGAACTTAAACCATGGATGCAAAATTTAATGCCGGCAGATATGCCAAATTCCGAATTAAAAGAACTTGCTGAAGAATTTGGCATTCAATCTGCGTTGGAAGTTATTTCAGCGTGGGCTGGTCTTATTGTAAGCGTTCCAAAACAACCTTTTAGGGATTTATTAAACAAATATATTATTAACAATTATGATGGTACAAGGGCATCAATTGTTAAACTTGCCAAAGAATGCGAAGTTACTGACAGATATATTTACTATCTTTTAAAAAAGTTGAAAACGGCTAAAAATAGCTCTTCGATTTAAATTTCACCTTTTATTATTAAGTTTAAAACTTCCTCCTGTGAGAAATTATGCTCTTCACAGTACGAGTCAATCCATTTTAAATATTGTTTAATTTGTTTATCGCAAAGTATTTCAAGATTCTGCTTGGCTTTGCCTTCTTCCATTGCTAAATATTCAAGCAATGCCTGTGCCGTAGGCTTATCAGGTTTTGAAGTTTTTACTTTAAGTTGGTCAACATCATCGTGAATTTTTTCAACTATTCCGATAACATCGTCAATTGCAATTTTCAAGTCATTGCCGACACCGTTAAGATAGATTTTAAAGTCGATTTCGCTCATAAAATATTCCTTATGCTTGCTAACAGGTGTAATATTAGCTTGCATATGGGGATTTAGGTTTACTTGTGTCGGAATATAATGTTTTGTCTTGTTTTATAAAATCAATTAATTCATTCTTATCATTAAAAATAAAAATTTTTTCATACTCATTTAATGCGTGTTTATTAAAGTAATTTAAATCATAACCGGATAATTTTAAATTAGTGAAAATTTTATAAACTTTGTAATGAAAAGAATCTTCCAGAAAAAATCTGATTTCATTTAATTTACTATAATCTATGTAAATATCATCACTAAGAATGTCTTTAACATAATAAACACTGCTATCTGGAAAAGGAAAATAATATCGAGCACCATCAACGCTTACAAACTGGCAGGTTGTAAGCGTTGTAGAATGATATTTAAAACTCAACTCATCAAGAAATACATCTTTTTTAGGCAAATGGTTTGCAAAAGAATAATTTTCTCTTCCTTTAGACTTAGAAGTTATAGTAAATTCAGGAAAATATTTGTAATAAAGCTGTAATCCGTTTATTTCGTCTGTGAAGTAATTCCAATTTTCAAAATCATCTATATATGTATTTAGCCTTTCTAAGATGGATAAATTTAAACCAAATCTTTCTTTCCACATTTCAGCTATTTCATATTCAGAAGCTGTTGAATTAATTGGTGTGTTAGTTGGTCCACTTCTTGTGTAGATAACTCCTGCTCTTATTATTTTAGCTCTTATTATTTTAGCTTTTCCTTTTTCAGTTTTATCTTTTATTAAAAAAAATGGTTTAAATTTTGAATTTTTTATAATTAAAATATCAATTTCATGGTTATTGATATTAAGCGTTTCTAATTCTAATACTGGAATTTTATTTATATTAGATGATTTAATAGTATCAATAATTTTTTCCAAATTTTTTCTTTTAGTATCGTTTTCAATACCTAAAATATTTCCGGTATTATCAACTCCAAATATAATATAACGGTCTTTATCACATAACGAATTTGATAAACAAAGAAGGTCATGCACAAAATCAAGAGTATTATCATAATACTCTCTTTTAAAATCTAAATATTCACTCTCAGGTTCATTCAAAAGCAATTTTATATTCATAAATTTTATTTTAACTAAAAAATATTAAATTCTCACCAACTTGACTGCCGGTAGTGAATCATTAATTTTATATGCTTCTACTTTCATGACTATAAATTCCGTCTTCCAACCTGCTCTTTCGTTAAGCCAGTTAAGGATGTATCGGGTTTTATCATCGAGGCTCTTTACCAACCAGACGGCTTTGTTTGCATTATTGCCTGCTGCTATGGCTAAAAGATTTTTAAAATCCTCGTCAGTCGGCTCATCAAGGTTAATCATAACTATAACTTTGTTATGGCTCATATTTTCTTCTGCATAAATATCAGGACGAACTTCATCAGGAATAATGCTGTGGTGTCCTATGTTTACAAGCTCGATATTAAGAGCATCTTCAAGTTCTCTAGGGTTTTCAAGGAGCCAATTTCTGACATCCTGATTAGTTTTAAAGATTTCGTTTATGTTGATTTCAATTAAGTTTGCCATAGTTCTGTCTCCTACTCTGCCCATTTAACGCTGGGAATAAGGTCACCGCTGGTTTCATCATCACTGTATTCAATTTCCTGAATCTTGCCGATTTGAATTCCGCCGATTGATTTTACTGCGATTCCGTACTCTTTTGATAATTCGGTTAATTCTCTGATAAATGCCTGATAATTAGTTTCTTTACGTTTTTTAACTGCCAGTATATTTTTAAGTTCAGGCGATAAATCTTTAGGTTTAAAGTTTTCAGGAGCTTTTAACACCTCATCAATCTCAGCGTAAACGGTTTCCATCATTTCAACATCTGCGGTTATTTCGTCCTGAATCTCAATTAATAATTCTGTATCTTTTTTGTTTATCATGACTGTTATCCTTTAATTATTGATTCTTGCCCTTTTTTATATGCCTGTTCTAAAGCCTCTTTGATATTCCAAACTGCCTGTTCTCTAAAATCAAGGTGGTCGCTGTTTCTTGTCTCTAATGTTTCAAGGTCTAATATTGTTTTTGCTATTTTTAAAAGTTCTGAATTCATAATCTTAAATCCTTGTGTTTATTGCTTACAATGACAGTTTAGCGTTCAATTCTCATACTTCAAGCTGAAAGACGGAAGTTTCAGCTATTCTGAAACTTTCCTACACATACTAAAACAGGATTTTTTCGGCATAATGCTTGAGTTTTTGAATGTCCTCTTTGAAATTTCCTTCTGCAACAGCCGGCTTGTTTTTGTAATCGCTTTTGTAAATCAGTCCTTCAGGTGTTTGCATAATGCTATATGGGATTGAATAAACCTGAATCCATTCATCATTTTTCAAAACATAGGCTCTGGCATAACACTGGCTGTGATAAGAATCTGATTTGATTTCAAGTTTTAATTTTTTATCTTCTATTTGATAGATTTCTCTGTAAGATATAGCTTGATTACTGGATTTATAGCAGACTTTTTCGATAATATCTTCTTTTAGTTTAACTTTAGCCATTATTCTCTCTCCTTATATTTCAATTAAAAAGCTTTCAGGTATGTTAAGAGCTTTAAAATCTTGTTCTGTAATTTCGTTGTAAAGTCTTGCTGTCTTTATATCTTCTATGGTTCTTAGGTTATCAAGGTTTGTTGCGTATAATCTGCCGTTTGTGTCGATTACTTTAGCTCCTGTGGCATCAGGTGCGTCAACGTAGCCTAAGTTATATGTTTTTATTAATATTGCGATACTTTTCTTTTTGTAATCGTAAACCTTTGTACCGTATGCTAAATCCATCTTTTTATCTCCTGTGTTCTGCTAACATTGACAGTATGGCTCTTCTTTCTCAAAATGGAAGCCCAAAGTCGGAACTTTAGGCGTGTTTCGTATCAATAGGACATATTTTATTGCTTTTCCATTTCCTGAAGAGCCAAATTCAAGGAATTAATTGCATTTTTAAGATTTTCTTTGTTTTCCTCATTCCAATCTTGAGTATCAATGGCTTCAAGAATTTCTTTAGCCTCAATTCCTTCTTTAATAGCTAGTTCAATGTTCATTTGGTTTCTCCTATAATTACTAACCATCAGGAATTTTAGCTTGCAAAACCCGAAAGTAAAGTCCTATGTGTTTTTATGATTCGGGAATATATTCCATGGGATTAATAGGAATATTATTTTTCCTGATTTCAAAATGAATATGCGGTCCCGTTGACCTCCCTGTACTTCCCACAATTGCTATTTGTTGCCCTTGCGTTACTTTATCACCTTTTTTAGCCAACATTTTTGAGCAGTGGGCATATCGGGTTAAAAATGAATTATCATGCAGAATATCAACGCAAAGCCCATAAGCTCCAAATTCTTCCGCCCTAACCACAACTCCAGCCTTAGCTGCAAGAATAGGAGTTTTATTAGCCGGATTGTCCGCTATATCAATGCCTGAATGATAATAAGTTTCGCCTTTTGAGTTTTTTCTTTTTTCGCCAAATGGTGCTGATATTCTTCCCGTCATAGGTTTTATGAATTCTGCTTTTTCCTCTATTTTGCTTAACAGGCTGTTAATTGCAAAACTCAGGTTATTCCAGTTTTTGGAAAAGCCTGTAAAGCCTTCTTTTTCAAGTTTTTCTTTCTGAGATTTAATTTCTTTTATTGTAGGAATTAGTTTTTCTAATGAATTTGCCATTTTCCCTCCTAATTAAGTGCCGTCCAGCTTGAGTTTGCATAAATGTAAACCTTGCTGTCAGTTGTGTTAAAGTACATATCAATTCCCCAAGGCTCTGGATGCGATGCCTGAACTCCTCGCCAATTTGGTTTCTGGTCAATCTGGTCTTGAATTGATGACCTTGCGTTTGCAATATAAGAAAGCTCTGTAGCTGAAACACTGCTTGCAGAAACTTTACCGCTTGAGTTTGAAATCAGGGCTTTATCCTGTGCGAGATTATTCTCAACTATTGTTGAAGCTCCGCCTGTAATACTTGCCTGCTTTGAATTAATCTGGTTTTGAACAGATGATGTAACACCTGATAAATGCCCGAGTTCTGTCGATGAAACCGAACTTGATATAACCTTGCCTGAAGCATCGCTAACAAGAGCCTTGCTTGCAGTTAAATTCGCATCAATCAAAGCTGATACCGCACCACTTGAAGCTCCGCCTTTTACGACATTTTTTGCAGTTGCTTTTTTAGTAATTGGAGTGCCTGTCGGGTCATCGACTATCGGCAAAATGTCAGTATTTTCAACCGTTGTCAGTTCTGATAATTGTGTAATTGTTTTGTCGCTCATAAATCCTCCATAAATTAACTTTGTATAAAATAATCTCCGTCATTAGTTATTAAATACCCGCTGGCATCTTCCAGCAGAACTCTTTGCGTTTTGTTGTTGTCCAGAACATTAACAGCAGGCGGAGCACTGCCTAAAATATCCTGATAAATCGACTCATTGTATTCTCTTGCAACGATTTCGATAAAATCCTGCTGGGATTCAATCATCCTTATAATTCTGTATTTCTTATCAGAAAAACCTAAAATGTAGTCTGTCAGCTCAATTACATCTCCGACAGTTCTATTCAAGCATTTTCTTGAAGTTTTAAAAGAGATAAACATCTGGCAGGTCTGGGATTGATTTAGGTAATACCACGCAAGCCTTGAAGCCTGATTAAAGTTTGTTACTCCGATTAAATCCTGAGTTTGAATAAAGGGGCGAGCTTGCCTTAAGTATTTATTAGCTTCTGCTCTGGCTTCAATAAAAGTCCATTGGTGTTCTTTGCTTCTAAATCTGATATTTACAATGTCAAATATCTCATCCATAGGAAGCCACCACGCTTTTAAGTCGTTGATGTCTTCGGCTGAGAGTTTTTGGCTGGCTGTTTCAGGCTTATCAATAAACACAAACCATTTATTATTCTGCTTAACCATATTGCCCCTGCAGGTTTTAAAGATTTCCATGCACCATTCAAGAGCCGATTGCTTGGCATCTATGGCAAGATTAAGAGTAAAGCGTTTGCTTCCGCCATCTACAGCTTCATCGCAATAAGCAGCAGAATTGATAAAACTTTGAATATCAAGGTCGCTATAGGTTAAAGCTATTGCATTGTAACCGCAGAGAAAATCTGCCAAGCACCAGATAGGATTATCAGACCATTTGACTGTATAATTATTTACAGAAGTATAAACCCTGACTTTTTTGCCTTTAACTATAGAGGTCAGGTTAAAATCACCGTTTACCTGCTGATTAGCAGTAATTGTAAGAGCAAGATAAGCTTCATATTTTAATCCGCCGACTAATGCCGCTTTTTCCTGCTGTGTTGCTCCGCTGATTCTTGAATCAAGAGTTTGAACCCCGTTTCCTGTATAAGCTGAATAACTTGCACCGACAACACTTTGAATAGGATTATCGTTTATTCTAATATCAGAAAAGCCTTCTATTTCGCCTTCAGCAAAACTCACAATTCTTTGCACAGTCTGGCTTCCTGTTTGCCACAAGACATTTCCTGCCATTTTAACTTCACCGTAAACGACAGGAATTGAAAGACTTGAATTAGCCTGAGTTTGCAGGATTCCAAAAGAATATGTCGGACTTGATAAAGTTTCCACTGATGATTTTTTACCGCTAGAAAGCAGTGCTGATGTTGCTTTTTTAAGTCCGTAAGAAACGGCAAAGTTTATTCCTGCAGCTAAAGTGAAAGAAGTCGCAAAAGCAACACCTGTTCCGATGGCTGTAGCAATTGCACCGCCACCGAGTACAACAGCGGTAGCAGTTCCCACTGCCGTCCCTATTGCTGTAATCGCTCCTGCTATTGCCGGAATAAATGCCATTTATCTAAATACTCCTATTATTCTCGGGTCTTTGCTATTTATTTCATAGTGAATATATTCAAGACTTCCACCCCTGTTTATATGCACAGCTTTTGAAGAATTAACCACCACATAAATATGAAACTTGCCAAACTGCCTGAGCAGAATAATATCGCCGAACTTTTCAGCCTTATCTATTCTGGTTAAAACTTTTGCAAATTCACCCATTACAAAGAGCAGACTGAACTTGCTTTCATCAACCTTGTATTTTGGTTTATCAGGATAAAGCAGGTAGCCTGGCAGTAAGCATCCAAGATAATTGCCCTCGTCATCTGTTTCTCTGTATTTTGTGCCTATGTATTTATCGAAAAAATTCATAATTAGCCTCTTCTGATTACCATTTGATCAGGAATTGACGGGTGTCCGCCATAATTAAGAACATTTCCAAGTGCCTGACATCTTGATAATGTCCTGTCGCAGCTGACTTCACCGCCGACATATTTGCATCTTTCATCCTTGAATTTTTTCCACTGACACAGTGGGCTGTAAGTCATAATTGGAGCAAGAGCCTGAAAAGTGCCGAGAGTTCTTTCTATATCAACGGTGTATGTGCCTATATTCATCTGAAGATTATTCATAACGCCGTCAAAAATGCCGATAACATCAGCAGGATTATCCAGATACTGCAAGGAAACTTCTTGAATTAAACACCTGCGGTTGTTTATCTTGTTTCCGTTTATTGCGATATAGCTGGCTAATAATCTGTCAGCATTTGAAAGAATAATGGTTACTTTTTCAAGAGTGCCGTCTAAGCTTGATTGAATTTCAGAGCGTGAAATTTCAACAGATTCATATTCTTGCCCTGCAAATGTAATATTGCCTGTATCATTTGCACACAGATAAAACGTTGCATCATCAAGGAATGTCGTTACCAGCATTCTGAATTGGGTTTCTTCAGACTGCGATTCGTTTAAAAGATTTTCTGTAATATCTTTGCTCATAAAACCTCCACCAATTGCAATTGAAACTTGCCGTAGCCTTTAGCTCCAATTTCAAAATCAAGAACATCAGTGTCGAATCTTACTCTGTAGGTATTCCCATCTCCGCCCATTGATTCCAGCCATAGAAATTCAAAGGATTTAAGCTTTCCTTTTTTAGCTATAAAAAATTGTTCTAATAGCTGTCTTGTAGCTAGGTTTTTATCAAATTCAAGAGTCCACGATTTTCTATCACCGAGCCATCTTTGATAGGTTTTAACATTTGCTGTCATAAGATTATCTATGACAGTTTTTCTTGAAATTTTGCCTTTATATTTAGGGGTGAAACCTGCAAAATCAAAGGGATTATTCGGATAATCATTTGTGTCTATGGCAATAAAAGTTAACGTAAATTTGCCGTAGCCTTTAATATCAAGATCAAGATTTAAATCATCTTCAGTTAAACGGCAGGAATAAATATTGCCGTCACCTCCAAAATCAGACTCCCAAACCCATTGAAATTCGTTATACCTACCACCGATGCCGTTAAAGAATGACTGCACCGCTTGCTTTTCGATTTTATGCTTTTCAAATTCAAGTTTCCAAGTTCTGATGGGGTATCTGGTTTCAGATTGCCTTTGCTCTTTACCTTTAAAAGATTCAAATATCTTGGTTCTAAACTCAATCGAGCTGGTATAGACGATTTTTGGCTTAAAATCAAAGAGTTTTAAGCCTCTTAAAAATTCAAGATTATCAACATAATCCTTAAGTTGAGCAAGGAATGTCAGCACTTCCGCTTGATGAAAATTGTAAATATCAGCTCCGGGATAGTAAAAACTTCCATTTACCTGCTGCAAGGTTATCAGCTTTTCATACATCCGCTCCATAACATAGACAGCTCTTTTATCACCATCTACCAGAGCTTTTAAAAGCATTGCTCTACCTACAAGGGCATAAAAATCAGGACTTATGTAATTGGCTTCTATTCTTCCGTCTGCTTGATAATCTGAGGGAATATCAAGACCTGTTTTTAATCTGTAGTATAAAAATGATGTCCATTTATTAAGTATTTGGCTGCAATAACCTATTTGAAAAGCATTTAGGCTGTCTTTTTTAAAGTAAGTATCTGCAACATTAGCCAACGAGCGATATTGAAACCCTGCCCAGAAAGTATTTGGATCAGGTCCGACCCAAGTCCATTCCCCTAGTTCTCCGTAATATCTGTTTTCGCCAAGATTTCTTAAATAATGAGGTACAAAGGGACCTTTTTTATCGAATAATCTTTCATATTCTATTTGTGCGTCATAAAGAAATTTTAAAGACACATCAAGGTCATTGTTTGAACCAAGCCAAGTATATGGATTGGTATAACCCGAGTAAGTGCCTGCTCTCCAGCCCATGAGTCCTAGTTCTGTGTATTCAACAGAAAAAGTCGGTACTCCTGCGTATGGGTATAAATCATCCCTGCCTTCATTAATTTTTGCGTAAGTTAAATCAAAAAAGCCTGCTGTTGCCTGTCTTGTTTCAAATTTAATTACATCAATATCAGTATCAGCAAGAATTTTCCTGCCACCTACCAGAATTGAATACAGATAAAGGCTTCCTGAATCGTTATTAACCACAAATTCAATATTTTTAACAGGATGAGCAACAGTTCCGGGGAAGTTGCTCCAATCAAGTTCAAAGGTTTGTAGGGTATTATCAATCGGAATATATCCTGCTGTTTGCCTTGCAACATTATTTGCATCAATTATTTTAATAAATACCTGAATATTTTTGCTTCCTGCCATTGTAAATCTCAGCGGATAATCAGCAGAACTTGCAATGCCTTCAATATGTGATGTTCCAAAGACATTCCAAGCACCTGAAAAGTTATATCTATGGCAAATCGGGTATTTTATCCCGTCTGCATCAACCGAGTCAGGAAGATGTGAAACCTTAGCGATAGAATAACTTCCGCCTGAAGCTCCGTAAGGTTCAAGGTAATTTATTCTTGAACCTTCAAAAAACACATTATCAAGAGCTGAGAACTGGTTTTTCGGGCAGCTTACAATCCTGTCATTAATTTCATTATCAACCCATGGAAATCTGTATTCTTTGCCTTTTGAAACAAGCACAACTTGCCTTATTGAACCTGAATTATCGCCTCTGGCTTTTAATTCAAGAGTTTCTGTTGAAAATACAAAAGCGTTTCCGATCGACCAAGAAATAGTTCCGGCTCCTGCGGTGAAGGAAAATCTTGTATGGTATTTATCCTGCTGAAATAATTGCACATTTCTTGATTTGGTTTCATCGTAAGTGCCGACTGCGTACCAGATAAGCCCACGATTTAAGGTGTCAAAGAGATAATAATCCTTTGTTTTTATGGTCATATCTTCGATAAGCTTGTTTCTTAAAGAATTCGCCTTATTGATATAATAAATATTGCCGGTTTTTTCGTATAAATCCTTAAGAGCAATAATCGCCCATTGAATGGCATCTGTGGCACATGAGAGCTGAAAGTCAGTATTTGGAGTTCTAACACATTTTTCATTCATTGGATAAGTTCTGTAAAGCTCATCCTTGTTTAAGATTATGCCGTTTCTATAAGCGTGAAATACTTGTAAAGAAGCATTAACAGTTTTATCGATTAAAGTTATTTCAGTACCAATGCATTCACTTGTTAATTTTTCACCTGATTCAAGAGTTAAATACTCGCCTGAATTAGTTATTAAAAAATCATAGGCAAAGCGATAATCTTCAACCTTATATTCAAGCCCTGTTTTATTCTCTATCCAATAATCTTTCCAAGGGAAAACCGCATCCCCTGAAAAGCACCCTCTTATTCCGTTATACCTTGACGTTGCATAAGACTGATATTTTGGAATAGTTCTTTCTCCATAAAATGGAGTTCCTGCAGGGATTAATCCGACACCGTTTGTAAAAGAAAAAACAGAATTATCAGCAGCTCCGCACATAACCGATTCCATCTCAACACCGCTATCTACTAGATTTACAAGCCAGTGAATGGTTTCAAGATTTGCGTGGGTCAGTTTTGTTAAAGTATAATTTGCAAGCTGTTCTGCGTATTCAATATCACCGCAAAGAGTTAAAGCCCTTATCATCAGGGTTAAACATTCTGATGTTGTTGAAAGTGGAGCAATTTTCCAGTGATAATTCTCGTCATACGCATGGTATGGAATCCCATCAGCGTTACAGGCATTGGGTTTAGTGTTTCCACTGTTGTTTTTGAGGAAATTTATGCAGTTTTCTATTGATTGAATAATCTGTGTTTTATCAATATTAACCATTAAACTGCTCCTCTTATTGCTGTTCTGACACCCATTTTTCCTGTATTGGCTGCGTTTATCCAATCGGTGATAAATTTAGAACTGTACTGTTCTAATAACTGCTTGGTTTTATACGGATCATCGCAGTGTATTTGAGGAGCAAAGTTTACAATGACTGATTGCCCTGATTTTAAAGAGGCTTCTTGATGAGGAGTTCTGACGGTTTCACCAACTTTAAGCATTGCAAGGGTTTCATCTGTGCCTGGAATATTTGCTTTTGAAACCGTACCGCCTGAGTGAAAAAGCGGTATTCCAAAAAGAGCGTTTGTTGCAGCATTTCCGATTGATTTTAGAAAACCAGATTTAACTCCGCCCATATTCTGAGCAGCAGGAATTCCAGATATTGCATTATTTGTTTGGTTTCTGACTAAAATATATTCCAGCAGGGTTTTGCCTAAATCCTGCAAAATTGAAGCCATTTTTTGCTTCCAGTTTTTCGTGCCGTCAAAAATCGTGTCAAAGGTTCTTTGAAACGAATCTTCAAGAGCATCAAGAGCACGTTTTTGCTCATCCTTGTACTGCTGAATAAGCTCCATCTGGTATTCAAAGGATTTTTGCAGATATTCCTGTTTTAATTCTTCTTCTCTTTTTAAAGCTTCTCTATGTCGTTCTTCCTCTTCCAGCTGAGCGTTTCTGTCAATTTCAGCTGCTTTCATTTCAAAGAGTTTTTTGTTTTCAAGAATAAGAGTGTCTTTTGATTTTTCAGCCTCTATTTCAAGAGTTTTAACCTCAGAGATTCTTTTTTCATTTATTGCTTTTATTGCTGCGTTTGAATTCTGGGCTTTTGATTCTTTTATCCGCCTGATTTCTTCTTCAGCTTGCTCATTAATACGTTTTTTGGCTTCAGCTAATTCTCTCTCCGAATTAACAGCAATTTCTCGCTCTTTAATCAGATAATCAGTCAAAAATGTTTCAATGGTTGAAAAATCCTTTTCTTCCGGCAAAAATCCTGAGTTAAGCAGAGTGGTTTTTACATCTTCTTTTATCTTTAGCCTTGCCTGCTCATCCTGCAGGCTTTGCATTTGAAGTTTTGATTTTTCTGATAAATCTTTTCTTAATTCTTCAAGCTGTCTTTTGCCTTCAGCTATGTTATATATTTCAGGCTTTTCAGCTTTTGCTTTACTACTTGAACCAATACCAGACTGCACAGGAGGAGTGACAGGTTTAACATCAATTCCTGATAAATCCTTCATTATTTTTGTTT
>Ga0209202_1000773_pt1 | contig 22823 bp, 17 predicted proteins | sample AD_UKC032_MetaG_FD_184416 | JGI IMG/M metagenome (GOLD analysis project Ga0209202, IMG submission 184416) | Active sludge microbial communities of municipal wastewater-treating anaerobic digesters from USA - AD_UKC032_MetaG (SPAdes) (version 2) | ecosystem: Engineered > Bioreactor > Anaerobic >... | reverse complement strand
GTTCTTCTCCTCCTCGACCGAGGCCTTGGCCCGGGCGATCTGGGCGTCCACATCGTCCATCAGCACATCGCGCTGCTGCGCCAGATCGTTGGCGGCGCGCGCCAGTTGCTGCACCTCCGGCGGGCCATCGACCAGACTGACGCGGAAATTGCGGTTGGCGCCGAGCATCAGGCGCAGGGTTTCCGCCATGCGCAGCAGGCCCTCGACGTACTGCTTGAACAGCTTGTGGAGCACCAGACAGCCGAGGGCAAATCCGAACAGGGTCATCATCGTGCCGATCGGCAAACGCGAGAGCAGCAGTTCGGTGAGCATCGTGCGCTCGGCGTCCTTCATGTCGACCCAGACCAGCAGCGAGGTCACGACAAAGGGCCCGGTCATCAGCAGACCGAGAACGACGACAGCGAGCATGAAACGGTATTTGGCCTTCATGGCGATCATCCGGAATGAATTTTTGGTGGTTTTTGCCGTCGACCACGCCACGCGGAAGATGCGCGTTGAACGAGGCCGGGAGGACTGCTCAGCGGGCCAGGATTTCCTTGACCTTGGCCACCAGATCCTTGGTCGAGAACGGCTTGGTCACGTAGGCATCGGCACCCAGCGCGATCCCCTTGGCCACCTCGGTGTCACGCCCCTTGGCGGTCAGCATGACGATCTGCAACCCGGTCCGGTTCGGGTCGGCACGCAGTGCTTCGCACACCTCGAACCCGGATTTCTTGGGCATCATCACGTCAAGCAGGATCAGGTCGGGGTTGAAACTGGCCACCTTGGCCAGGGCCTCGTCACCATCATTGGCGACGGCCACCTCGAACCCTTCCTTCTTCATCAGGAACTCGAGCGAAATGACGATGTTCGGTTCATCGTCGACGATCAGTATCTTGTGCGCCATGTCTCAACTCTCCCTTATGCTTCCGATGCCCGCAAAGGCACCGTGAAAATGAATTTTGCGCCGGCACCTGGCCGACTTTCAACCCAGAGATTACCACCAAAATATTCGACGATTTGCCGGCTGATCGGCAGACCCAGCCCCGTTCCCTGCGGCTTGTCGGTCATCGTGTTTCCACCCTGGCGGAATTTCTCGAAGATGACCAGGCACTCCTCGGCCGTGAGGCCCGGGCCGTTGTCGGCGACCTCGACGCGTACCGCCTGCGGGTCGGCGGAAACGCTTACCTGAACGAGGCCAGTTTCGCCCGGAACGAACTTCACGGCATTGGACAGAAGGTTGATCATCACCTGGGTCAGGCGGTCCCGGTCGGCCAGAACCACCGGCCCGTTCGCGGGAATTTCCCCTTCCAGCGTCACCCCCTTCTCGCGGAAAAGCTGCCCGAGCGACTCCATGACCTCGTGCACCACTTCCCCGATGTCCACCTCGCTGGTCGTCCATTCGGCCCGTCCTGATTCGAGCTTGGCCATGTCGAGAATCTGGTTGATCAGCCGCGTCAGCCGCTCGGCCTCGGTCACGATGATGCCGAGAAAGCGCATGCGGTCGGCGACTTCGATCTCCGGATCCTCATGCAGCATCTCCGACAGGGCGCGAATCGAGGTCAGCGGCGTGCGCAATTCATGGGTGACGGTGGAGATGAAATCATCCTTCATGCGGTCCAGTTCGCGCAGTCGCTCATTGGCTTCGCGCAGATCCGCCGTCGCCGCTTCGAGTTCGCGCGACTTGTTCTCGAGTTCGCGGCTGTAGGCCCGCACCTGGGTCGCCTCGTCGAGAATATCGAGCACTTCCTCAAGGCCCAGATCCTCCTCGCGCGCCACCGACGCGACCATCACCCGGGCACTGGCCGAGCCGATCGCCCCCGACAACTGGGCCTCGGCAAAACGAACGAACCCGGCATCGGCTGGCAGTGCATGCCAGTCGGCCGCACCCTGCGCCGCCGCGTAGGCGGTCAATTGCTGGCGCGCCCGGTACGGCCCGAGGAAACGTTCGAGCAGGCTGACCAGTTCGTCAACAGACGCACTGCCACGCCACAAGCGCGCATCGTTGTCGCGCGAACCGTGCCGGTAAATATCGACAAAGCGCTCGGCCTGCCCGGCTTCGACGGCATCCGGCTTCGAGTACAGCGAAATCAGCACATACAGTCCGGCATTGGCCAGCAGGCTCCACCACAGGCTGTGCGAGATTTCGTCAAGGCCGGTCAGGCCAAACAGCGCCTGCGCCTTGAACGCCTCGATCCCCCACAGCCCGTGCTCGACGAATCCCTTGTCGATCCAGCCCGATTTGGCGAACGACGGCAGCAACAGCGTGTACAGCCAGACCGCAAACCCCCCGAGCAAGCCGGCCACCGCCCCCGAGCGCGTGCCCTGCTTCCAGTACATGCCGCCGAACATCGCCGGCGCAAACTGTGCGACGGCAGCGAACGAAATCAGCCCGATACCGACCAGCGCATAGGCCTCGCCGGCAGCACGGAAATAGACATAGCCGAGCAACAGGATCACCACGATGGCCGCCCGCCGGATACCGAGCAGGAGCGCCGACAGATCCTTGCGTTCGCCGACGCCGAACCAGTGAGCGCGCAACAGCCAGGGCATGACGAGGTCGTTGCAGACCATGGTCGACAGGGCGATGGTCTCGACAATGACCATGCCGGTAGCCGCCGACAGGCCGCCGATGAAGACCAGCAATGCCAGCGACTCGGCGCCACGCGACAGCGGCAGGGTCAGCACGAAGGTGTCGGGGTTGAAAGCCTGCCCCGAGAAATGCAGCAGCCCGCCAAGGGCCAGCGGCAGGACGAAAATATTGATCAGCACCAGATAGAGCGGAAACAGCCACACCGCCCGCTTGAGGTGAGCTTCGTCCACATTTTCGACAACGATGATCTGGAACTGGCGGGGCAGAAAGATGATTGCCAGGCCGGAGAGCAGGATCAGTGCGGTCCACGTTCCGGCGCGGCTCGAATCCAGTTGCAGCAGCCGGGCCATTTCCGGACTGGCGGCCGCCTGTTGAAAGAGGTCCGACAAGCCGCCGAACATGCCGTAGGTGACGAAAATCCCGACCGCCAGGAAAGCCACCAGCTTGACGACGGACTCGAAGGCGACGGCGGCCACCATGCCCTCATGGCGCTCCGTCGCATCGAGGTGGCGCGTTCCGAACAGGATCGTAAACAAGGCGAGCAGCGCGGCGATGATGAAGGTCGAATCGAACATGCGGGGCAGGAATTCACCACCCGATGTCCGGAACAGGATTTCCAGGCTGGCGGAAACCGCCTTCAATTGCAGCGCGATGTAGGGCACCACCCCGACCACGGCGATCACCGTGACCAGCCCGGCGAGCAACTGGCTCTTGCCGTAGCGCGAGGCGATGAAATCGGCAATGGACGTGATGCGGTGTACCTTGCTAATCCGGATCATCTTGAGGATGACACCGGTCATGAGCAACATGAGGGTCGGGCCGATATAGATCGTCAGGAATGACAATCCGCCTGAAGTCGCGCGTCCGACACTGCCGTAGAAGGTCCACGAGGTGCAGTAAACGGCCAATGACAGTGCGTAGACATTGGCCGAAATAATCGATTTCCCGGCATCGGCCCGCGCGTCGCCGAAACGCGCGACGGCGAAGAGCAAGCCCATGTAGAGGGCCGACAGGAAGAGGACAAAACCGGGTGACAGCAATTACTTGCCCCGCCGTTCGGCCACGGCAGCCGCGAGCACGATAAGCAGCGTCCATACACCGAAGAGGTAGAGATAGGTGGCGGGAATTCCCGCCACCTCGCCCCGCGGCAGGCTGAGCAGCGGATAGGTCAACATCGGAATACCAATCAGCCCCAGCGCCGCCAGGCGCTGGCGCATCGGATTAGCACGCTTCATATGCCCCCCGCAAAAAGAAAAACGGCTGACACGCCAAGCGCGTCAGCCGTTTTTGGCATGCAGTCCGATACGACCACACGGGAGATCACCTTTTGGGCGACCATTGTCTCCTCCCTGCCTTTGTTCAGGGGAGGCGACGTGGCAAGTCCGTCGCCTCCTGGGTCATGCTGGAACCGGGGATCAGCCCTTCAGTTGTTCCAGAATGGCCGGGTTTTCCAGCGTCGAGGTGTCTTGCGTCAGTTCCTCGCCCTTGGCCAGACCGCGCAACAGACGACGCATGATCTTGCCGGAACGGGTCTTCGGCAGGTTGTCGCCGAAACGGATGTCCTTCGGCTTGGCGATCGGACCGATTTCCTTGCCCACCCAGTCGGACAGTTCCTTGATGATGCGCTTGGCGTCGTCACCGGTCGGGCGAGCGCCCTTGAGCACAACAAAGGCGACGATGGCTTCACCGGTCAGGTCGTCCGGACGGCCGACCACGGCAGCTTCGGCAACCAGCGGGTTGGCAACCAGGGCGGATTCGATTTCCATGGTGCCCATGCGGTGACCGGAAACGTTCAGCACGTCGTCGATACGGCCGGTGATGGTGAAGTAGCCGGTGTCCTTGTCGCGGATCGCGCCGTCGCCAGCCAGGTAGTACTTGCCCTGGAAGTCGGCCGGGTAGTAGGACTTGACGAAGCGCTCGTCGTCGTTCCAGATGGTGCGGATCATCGACGGCCACGGCTTCTTGCAAACCAGGATACCGCCCTGGCCCCACGGCAGATCGGCGCCGGTCTCATCGACCACGGCGAACTGGATGCCCGGGAACGGCAGGGTGCAGGAACCCGGAACGAGCGGGGTGGCGCCCGGCAGCGGGGTGATCATGTGGCCGCCGGTTTCGGTTTGCCAGAAGGTATCGACGATCGGGCAGCGGCCGCCACCCACATTGTCGTAGTACCACTGCCAGGCGGCCGGGTTGATCGGCTCGCCGACTGAACCGAGGATGCGCAGCGAAGACAGGTCGAAGCTCTTCGGATGCACGGCAGCGTTGGTGTCGGAGGCCTTGATCAGCGAACGGATGGCGGTCGGAGCTGTGTAGAAGATGGTCGCCTTGTGGTCCTGGATCATCTTCCAGAAACGGCCGGCATCCGGGTAGGTCGGCACGCCTTCGAAAACGATTTCGGTCGCACCGCAGGCCAGCGGGCCGTAGGTGATGTAGGTGTGGCCCGTGACCCAGCCGATGTCGGCCGTACACCAGAAGGTATCCGTCGGCTTGATGTCGAAGGTCCACTTCATGGTCATGATGGCGTGCAGCAGGTAGCCACCGGTGGAGTGCTGGACACCCTTCGGTTTGCCGGTGGAGCCGGAGGTGTAGAGCAGGAACAGCGGGTGTTCGGCTTCGACCCATTCCGGTTCGCAGACGTCGGACTGGTTGGCTACCACGTCGTGCAGCCACTGGTCGCGGCCGGCAACCATGTTGACTTCGCCGCCGGTACGCTTGAAGACGATGACGTTCTTGACCGACTCGCAACCGCCCATGGCGAAGGCTTCATCGGCGATCGGCTTGAGCGGGATAGCCTTGCCGCCGCGGAACTGGCCGTCGGAGGTGATCAGGGCAACAGCGCCGGCGTCGTTGATGCGGTCGCGCAGGGATTGGGCGGAGAAGCCGCCGAACACGATGGAGTGGATGGCGCCGAGGCGGGCACAGGCCTGCATGGCAACCACGCCTTCAACCGTCATCGGCATGTAGATGACGACGCGATCGCCTTTCTTGACGCCCATGCCGCGCAGGGCATTGGCAAACTTGGCGACCTTGGAGAGCAGTTCCTTGTAGGTGACCTTGGTCACTTCACCGTTATCGGCTTCGAAGATCAGGGCAACCTTGTCGCCGAGACCGGCTTCGACGTTGCGGTCGAGGCAGTTGTAGGAAACGTTCAGCTTGCCGTCGGCAAACCACTTGAAGAAGGGGGCGTTGGACTCGTCAAGCACCTGGGTAAACGGCTGCTTCCAGGTGATGAATTCCCGGGCGCGCTTGGCCCAGAAACCCGGGTAGTCGGCTTCCGCTTCCGCGCACAGCGCCCGATAGGCGTCCATCCCCGAAACCGCCGCGTTCTTGACCATTTCGTCAGACGGATAAATTAGCTGCACGGACTCATTCGACATATTCTTCTCCTCTGCGGTACTTCGCAATTATGTTGAAACAACCGATCGGATCTCGGGTGGGCACCCGGGACAATTTAAAGCCGCACAAGCTGGAGAATGACCATTCCCCTCGCCAGCGTCGAGGCGGCATTAAACGTTGATAATCTTACAAAGCGCTTACGAAATCACGCTGCGGCGCAGCAATCGCCAGCCAATCCCTGTCATATTCCGGCCGAATCTGTCTCCGTGATAGACTTTCACACCTTTCAACCTGCACATGAACAATGAATTCCCCAGTCAAATCTCTTGAAACCGTAATCTTCGCCAGTCGCTGGGTCCAGGCCCCGCTCTATCTCGGTCTGATCGTCGCTCAGATCATTTATTGCTGGTTGTTCATGGTTGAACTCAGCCACCTCGTGCATGGCGCGATCACCGGCAGCAACTTCACCGAAGTCGAGGTCATGCTGGTCGTTCTCGGCCTGATCGACGTCGTGATGATCGCCAACCTGCTGATCATGGTCATTGTCGGCGGTTATGAAACCTTCGTTTCCCGCCTCGACCTGGAAGGTCATCCCGATCAGCCCGAATGGCTGTCGCACGTCAATGCCGGCGTCCTCAAGATCAAGCTGTCGACAGCGATCATCGGCATTTCGTCGATTCACCTGCTGAAAAGCTTCATCAATGCCGAAAACCTTTCTGCCCATACCTTGCAGTGGCAGGTCATCATTCACGTCGTATTCCTTTTCTCCGCCCTGGCCATGGCTTATGTCGACAAGACCATGACCCAGACCCTCACCCTTCAGCACAAACGACAACATTAATCCGGAGTTGCGCATGACCGCCATCAAGCAGGAAGACCTGATCCAGTCCGTTGCCGATGCTTTCCAGTACATCAGCTACTACCACCCGCTGGACTACATCACCGCGCTCGGCGAAGCCTACGAGCGCGAGGAAAGCCCCGCCGCCAAGGACGCCATCGCCCAGATCCTGACCAACTCGCGCATGTCCGCCGAAGGCCACCGGCCGATCTGCCAGGACACCGGCATCGGCATGGTCTTCATCAAGGTCGGCATGCAGGTCACCTGGCCGGATGCCACCATGAGCATCCAGCAGATGATCGACGAAGGCGTCCGCCGCGCCTACGCTAACCCGGACAATCCGCTGCGCGCCTCGGTGCTGGCCGACCCGGCCGGCGCACGCAAGAACACCAAGGACAACACCCCGGCCGTCGTCCATTTCGAGATCGTTCCCGGCCACCACGTCGAAGTCATCTGTGCGGCCAAGGGTGGCGGCTCGGAAGCCAAGTCCAAGTTCGCCATGCTCAACCCCTCCGACGACCTCGTCGACTGGGTGCTGCACAAGATCCCCGAAATGGGCGCCGGCTGGTGTCCGCCCGGCATCATCGGCATCGGCATCGGCGGCACGCCGGAAAAAGCCATGCTGCTGGCCAAGGAATCGATCATGGCGCCGGTCGACATCCATGAACTGAAGGCCAAGGCCGCTGAGTACGCAAAAACGGGCGCCAAGCTGACCCGCGCCGAGGAACTGCGCCTCGAACTGCATGAAAAGATCAATGCGCTCGGCGTCGGCGCGCAGGGTCTCGGTGGCCTGACCACCGTTCTCGACGTCAAGGTACTCGACTATCCCTGCCACGCCGCCAACCTGCCGGTCGCTCTGGTCCCGAACTGCGCCGCGACCCGTCACTGTCACTTCCACCTCGACGGCTCCGGCCCGGCCAAGCTTGAACCGCCAAAGCTCGAAGACTGGCCGGCCGTCACCTGGACCCCGGACCTCAAGGCGGCCACCCAGGTCAACCTGAACACCCTGACCAAGGAAGAAGTGGCTTCCTGGAAGCCGGGCCAGAAACTGCTGCTCAACGGCAAGATGCTGACCGGCCGCGACGCCGCGCACAAGCGCATCGCCGACATGCTGGCCAAGGGCGAAAAGCTGCCGGTCGACTTCACCAACCGTGTCATCTACTACGTCGGCCCGGTCGATCCGGTCCGTGACGAAGTCGTCGGCCCGGCCGGCCCGACCACCGCCACCCGCATGGACAAGTTCACCCGCATGATGCTGGAGAAGACCGGCCTGATCTCGATGATTGGCAAATCGGAGCGCGGCCCGGTGGCAATCGAGGCGATCAAGGACAACAAGTCGGCCTACCTGATGGCCGTAGGCGGCGCCGCCTACTTGGTCGCCAAGGCGATCAAGACGGCCAAGGTCGTCGGCTTCGCCGACCTCGGCATGGAAGCCATCTACGAGTTCGATGTCGAGAACATGCCGGTGACGGTTGCGGTCGACTCCTCGGGCACCTCGGTTCACAACACCGGCCCGAAGGAATGGCAGGTCAAGATCGGCAAGATTCCGGTCGCCGCCTGATTCGAGAAACAGAAAACCGGCCCTCGGGCCGGTTCGCGAAGCCCCCGCCAGCCGGGGGCTTTTTCATGCCTGGAAATTGCCGCCTGTTGCGGTCGACCCGCAAAAAACGGCAAAAACCACCCTCGGAAAATCAGCGAATACGTTCCAGCCGGCCATTCGTAACACGAACGCGTTCACCGGCCCAGACCGGCGGCTGGGAATCCTGCTCGATATTGGCATTCGTGCCGTCATCGAAGCGCACATTGACGACCCACACCGTCGAGGTGCCGCCGGTCAGACGATTACCCGCCACCGCCCCGCCGGCGGCACCGCCCACCGTAGCAAGCGTCCGCCCCCGGCCCTGTCCGACCTGGTTGCCGAGCACACCCCCGACGACCGCGCCACCGACCGTACCGAGCGTGGTACCGGAAGTCGGCACCGCCTGAGTGCGAACGGATTCAACGGTGCCGACCCGGCCTTCGAACTGGGCTGCGGGGCTGCCGGTCTGTGCCTGCACGGTTGCGGCCAGCGGTGCGGCAAGGGTTGCGCCGAGCAACAGCGCGCGAATCAGGGCTTTGGGTTTCATCATTCACTCCTCCGGATAAATGTAGGGCGTTTCAATTTCCACACAGGTGGACTGCATGACGTTATTCTAACCCGCCGCGCTATGCTTTCCGTAAAATCCCGCCACCAGAAGTCAGCCAGCCCGGCCCCCTTCCTGGTTCCAAGCGCATGTTCCGCAAATTCCGCATCCTGATCCTGCTGATTAAACATGCGGGGGCTGCGCCCCGAGTCCGCGAAAGAAATTGTCGAGGATCGGCTGGGCGTAACTTTCGAGGGGAAACATCCGTGGATTCTTGGTCCAGTTGAAGAGCAGGCCGTCGAGCAGGCTGATCAGCGCGATGGTTGTCTGGTGCGGCGTCAGGGCACGCCCGATCTGTCCCCTTTCCTGGGCCAGGGTGAACGCCCCTTGCAGGATGTCGATGTGGTTTTCGCCTTCCTCCAGGTGGCTGTCGCGAATATTGGCCATCTCGCCGACGTACTCGCACTTGTGCCAGAAGATCTCGAACACCTTGCGAAAATTGGGGTCGCTCTGCATTTTGCCAACAAATTCGCTGGTGGCCACCTGGATAAACAGCAACGGGTTGGTGGCAATCCGCGCGTCGCGGTCCTCGGCATTGATCAGCAGCGGGCAGACCAGACGCTCGATCATGGCGTCGAACATCGCGACCTTGTTGGCAAAGTGCCAGTAAATCGCTCCCCGCGTGACGCCCGCCTCGCGCGCAATGTCATTGAGCGAGGTCTGCGCCACCCCTTTGTGATTGAACACTTCCACCGCCGTGTCGAGGATGTGGTTGCGGGTGATCTGGGCGTCTTCCTTGGTTCTCCTGACCATCTATTGCCTCCTTTCTTCGTTCCGGCAGCGCTCAGCCGCCTTCCGCCTGCCAGCCGCCACCGAGTGACTTGAAAAGATCGACGGCGGCGGCCAGACGGTTTTTTCGGGTGGTCAGATACAGCAATTGTGCGCTGTTCGTCGTCCGTTGTGCGTCAAGGACGTCGATGAAGCCGATGTAGCCGGCCTCGTAACGCGCCAGCGACAATTCCTGGGCGCGGCGCGCTGCCTTGACCTGGGCCGCGAAAGCGGCTTCCTCTTCGGCATATTCCTTGAGGCTGACCAGGGCGTCATTGACCTCCTTGAAGGCGCTTTGCACCGTCTTGCGGTAATAGGCAAGGGTTTCCTTCTGTACCGCCGTCGCCTGATCGACGCGGGCACCCGTGCGCCCGGCGTCGAAGATCGGCATACTCAGTCCGGCCGCCGCCGACCAGATGACGGCGCTGCCGGAGAACAGATTGGAGAGACTGACGCTTTCGCCGCCATAGAGGCCGGTGAGGCTGATTGCAGGGAAATAGGCGGCTTTGGCAACACCGATGCGGGCATTGGCGGCCACCAGTTTCTCCTCGGCCTGGCGGACATCCGGGCGGGCCTCAAGCAGCGTTGACGGCAAGCCAGCCGGCGGCGTGGGCGGCAGGGGGAGTTTGTCCAGGCGGACTGCCGCAACTTTCAACCCCGGCTGACCGCTGAGCAGCCCAAGCTGGCTTTCGGCAACGGCGCGCTGGCGCTTCAGCTGGTTCCACTGGGCTTGCGCCCCCGCAAACGCGCTTTCGGCCTGGGCCAGTTCGAGCGCCGAGGCCGCCCCCGCATCGAGGCGGGAACTGACGATTTTCAGCGATTTTTCGCGCGAGGCCAGCGTGTCCTGCGTCACTGCGAGCTGGGCGTCCAGACTGCGCAGGGCCAGGTATTCGTTGGCGACCTCGCCGATCAGCGTCAGGCGCACGCTGTCGCGGCCAAAGCGGCTTGCCAGTGCTTCGGCGCGCGCGGCTTCATTGCTGCGCCGAACGCGCCCCCAGAGATCAAGTTCATAGCTGAGTGGCAGCGCGGCACGGCGGTAATCGTAGGTCGCCTGGCCGCTTTTCTGGCCGCTGTAGCTTTCACCGCTGATCCGGCTGCGTCCGCCGCTGGCTTCCAGGCCAAGCGTCGGATAGTAGTCGGCGCCGGCTTCGCGGGCTGCCGCTTCGGCCGCTTCGAGGCGCGCGATGGCGGCCTGCAGATCCTGGTTGGCAGCGAGTGCCTGCTGCACCAGCGTGTCGAGTTCGGCATCGCCGAACAGCGTCCACCATTCCGGGTTGATCGGCGCCTCGGCACGTGGATCGACATCAGCCGCATTATGTTGCTCGGGCAAGGTCGAAGACGGACGCACGTAGTCCGGACCGACGGTGCAGCCGGCGAGCAGCAGTGCTGCGGTCAACGCCGAAAACAGGCCGAATTTCGGGAGCTTGGGAGTCGGTGCATTCATCTCAGTTTTCCTCCACGTGGTGGTCATCCGGGTCGCCGGCCGGCAGCATCTGCTTGCCGCGCTCCAACCATTTGAAGAAGAGCGGGATGAAGATGGTGGCGATGAAGGTCGCGGCGATCATCCCGGCGAAGACGCCGGTCCCCATCGACTGGCGGGCGGCGGCGCCGGCGCCGCTGGCCTTGACCAGCGGGAAGACGCCGAGCACAAAGGCCAGCGAGGTCATGACAATCGGCCGGAAGCGCAGGCGGGCAGCCTCCATGGCGGCATCGACGACACTCATCCCTTCGGCGTATTTCTGGGCGGCGAACTCGACGATCAGAATGGCGTTTTTCGACGCCAGACCGATCAGCACGACCAGGCCGATCTGGAAATAGATGTCGTTCGGCATGTCGCGCAGCCAGATCGCAGTCAGCGCCCCCATCAACGCGAAGGGAACCGCCATGATGACGGCCAGCGGCAGCGACCATTTTTCGTACTGGGCGGCGAGGATCAGGAAAACCATGATGATCCCGAAGACAAAAGCCACCATCGAGGAACCGGAGCTGCGCTTTTCCTGGAAGGCCTGACCGGTCCAGGAAATTTCGTAACCGCTGGGCAGGGTCGCGGCGGCAACCTCCTCGACGACCTTGATCGCGTCGCCGGAACTGATGCCGGGCTTGCTGTCCCCCATGATCTTGGCGGCGACGAAGCCGTTGAAGCGCTCGACCTGCTCGGGCCCGACCACGTTCCTGATGGTGCTCACCGCCGACAACGGAATCATCGCGTTGCTGGTTGAACTGCGCACGTAAACCTTGCCGAGATCTTCCGGTTTCATCCGGTAATTGGCCTCGGCCTGCAGCTGCACGCGGTAAACGCGGCCGGCCTTGTTGAAGTCATTGACGTAAAGCGCACCCATCGTGCTCTGCAGGGTTTCGTAGACATGCGCGATCGGAATGCCAAGCGCCAGCGCCTTTGGTTCGTCGACTTCGACGAACAGTTGCGGCACGGTGGGCCGGAAGAAGGTGCTGACCCGGGTGAATTCGGGGCGCTTCTGCAATTCGGCCATGAACGACTGGGTCACTTCGTTCAGCTTTTTGGTATCGCCGTCCACCCGGTTCTGCAAATACACCTCGAAACCGCCGGCGGTACCCAGCCCCATGATGGGCGGCGGGTTAAACACCAGCGCCATGCCATCCGGCTGCATCATGCCCATGCCCATGAACTTGCCGGCCAGGTCCTGCGCCTTGGCGTCGCGCTCGCTCCAGTCCTTGAGCGGGATGAAGATGGTCCCGGCGTTCGGCTTGCTGCCGCCGCCGATCAGGTCGAAGCCGGAAACGACGAAGGTATGCTTGACCGCCGGATCGGCACTGACCATCTGGCGCATGCTTTCGCCGGTCGTGGCGGTACGCTTGAGGGTCGCGCCATCGGGCAGCATCAGCGCCGAAATCAGGTAGCCCTGGTCTTCGGCCGGCACGAAGCTGCCGGGGATGACGCGGAAGAAGGCCACGGTCGACCCGATAACCAGAGCAAAAATCACGCCGCCGATGATGCCGTGCTTGAGCGTCAGACCGACGGTGCTGGTATAGGAGCGCGTAAAGCGCTCGAACAGGCGGTTGAAGGGCCGGAACAGCTTGTTCTCGGTGTGCTGCGCCTTAAGCAGCAGGGCACAGAGCGCCGGCGTCAGGGTCAGCGCGACGACGCCGGAGAGTACGACGGCGACGGCGACGGTGACCGCAAACTGCTTGTAGAGCTGGCCGGCGATGCCGCCGAGGAAGGCGACCGGCACGAACACCGCACAGAGCACCAGAACGATGGCGACCAATGCGCCCTGCACCTGATGCATTGCCTTGATTGCCGCGTCGCGCGGCGACAGTTTTTCCTCGGCCATCAGGCGCTCGACGTTTTCCAGGACGACGATCGCGTCGTCCACGACGATACCGATCGCCAACACCATCGCAAACAGGGTCAGCGTGTTGATCGAGAAGCCGAACAGCCAGAGGCCGGCGAATGTGCCGATCAGCGAGATCGGCACGGCGACCATCGGGATCAGCGTCGCGCGCCAGCTTTGCAGGAAGATATAGACGACGGCAAGGACCAGCAGCATCGCCTCAATCAGCGTCTTGACCACTTCGTTGATCGAGGCGGAGACAAACAGCGTGGTGTCGAAGGGAATGATGTAGCCCATGCCTTCCGGGAACTTTTTCTTCAGCTCGTCCATTTTCTGGCGCACTTTTTCCGCGACTTCCAGCGCGTTGGCGCCGGTCTGCAGGAAAACGCCCATGGCGATGGTCGGCTGCCCGTCCAGTGTCACGCTCTGGTCGTAGCTGTAAGCGCCGAGTTCGATGCGTGCGATGTCCTTCAAACGCAAGACGCCGCCGGGTCCGCTGGCGCGAATGACGATGTTGCCGAATTCCTCAGGCGTCAGCAGGCGGCCCTTGGCAGTCACCGTGTAAACCAGCACCTGGGCGGCGGGCGCCGGCTCGGCGCCGATCTTGCCAGCCGCGTTCTGGGCGTTCTGCGCCTTGATCGCGCTGGAAATGTCGCTGGTCGTCAGGCCAAGCTGGGCCATCCGGTCCGGCTTCAGCCAGACGCGCATCGAGTAATCCTGGGCGCCAAAGATGGTGACATCGCCGACCCCCTTGACCCGTTTCAGCTCGTCGACAATATTCAGGCTGGCATAGTTGGACAGGAACAGCGTGTTGTAGCGGCCTTTGTCGGATTCGAGCGCGACAACCTGCAGAATGTCGTTCGAACGCTTCTGGACGATCACCCCGTTGCGCCGCACTTCTTCCGGCAGGCGCGGTTCGGCGGCCTTGACGCGGTTATTGACGTTGACCGAGGCGATATCGACATTGGTGCCGACCTCGAAGGTCGCCGTGATCGATACGGTACCATTGGCAGCGGCCGACGAAGTGAAGTAGGACAGCCCCTCGACCCCGTTCAGCTGCTCTTCGATCGGCGCCGCCACCGTCCTGGCCAGCGTTTCGGCCGAGGCACCCGGGTAGGTGGCGGTAATCAGTACCGTCGGCGGCGCGATCTGCGGGTATTGCGCAATCGGCAACACCTGCGCGGCGACCAGCCCGGCGATGACGATGATGATCGAGATGACCGACGCGAAGATCGGCCGGTTGATGAAGAATTTCGACATGGCCGCCCCTTAACCCTTGGCTGCCGCATTGGCGCCGGGTGCAGGAGGCGCCTGCGGCGCGACCGGGGCGCCCGGACGCAGCTTCATCATGTTGTCGACTATCACCTTGTCGCCCTCCTTGAGGCCGTCCAGCACCACCCAGTCCTTGCCGAACCAGTCGCCCGTCTTGACCGGGCGCGGCGCCACCTTGTTCTCGGCATCGACCGTCATCACCAGGTTGCCCTGCTCACTCTGGATCACGGCGCTCTGCGGCACCAGGAATACATTGGCGCGCTCGCCGGCGAGCAGACGGATACGGACAAACTGGCCGGGCAGCAACGCGCCATCCTTGTTCGGAAATTCGGCGCGCAACTGCTGGGTGCCGAGCGTGGTATCGATGGTACTGGCCATGTAATTCAGCTTGCCGGCCTTGGGGTAGACGCTGCCGTCCGCCAGCACCAGTTCGACGCCGGTCACTGTCTGCGCACTCACCCGGCCGCCGGGCAGCCGGGCCGCCTCGCTTTCGGAAAGGCTGAAGCGCACCCACATCGGGTCATGCTGATAGATTGCCGTCAGCAGGCTGTCCGATCCGGCGACGATCAGATTGCCGACCGACTTGGCAGCGCGCCCGCTCATCCCGTCCACCGGCGCGGTGACCGTCGTCCACGAAAGATTCAGCTTCGCTTGGGCCAGTGCCGCCTGCGCCAGTTCGTTGGCGCTGTTTGCATCATCGAACTCCTTGCGGCTGATCCCCTGGATATCCACCAGTTTCTTCATGCGGCCGACTTCGCGTGCCGTCTGGTCGGCCCTGGCCTTGGCCTCGGCATAGGCGATCTCGTAGGGCGAGCGGTCGATCTGGAACAGCGGCTGTCCGGCCTTGACCGCCTGGCCCTCCTGGTACAACTGCTTGACCAGAATGCCGCCGACGCGCGCTCGCACTTCGGCCTCCTTGGCACCCTCGGTCTGGGCGACGATCTCGAGCGTATTGGGCACGCTGCGCGAATGCATCTCGATCACCGTAACCGGCATCGGTCCCATGCCGGCCTTGCCCGGCGCCGATTCGGACTTCGAACAGGCGGCGAGGATAAGTGCGGCGCTGACCAGCGGCAACAGGAAAAATGCTTTGAGGGGACGTTGCTGCAGCACCATGGCGTTGGACATGACGGGGCTCCGGGAATGACAAAGTTAAATTGCCGGCAATTATACATACAATCGCGTATGTATGCAATATAGAAAGAAGCTCGTTGAATTAAAATCAACGGGAAGCTGATTGCTGCGGTCAACACAGAAAAGCGGTCAAATTCCCGATCGACCCGGCACCCGACATACAGGAAAGGCATAAGATTGACGCAATGCCATCCCTCCCTCTTTCGCTGACTCGCTTCCTCTGTTTTGGCCAGATGCTGCTGGCTATGGCCGCTTGCTTTTCGTCGCTGGCACACGCGCAAGTGTTTTCCAGCGAGGTTCAGCGTTTTCGTGCGGCGACTGTCACCGAAGGACTGGAATTCCCCTGGGGTCTGGCCTTTTTGCCGGATGGCCGGATGCTGGTGACCGAGCGCCCTGGCCGCCTCCGCCTTGTTGCTGCGGATGGCCGGCTCGACCCGAAGCCGGTCGAGGGGCTGCCGCCGATCGCCGCGGTCGGCCAGGGCGGCCTGCTCGATGTCGCGCTGCATCCCGATTTCGCCAGGAACGGCTGGATCTATCTCTCCTACGCCGGCGAAGGCTCCGGCGGCTACGGCACCGAAGTACTGCGCGGCCGGCTCGATGGCCATGTGCTGCGCGACGTGCAGGTGATCTTTCGCATGCAGCCCAAAACGAAAACCGGCCACCATTTCGGCTCGCGCCTCGTCTTCGACCGCCAGGGCTACCTTTACATCACGCTCGGTGACCGTGGCGAAATGGAACGGGCGCAGCGCCTCGACGACCATGCCGGTTCGGTCATCCGCGTGCACGACGACGGCCGCGTGCCGGCCGACAATCCCTTCGTCGGCAAGGCGGGCGCCCGGCCGGAGAAATTCACCCTCGGCAACCGCAATGTCCAGGGCGCCGCGCTGCACCCGCAGACCGGCGAAGTCTGGGCGCACGAACACGGCCCGCAGGGCGGCGACGAGATCAACATCATCCGCGCCGGCGTCAATTACGGCTGGCCGGTCATCACCTACGGCCGCAACTACGTCACCGGCACCAAGATCGGCGAAGGCACGACGAAGCCGGGGATGGCGCAGCCGCTGCTGCACTGGACGCCGTCCATCGCGCCCTCGGGCATGGCCTTCTACACCGGCGACCGTTTTCCCGCCTGGCGCGGCAACCTGTTCGTCGGCGCGCTGGCCGGCCAGATGCTGGTCCGCCTGCAACTCGACGGCGAAAGCATCGTCCGCGAGGAGCGCCTGCTCGAGGGCGCGCTCGGCCGCATCCGCGACGTGCGCAACGGCCCCGACGGCTATATCTACCTGCTGACCGACAGCCCGCAGGGCCGCATCGTCCGCCTTGAACCAGCGTCGGCCGCCACCGCGAAATGACCCTACAATTCAAAGGCTTGATTTTCCGGAAGTTCTCGGCGATAGTCTGGCCTCGTTCCATTTTCATGCACATCCCACCCCGATGACTGCCACCCGACCCTGCCGCGCTGCCGCCATTGCCGCAAAACCGGTCGTCGTACGCGTCGTCATCGTAGGCGTCGTTACGCACGCGCCGTCGCGGATCGGGTAAGCAAGCAAGACAGCAGATTTCCCAAACCCCCGCCGGCGCAAACGGCGGGGGTTTTGTTTTGCAGCCCTGCCGGTAGCGCCAGAACCCGAAAGGAGCCTTGCATGACCGAAACCCTCACCGGCGCCCAGATCGCCATCCGCCTGCTCGAACGCCAGGGCGTGCGCACCGTCGCCGGCATTCCCGGCGGCGCCATCCTGCCGATCTACGACGCGCTCGGCCAGTCGGCTGTCATCCATCATGTGCTCGCCCGCCACGAACAGGGCGCCGGCTTCATGGCCCAAGGCATGGCTCGCGCCAGCGGCCAGCCGGCGGTGTGCCTGGCCTCCTCCGGCCCCGGTGCGACCAATCTGCTGACAGCCATCGCCGATGCCAAGCTCGATTCCATCCCGCTCGTCGCCATCACCGGCCAAGTGCCGCGCGCCATGATCGGCACCGACACCTTCCAGGAAGTCGATACCTACGGCCTGTCGATCCCGATCACCAAGCATAACTTTCTGGTGAATTCGGCGGAGGAGTTGCTGGAAGTGATTCCCCGCGCCTTCGCGATCGCCGCCTCCGGCCGCCCCGGCCCGGTGCTGGTCGACATCCCCAAGGACGTGCAGACGCAGACCATCGAAGTCACCGACTGGCCGGCGCCGGGCACCCGCAAGATGCCGCCGCCAGCCGATGCACTGGCGATTTCCGAAGCGGCAGCGATGATCAACGCAGCCAAGCGCCCTATCCTCTACCTCGGCGGCGGGGTCGTGCATTCCGGCGCCGCATCGGTTGCGGTCGACCTTGCAAACAAGGCCAATTTGCCGACAGTGATGACGCTGATGGCGCTCGGCGCGATGCCGGTCGACCACCCGCTGTCGCTCGGCATGCTGGGCATGCACGGCGCCCGCTGCACCAACCTGGCGCTCGACGAATGCGACCTGCTGATCGCCGTCGGCGCCCGCTTCGACGACCGCGCCACCGGCAAGGTCGCCGCCTTCTGCCCGCAGGCGAAGATCATCCACATCGATATCGACGCTGCCGAACTCGACAAGATCAAGACCGCCCACGTCGGCATCGCCGCCGACGTGCAGGAAGCGCTGGAACGCCTGCTGCCGCTGGTCAGCGAAAATGAGCGGAAAATCTGGGTCGACCGCGTCGATACCCTGAAGCGCGATTTCCCGCAGCACATGCCCGATCTCGACCAGCCGCTGTCGCACTTCGGCCTGATCCGCACCGTCGCCGCCTGCCTCGACGACGATGCCATCATCGCTACCGACGTCGGCCAGCACCAGATGTGGGTCGCCCAGGGCTACCCGCTGCGCCGCCCGCGCCAGTGGCTGACTTCCGGCGGGCTCGGCACGATGGGCTTCGGCGTCCCGGCCGCCATCGGCGCCGCTCTGGCCGAGCCGCAGCGCACCGTCGTCTGCTTCACCGGCGACGGCTCGATCCTGATGAACATCCAGGAACTGGTCACCGCTGCCGAGGAGAACGTCAATGTCAAGATCGTGCTGATGGACAACGCCTCATTGGGCCTAGTGCATCAGCAGCAGACGCTGTTCTACGGCGAGCGGCTGTTCGCCTCGCAGTTCAAGGCCTCGCCCGATTTCGTCAAGGTCGCGCAAGGCTTCGGCATCGCCGCGGTCGACCTCGATACGGCGGCCAACCCCTGCGCCGCACTGATGGAGGCCATCGCCCGCCCCGGCCCCTGCCTGATCCACGCCAGCATCGACGTCGAGCAGAAAGTCTTCCCGATGGTGCCCCCCGGTGCCGCCAACCACGAAATGATCGGAAACTGAATATGAACGCCATCAACCGCAACGAACTGCAGGCCCTCTCGCGCGCCGTGCTGGAAATCGACGTCAACAACCACCCCGGCGTCATGTCGCACGTCATCGGCCTGTTTTCCCGGCGCACCTACAACGTCGAGGGCATCCTCTGCCTGCCGGTCGGCGACGGCCGGCAAAGCCGCATCTGGCTGCTGGTCAACGAGGACCAGCGTCTACCGCAGATGATCAAGCAGGCGGAAAAGCTGGAGGATGTCATCGCCATCCGCCGCCATAACGCCGACCACGCGGTGTTTGGCGAACTGGAAGCCTTCTTCCGGCCCTGAGTCTCCCCCAATACAATGGAAACAAGGGCTGCTCGCGCCTGTCCAATTGTTATTATGTTCGCATGGAGGTTGCCACATGCCGTCTTGCAGGTTTTCCTGGTTCAGGCGTTTCTTCGGCTGGCCGCTCCTGCTGGCCGCGCTGGCGCTGGGCGGAAGCGGAGCGGCGGCGGCCGGCGGCAGCGTGCTCGTCCTGCGCCTTGACGGTGCGATCGGCCCGGCCACGGTCGACTACATTCGCAGCGGCCTGGCGCGCGCCGCCGGTTCGGGCGCCGGACTGGTCGTCATCGAGATGGATACGCCGGGCGGGCTGGACACGTCGATGCGCGCCATCATCAAGGATATCCTCGCCTCGCCGGTCCCCGTTGCCACCTTCGTCGCCCCCGAGGGCGCCCGGGCAGCGAGCGCCGGCGCCTACATCCTGTATGCCAGCCACGTCGCGGCGATGGCACCGGCGACCAACCTCGGCGCCGCCACCCCGGTGGCCATCGGCATCGGCGGCGCTGCGCCTGGCGGGTCCGGCGCCAAGCCCGAAGCGGGTACCGGCAAGAAGGAAGCCGAAACTCCGGAAGCAGCCGCCAAGCCGCTCGCCGGCAGCGATGCGATGACCGCCAAGTCGGTGGCCGACGCGTCAGCCTATATCCGCAGCCTGGCCCAGTTGCGCGGGCGCAACGCGGACTTCGCCGAACGCGCGGTGCGCGAGGCGGCCAGCCTGTCGGCAGCCGATGCCCTGGAAAACAAGGTGATCGACCTGATCGCGGTCGACCTGCCCGAGTTGCTCGCCCGCCTCGACGGCCGCCAGGTTGCGCTGCTTAGCGGCACGGTGACCCTGGCGACAGCCAAGGCCACGGTTGAACGCCTCGAACCCGATTGGCGCAACCGGATTCTGGCCGTGATCACCAATCCGCAGATTGCGCTGATCCTGATGATGATCGGCATCTACGGCCTGTTCTTCGAGGCCACCACGCCCGGCTTCGGCGTCCCTGGGATTGCCGGCACGATCGCGCTGCTCATTGCCCTCTACGCCTTCCAGTTGCTGCCGGTCAACTGGGCCGGCGTGGCGCTGCTGGCGATCGGCGCCGGACTGATGCTGGCCGAAGCCTTCATACCCAGCTTCGGCGCGCTTGGGGTCGGCGGCATTATCGCCTTTGTTGTCGGCGGGTTGTTCCTGATGGATGCCGAAGCGCCCGGGTTCGGCATCCCGCTGGCGCTGATCGGCGGACTGGCGCTCGCCAGCCTGGCGACATTGCTGATGATCGGCAGCTTTGCCGCCCGCAGTTTCAGACGACCGGTGGTCAGCGGGCGCGAGGAGATGGCCGGCGCGCTGGGCACCGTCAGCGGCCCGGCCGAGGGCGGCGACTGGTGGGTCATCGTGCATGGCGAAAACTGGCGGGCCCGCTCGTCGTTGCCGCTCGCGCCCGGTACCCGGGTAAGAGTCGAGCGTCTCGACGGCCTCACCCTCGACGTTTCGCCGGCCAACAATTCTTCAACCTCCGGGAGTACATCATGATCGACCTGCAACTCGGCTTCTTCCCCCTGCTTCTGGTTCTCGCCTTCGTCGTCTTCAGTTCGATCAAGATCCTGCGCGAATACGAGCGTGGCGTCATCTTCATGCTCGGCCGCTTCTGGAAGGTGAAGGGGCCGGGCCTGGTGATCGTCGTTCCCGGCGTTCAGCAGATCGTCAAGGTGGACCTGCGCGTGGTGACCATGGACGTCCCGCCACAGGACGTCATCTCGCGCGACAACGTCTCGGTCAAGGTGAACGCCATTGTCTTCTTCCGTGTCGTCGATCCGGAAAAGGCGATCATCCAGGTGGAAAACTTCCTGGTCGCCACCAGCCAGCTCGCGCAAACCACGCTGCGCGCGGTGCTTGGCAAGCACGAACTCGACGAGATGCTGGCCGAACGCGAGCGCCTCAACCTCGATGTGCAGCAGATCCTCGACGCGCAGACCGATTCGTGGGGCATCAAGGTGACCAATGTCGAGATCAAGCACATCGACCTCAACGAGAGCATGGTGCGCGCCATCGCCCGCCAGGCCGAAGCCGAGCGCGAACGGCGCGCCAAGGTGATCCACGCCGAGGGCGAGAAACAGGCGGCGCAGGCCCTGCGGGAGGCGGCCGAAATGCTCTCGCACGAACCGGCGGCAATGCAGCTGCGCTACCTGCAAACGCTGACCCAGGTCGCCGGCGACAAGAGCTCGACGCTGGTCTTCCCGGTGCCGGTGGATCTGCTCGGCAGCCTGCTCGGGCGCTCCGCGAAAGCTGCCGACCCGGCTGACGGGAGTTGAACATGGTCCGAATCAAATCGGCGGATGGCACCGGCAGCTATACTCGCTGCCTGTCCATCACCCAGCGTTCGCCATGTCCAGCACCCTCCCCGCCTGGCAGCCCCAGGCCATCTATTCCGACATCCTCTACGACACCGCCGAAGGCATCGCCCGCATCACCATCAACCGTCCCGGGCGGCGCAACGCCTTCCGCCCGGAAACCGTCACGCAGCTGATCGACGCCTTCCACCGCGCCCACCACGACAACGCCATCGGCGCCGTCATCCTCACCGGCGCCGGCAGCGAAGCCTTCTGCGCGGGCGGCGACCAGAAGGTGCGCGGCGCCGAGGGCTACATCGACGAAGGCGGCACGCCGCACCTCAACGTGCTCGACCTGCAGATGCAGATCCGCCGCCTGCCCAAGCCGGTGGTGGCGATGGTCGCCGGCTTCGCCATCGGCGGCGGCCACGTCCTGCACCTCGTCTGCGACCTGACCATCGCCGCCGACAACGCGCGCTTCGGGCAAACCGGGCCGCGCGTTGGCAGCTTCGATGCCGGCCTCGGCGCCGGGCTGATGGCGCGCACCATCGGCCTCAAGCGCGCCAAGGAAATCTGGCTGCTGTGCCGCCAGTACGACGCCGCCACCGCGCTAGCCTGGGGCCTGGTCAACGCCGTCGTGCCCGTCGACAAGCTGGAAGAGGAAACCGTGAACTGGTGCCGCGACATGCTCAAGCTCTCCCCAATGGCGCTGCGCATGATCAAGGCCGGCTTCAATGCCGACACCGACGGCCTGGCCGGTATCCAGGAACTCGCCGGCAATGCCACCGGCCTCTTCTACATGAGCGAGGAAGGCCAGGAAGGCCGCAACGCCTGGCTCGAACGGCGCCCGCCGAATTTCGGCAAGTACCGCAAGCGCCCGTGAACATCATCGCCGCCGACTGGCTGCCCTACTGCCTGCCGCTGCGCCGGCCGTGGCAGACCAGCCGCGGCAGTTTCAGCGAGCGGCGCGGCCGCCTGCGCCGCCTGACCACCGACGACGGCCGCACCGGCTGGGGCGACTGCGCCCCGCTCCCCGAATTCGGCATCGACCAAGCCGCCGCCACCGCCTTCGCCGAAGAAAGCGCCACCCTCGACCTCGCCGCGCAACGTGCAGGCCTGCCGCTCAACGCCTGGCTCAGCGGCCGCGCCCCGCTGGCATCGGTTGCGGTCAACGCCAGTTTTGGGCCGATTTCCACGGTCGACCGCGACAGCCTGGCCCAGGCCGCCAGCGCAGGCTTCATCGTCGCCAAGCTGAAGGTCGGCGTCGCCCCGGTCGACGACGAAATCGCCGCCCTGCAAAGGCTCGCCGCCACGCTACCGCCCGCGCTGCGCCTGCGCCTCGACGCCAACCGCGCCTGGCCCCTCGCCACCGCCCGACGCTTCGTCGCCGCCTGCGCCGGCCTGCCCATCGACGGCCTCGAAGAACCGCTGGCCGACCCCGAACCGGGCCAACTCGCCAGCCTGCAAGCGGCCGCCG
>Ga0209202_1000772_pt1 | contig 22825 bp, 20 predicted proteins | sample AD_UKC032_MetaG_FD_184416 | JGI IMG/M metagenome (GOLD analysis project Ga0209202, IMG submission 184416) | Active sludge microbial communities of municipal wastewater-treating anaerobic digesters from USA - AD_UKC032_MetaG (SPAdes) (version 2) | ecosystem: Engineered > Bioreactor > Anaerobic >... | reverse complement strand
TGGAAGCCTTCCGTCGCATCAAGACGGCCTTCGACGAAACGGGCCTGCTCAACCCCGGCAAGGCCGTGCCCAGCCTGCACCGCTGCGCCGAATACGGGCGCATGCACGTGCATCATGGTGACGTGAAGTTTCCGGAACTGGAGCGTTTCTGATGACGCTCGACGACATCGTTGCCGACGTCAGGGCAGCCCACGACAGCCACATGCCGCTGCGCATCCGCGGCGCCGGCAGCAAGGACTTCTACGGCGGCATACTAGCCGGCGACGTTCTCGATGTGTCGGGCTACAACGGGATCGTTGCCTACGAACCGACCGAGCTTTACATCACCGCCAAATGCGGCACGCCGCTCGCCGAGATCGAAGCGGCGCTGGCCGAAAAGAATCAGATGCTGGCCTTCGAGCCGCCGCATTTTTCCGGTGCGACGGTCGGCGGTTGCGTTGCCGCTGGTCTCTCCGGCCCGCGCCGGCAGCAGGCGGGTGCCGTGCGCGACTTCATGCTGGGCGCGAAACTGATCGACGGTACCGGCCAGGTCCTCGATTTCGGCGGCCAGGTCATGAAGAACGTCGCCGGCTACGATGTCTCGCGACTGCTGGCTGGCAGTCTCGGCACGCTGGGTCTGATCGCCGAGGTGACGCTGAAGGTGTTGCCGAAGCCGGTGGCCGAACAGACGCTGGTTTTCGACATCGGCGAAGGCGAGGCGATCACCCGGCTCAACCGGTGGGGCGGCCAGCCGCTGCCGATTTCCGCCTCGTTCTGGCATGAAGGGCAGCTCTGGCTGCGCCTGTCCGGGGCGCGGGCAGCGGTCGAAGCGGCGCGCGGCAAGCTGGGCGGGACGGTTGCGGTCGACGCCGAAAAACACTGGATTTCCGTGCGCGAGCAGACGCATCCGGCGTTTGCCGAAAAGTTGCTGTGGCGCCTGGCGCTGCCGTCGACCGCCCCGCTGCCGGGGCTAGACGGCCTGTGCGCCATCGAATGGGGCGGCGCGCTGCGCTGGTATGCCGGCGAGCAGGAGGCGGTGCGCGGCGCGGCGGCCCGGCTCGGCGGCCATGCCGTGCTCTACCGGGCGCCGGAGTCGCTGCGCTGCCGCGAAGGCGCTTTCGCGCCACTGGCGCCGGCCATGCTGGCGCTGCACCGGCGGCTGAAGAAAAGCTTCGACCCGCGCGGCATCCTCAACCCCGGCCGTCTCTACGCGGAGTTCTGATGGATACCCGACTTGCCGATTTCATCCGCGATACCCCGGCCGGCCGGGAAGCTGAGGCCATTCTGCGCAGTTGTGTGCATTGTGGTTTCTGCACGGCCACTTGCCCGACCTACCAGCTGCTCGGCGACGAACTCGACGGGCCGCGCGGGCGCATCTACCTGATCAAGCAGGTGCTGGAGGGCAAGCCGGTCAGCGAAAAGACCCGCCTGCATCTCGACCGCTGCCTCACCTGCCGTTCGTGCGAGACGACCTGTCCATCGGGGGTCAAGTACAGCCATCTGCTCGACATCGGGCGCCAGGTCGTCGAGGAGAAACTGCCGCGCAAGGGTGGCGACTCACTGACCCGCTGGGTCCTGCGCGAAGCGCTGACGCGCCCGGGAGTTTTCGGCCCGGCCGTAAAGCTGGGCCAGTTGCTGCGCCCGTTGCTACCCTCCGGCCTGGCTGACAAGCTGCCGCCGGAAGCGGCCGGTAACGCCAAGCCGTGGCCGGCAAAAGCCGCTCAAGCCCGGCGCATGCTGGCGCTCGCCGGTTGCGTCCAGCCGGCGCTGGCGCCCAACATCAACGCCGCCACGGCGCGTGTGCTCGACCGGCTGGGCATTGAATTGTTCGAGGAGAGCAAGGCTGGCTGCTGCGGCGCCGTGCGTTTCCACCTGAACGACCAGGAAGCCGCGAAGGACGACATGCGGCGCAACATCGACGCCTGGTGGCCGCACGTGGAAGCGGGTGTCGAGGCCATCGTCGTCACTGCTTCCGGCTGCGGCGTGCAGGTGAAGGAATATGGGCATGTGCTGGCGGATGATGCGGTCTACGCCGAAAAAGCGGCCAAAATCAGCGCCCTGTGCCGTGACCCGTCGGAGGTTATCGCTGCCGAGCGGGAGAATCTGCAGGCGCAATTTGCCACGGCGCCGGTGGCGCGCGGCAAACTGGCCTTTCACGCGCCGTGCACCCTGCAGCACGGGCTGAAGATTCGCGGTGTCATCGAGGAATTGCTGACGGCAGCGGGTTATGCCCTGGTTCCGGTCGCCGACGGCCACCTGTGCTGCGGTTCGGCCGGCACCTATGCGCTACTCCAGCCGGAATTGTCGTTGCGCCTGCGCGACAACAAACTGGCGGCGCTGATGGCGAATTCGCCGCTGGCCGTCGCCACCGCCAATATCGGCTGCCTGACCCACCTGCAGGCCGGCAGCGTGCTGCCGGTGCGACACTGGGTCGAACTGATCGACGAGGCGCTGGCCTGACGGCGCAGCAATGCGCGTCCCGGGAGATATACCCCCCGCATCGTTTATGCCTTTCGTGCTAATCTTCCGGCCGATAAGGAGAAGCAATGTCCATCACAGTCGACGCGTGCGCGGCACAGCACCAGGGGGATCGCAAGGAACAACAGGATCGGGTCGCGATCCTGCCGCACGCGCGGCAACGCGGCGTCGCTCTGGCGGTAGTGGCGGATGGCATGGGCGGGTATGCCGGCGGCGCGCTGGCGGCCGAGCAGGTGGTGCACACGGCCAAGACCAGCCTCGAACATTTTTCGCCGGCGATTGAATCATCGCGCATCCTGCTCGAAAACAGCATGCGCGAGGCGCACTCGATGATCCGGGCCTCGCGTTTCATCAATGAAAAGGATCCGCACAGCACGGTGGCCATGCTCCTGCTGCAACCCGGCAAAGTGACCTGGGGGCATTGCGGCGACAGCCGGGTCTATCGCTTCCGTGGCGCAGAAATGTTGTTCCGCAGCGTCGATCATTCCTATGTCGAACACCTGATCGCGATCGGGCGCATCACGCCCGAGGAAGCCTTGACCCACCCGAACCGCAATGTGCTGATTACCTCGCTGGGTGGCAAGGAAGACCCGAAGCTCGCCTTCGGCGAAGCCGACGACCTGACCGACGGCGACGCCTTCATGCTGTGTTCAGATGGGCTGTGGCCCTATTTCGACGAAGCCGAAATGGCCCAGGTCATCGCCGAGAATTCAGCGCGCCGGGCGTCGGAAATCCTGATCGAGCAGGCGCGCGCACGCTCGGGCGGCGTTGGCGACAACGTGTCGCTGGTCGTCATCAAGGTGAAGGAAATCCCGCCCGCCACCGGCGCGCCGGCGGCGAAGGGTCTGGCACGGCAGTAGTTTCAGCGCTTGCCGAGGCCGCCGAGCAGCGCAGCGACGACGCGTTTCGGCTTGTGCGGGTCCGGCTTGGCCGGCGCCTGCGGTGAATCCGGCACTTCGCCACGCGGCGAGTTATCCTCGTAAGGCTTGCTGAAATCGAAGCCATCCGCCGCGATCATCTGGCCGCGGCGCGGTGGCCGACTTTCACGCCGTTCGCTGCGCTCCGGGCGTTCCGAACGCTCCGGGCGCTGGGCGACCGGGGCCTTGACCGGCGGTGCGCCTCGTTTCTTCTTGTTGCCGGGGGGGTATTCGTATTCCGGCTCCGGCTCGAAACCGGCGACCTCGACCTGCTCGATCGGCCGCTTGATCAGCTTTTCGATATCGACCAGATAGCCGACTTCGTGCGCGCTGACCAGTGAAATGGCATTACCGGTCTTGCCCGCGCGGCCGGTGCGGCCGATGCGGTGCACGTAGTCTTCCGGCGTGTGCGGCAGTTCGTAATTGATGACGTGCGGCAGGTCGTCGATGTCCAGACCGCGCGCCGCGACGTCGGTGGCGACCAGGGCGATCGTCGTGCCGTTCTTGAAGTCGTCGAGCGCCTTGATGCGTTCGAGCTGGCTCTTGTCGCCGTGAATGGCGTCAGCGCGGATGCCGGCGCGCTGCAGTTCGCGGGTCAGTCGCGAGCAGCCCTGCTTGGTGCGCATGAAGACCAGACACTGGTTGATCTCGCTGGATTTCAGCAGCTTGATCAGCAGGTTGCGCTTGCCGAATTCCGAGACCGGGTGCACCCGATGGGTAATGGTTTCGGATACCTGATTGCGGCGGGCGACTTCGATCAGCACCGGCGATTGCAGCATCGTGTCGGCCAGCCGCTTGATTTCTTCCGAGAAGGTGGCCGAGAACAGCAGGCTCTGGCGCTGCGCCGGCAGCATCTTGAGGATGCGCGTGACGTCGGGGATGAAGCCCATGTCGAGCATGCGGTCAGCTTCGTCGAGGACCAGCGCCTGTACCGAGTTGAAGCTGACGCTCTTGTTCTCGACGTGGTCGAGCAGGCGGCCCGGGGTGGCGACGAGGATTTCGACGCCCTTTTTCAGTTCGGCGATCTGCGGTTTGATGTCGACGCCGCCGAAGGCGCACATGGCGCGAATCGGCGTGTGCTTGCTGTACGACTTGACCGATTCGAAGACCTGCAATGCCAGTTCGCGGGTCGGCGCGAGGATCAGGGCACGCACCGGGTGCTTGGCCGGCGAAGGACTGCTGCTGGCGAAGGGCAGGATGCGCTGCAGGATGGGCAGCGTGAAAGCGGCCGTCTTGCCGGTGCCAGTCTGGGCGCCGCCCATGATGTCCTTGCCGCTGATGACGAGCGGAATGGCCTGGGCCTGGATCGGCGTCGGCTTGGTGTAGCCTTCGTCGAGGACGGCGCGCAGCAGTTCAGGCGCCAGGCCGAGGTCGGCAAAGGTGATTTCGGGCGCTGCTTCGGCAGCCGGTGTGCTGGCAGCGTCGCCAGCTAACGTATTGATTTCAGACATGGGGCAGCATTATACGCTACCGCGTCTTGATCGCCCGAATATGCCCGGTCACCTCTTCGCGGTCGTGGTAGAGCTGCTAGAAGCGGAGCGTTGCCTTGATGCCGCCTTCCATCAGCGTTTTGTCCATAGGGCCGTTGTCGACCGCGGCAACGTGGATTTCGCGCTGCGCCAGTTGCCAGGTCCAGCCGCCGGGCGCCGGGCGCAGCGCCAAGGTCGACGGCGGTTTGTCTGGCGCGCAGCCGTTCCTCGGCGTTGCGGTCGCCGACGAATTCCATGAAGGCTTCGGCCGGTTTCAGCGTCGAGCGCGACGGCGCGGCGCGCGGCATGCGCAGGCGCGGGATGCTGAGCGGCCAGGTCGAGGAGTTTCCGGGGAGCGAAAAGGCGACGTAAGCGGCGGCCGAGCCGAGAAAGAACCGATGCAGGCGCGGCAGTTCGAGTTTGTTCCGTGGCAGTTTGCCGGCTTTCTCGAGCACGCTGCGGAAGGGTTTCTCGAATTTCTTGATTAAGCCGGAGAGTTCCTTGGCTTCGTTGGTGTCGGCGGTTTCCAGCCAGAACTCGGAAAATGGCCCTTTCAGCGCGTTGACCGCAGCCAGCAGCGGCGTGATGCGGTCGCCGACCGGCAGGTCGGTCAGCAGCGGCAGGGCGAACAGCAGCTGCTGGCGCGCGAAGACCAGCCGGTGCCAGCGGCGCAGATTTCGGCGGCGCATTCCTTGTCGAAGCCAGCGCGGCAGTAGAGGACGAGGGTGTCGATCATCGGGCGTTATTCATTGCTTCAGGTGGGTGCCGGCAAACCCTGGCAGACGCCGAGACCCTTGAACCAGGCGTCAAGGATGCCCGGAGCGTAGCTGGCCAGAGGAAACATCTCGGGCTTCTTGGTCCAGTTGAAGAGCAGGCCGTCGAGCAGGGCGATCAGGCCGATAGTCGCCTGGTGCGGCGTCAGGCTGCGGTTGATCTGGCCCTTTTCCTGGGCCAGCGCGAAGGCGCGCAGGATGATGTCGATGTGATTTTCGCCTTCTTCCAGATGCGAGTCGCGCAGGGTGGCCATTTCGCCGATGTATTCGCACTTGTGCCAGAAGATTTCGAAGACGCTGCGGAAGCTGGCGTCGTTCAGCATCTTGCCGATGAATTCGTCGGTGGAGGCGCGGAGGAAGCCGAGCGGGTCGGCTTCCAGGCGGGCATCGCGGTCCTCGGCGTTGATCATCAGCGGGCAGATCAGGCGTTCGATCATGGCGTCGAACATGCTGACCTTGTTGGCGAAATGCCAGTAGATCGCCCCGCGCGTGACGCCGGCTTCTTTGGCAATGGCGTTCAGCGAGGTTTGCGCAACGCCTTGCCGGCTGAAAACCTCGACCGCGGTGTCAAGGATGCGGTTGCGGGTTTCCTGCGCATCTTCCTTGGTTCTTCTGACCATTTGTCTTCTCTCCAGTACTTCCGGCGTCGTTCAGGCGTCTTCGCGCCAGCCGCCGCCAAGCGCCTTGAACAGGTCGACGGCAGCGCCGAGCCGGTTCTTGCGGCTGTTCAGATAAGTCAATTGTGCAATGTTTGTCGTGCGTTGTGCATCAAGTACTTCCAGGAAACCCGAATAGCCGGCTTCGTAGCGCGCCTGCGACAGCTTCAGCGAACGGCGCGCGGCCTCCAGCTGGGCTATGTTGGCGGTTTCTTCGTCGGCCAGTTCGCGCAGGCTGACGAGGGCGTCGTTGACCTCCTTGAAGGCTGTCTGCATGGTCTTGCGGTAGTTCGCCAGCATCTCCTTCTGGCCGGCGCTCGCCTGATCGACGCGGGCGCCGGTGCGGCCGGCGTCGAAGATCGGCATGCTCAGGCCGAGCGCCGCCGACCAGATGCCGGCGGGGCCGGTGAACAGGTTGGAGAGCGCCATGCTTTCGCTGCCGTAGGTGCCGGTCAGGCTGATGGCCGGGAAGTAGGCGGCTTTGGCGACGCCGATGCGGGCGTTGGCGGCGACCAGCTTTTCCTCGGCCTGGCGGACGTCGGGGCGGGCTTCGAGCAGGGTCGACGGCAGGCCGGCCGGCGGCACCGGCGGCAGCGGCAGCGGGGTCAGGTTCGCCGGGATGCGCAGGCCGGGCTGGCCGGTGAGCAGGGCGATCTGGCTTTCGGAAAGGGCGCGCAGGCGTTTCAACTGGCTCAGTTGCGACTGCGCGGTGGCCAGCGAGTTTTCCGCCTGGGCGAGTTCGAGCGCCGAGGACGAGCCGGCATCGAGCCGGGCCTGGACGATGCGCAGCGTCTCCTGGCGCGAGGTGACCGTCTCTTGGCTGACCGCCACTTCGGCATCGTGGCTGCGCAGCACCAGGTATTCGCTGGCGACCTGGCCGATCAAAGTCAGGCGCACGCTGTCGCGGGCAAAGCGGCTGGCCAGCGCGTCGGCCCCGGCGGCTTCGTTCTGGCGGCGGATGCGGCCCCAGAGGTCGATTTCGTAGCTGAGCGTGAGCGCGGCGCGGCGGTTGTTGTAGATGGCGCCGCCCATCTTCTGGCCGTTGTAAGTCACGCCGCTGGTGCCCAGGCGACTGGTGACGGCGTCGAGGCCGATGGCCGGGTAATACGCAGTGCCGACTTCGCGGGCAAAGGCGTCGGCGGCTTCAAGGCGGGCGATGGCGGCCTGCAGGTCCTGGTTGGCGACCAGCGCCTGCTCGACGAGGGCGTTCAGGCTGGCGTCGCCGAACAGCATCCACCAGTCGGGATTGACTGGCGCCTCGGCGCGGGCGGCGACCAGCGCCTCGGCCTGGCTGTACTGATCCGGCAGGGTCGAATCGGGGCGCTGGTAGTCGGGGCCGACGGCGCAGCCGGCCAGCAGGGCGGTTGCGGTCAACACCGAAAAAAGGCCGATTTTCATGGAGGGCTTGTTACGGGCGGGCATTTCAGTTTTCCTCCGTCTGGTCGGCGTGTTCGTCGCCGGCGGGCATCTTCTGCTCGCCGCGTTCGAGCCACTTGAAGAAAAGCGGGATGAAGAGGGTGGCGATGAAGGTGGCGGCGAGCATGCCGCCGAAGACGCCGGTGCCCATCGACTGGCGGGCGGCGGCGCCGGCACCGGTGGCCTTGACCAGCGGGAAGACGCCGAGTACGAAGGCGAGCGAGGTCATGATGATCGGCCGGAAGCGCAGGCGGGCGCCCTCCAGCGCGGCATCGACGACACTCTTGCCCTCGGCGTACTTCTGGGCGGCGAACTCGACGATCAGGATGGCGTTCTTCGACGCCAGGCCGATGAGCACGACGAGGCCGATCTGGAAGTAGATGTCGTTGGGCATACCGCGCACCCAGATCGCCGTCAGCGCGCCGATCAGCGCGAATGGCACGGCCATGACGACGGCCAGCGGCAGCGACCATTTCTCGTACTGCGCGGCGAGGATCAGGAAGACCATGATGATGGCGAAGGCGAAGGCCTGGAACGACGAGCCGGCGGAACGCTTTTCCTGGAAGGCCTGGCCGGTCCATGAGATTTCATAGCCGCTGGGCAGCGTCGCGGCGGCGACTTCCTCGACGATCTTGATGGCGTCGCCCGAGCTGACGCCGGCCTTGCTGTCGCCCATCACCTTGGCGGCGACGAAGCCGTTGAAGCGCTCGACCTGTTCCGGGCCGACCACGCGCTTGACCGACGAGATGGCGGACAGCGGGATCATCGCGTTGCTGGTCGCGCTGCGCACGTAGACCTTGCCGATGTCTTCCGGCTTCATGCGGTAGTCCGCCTCGGCCTGCAACTGGACGCGATAGACGCGACCGGCCTTGTTGAAGTCATTGACGTAGAGCGCGCCCATCGTGCTTTGCAGCGTCGAGTAGACCGAGTCGAGCGGGATGCCGAGCGCCAGCGCCTTCGGCTCGTCGACTTCGACGAAGAGCTGCGGCACAGTCGGGCGGAAGAAGGTCGAGACGCGGGTGAATTCCGGGTGCTTCTGCAGTTCGGCCATGAAGTTCTGGACGACCTCGGCGAGCTTGCGGGCATCGCCGTCGACGCGGTTCTGCACGTAGACCTCGAAGCCGCCGGCGGTGCCGAGGCCCATGATGGGCGGCGGATTGAAGACGAGGCCGAGACCGTCCGGCTGCATCATGCCGAAGCCCATGAACTTGCCGGCCAGGTCCTGCGCCTTGGCTTCGCGCTCGCTCCAGTCGTGCAGGGGGATGAACATGGTGCCGGCGTTGGGCTTGTTGCCGCCGCCGATTAGGTCAAAACCGGAAACGACGAAGGTGTGCTTGACCGCCGGGTCGGCGGCGACCATCTGGCGCATCTTCTCGCCGGTGGTCGCGGTGCGCTTGAGCGTCGCGCCGTCCGGCAGCATCAGCGCCGAAATCAGGTAGCCCTGGTCCTCGGCCGGCACGAAACTGCCGGGGATGATGCGGAAGAATGCGACGATCGAGCCGATGACGAGGGCGAACAGCAGGGCGACGACGATGCTGTGCTTGAGCGTCAGCCTGACGACGCCGATATAGGAACTGGTGAGCCGCTCGAACAGGCGGTTGAAGGGCGCGAAGAACTTGTTCTCGCCATGCTGCACCTTGAGCAGCAGGGCGCACAGAGCCGGCGTCAGGGTCAGTGCGACGACACTGGAAATCGCCACCGAAACCGCAACGGTGACGGCGAACTGCTTGTACAACTGGCCGGCGATGCCGCCGAGGAAGGCGACCGGCACGAAGACCGCGACCAGCACCAGGGTGGTGGCGATGACCGCGCCCTGGACTTCCTTCATGCCCTTGATCGCGGCCTGACGCGGCGGCAGCTTTTCCTCGGACATCAGGCGTTCGACGTTTTCCAGCACGACGATGGCGTCGTCGACGACGATGCCGATCGCCAGCACCATCGCGAACAGGGTCAGCGTGTTGATCGAGAAGCCGAACAGCCAGAGGCCGGCAAAGGTGCCGATCAGCGAGATCGGCACGGCGATCATCGGGATCAGTGTCGCCCGCCAGTTCTGCAGGAAGATGTAGACGACGGCGAGGACCAGCAGCATGGCCTCGACCAGGGTCTTGACGACCTCGTTGATCGAGGCCGAGACGAAGCGAGTGGTGTCGAAGGGGATGACGTAGCCCATCCCTTCCGGGAATTTCTTCTTCAGCTCGTCCATCCTGCCGCGCACATTCTCGGCCACTTCCAGCGCGTTGGCGCCGGTTTGCAGGAAGACGCCCATGGCGATGGTCGGCTGGCCGTCGAGCGTGACCTGCTGGTCGTAGCTGTAGGCGCCGAGTTCGATGCGCGCGATGTCCTTCAGGCGCAGCACGCCGCCCGGGCCGCTGGCGCGGATGACGATGTTGCCGAACTCCTCGGGGGTCAGCAGGCGGCCCTTGGCGGTCACCGTATAGACCAGCTGCTGGTCGCTCGGCGCCGGCTCCTGGCCGATCTTGCCGGCCGCGTTCTGGGCGTTCTGGATCCTGATCGCGTTGGCCACATCGCTGGTCGTCAGGCCGAGCTGGGCCATGCGGTCCGGCTGCAGCCAGACGCGCATCGAGTAATCCTGGGCACCGAAGATGGTGACATCGCCGACACCCTTGACCCGCTTCAGCTCGTCGACGATGTTGAGGCTGGCGTAGTTGGACAGGAACAGCGTGTTGAACTTGCCCTTTTCGGAGTCGAGCGCGACGACCTGCAGGATGTCGTTGGAGCGCTTCTGGACGATCACGCCGTTGCGCCGGACTTCTTCCGGCAAGCGCGGCTCGGCGGCCTTGACCCGGTTATTGACGTTGACCGAGGCGATGTCGACGTTGGTCCCGACCTCGAAGGTCGCGGTGATGCTGACCGTGCCGTTGGCCGATGCCGACGAGGTGAAGTACGAGAGGTTCTCGACCCCGTTCAGCTGTTCCTCGATCGGCGCGGCGACCGTGCGCGCCAGCGTTTCGGCCGAGGCGCCGGGATAGGTGGCGGTGATCATCACCGTCGGTGGGGCGATCTGCGGATACTGCGCGATCGGCAGCACCTGCGAGGCGACCAGCCCGGCGATGACGATGATGATGGAGACGACCGAGGCGAAGATCGGCCGGTTGATGAAGAATTTCGACATGGCCGCTCCTTACTTCTGTGCCGGCTTCGCCGCGTCGGCTGCCGGGGCGCCGGCCGGCGGTGCCGGCGGATGCGGATCGACCGGGGCGCCCGGCTTGAGCTTCATCAGGTTGTCGACGATCACCTTGTCGCCGGCCTTGAGGCCGTCAAGGACGATCCAGTCCTTGCCGAACCATTCGCCGGTCTGGACCGGGCGCGGCGCCACCTTGTTCTCGGCATCGGCGGTCATCACCAGATTGCCCTGCTCGCTCTGGATCACCGCGCTCTGCGGAACCAGGAAGATGCCGCCCTGTTCGCCGGCGAGCAGGCGGATGCGCACGAACTGGCCGGGCAGCAGGCGGCCTTCGGTGTTCTTGAATTCCGCCCGCAACTGGCGTGTGCCGAGCGTCGGGTCGATGGTGCTGGCCAGGAAATTCAGCTTGCCTTTGACGGGGAAGACGCTGCCGTCGGGCAACACCAGTTCGACCCCGGTGACGACGTCAGGCGTCAGTCGCCCGCCCGGCAGGCGCGTTGCCTCGTTGGTCGAGATGCTGAAGCGGACCCACATCGGGTCGTTCTGGTAGACCGAGGTCAGCAGGCTGTCCGAGCCTACCGTGACCAGATTGCCCACCGACTTGGCGGCGCGCCCGGAAACCCCGTCTACCGGCGCCGTGATGGTGGTCCATGACAGGTTGAGTTGTGCCTGGCGCAGGGCTGCCTGGGCCAGTTCGTTGGCGCTGATCGCATCGTCGTATTCCTTGCGGCTGACGCCCTGGATGTCGACCAGCTTCTTCAGCCGCGCCAGTTCCCGCGTCGCCTGATCGGCCTTGGCCTTGGCCTCGGCGTGGACAATTTCATACGGTGCGCGGTCGATCTGGAACAGCGGCTGGCCGGCCTTGACCGGCATCCCTTCCTGGTACAGCTGTTTCATCAGGATGCCGCCGACGCGGGCGCGCACTTCGGTTTCCTTGGCGCCCTCGGTCTGGGCGACGATTTCCACCGCGTTCGGGACGCTGCGCGGCTGCATTTCCAGCACGGTGACCGGCATGGCGCCGCCGGTCTTGGGCGGTGCTTCCGACTTCGAACAGGCAGCCAGGGTCAGTGTGGCGCTGACGAGTACGGCGAGCAGCAGGGGTTTCGCGAAACGGCGCGGGAGAGCGTTGGGGTTGGGCATGTCGGGCTCCGGGGGGAAGTGTCGATCGAGTGCGGCCGGCGGGCCATCGGATTTCAAGATGGTCGAATTTTACATACATTCATGCATGTATGTAAATACCCAGGAAGCGAGATCATCGTCGCGCATTGTTCGCGGAGGGAAAAGACGAAGCCGTTGACACCTGACGCAACAGCCTGAAGCGGGCGTTATAATCAATACTTTACGTCCACTGGAGTACCTATGTCGCATTCCCTCCGTCCCCTGGCGATTGTCGTTGGCCTGGCGCTGGCTTTCCCCGCCCTTGCCGCCAAGCCCGCCAAACCGGCGCCCAAGCAGGAGGCCGCTCCGGTAGCCGCCTCCGCCGAATTCGAACTGGCCCACAATCTCGGCCCGGAAGGGGAGAAGGCATTGCAGGCGGTCGTCGATCGCTTCAACAAGGAGAGCGGAGGCAACCTCAAGCTTTCACGCCTTGAGAAGGGCGAAAGGCCGGCCGGACTGAACCTGGTCCGCCGCTACGAGATGAGCGAAGTGCTGAGCCAGGCCAAGTATTTCGTCCCGCTACATGAAATGATGGCGAAGGCCGGGGTCAAGCTCGACACCGACGGTCTCTCCAGCGACCTGAAAGCCAACGTCGTCGACGCCAAGGGCCGCCTGGTTGCCCTGCCGGTTCTTTATTCCACGCCGGTCCTGTTCTACAACAAGAACGCCTTCCGCAAGGCCAGGCTGAACCCGGATCAGCCGCCGAAAACCTGGTTCGAGATGCAGGGCATGCTCGACAAGCTGCAGGAAGCCGGTTATGCCTGCCCATACACGACGGCGTGGCCAGTCTGGGTGCATGTGGATAACGTCAGCGCCGTTTCCGGCCTGCCGGCAACGACCGACAAGGGGGTGCTGGCCTTCAACGGCCTGCCGCAGGTCAAGCATGTCGCGATGATGTCGACGTGGACCAAAGCCAATTACTTCAAGTTGTTCGGTCGCAGCGACGAAGCCAGCAAGAAATTCCACGCCGGCGAATGCGCGATGATCACCACCGATTCTCGCGAACATATCGATTTCCGCGATGCCAAGGGTGTCGAACTGGGCGTCGCGCCGATGCCTTTCCACGATGACGTCTATGGTGGCCGCCAGCCCTCGCTGGCCGATGGTGCCTCGCTGTGGGTCGGCGCCGGCCGCTCGGCCGCCGAATACAAACAGGCCGCGAAGTTCGTTTCCTTCCTGATGTCGCCCGAGATCCAGATCGAACTGGTGCGCAGCTACGGCGGCCTGCCGCTGACGACGGCTGCCCGCGCGGCGGCACGCAGCAAGCTCCTGCAGGACGGCGACCAGACGCTGCAGGTGGCCTATGCCTCCCTGAAAGGCACCAGTGCCAAGCCGGTCACCCATGTTTCCGACGTCGATGCAGTGCGCGTCATTGCCGACGAAGAACTCCAGTTGGCGTGGACCGACAAGGAGCCGTCCAAGGCGGCGCTGGACAAGGCGGTCACGCGCGGTAATGCGGTACTCAACGCCAAGCCGGCGCTGAAGAAGGGACAACCCTTCTGATGTCGATCTCGCTGCCGCGCTGGATTGCCCATCGCGGTGGCGGCAGCCTGGCCCCGGAAAACACCCTGGCCGGCATTCGTCTGGCGGCCAGGCTCGGTTTCCGGGCCGTCGAGTTCGACGTGATGCTCTCGGCCGACGGCACGCCGCTCCTCATTCACGACGAAACGCTGGAACGCACGACCAACGGCAGCGGCAAGGTCTGCGAAAGCTCCGATGCCGTTCTCTTCGCGCTCGATGCCGGTGGCGGCGAGCGTATTCCACGCTTTGCTGAAGCCGCAGCGCTGTGCCGCGAGCTCGGCCTGCTGGCCAATGTCGAGATCAAGCCCGCGAGCGGCCATGAGGTGGCGACGGCCGAGGTCGTCGCTCGCATGACTGCCGACCTGTGGCGCGGGGTGGAAGTGCCGCCGCTGATTTCCTCGTTTTCCCTGGCCGCGCTCGAAGTGGCCCGCGATCTGGCGCCGGAGGTCCGCCGCGGCGTGCTGTTCGAAAAACCGCCGGCCGACTGGCGGACGGAACTGCGACGCTTGCGGGCCGTCGCGCTGCATTGCGACGCCGACCTGCTCGACGACGTGGTGCTGGCCGAAGCCAGGGCGCATGACATTCCGGTGCTGTGCTACACGGTCAACAGCGAAAAACAGGCAAAATTGCTTTTCGCACGCGGCGTCAGCGCCTTGTTTACCGACCGCCTCGATCTTTTTGCGCATTAGCGGGGTCGGCGGCTGCGAAGCCGGACGCTTTTTCTCTTAAAATCCGAGGTTTCGCATTCCCACGCCGCAAGGGCCGCCAGCTCATGAAAAGCTCCGAAATCCGCCAGCAGTTCCTCGACTTCTTCGCCTCCAAGGGCCACCAGATCGTTTCCTCCAGCTCGCTGGTGCCGCATGAAGATCCGACACTGCTGTTCACCAACGCCGGGATGAACCAGTTCAAGGACGTCTTCCTCGGTTTCGACAAGCGCCCCTACACGCGTGCGACGACTTCGCAGAAATGCGTGCGCGCCGGCGGCAAGCACAACGATCTCGAAAACGTCGGCTACACCGCGCGTCACCACACCTTCTTCGAGATGCTCGGCAATTTCAGCTTCGGCGACTACTTCAAGCGCGATGCGATCAAGTACGCTTGGGAACTGCTGACCGAGGTCTACAAGCTGCCCAAGGACAAGCTGACGGTCACCGTCTATGCCGAGGACGACGAAGCCTACGACATCTGGACCAAGGAAATTGGCGTGCCGGTCGAACGGGTCATCCGTATCGGCGACAACAAGGGCGCCCGTTACGCCTCCGATAATTTCTGGATGATGGGCGACACCGGCCCCTGCGGCCCGTGCACCGAAATCTTCTACGACCACGGCGAAAAGCACTGGGGCGGCCCCCCGGGATCGCCGGAAGAAGACGGCGACCGTTTCATCGAAATCTGGAACAACGTCTTCATGCAGTTCAACCGCGACGAGCAGGGCGTCATGCACCCGCTGCCCAAGCCCTCAGTCGACACCGGCATGGGGCTGGAGCGTGTTTCAGCGGTGTTGCAAGGCGTGCACGCCAACTACGAGATTGATCTGTTCCAGGCGCTGTTGAAGGCCGCCGCCCGCGAAACCTCAGATGCCGATATGGATTCACCGTCGCTGAAAGTGCTGGCCGACCACATCCGTGCCTGCTCCTTCCTGATCGCCGACGGCGTCATTCCCGGTAATGAAGGCCGCGGCTACGTGCTGCGCCGCATCATCCGCCGCGCCATTCGCCACGGCTACAAACTCGGCGCCCGCGCCGCCTTCTTCCACAAGATGGTGCCCGACCTCGTGGCCGAAATGGGCATGGCCTATCCGGAACTGGCGCAGAACCAGCACAAGGTCATCGCTACCCTGAAGCAGGAAGAAGACCGCTTCTTCGAGACTATCGAGCATGGCATGGCCATCCTCGACGGCGAACTGAAGGTGCTGGCCGAAGGTGGCGTGTTTAATGGTGAAACCGCCTTCAAGCTGCACGATACCTATGGCTTCCCGCTCGACCTGACGCAGGACATCTGCCGCGAGCACAAGATCACCGTCGATGCCGCCGCCTTTGACGCCGCGATGGCCCGCCAGAAGGAACAGGCGCGTGCCGCCGGCAAATTCAAGATGGCGACCAATCTGGAATACAGTGGCCCGGCCACCACCTTCCACGGCTACGACGCACTGGAATACAAGGCCAACGTGCTGACGCTATACAAGGACGGTGTTGCGGTCAACCAGCTGAACGAGGGTGAAATGGGCGTCGTCGTCCTCGACGACACGCCGTTCTACGCCGAGTCCGGCGGTCAGGTCGGTGACCGTGGCGTGCTGCAGTCGGTGCATGGCATTTTTGCCGTCGAGGATACGCAGAAGATCCAGGCCACCGTCTTCGGTCACCACGGCGTCGTCAAGACCGGCGCCATCACCGTCGGTAACGGCGTCACCGCTCGGGTCGACGTGCTGGCCCGCACGCGTACCATGCGCAACCATTCCGCCACCCACCTGCTGCACAAGGCGCTGCGCGAAGTGCTCGGCGACCATGTCCAGCAGAAGGGCTCGCAGGTCGATCCGGACAAGACCCGCTTCGACTTCGTGCACAACCAGCCGCTGACCAATGCGGAAATCCGCCGCGTCGAGAACCTCGTCAATGCCGAAATCCTGGCCAACACGGCCAACGAATGCCGCGTCCTGCCGATCGCCGAAGCGCAGAAGCTGGGTGCGATGATGCTGTTCGGCGAAAAATACGGCGACACCGTGCGTGTCCTCGACATCGGTTCGTCACGCGAACTATGCGGCGGCACCCACGTCAGCCGCACCGGCGACATCGGCCTCTTCAGCATCACCGCCGAGGGCGGCGTGGCGGCTGGCGTCCGGCGCGTCGAAGCGGTGACCGGCGACAATGCATTGACCTACATGCAGGGTATGGAAACCGCGCTGGGCGGCGTCGCCGGCACGCTCAAGGTGTTGCCGAAGGACGTCCCGGCTCGCGTCAGCGCCGTGCTCGACCAGGTCAAGAAGTTGGAACGCGAACTGGCGGCGCTCAAGGGCAAGCTGGCATCTGCCCAGGGCGACGACATGGTTGCTCAGGCGGTCGAGGTCAAGGGCGCCAAGGTGCTGGCGGCGAAGCTCGACGGTGCCGACCTCAATGCCCTGCGCGAAACCATGGACAAGCTCAAGGACAAACTGAAGTCGGCCGCTGTCGTGCTGGCCTCCGTCGCCGATGGCAAGGTGACGCTGATCGCCGGCGTCACCGCCGACCTGACCGGCAAGGTCAAGGCCGGCGATCTGGTCAATATGGTCGCCCAGCAGGTTGGCGGCAAGGGCGGTGGCCGTCCCGACATGGCGCAGGCCGGTGGCACGCAGCCGGAAAATCTGGTGGCGGCGCTGGCTTCGGTGCCGGCATGGGTCGAGGGCAAGCTGTGAGGATGGTGCTGATCGGCGCGCTGCTGGGGCTGGCTGCAGCCGGTGTCGCGGCCGCTGAACTCGACCGCACGCCGGTCGAGGCGGTTACGGTCAACGGCGAAAAAGTGCGACTTTTCCCCAACGGCCGCTGGGAGTATGCCGACGCCGCCAAGGCGGCCGCGGCGCAGCAGGCGGCGGCCAAATACCCGGAAAACCAGACGCGCCCCGAAGGAGCCCAGGGCGGCCTGTTCGGCGTCGGCCGTACCGTCATGCCGGGCGACAAGGATTACAACCGGGGTTCGCTGAATCCCAAGCTGCGCTGAGGGGCGGTGAGCGGCGCTTACCGTTACTGCCCGCAGTGCGGGGGCGAACTGGTGTTGCGTGAGGCTGGCGGTCTGGTGCGCCCGACCTGCTTGGCCGAAGGCTGCGGGTTCGTGCTGTGGGACAACCCGGTGCCGGTGGTCGCCGCATTGGTCGAGCTTGAAGGGCGCATCGTTCTGGCGCGCAATGTCGCTTGGCCGGAGAACGCCTTCGGGCTGGTGACCGGCTTTCTGGAGCGTGACGAAGCACCGGCGCAGGCGGTGGCGCGCGAAGTGGCCGAGGAGCTTGGGCTCACCGCGATAGCGGTCAGCCTGATTGGCCTTTATCCCTTCACACAAAAAAATCAGCTGCTGATTGCGTACCATGTGGTGGCGGAAGGGCGGATCGTCCTCAACGAGGAACTGGCGGAATTCAGGCTGATCGAGCCGGAACGTCTCAAGGCCTGGGATTTCGGGACCGGCTTCGCCGTGCGCGACTGGCTGCTCGCCTGCGCTACGGTTTAAAACAAGCTCAGTTCAGCAGGCGGCCGGTTGGGACGGGCTGTTCGGTCTCGCGAATGACTTCACCTTCGATGATGTGGCCGTCAAAGGGCTTCTCATCCCGTTGGACAGGCTGCTGCTGGCTCATTTGTTCGCGGATCTGGCGGCGCACGGCGCGCGTCTTCCACCACAGCCAGGTGCCGGCCAGCACAGCGCCGACTGCGACGACGGCCAGCGCAACCAGCGAGAACATGAAACCGACAACCAGTAGCGCCGCACCGAGCAGGAAGGTCACAATCTTGGCGAGCGGACCCGCCGGCTGGCCGCCGAGGCTGGAGTGAAACTGGCGGAATTTCAGTTGCTCTTCGGTCGTGTTCATCAAGTTCCCGGTTGTGTGTGCAGATTGACGCAAGGCCATTCTAACGACAGTCGCGCCAACCGTTTGTAGCGCGACTGTCGTTGTTTTGTAACGTGCTCAGCGTCAGAACGGCAGCTTGATGCCCGGCCAGACAGCCGTGATCGCCTGCCGGAAACCGGCCTGGATGCGCTCCAGCGCCGCATCGTTGTCGGCCTCGAAGCGCAGCACGACCACCGGTGTCGTGTTGGAGGGGCGGGCCAGGCCGAAGCCGTCGGCGTATTCGACACGGACGCCATCGATAGTGATGATTTCCTCGGCGCCGTCGAACTTGCCGGCCGCCTTCAGCTTGTCGATCAGCGTGAACGGCTCGCCTTCAGCCATCTTGATATTGAGTTCCGGGGTCGACGGCGAGTTGGGCAGGGCTTTCAGCGGCGCATTGACGTCGGCCGAGCGCGCCAGGATTTCCAGCAGGCGGGCGCCGGTGTACAGGCCGTCGTCGAAACCGTACCAGCGTTCCTTGAAGAAGGTGTGGCCAGACATTTCGCCGGCCAGCGGGGCGCCGGTTTCCTTGAGCTTGGCCTTGACCAGCGCATGGCCGGTGTTCCACATCAGCGGCACGCCGCCATGCTTCCTGATCCACGGCGCCAGCAGGCGGGTGCATTTGACGTCGTAAATAATCTGGCCGCCGGGCACGCGCGACAGGACATCGGCGGCGAAGAGCATCAGCTGGCGGTCCGGGTAGATGATTTCGCCGTCCTTGGTCACCACACCGAGGCGGTCGCCGTCACCGTCGAAGGCGATGCCGATCTCGGCGCCGGTTTCCTTGAGTGCCTTGATGACGTCCGCCAGGTTTTCCGGCTTGGACGGGTCCGGGTGATGGTTCGGGAAGGTTCCGTCCACTTCGCAGTAAAGCGGAATGATTTCGCAGCCGAGGCGCTTGAACAGTTCGGGGGCGACTGCGCCGGCCACGCCATTGCCGCAGTCCATGACGATTTTCAGCGGGCGGGCGAGTTTGACGTCGCCGACGATCTTGTCGACATAGGCGGTCTTGACGTCGGCGCTGCGGCGCTCGCCTTTGCCGTGCTTCAGGTTGCCGGCCTCGATGCGTCGCTTCAGGTCCTGGATGGCGTCGAGCGCCAGCGTCGTGCCGCCGATGACCATCTTCAGGCCGTTGTAGTCCGGCGGATTGTGGCTGCCGGTGACCGAGACGCAGGAGTTGCAGCCGAGTTCGTAGGCAGCGAAATAGGTGACCGGGGTCGGCACGCAGCCGACGTCGATGGCGTCACAACCGGCGGTGCAGATGCCGTCCATCAGCGCGCCGGCCAGTTCGGGGCCGGAGAGGCGGCCGTCGCGGCCGACGGCTATGGCTTTCTGGCCCTGCTCGACGGCGAGCGAGCCGAGCGCGTGGCCGATCTGGCGCACGACATCGGCGGTCAGGGATTTATCGACGATGCCACGGATATCGTAGGCCTTGAAGATTTCGGCGGGTAGTTTGGTCATGATGGGTGCCTATGACGTTTCATAAAGAAAGAAGTGTAAGAGCCTTTGCGGCAGCCAGTCCAGATTTCCGGGGAAACTGCCGCTGACGAAACCGACATGGCCGCCAGTGGCTGGCTGCTCGAGACGCACCTGCGGGCTGACCGAAGCGGCATCCGGCAGGAAGCCGGCGGGCAAAAACGGGTCGTTTTTCGGGTTGACCGCAAGCGCCGGCACAGCGATGGATTTCAGCCAGGGTTTGGCCGAGGCGCGCTGCCAGTAGTCGTCGGCACCGGCGAAGCCATGCACCGGCGCAGTCACGGCGTCGTCGAACTGGTAGAGGTTGATCGCCGCAAGCATGCGCGCCTCGTCGAAGAGGTCGGGAAACTGGCGCAGGCGGGCGCTGGAAACGGCTTTCAGTGTTTTCAGGAAATGCTGCGTATAGACGCGGTTGAAGCCGTGCGCCAGGTGGTGGCCGCAGGCGGCGAGGTCGAGCGGGGCGCACATGGCGGCGACGCCGGTGACCAGTTCGGCCGCGTTGTCGCCGCGCTCGCCGGCCCACTTGAGCAGCGCGTTGCCGCCGAGCGAGACGCCGGCAGCGTGCAACCGGCGGCTGCCGTTGGCCGCGTACAGGCGGCGCAGGATCCAGTCGATCTCGTCCGAGTCGCCCGAATGATAGGCACGCGGGCGGCGGTTCAACTCACCGGAACAGCCGCGAAAATGCGGCAGCGCGAGGCGCCAGCCGGCTTTCTTGCAGGCGTGCGCGGTGCTGAGCGCGTAATGGCTGTTGGCGCTGCCTTCGAGGCCATGAAATAGCACGAGCAGGGGGGCGTCGCGCGGGCCGTCGAGATGATCGACGTCGACGAAGTCGCCGTCCGGCGTTTCCCAGCGTTCGCGCCGCAGCTTGAGCGGCTGCGGCTTGATCAGCAGCGGCCAGATGGTCTGCGCGTGGCCGCCGGGCAGCCACGCGGGCGCATGGTAGGGCTTCAATGCAGCGTGTGCGGCACGGCCTCGGCCATCGCCTGGTGGCTGTCGTCGGCGGCCGAGGCGTGGCGGCTGACCAGGCGCCAGCCGTGGGCGCCGCGGGCGTAGATATGGGTGACGTGCAGCGGGCCGTGCGGGCTGGGGTCGTCGCCGACGAAGAGAATTTCGGTGAGGTGATGGATGGCCAGCACCGAGCCCTGCCAGTGGGTGACCGATTCCGCCTGCACGCGAATCTTCGCGTTGGAAAAAATGCCGCGCCAGCTTTCACGGATCGGCACGATGCCGAGCAGGCGCACGCCGGTCGGGTGCACGCACAGGGTTTCCTCGTCTTCGGCCCAGAGCTGGATCAGCAGGTCGGCGTCGCCCTTCTGTACGGCCTCGTAAAAGGCCTGTTCGACATCTTCGGGGGCGGCGAAATTGGCGGGTTTGCTCATGGGGCGCTCCGTTTCAGGCAGGCTGCGAGAACCTGTTCCGGCGAGAGTTTGTTGAGACAGTCGAGGTGCCCGAGCGGGCATTCGCGCTTGAAGCACGGGCTGCACTCGAGATTGAGGCTGAGAATATCGGCCTGGTCCGAAAGCGGCGGCGTGAAGCCGGGTGACGAAGAACCGTAAAGGGCGACGATCGGCCGCTCGAGGGCGGCGGCGACGTGCATCAGGCCGGAGTCGTTGCAGACGACGAGCTCGGCCATGGCCAGCAGGTCGATGGCCTGTGCGAGCGAGGTGGCGCCGCACAGGTTGTCGCAGAGGCCGGGGGTGAGGGCGCAGATCTCGTCGGCAACCGCCCGGTCTTTCGCCGAGCCGAAGAGGCCGATGCGGTAACCGCGTTCCCCCAGGCTGCGCGCCAGTGTCGCGAAATGCGCCGCCGGCCAGCGCTTGGCCGGGCCGTACTCGGCGCCGGGACAGAAGGCGACAAAACGGGTCGGGCGTTCGCGACCGAGTGCGGTCAGGGTTTGTTCCTGGTCGGTTGCGGTCGACCGGATTTTCGGGTGGTAAATGGGCTTGGGCACCGCTGCGCCGGGGGCTTCGGCGAGCTGGGCGAAGCGCTCGACCATCAGCGGCAGGGCGGCCTTGTCGAGGTCGTGGCGAACGTTGATCAGGCCGTAGCGCGCTTCGCCGGTGAAGCCGATGCGCTGCGGGATGCCGGCAAGGAACGGGACCAGCGCCGATTTCAGCGAATTGGGCAGGACATAGACGGCATCGTAGCCGCGTGCCGCCAGCTGCCGCGCCAAGCGCCAGCGGGCTTTCAGCGACAACTGGCCATGGCCGAAGGGGCTGTCGACGACCTCGCTGATTTCGCCCATGCGTCGCAGCACTGGCGCGACCCAGCTTGGCGCCAGGGCGTCGAGCTGCAAACCGGGGGATTTGGCATGCAGCCGTGCGAACAGCGGCTGCGCCATGATGGTGTCGCCGATCCAGGAGGGGGCGACGATCAGCGCCTTCTTCATGCGACAGCGGCGGGCTTTTGGCCCGCCGCCCGATGCTTAGTGATGACCCTTGGGCGCTTCGCCCTTGAAGACGTACTTGGCGCTGCAATAGGGGCAGACGACCTCGCCGGTCTTCAGCACGTCGAGGAAGACGCGCGGATGTTGCGACCACAGCGGGGCATTGGGCTGCGGACAGTGCAGCGGCAGGTCGTGGGCGGTGATTTCAACGGTAAGGTTGTCGGACATCTTGTTCTCCCTGAGCTTATACGTAGGCCAGCCAGTCGTCGTGCTGGGCCGAGCGGCCATAGACCACGTCGAAATACTTGGCCTGGATCTGGGCGGTGACCGGACCGCGGCGGCCGATGCCGATTTGGCGGCCGTCGAGTTCGCGAATCGGCGTCACTTCGGCGGCGGTGCCGGTGAAGAAGGCTTCGTCACAGGTATAGACCTCGTCGCGGGTGATGCGCTTTTCCTGCACCGAGAGGCCCAGTTCCTCGGCAATCTGCAGCACCGTGGCGCGCGTGATGCCTTCCAGGCAGGACGTGAGGTCGGGGGTGTACAGCTTGCCCTTCTTGACGATGAAAAGGTTTTCGCCGGCGCCTTCGGCCACGTAGCCTTCGGGATCGAGCAGCATGGCTTCGTCGTAACCTTCGTTGGTCACTTCGTTATTGGCCAGGATCGAGTTGATGTAGTGGCCCGAGGCCTTGGCGCGCACCATGGAGATATTCACGTGGTGGCGGGTGTAGCTCGACACCTTGACGCGGATGCCGCGCTCCAGGCCTTCCTCGCCGAGGTAGGCGCCCCACGGCCAGGCGGCGATGGCGACGTGCACCTTGGCACCCTTGGGCGAAACGCCCATCTTTTCCGAGCCGTAGAAGGCGATCGGCCGCAGGTAGCCGGAATCG
>Ga0209202_1000766_pt1 | contig 22863 bp, 16 predicted proteins | sample AD_UKC032_MetaG_FD_184416 | JGI IMG/M metagenome (GOLD analysis project Ga0209202, IMG submission 184416) | Active sludge microbial communities of municipal wastewater-treating anaerobic digesters from USA - AD_UKC032_MetaG (SPAdes) (version 2) | ecosystem: Engineered > Bioreactor > Anaerobic >... | reverse complement strand
ACAACCCGCACAACGTGCAGGATGGCGAGCGCAATCGCGGCTTCATCCAGCTCCAGCCGGAGCCGCCGCCGCAACTGCCGCGCGGCATGGCGGACGCCAGGCACGAGCTGGCTCATCCCGTCGCGCATTGATGGCGGACTGATGGCGGACTCAGCAGAAAAGCCCTCGCCAGCCCGCGGCGACCCGACATGGGTCGCCCCGGCGCTGACGCGCGATGAGAAAACGCGTGTCGTCGGCAAGACCCCTGTTTTCTTCGGCCCGCCACTGGCGATCCTGACCGAAGGGAAGAAGAACACCATGGAGATCAGCGGCCGGATCAACCTCGCCGCCGAACGCTACCTGGAAATTCTCAAGTACCACGGACTGCCACTCAGCGAAGCGGAACGGCAGTGCCTGAGCCATATCTGCAACACCGGCTTCATGTCATCGCTGGAAATCCGTGAGTTGTCGATGGAAGTCCGCCTGACCGCCTTCACCTGCGACGACCTCGACAAAGAGGCGCTGGCCCGCAAGCTCGACGCGGCCAGCTTCGCCGATCTGGTGGTCGTCGTCGAATCTTTGGGATTTTGAGCATGGCAAAACGAACGCAATGGATTCCGCATTTCAGCACCGGCAACGCGCTGCTGGATGAACAGCACCAGCACCTGCTGGCCCAATGCAACGCCTTGGCCGACTGTCTCGGCGAAGAAGTTGGCAAAGCAAACGAGCAGTTTCCCGGCATCCTGGCAGGCCTGATGACCAGCGTGCGCGAGCACTTTTCGAGCGAAAGAGCGCTGCTTGCCGGCAATGGCTACCCCATGCTCGATGAGCACGAACACGAGAGCGAGGAATTCGAGTTTCTGGCCGCCGAAATCATCTCGACCGAAAATTTCGATCCGGACGAACTGCAAACCTTTCTGGCCCTGTGGTGCACCGGACACATCGTCGGCACCGCGACGCAGCAACGGCCCTATCTCGACCAGCCAGCGGAATTGACTGCGGATTCGGCTAGCTGACTCCCCTATCGATACGTCCATCACCGGTTGCGGTCGACGCCGAAAAAGGGGCAAAAATGAAACGGCGGGGCACTTGGCCCCGCCGTTTCATTTCTCACTGACCCTTCCGGGTTAGCTTGTCGCTCCCCTTCCGAGGAAAAACCTTACATGCTCCGGCGATACTGGCCGCCGACTTCGTACAGCGCGCTGCTGATCTGGCCCAGCGAGCAGCATTTGACGGCATCGACCAGCACCGCGAAGACATTGCCGTCCTCGATCACCGTCTGTTTCAGCTTGGCCAGCATGGCCGGCGACTGACCGGCATTGCGCGCCTGGAAGTCACGCAGGCGCTTGATCTGCGACTGCTTTTCCTCGTCGCTAGAACGCGCCAGCTCAATTTCCTGTTGCGCCATACCCTTCGGATTCAGGAAGGTGTTCACGCCGATGATCGGGTACGAACCGTCGTGCTTCTTGTGCTCGTAGTACATCGACTCTTCCTGTATCTTGCCGCGCTGGTAGCCGGTTTCCATCGCGCCGAGCACGCCGCCGCGCGAGGCAATGGCTTCGAATTCCTTGAGCACGGCTTCTTCGACGAGGTCGGTCAGTTCGTCGATGACGAAAGCGCCCTGATTCGGGTTTTCGTTCTTGGCGACGCCCCACTCGCGGTTGATGATCAGCTGGATGGCCATGGCACGGCGTACCGATTCCTCGGTCGGCGTGGTGATCGCTTCGTCGTAGGCGTTGGTGTGCAGCGAATTGCAGTTGTCGTAAATGGCGATCAGCGCCTGCAGCGTGGTGCGGATGTCGTTGAAGTCCATTTCCTGCGCGTGCAGCGAGCGGCCCGAGGTCTGGATGTGGTACTTCAGTTTCTGGCTGCGCTCGTTGGCGCCGTACTTGTTCTTCATGGCCAGCGCCCAGATACGGCGGGCAACGCGGCCGATCACCGAGTATTCCGGGTCCATGCCGTTGGAAAAGAAGAAGCTCAGGTTGGGCGCGAAATCGTCAATGTGCATGCCGCGCGCCAGGTACGACTCCACGTAGGTGAAGCCATTGGACAGCGTGAAGGCGAGCTGGGAAATCGGATTCGCGCCGGCTTCGGCGATGTGGTAGCCGGAGATCGACACCGAGTAGAAGTTCTGCACCTGATTATGGACGAAGAATTCCTGAATGTCGCCCATCATCTTGAGCGCGAATTCGGTCGAGAAGATGCAGGTGTTCTGACCCTGGTCTTCCTTAAGGATGTCGGCTTGCACGGTGCCGCGCACGCTCTTCAGCACCCACTCGCGGATCTTCTCGGCTTCGTCTTCGGTCGGCTGACGGCCGTTGTCCTTCTCGAACTTGGCCATCTGCTGATCGATGGCCGTATTGAAGAAGCAGGCCAGGATGATCGGCGCCGGGCCGTTGATGGTCATCGAGACAGAGGTACTCGGGGCCAGCAGGTCGAAGCCGTCGTAAAGGACTTTCAAGTCGTCGAGCGTGGCAATCGAGACGCCAGAATTGCCAATCTTGCCGTAGATGTCCGGACGCTCGTCCGGGTCGCAGCCATACAGGGTCACCGAGTCAAACGCCGTCGACAAACGATGCGCCGGCATGCCTTCGGAAACGCGCTTGAAGCGGCGGTTGGTGCGGAAGGCATCGCCTTCGCCAGCGAACATCCGTGTCGGATCTTCACCTTCGCGCTTGAAGGCGAAAACGCCGGCAGTGAAGGGGAAAGAGCCCGGTACGTTCTCGCGCATCAGGAAGCGCAGGGTTTCGCCGTCATCGCCAAACTTCGGCAGGATGACCTTCTTGATTTTGGTACCGGACAGGGACTGCGAAACCAGCTTGGTGCGGATTTCCTTGTCGCGGATTTTGACAACGTACTCATCGCCCGAGTAGGCCTCGACCGTCTGCGGCCACATGTCGAGCAATTTCTTGGCCTTCGGGTCCTGTTGGGCGTCTTTCCAGGCAACCAATTCATCAAAATCTGCCGTCGGCTTGTCGCAGCCCTTGAAAATCTGGGCCGAAATCCGCAAGGATTGGCGCTCGCGGGCGATCTTTACCTGTTCCTCGGTATGGCTGTGATAACCACGCACGGTATCGGCAATCTCGGCCAGATAACGAACGCGCTGGGCCGGCACGATGGCGCGCTGGGCGGAGGACTGTTTGACGGCAACAACCGGCAGCTTGCCCGGCTGGAGTTGCAGGCCCTTGTCGGCGAGGGCCGGAACCAGCGCCTGGTACAGCGCCGTGACACCATCGTCGTTGAAGCGGGCGGCCTGGGTGCCAAACACCGGCATATCGTCGGTCGGCGTCGAGAAAGCTTCACGGTTGCGCTGGTACTGCTTGCGCACGTCACGCAGTGCATCCTCGGCCCCCTTGCGGTCAAACTTGTTGATCGCCACGAAATCGGCGAAGTCGAGCATGTCGATCTTCTCCAGCTGCGAGGCGGCACCGAACTCCGGCGTCATCACGTACAGCGACAGATCGACAAAAGGAACGATGGCTGCGTTGCCCTGACCGATGCCGGAGGTTTCGACAACGACCAGATCGAAGCCGGCCAACTTGCAGGCGGCAATCACTTCCGGCAGCGCGACCGAGATTTCAGAACCGGTGTCGCGGGTAGCCAGCGAGCGCATGAAGATGTTCGGATGCTCGATGGCATTCATCCGGATGCGGTCACCGAGCAAGGCACCGCCGGTCCGCTTGCGCGAGGGGTCGATGGAAATCAGACCGATCTTGATGGTATCTGCCTGGTCAAGACGGAAGCGGCGAACCAGTTCGTCGGTCAGCGACGATTTGCCGGCGCCACCGGTGCCGGTGATGCCGAGCACCGGCACGGTCGTTTCGGCGGCCGCCTTGAGCAGCGGCTCCTTGAGCGCCGGTGCCTCACCGTTTTCCAGCAGCGTGATGATGCGAGCCAGCAGTCGCTTGTCGCCCGCCTTGAGGCCGGCCAGCACCTGCTCGACCGTCGGCACGCCCTCGTCGGCCACATCGAAGTCGGATTTCTGCACGACTTCGTTGATCATGCCCTGCAAGCCCATATGCACGCCATCCTCCGGCGCATAAATCCGGGTCACGCCGTACTCGTGCAATTCCTTGATCTCGGACGGGACGATCACACCGCCACCACCGCCGAAAACTTTAATGTTGGCGCCGCCATTGGCCTTGAGCAGGTCGATCATGTACTTGAAGAATTCGACATGGCCGCCTTGATAAGACGTAATGCAGATGCCCTGCACATCTTCCTGCAACGCGGCATTGACGATCTCCTGCACCGAGCGGTTATGGCCGAGGTGGATAACCTCGGAACCGGTCGACTGGAGGATGCGGCGCATGATGTTGATCGAGGCGTCATGCCCGTCGAACAGCGAGGCCGCCGTGACGAAACGCACCTTGTTCTTCGGCTTGTACGGGGAGAGTTTCTTGGCAACGGAAAGATCGGTCATGGCGCCAGCCTCATCGGAAGAATGGAAAGGCGTTCATGGTAAGCCCCTTCACGCCCGCCGCCATTGTCGCGAATGACGATAATCATGCAAATTCCGCCAAGATGATAAGCTGTTGCGGTCGACCACCTGAAAAGAGCAAAAATGCTGCAAAGCACCATCGCAAACCCGACAACCGGAACGCAAACCACTGTTGCAATGGGCTTTGTTACCGGCATGCTGGCCGGACTTGGGCGCCGCGGGATCAATCCAGAATCGCTACTGGCAGCCGTCGCCCTCGATATTGCAGACACCGCCAGGCGGATTCCGATCGACCGCTACGCCGCACTCTACAACCTGCTCAACCGCGAACTCGATGATGAAGGCTTCGGCCTGTTTTCCCGGCCGATGCGCGTCGGCAGTTTCGAGTTTCTCTGCCGCGGCTGCCTCAGCGCCCCAACGCTGGCCGAAGCGCTGTCCCGCGCCAGCCGCTTCCTGCGCCTCGTGCTGCCAGATCTTGCCGTCAGCGTGCGGCGTTCGCACGGACGCGCCGAACTGGTCATCAGCGAAACCCGAAAACTGGCCGAAAACCCCGACGACCCCGGCCGCATCTTTGCCTTCGAATGGCTACTTCGTTTGCTGCACGGCCTCGCCTGCTGGCTGGCCGGACGTGGCCTGGCGCTCGACAGCGTGATTTTTCCCTACCGCCGCCCCGCCCACGCTGGCGATTACACGCTTATCTTCACCGAGGATTCGCGCTTCGCGCCGACGGTCCCCGGCGGCAACGGCACGCTGGTCGCCAGCCTCAACGCCAATCTGCTGGAACTGCCCATCCGCCGCGACGAAGCGGCCCTCGCCAGCTTTCTCGACGGCGCCCCCGGCAAGATCACCACCCTTTACCGGCGCGACCGCGAAATGGTCATCCGCGTCCGCGATCTGCTGCGCGCCGCCCTACCCGACACCCTGGGCCTCGACGACATCGCCGGCCGCCTGCATCTTTCTCCGCGTACCGTCCACCGCCGGCTGGAAAACGAGGGCTCCAGCTTCCGCGCCATCAAGGATGCCCTGCGCCGCGACATGGCCCTCGCCCGGCTGACCAAGACGCGCGACCCGATCGCCCAGGTTGCCGCCGACCTCGGCTATACCGACACATCGGCCTTCTACCGTGCCTTTGTCGATTGGACCGGCATGGCACCTGCGCATTACCGCCGGCAGTGGCTTAACGAAAAATAGCGGGAAGCAGCCGCTACTCGGCTGCCGACTGAAACCGAAAGGGTTTATTGTTCACCTGTAACCTGAATCTCTTTGGTATTAAAATCGGGAAAACGCAATTCTCAGGATCGTCATGAACAGGGCAGACAACCGCAATGGCTGCGAGGACAGAAGGTTAGAAGACATCGGGCCGCCGAAAGGCTGGCAGGATCGTCGCAAACGCGTCGAGCGGCGGATTCCGGAAACGGTGGAAATCGAGGTATCGGAAGCGGAGTGGGCTGCCTATTTTGAACGCCATTCCGATCAAGAAAACTCGCCCGATCCTGCGAACTCCGAAAGTGACGCGAGCAAACAAGCCTGACCGATCGCTTCCGCTCACTATCAAAACAAAAAGGCCGGAACTTCCGGCCTTTTTATATTTTCTGGGCTTGAATCACTCGTCGTCTTCACGCAACTGGAAGCGGCCGGCCATCTGTTGTTGCACGTTGGGCGGCACCGCTGCATAGCGCGCGAATTCGATGGTGTAGCTACCCTGGCCACCGGTCAGCGACTTTAGGCGTGACTGATATTCGTTGAGTTCGGCCAGCGGCACTTCGCCACTGATCGCCGCCATGCCATGGCCACGGCCATCGGTTCCGGTGATGTGGCCGCGCCGGCTGGCGAGATCGCCGGTCAGATCGCCGATGGCACTTTCCGGAACGACGATCTCGATATTGACGATCGGCTCCAGCACGATCGGCCTGGCGGCGCGAATCGCCTCGATCACCGCCTTGCGCCCGGCGGTGACGAACGCCACCTCCTTGCCATCCACCGCATGGGTCTTGCCATCGAAAACCGTGACCTTCAGATCGTCGACCGCATACCCTGCAACGACTCCACCTTCCAGCGCCTGACGCACGCCTTTCTCGACAGCCGGCATGAAGACTCCGGGAATCACGCCCCCCTTCACGGCATCGATGAACTCGAAACCCTCCCCGCGCCCTTTGGGCTCGATGCGCAGATGCACTTCGCCAAACTGACCCGCGCCACCGCTCTGTTTCTTGTGGCGGTGCACGCCCTCGGCCGGAGCGGTAATGGTTTCCCGGTAAGGGATGCGCGGCGGCTTGGTATCGACTTCCAGCTTGTACTGGGCAGCCATTTTTTCCAGCTTGGCCTTCAGATGAATCTCGCCCAGCCCGCGAATTACCGTTTCGTTGCTGGTAGGGTGGCGCTCGACGACGAAGGTCGGGTCCTCCATCGCCAGTTTGCCGAGTATGTCGAACAGACGCTGCTCGTCGCCCTTCTTCCTGGTTTCGACAGCCAACCCGGCCATCGGCTTCGGAAATTCGAGCGGCACGAGATGGATATGGTCTTCGTCGTGCGAATCATGCAGCACGCTGTCGAATTCTATTTCTTCCACCTTGGCGACAGCACCGATATCGCCCGGCAACAACGCCTCGACTTCGGCGGTATCCTTGCCCTGCAAGCGGTAAAGATGCGCGACCTTGAACGGACGCTTGCCATCGCCAACGAACAATTGCATGTCTTTCCTGACCGTGCCTTGATGCACGCGGAAAATCCCGATCTTGCCCATGTAGGGATCGGCAACCACCTTGAAGACATGCGCCAGTACATGCTTGCCAGCGTCCGGTTCGGCATGGAAAGGCTCGGTTCTATCGCCCGGTTCGCCCTTGTAGAAAGGCGGCGGATTGCCCTCCGCCGGATTCGGCGCCAACGACGCCAGAACATGTAGCAGTTCCTTGATCCCGGCACCGGTCTTGGCTGAAGTAAACAGAATCGGAATCAGGTGCCCCTCGCGCAGAGCCTTTTCGAAAGGCGCATGCAGGTCGGCCGCGCTCGGGTCGGCACCATCTTCGAGATACTGGGCCAGCAGATTCTCGTCTTCCTCGACGATCTGGTCGATCAAGGCACGGTGGGCGGCGGCGATGGATTCGAAATCGGCGTCGCCAGCCGCGTGCTCGAGAACCTCGACGACATCCGCCGCGCCATGCGCCGGCAGATCCAGCAGCATGCACTGCTTGCCGAAACGTTCCCGAATGTCGGCGACCAGGCCGGGCAAGTCGAGATTGTCGGCATCGATCTTGTTGATGACGATCATCCGACACAATTGACGTTCCGCCGCCTGGCGCATCAGGCGCTCGGTCATCAACTCGATACCCGTCTGGGCATTAATGACGATCAAGGCGGTGTCGACCGCAGCCAGCGCAGCAATCGCCGGGCCGGCGAAATCAGGGTAGCCCGGAGTATCGAGCAGATGGACATGCGCGTCTTCGTAAGCGAAATTGGTGACCGCGGAAGTCAGGGAATGCCCTGCCTCCTTTTCCTGTGGATCGAAGTCACAGACGGTGCTGCCTTTTTCGACGCTGCCCTTGGCGGCGAGCGCCCCGGCCGCATGCAACAAGGCCTCCGCCAACGTGGTCTTGCCCGCCGCGCCATGCCCGACGAGCGCGACGGAGCGGATGGCCTCGGTGATGTACTTTGACATCTATCTCTCCCTGTTCTGATTGGAAACTGGCAAAACCTTATTTTACGCCCGTAGCCATGCGATCGACGAAATATGGGCCGGCGCCATACAGAAGCGCAAGAGCCGCCACGACCAGCACCAGGCCCATGATCAGTTGCTTGCCAGGCCGCGAAAACTCCTTCCAGTGCCGGACCGAAAACCAGACGGGCCCCGCGACAGGCACCAGCAATACCGGCACCCAACTGCGCCAGCCGAAGGAAAGCGCCGCCGGCAATGTTCCGACATAACCGACCAGCAAGAGCGCCCCGCCGACTGAAACCAGCAGCGCGACGGAAAAAATGAAAACGAGAAACCAGAAATCCACTATTTCTTCACCTTCTTTGGCCGCTCCCAGCCTCTGATCGTGACTTGTTTGGCGCGCGACACGGTCAATGCCTGTGGCGGCGCATCTTTTGTCAGCGTCGTTCCAGCACCGAGCGTAGCACCCCGGCCGACGGTCACCGGCGCCACCAGCTGGGTATCCGAGCCAATGAAGACATCGTCCTCGATGATCGTCTGCCACTTGTTGGCACCGTCGTAGTTGCAGGTGATGGTGCCGGCGCCGACATTCACGCGCTGCCCGATCTCGGCATCTCCGATGTAGGCAAGGTGATTCGCCTTCGACTGTGCCCCGATGACGCTCTTCTTGACCTCGACAAAATTGCCGATATGCACCTCCGGACCAAGTTCCGCCCCCGGACGCAAGCGCGCGTAGGGGCCGAGAACACCGTCGGGACCAATCACCGCCTCCTCGAAGTGGCAGAAGGCTGCAATGCGGGTGCCAGCACCGACCTTGACGTTTCTGAGCACACAATAAGGCCCGATTTCGACGGCATCGCCGAGTTCGACGTCGCCCTCGAAAACGCAGCCGACGTCGATGGCGACGTCGCGTCCGTGATTGAGAAGGCCGCGCACATCGATACGCGCCGGATCGGCGAGGCGCACGCCGGCGACGAGCAAGCGATCAGCAACATTGCGCTGGTGAATACGTTCGAGTTCGGCGAGTTGCACCTTGCTGTTTACGCCAAGCACCTCCCATTCGGCATCCGGTTGCGCGGTACGCACTGGCAGCCCTTCGGCAACCGCGAGGGCGACGATATCGGTCAGGTAATACTCGCCCTGTGCGTTATCGTTTTTGAGACGGCCAAGCCAGTCGACAAGGCGCGCGGTCGGGATCGCCATGATTCCGGTGTTGATCTCGCGGATCGCCTTTTCGTCGGCGCTGGCGTCCTTCTCCTCGACGATGCGGCGAACGCTTCCGGCGCCGTCACGCACGATTCGGCCATAGCCAGCCGGATCGGCAAGGTTGACGGTGAGGATGGCGAGAGCGTCGCGTCCGGCATGGAGCAGGCGTTTCAGCGTCGCCGCCGAGGTCAGCGGCACATCGCCGTAAAGAACCAGCGTGCAAGGCGCATCCGAGAACTGTGGCACCGCCTGGGCGACAGCATGCCCGGTTCCCAATTGCTGCGCCTGTTCCGCCCATGAAATATCGCCTTCGGCGAGGGTTGACCGCACCACGTCGCCACCATGGCCATAAACCACGATGAGCTTTTGCGGCGCCAATGTGCACGCCGTGTCGATCACGTGCTGGACGAGCGCTTTGCCCGCAAGCGGGTGCAGGACTTTGGGCAGGTTGGAGTGCATGCGCTTGCCTTGGCCGGCAGCGAGAATGACGACTTGGACGGGCTGATCGCTCATGAATCCGGGCTCCAGAAAAAACGAAGGCGGCCTGCTGGCCGCCCTCGCATTATCGCATGATGCGGAAAGCCTACCGGGGAAGCGTCGTCGTTCCCATCAGGAAAGTATCAACCTCGCGCGCTGCCTGGCGGCCTTCGCGAATCGCCCAGACGACCAAGGACTGGCCACGACGGACGTCGCCAGCGGCAAAGACCTTGTCGACATTGGTGCGATAGCAGCCATCCCCATCCGTCGTCGCCTTGGCATTCTGACGTGCATCCTTCTCGACACCGAAGGCATCCAGCAGGCTGCCGACCGGGTTGGTGAAGCCCATGGCCAGGAAGGCATTGTCGCAGGGCAGCTCGAACTCCGACCCGGCGACTTCTGCCATCTTGCCGTCCTTCCAGTCCAGGCGAACGGCTGTGAGCGCCTTGACGTTACCCTTGCCATCGTCGACAAAGCCTTTGGTAGCGACGGCGAAGTCCCGGGTACAGCCTTCGTCGTGCGAAGACGAGGTGCGCAGCTTGTACGGCCAGTACGGCCAGACCATCGGCTTGTCTTCCTGCTCCGGCGGCATCGGCATCAGTTCGAACTGGGTAACCGAAGCGGCGCCATGGCGATTGGAAGTACCCACGCAGTCGGAACCGGTATCGCCGCCACCGATGACAATAACGTGCTTGCCCTTGACATTGATCGGGTTGGCCTTGCCTTGCTGGACTTCCTTGTTCTGCGGAATCAGGAATTCGAGCGCGGCGTAGATACCCTTCAACTCGCGCCCCGGAACCGGCAGATCACGCGGCACTTCCGAGCCGGCGGCGAGGATCACGGCATCGAATGCTGCGGTCAACTCGGCAGCGGAGACAAATTCCTTGGCGTCGTTGTTGATGCCGGCCGGCAGGCTCTTGTCGCCGACAATGACCTTGGTCTTGAAGATCACACCTTCGGCTTCCATCTGGGCAACGCGGCGGTCGACCAACGTCTTCTCCATCTTGAAGTCGGGGATGCCATAGGCCAGCAAACCACCGAGGCGATCACTCTTCTCGAAAACCGTGACGTCGTGGCCGACGCGCGCCAGTTGCTGGGCTGCGGCAAGGCCCGCCGGACCGGAACCGACGACGGCAACCTTCTTGCCGGTCTTGCTCTTCGGCGGTTGTGGCACGACCCAGCCCATTTCCCAGCCCTTGTCGATGATCGCATGCTCGATCGACTTGATACCCACCGGCGCAGCATTGATGCCGAGCGTACAGGCGGCCTCGCAAGGCGCCGGACAGATGCGCCCGGTGAAATCCGGGAAATTGTTGGTCGAATGCAGTACGTCCAGCGCCTGCTTCCAGTTGCCCCGGTAAACCAGATCGTTCCAGTCCGGAATGATGTTGTTCACCGGGCAGCCGTTGTTGCAGAAGGGAATGCCGCAGTCCATGCAGCGTGCCCCCTGGGTCTTGGCTTCGTCGTCAGACAGGGTCTGAACGAATTCCTTGTAGTGCTTCAGGCGTTGTTCAACCGGCTCGTAGGCCTCGGAGAGGCGCTCGAACTCCATGAATCCAGTCGGCTTGCCCATTATGCGGCCTCCTTCTGTGCAGCAGCGGCCATCTCGGTGAGGGCACGCTTGTATTCGTGCGGATAGACTTTGACGAACTTCTCGCGGTAGGCATCCCAGTTGGCGAGAATGGCCTTGGCGGTCTGGCTGCCGGTATATTCGGCATGACGGGTGATCAGCTCCTTGAGCTGTGTTTCGTCAGCCTCGCCGCAATGCAGCGGTTCGCCCGCAGCGTGACGGCTGGCCGGCAACACCTTCTCCAGCGCCACCTGTGCCAGATTGCAACGGCCCTTGAAGCTGCCGTCCTCGTCGAGGACATAGGCAATGCCGCCGGACATGCCAGCCGCGAAATTACGACCGGTCATGCCGAGCACGACGACCGTCCCACCGGTCATGTACTCGCAACCGTGATCGCCAACGCCTTCGACGACCGCCGTACCACCGGAATTACGCACGCAGAAGCGCTCACCACCGACACCAGCAAGGAAAGCCTCACCCTCGGTCGCACCGTACATGACGGTGTTGCCGCAGATGATGTTCTGCTGCGTGTTGCCACGGAAATCGGCGTGCGGCTTGATGATGATGCGGCCGCCCGACAGCCCCTTGCCGACGTAGTCATTGCCTTCGCCGGTCAGTTCCAGCGTCACGCCGCGGGCCAGGAAGGCACCGAAGGCCTGGCCGGCGGTACCGGTCAGCTTGACGTGGATGGTGTCGTCCGGCAGACCGGCATGACCATAGCGACGGGCGACTTCGCCCGACAGCATGGTGCCGCAGGTACGGTTGACGTTGATGATCGAGGTTTCGATCTGAACCTTCTGGCCCTTTTCGAGCGCCGGCTTGGCCTGTTCGATCAACTTGTGATCGAGCGCCTTTTCCAGCCCGTGATCCTGCGTCTCGGCATGCAGGCGCGGCACATCGGCCGGGACGTTCGGCTGATAGAAGATGCGGGAGAAATCCAGGCCCTTGGCCTTCCAGTGATCGATGCCGGCGCGCATGTCGAGCAGATCGGCACGGCCGATCAGGTCATCGAACTTGCGGATGCCCAGTTGAGCCATGATTTCGCGCACCTCTTCGGCAACGAAGAAGAAGAAATTGACCACATGTTCGGGTTGGCCGGAGAAGCGCTGGCGCAGCACCGGGTCCTGAGTCGCCACACCGACCGGGCAGGTATTCAGGTGGCACTTGCGCATCATGATGCAGCCTTCGACGACCAGCGGCGCGGTGGCGAAGCCGAACTCATCGGCACCGAGCAGTGCGCCGACAACGACATCGCGGCCAGTCTTCATCTGGCCATCGACCTGCAAACGGATACGCGAACGCAGGCGGTTCAACACCAGCGTCTGCTGGGTTTCGGACAGACCAAGTTCCCACGGCGTACCGGCATGCTTGATGGAGGACTGCGGCGAAGCACCGGTACCGCCATCGAAACCGGCGATCACGACGTGATCGGCCTTGGCCTTGGCAACACCGGCAGCGACGGTGCCGACACCGACCTCCGAGACCAGTTTGACCGAGATCGAGGCACGCGAATTGGCATTCTTCAGATCATGGATCAGCTGGGCCAAATCCTCGATGGAGTAGATGTCGTGGTGCGGCGGCGGCGAGATCAGGCCGACACCCGGCACCGAGTGACGCAGGAAACCGATGTATTCGGAAACCTTGTGACCCGGCAACTGCCCACCCTCACCCGGCTTGGCACCCTGCGCCATCTTGATCTGGATTTGGTCGGCATTGACCAAATACTCGGTGGTTACACCAAAGCGGCCAGACGCGACCTGCTTGATGGCAGAACGCAGCGAGTCGCCTTCCTTGAAGGTGTAGTCACGTTCGATGCGCGATGCGCCGATGACCTCCGACAGCTTTTGGCCGGCCTTGAGCGGCTGGAAGCGCTTGGCATCCTCACCGCCTTCGCCAGTATTCGATTTGCCACCGATGCGATTCATCGCGAGCGCCAGCGTTGTGTGCGCTTCGGTCGAGATCGAGCCGAGCGACATGGCACCGGTAGCAAAGCGTTTGACGATTTCCTTGGCCGGCTCGACTTCATCGAGCGGCACCGGCGTGCCTTGCGGCTTGAATTCGAACAGGCCACGCAGGGTCAGGTGACGCTTGGTCTGATCGTTGATCAGCTTGGCGTATTCCTTGTACGTCTCGTACTTGCCGGAACGCGTGGAATGCTGCAGCTTGGCGATGGAGTCCGGCGTCCACATGTGCTCTTCACCGCGGATACGGAAGGCATATTCGCCCCCGGCGTCAAGCATGCTGGCCAGCACCGGGTCGGTGGAGAAGGCTTCGGTATGCAATCGGATGGACTCTTCGGCAACCTCGAAAACACCAATGCCCTCGACGTTGGAAGGCGTGCCGGTAAAGTACTTTTCGACAAATTCCTTCTGCAGGCCGATGGCCTCGAAGATCTGCGCACCGGTATAGGACATGTAGGTCGAGATGCCCATCTTGGACATGACCTTCATGAGACCCTTCCCAATGGCCTTGACGTAGTTCTTGGCGTACTTCCCGGCCTTCTCCGCATCACCCTTGGCCAGGCCTTCGATAGTCTCGAGCGCTAGATAAGGATGCACGGCTTCGGCGCCGTAGCCACCGAGCAGGGCAAAATGATGAACTTCACGGGCAGAGCCGGTCTCGACGACGAGACCGGCACTAGTGCGAAGCCCCTTCTTGACCAGATGCTGGTGGATCGCCGACGTCGCCAGCAGCGCCGGAATGGCGACATGCGCGGCATCGACCTTGCGATCGGAGACGATCAGGATGTTGGCGCCGGAGCGCACGGCATCTTCGGCATCGGCAGCCAGGGAAGCAAGACGCGCCTCGATACCGTCCTTGCCCCAGGCGACTGGATAACAGATATCCAGCTCCAAAGAGCGGAACTTGTTCGAGGTGTACTTCTCGATGTTGCGCAGCTTTTCCATGTCGTCGAAAGACAGGACAGGCTGCGACACTTCCAGGCGGATCGGCGGATTGATGTCGTTGGTGTTGAGCAGATTAGGCTTCGGGCCGATGAAGGAAACCAGCGACATGACCAGCTCTTCGCGGATCGGGTCGATCGGCGGGTTGGTCACCTGCGCAAACAGTTGCTTGAAGTAGGCGTAGAGCGTCTTGTTCTTGGACGACAGCACAGGCAACGCGGAGTCGGTACCCATTGAACCGGTCGGCTCTTCGCCGTTCTGCACCATCGGTTCCAGGATGACCTTTACGTCTTCCTGGGTGTAGCCAAAAGCCTGCTGACGATCGAGCAGCGAAGCTGCCGGCTCGGCGCACTTCTCTTCGGGCGCCGGCACTTCGTCGAGCTTGATGCGGATCTTTTCGATCCACTCGCGGTAGGGCTTGGCGTTGGCCAGGGAGTTCTTCAGTTCCTGGTCGTCGATAATGCGGCCCTGCTCCATGTCGATCAAAAACATCTTGCCCGGCTGCAGACGCCACTTCTTGACGATCTTCTTCTCCGGAATTGGCAGTACCCCGGACTCCGAAGCCATGACCACGAGATCGTCGTCGGTGACCAGGTAGCGCGCCGGACGCAAGCCGTTACGGTCCAGCGTGGCACCGATCTGGCGACCATCGGTGAAGGCCACGGCGGCTGGGCCATCCCACGGCTCCATCATCGCAGCATGATATTCGTAGAAAGCGCGACGGTTTTCGTCCATCAGCGTGTGCTTTTCCCAAGCTTCCGGAATCATCAGCATCACAGCCTGAGCCAGCGAATAACCACCGCCCATGACTAACAGTTCGAGCGCATTGTCGAACGAGGCAGAGTCAGACTGACCTGGGTAGTGCAGCGGCCAGACCTTCTTCAGATCGTCGCCGAGGATGGGCGAAGAAATTGCCTGCTCTCGCGCCTTGAACCAGTTGACGTTGCCGCGCACGGTATTGATTTCGCCGTTGTGGGCAATGTAGCGGAACGGATGGGCCAGATCCCAAGTCGGGAATGTGTTGGTCGAGAAACGCTGGTGCACCAGTGCCAACGCGGAAACGGTGCGCTTGTCCTGCAGGTCGAGGTAATAGACGCCAACCTGATCCGCCAGCAACAAGCCCTTGTAGTTGATGGTGCGCGCCGAAAATGACGGCACGTAGAATTCCTGGCCGTACTTGAGCTTCAGCGACTTTATGGCGTTCGCGGCACGACGACGGATGATGTACAGCTTGCGCTCAAGGGCATCGGTAACGAATACGTCGGGACCCCGTCCGACGAAGACTTGGCGGATCACAGGCTCCTTGGCCTTGACTGTCGGCGACATCGGCATGTCGCTGTTAACCGGCACATCGCGCCAGCCTAGAAGGACCTGGCCTTCGGCAGCGATCGAGCGCTCGATTTCCTCGACACAGGCATGACGGGAACCCGCCTCCTGCGGCAGAAACACCATACCGACGCCGTACTCGCCTTCTGGCGGCAAATCGACCCCCTGACGGGCCATTTCTTCGCGATAGAAAAGATCGGGAATCTGAATGAGAATGCCCGCGCCATCTCCCTGCAACGGATCGGCTCCCACGGCGCCCCGGTGATCCAGATTCTTAAGGATCAACAAACCCTGCTCGACAATGCCGTGGGTTTTATGGCCCTTGAAATGGGCAACGAAGCCCACACCGCAAGCATCGTGCTCGTTTGCCGGGTCGTACAAACCCTGCTGCTCAGGTACTGCCGGTTCCATCACACTCGTTCCTTCAAAAAAACTCGGTCAATAGAAACACTAACCAAAGTTGGAAAAAACCGGCCTCGAGCTGCTCCAGCCGGCTTGTACGAAAATTCGGGGCGACCGCAGAATATACTGCCAAAGCCTTGTCCAATCAAGATGCTGCGACGCACCAAGGCGGTTCGCCAAGCGCCAGAAACTCCCCTTTCAGGTGCATCGCGCATCAATTGCCGCCATGATCATTTCTTCGTCCGCCGCATCGAAAATCACTCCCTTTCCAATATCCGAAAGCAATACCAGACGGAGTTTTCCATCCTGAACCTTCTTGTCATGACGCATCAGCTCCAGATAGCGCGTAGCGCCAAGCGGTGCGCCGTAGACTGGCAACCCGGCTCTCAAAAACAGGCTTTCGATGCGCGCGACCGAAGCACCATCGATCCAGCCTAGGCGCTTCGACAATTCGGCAGCAATTAGCGTGCCGGCAGCAATTGCCTCGCCATGGAGCCATTCGCCATACCCCAATCCGGTTTCGATCGCATGTCCAAAGGTGTGGCCAAGGTTGAGCAACGCCCTTTCCCCGGATTCCCGCTCATCGGCGGCCACCACCTCTGCCTTGTTCTCGCACGAGCGATAGACGGCATAGGCAAGCGCTTCGCGCTCCCTGGCCAGCAGGCTCTCCATATTGCCCTCGAGCCAGACAAAAAACTCCGGATCCCGGATCAGACCGTATTTGATAACCTCGGCCAGCCCGGCGCGCAGTTCCCGATCGGGCAAAGTATCGAGGGTCGCGATATCTGCCAGCACGAGCTTTGGCTGGTAGAAAGCGCCGATCATGTTCTTGCCTAGCGGATGGTTGATTGCCGTCTTGCCGCCTACCGAGGAGTCGACAAGCGAAAGCAGGGTCGTTGGCACCTGGATAAAGGGCATGCCCCTTTGGTAACACGCTGCAGCAAATCCACCCATGTCACCAATGACGCCTCCACCCAAGGCGATCAGCGTCGTGCTGCGCTCACAATGGGCGCCAAGCAGGGAATCGAAAATCAGGTTCAGCGTTTCCCAGGTCTTGTATCGCTCGCCATCCGGAAGAATTACTGGCAATACCGAAATTCCGGCTTTTTCGAGGGTCGACCGCAACCGATCAAGGTAGAGAGGTGCAACCGTCGTATTGCTTACGACCACTACCTTCTTTTGCTTGAGATGCGGAAGTAGCAGATCAGCACGGTTCAATACACCGACGCCAATATGGATCGGGTACGAACGTTCGGCTAGTTGGACCGTCAGTGTCTGAATCATGTTTGGCATAAGCGATTAAATTCTCGCAGCAGATGTTGGACTATTCCCGAGGCCACAAGTTGTGAACCTTCAACGATGGTATGCGCTGTTTCCCGATACAGGGGGTCGCGTTGCCGGTGGAGTTCTTCAAGCTTGGCTAGAGGATCAGAGACGCGCAACAAAGGGCGGTTTCTGTCATGACGTGTTCGCTCGAACAGGAGTGCCGGGGGGACGTTCAGATATACCACCCAACCCGTATTGTGGAGCCGGGCCCTATTTTCCGTGTTCAGGACAACGCCACCACCTGTAGCCAGGACAATATCCGCTCCGCTGGTCAGTTCTGCGATCGCCTGCATTTCGCGACGACGAAACCCCTCTTCACCTTCGATCTCGAAGATGGTTGGTATTGGCACGCCCGTTCTTTGGACGATTTCGTGGTCGGAATCATAAAACTGGCGCCCCAGTCGTTTGGCCAGTTGGCGCCCTACCGTTGTTTTACCGGCTCCCATCAGCCCGACGAGATAGATGTTGTTACGATTATTCACAGCGGAATTTTATCCGACTCGTGGCATTCACCAAAAGAAAGGGCCGGCTATGCCGGCCCTTCATTCGCTTCAAACCCGATCAATCAATTGATTTGCAACTTGTCGGAAAGAATGCGTGGGGTGATGAAGAAAAGCAACTCGCGTCGCTGACCCGTATCATTTTGGTATTTGAACAGGTAACCAAAGAATGGAATATCTCCAAGCAGGGGCACCTTTTCGGTAACGTTTTCCTTCTTGGTGATATACACACCGCCGATAACCACGGTGCCGCCATTCTCGACAACCACATTTGTCTCAACCGTAGCGGTCTTGATCGGCGGGTTACCAAGCACTGCACGGGTCCAATCCGGCTCTTCCTTCTTGACGACCAGCAACATGCGAACCGTACCTTCGGGAGTAATTTGAGGAGTTGCCTCCAGTGAAAGCGCGGCTGTCTTGAACGAGACGTTTTGCGTTGCTACACCACCACCCGCAACTGTGGTCACGTATGGAATTTCAGTACCGTCCTGGATCTTTGCCTTCACGTTGTTGGCCGTGATCACTCTCGGGCTGGAGACGATTTTGCCAATCCCATCCGTTTCCAGCGCAGCCAATTCAAGATTCAGGATGCGTGTTAAAGATGCATTGAACAGAGAAAATGCCAACGTGCCACCCACGTTACTAAAGGAGGGCAAATTGATACCAACCGCATTGTTTGTCACTTGGCCGGACGGCGAGTAAGTACCGCCACCACCGTATATTCCACTACCACCCACCTGCGCCGAACGCGCACTCAGGAAATTCATGCGAACCCCGAGGTCGCGATTAAAAGTATCCTGTGCTTCGACCACTCGCGCTTCAATCATTACTTGGCGAGCACCAATGTCGATGGCCCTGATGAATGTCCGGATTTCCTCCAGTTTGCTAGGTATATCATTGACAAACAGCAAGTTGGACTGCGGATCCGCAACCGCATTTCCGCGCCTGCTCAGAATGCGTTGTGCCGGAGCCCCACCACCCACAGCTATACCTGACAGCAAACGAGCGACATCTTGAGCCTTTTGGTAATTCAGCACGAACTGCTCCATCTGGATCGGCTCAAGTTCGCTGATTTGCTGCCGCGATTCAAACTCCAGTTTCTCGCGGGTTGCAATTTCATCCCGCGGGGCAATCAACATGATGTTGCCCTTTTTGCGCATGTCCAGGCCTTTTTGCTGGAAGATGATGTCGATCACCTGATCGGCCGGAACATCTTTCAGCACCAGGGTTGTCGTCCCGGTCACGGTCTCACTGATCACGGCATTGAGACCAAGCTCTTCGGCCATCAGGCGCAACAATGCACGCACATCACCATTCTGATAGTTGATACTGACACGAGGCCCTTGATAACCCGTTTTGCTTCCCTGAACCAGTTTGTTCGGGTCCTCGACGATACGCTTGACCTCGACCACGAACTGATTATCGCTTTGATAAGCGTTATGCTCCCAAAGCCCTTGCGGGGAAATGGTCATTCGTGCATTCTCGCCGATTGCTTTTGTTTCGACAGCTGTCACAGGTGTGCCGAAGTCGGTCACATCAAGCTTGCGACGCAAATTGTCAGGAACATTCGTCTTGATGAAATCAACGATCAAATTTTTACCCTGCTGACGAATATCGATGCCTGTACCCGCATCACTCAGATCAACAATGATCCGTGCCTCCCCATCTTTGCCGCGGCGGAACACCACATCTTGTAGCGCATGCCGTTTGCCAACCGCCGTCTCCTCGGTGAAGCGGGTAACGCGTTGCGCCAGGGAGTCCAGTACGGCCGGAATTTCGGACAGGACGACATACAGCGATTTTCCATCAAGGCGGGTAGTGTATTTCATGCTCCGCGTGAGGTTGAGCACAAGGCGGGTACGCCCCCCAGCTTCAACCACATTCACACTCTGCAGATCTCCTTCCTTGAAAACCAAGCTATTCTTTCCTAGACCATTTGCGGTCGATGGAAAATCGAAAGCTATTTTCGCCGGTTTGGCCACGCTAAAACCGGTAGGAGCAGTCGCAAGCGGCTCTTTGAGGTCGATTCGAATGGCAATGTCCGTGCCTTGCGGAGCAGCATTGATCGCCTCAATCGAGTTTGCGGCAACCGATTGCGCCAGTACCGGACTGGCCAAGGCCAAGCACGTCGCCGTCACTGCGGCCATCGCGTAGTTGATGAATTTCATTACTTGCTTCCCTCCTTGCCCTGCAGATACAAGGAACTGGTACGTTCGCTCCAGTCACCCGCAGAATCCTGAATCAATTCGCGCAACACCACTTCTTTATCTGTGACTCGGGTCACCATGCCGAAATCGAGACCGAGGTACTCTCCAACCTTGACCTGCTTGACCTTGTCTTCAACCTGAATTACCGCGATCGGACGTTTATTGACATTCAGATAACCAATCATTTTCAGGGATTCGATCGGATATTTTTCCAGCAAACTGTTGCGCAATTCCCGCGCTTCAAAATCCGGTTGGAAAGCACCGCCATTCCCCGCACCTTGCTTGTTTTTCGACTCCGGCTCAATTTTGCCCGCCTTGAACGGATCAAGCAGCCCTTCAACATCATATGGCACTGGTTGATATGGCTTCACCTCTGGCAATTTGGGAATATTTCCCCGCATGTCCTTGGTACTTTCCGCCATCCATTGTTTGAGCTCTTCGTGGTCGCCACCCGAACAAGCACCTAATGCACCACAAAGTGCGACGAGTATTAATCGCTTCACTTCTTCGCTCCTTGCGCTGCCTTTTTCTGTCTGGCAACCTCTTCATCATCCAGATAGCGGAAGGTTTTGGTTGTTGCGTCAAGGGCCAGCACGCCCCCCTGGCCAGGCGTAATATTGATATTATTCAGTGTGACGATTCGCGGCAACTTTGCAATATCTGCTGCAAAGGCTCCAAAATCGTGGTAGCCACCGTTTATTTTTACCGAGATCGGCAATACTGCATAGAAATCCTTGACCTCTTCTGCGCCCGGGCGGAAAAGATCAAATTGGAGTCCACGACCCAAGCCAGCTTGGTTTACTTCAATCAGCAACGCTTCGATTTCGGACTTGTTCGGCAATTGCTTCAGTAGCGCTCCGAACGAGCGATCAATCTCCGCGAGCTGCTCAACATACAAATCAAGATTGACGGCCTGTTTTTTCTTGTCCAGAAATTGCTGCTTGAGAACTTCCTCTTCCTTCTGCTTGTTTTCAAGCTCGACTAGCTGGTCGCCCCAGAGGAACCACCAGCCCGCAATCAGCAATACCACAAAAACACCGACCAGCAAGGTCACTTTGGGAATCAGCGGCCATACGCTGGGATCATTCGGATTCAGATACCTGAAGTCGTCAGCAATCGCCTGAAAATCGATCTTGGGAAGCGAGGTAGGTTTAGTTTTCATTTCTTGCCCCCCTCTTCGTCAGGCTTGGCTCGCTTTAGCGAGAAATTCATCGCAAATTCGTTACTGCGACGTCCATTCAATACGGCCGCCTTAACCTCGATCAACTGGGGATTTTCCAGCCAAGGCGATGCTTCAATATTGCGCATCAAGGCCGAAACACGCGCATTCGATTGCGCATAGCCAGTAATGTTGACCTTGTTGCCGTCCTGCTTGAGCGACTTGAGATAGACCCCCTCCGGCACCTGCCTAACCAATTCAGTCAGCAGATGGACAGTTTCGCCCCGATCACGCTGCAGGTCTTCGATGATCTGCTTGCGCGACAAAAGCGCCTGAGTTTGCTCTTTCAGACGCTTGATCTGCTCGATCTGCTTGTCAAGAGCAGCAATTTCTCGCTTCAAAAACGCGTTGGATTCATCCTGGCTACTAATGTACCCGTTGATGATCGTATAGCCGAGAAAAACCACCAGCGCTGACAAAGCCGCAACGCCACCGAGCATCACAAAGAATTGCTGGCGCCTCGCCTTACGCGCTTCTTCGCGATGAGGAAGGAGGTTAATGCGAATCATGATGGATCAAACCTCCGCAAAGCCAGGCCACACGCCACCATCAGCGACGAAGCATCGGCAAGCAGGTTTTTCGCCCGAACGCGATCCGAAAGCACCATATTGGCGAAAGGGTTGGCAATCAAGGTACTGACCTGGGTTCGCGTCGCCACGACCTCATCAACTCCAGGAATTACCGCACATCCACCGGCAAGCACAATGTGATCGACTTGGTTGTATTGGGTTGACGTAAAGAAGAATTGTAGGGCCCGCGAAATTTCGAGCGCCAGATTTTCCATGAATGGCGCCAGCAATTCAGCTTCGTAGCCCTCCGGAAGGCTGCCGGCCCGCTTGGCGGCCTCGGCCTCTTCGTAGGTCATGCCGTAGTGCCTGGCAATATCCTGCGTCAATTGAGCACCGCCAAATGCCTGTTCTCGCGCATAGACCTGCTGACCATTGCGCAACACCGTCAGGCTCATGACGTTCGAACCCGCGTCAACCAAGGCCAAGGTCTGGTTCTTGCCCTCGTCAGGCAGTTGCCGCTCGATCAGTTCGAAGGCAGCCAAAGCAGCCAGCGACTCCACATCAACAACCACCGCTACAAGTCCCGCCGCATCGGCAACTGCAACCCGGTCTTCCACCCGTTCCTTCTTGGAGGCCGCAATCAGCACCTCCAGTTCATCAGGAACCGACGGCGCCGGTCCAATGACCTGGAAATCCAGATTGACCTCGTCGATGGCGAAAGGAATGTATTGATTGGCTTCCGACTCAACCTGAATTTCAAGCTGATCGTCGCGCAACCCGGAGGGCACAATGATTTTCTTTGTGATCACGGCCGAACCAGGCAACGCCATCGCGACATTGCGCGTGGATGTGCCAAGCCGCTTCCAGGCCCGCTTGACCGCATCTACGACGCCTTCAAGGTTGGCGATATTGCCATCGGATACCGCATCTTTCGGCAACACCTCGATGGTGTATCGCTCGACGCGGTAGCCCTCCTTCCCGTTGGCAGTCAGCTCGACAAGCTTTACCGCCGAGGAGCTAATATCCAGCCCCAACAACGGACGCGCCTTGGGATTAAACAACGCTGATATATCGAAGCCCACCAGACCCCCAAAAAGTCCTTACAAAATGCGATGTTAGGCAAACCAACCAATAATTTGCTTTAGA
>Ga0209202_1000757_pt1 | contig 22979 bp, 22 predicted proteins | sample AD_UKC032_MetaG_FD_184416 | JGI IMG/M metagenome (GOLD analysis project Ga0209202, IMG submission 184416) | Active sludge microbial communities of municipal wastewater-treating anaerobic digesters from USA - AD_UKC032_MetaG (SPAdes) (version 2) | ecosystem: Engineered > Bioreactor > Anaerobic >... | reverse complement strand
GCGCCGGGCCGATCCATAGCAGGCTACCGAGCAGGAAGCCGCCGCCGATCAGGTAGGCGAGAATCAAGGCGCCGTCGAGCCAGGTGAACAGGTCGCTGGCTTCCGGGTAATGGGTCAGCAGCCACCACGGCACGTCGTTGTCGAGCAGCGTGAAATGGTTGTGCTCGACCAGCCAGTCGGCGAGCGCCAGCTTGGCGTGCAGGAACCACGGGCTGACCGTCCACTGGAAGGCGGCGGTGGCGACGCCGAGGACGCCGAAGATCAGGGTCAGCGCTTCCGGGGTGCGCGCCGGGGCCTCGAAATCGAGCACTTCGGCGAACGGCGAACGGGCGCTCAGGGCCACGGCATCGCGCTGGCCGGCGCAACGGCCGCAAGAGTGGCATTCCGAGGCGCTGGTCATGCGGCGGACGTCGACCAGTGGCGCGCAATTGACCGGTTCGTAGTCGCCTGTGTGGCGATCCCAGGCGGCGCGGTCGACCTTGTAGTGCAGCGGTGCAATCTTGGCCAGCACGGCGAAGACGCCGGATGCCGGGCACAGGTAGCGGCACCAGATGCGCTTTTCGCGGCCGTAGAGCAGGCCGAGGCCGACGGCGGCAACAGTCGACCCGCCGAGCACCAGCAAGGCCGCCTGCGGATATTCATAGACGCTGACCAGCTGGCCGTAGACGGTGGTGCACACGAAGGCGACGAAGGGCCAGCCGGTCCACTTGAGCCAGCCGGGCAGCGCCTTGCCGCGCCCGTATTTGCTGACCCATTCCGAGACGCTGCCTTCCGGGCAGAAGATGCCGCACCAGACGCGGCCGAGCGTTACGGTGGCGATCATGACGCCCGGCCACCAGACGCCCCAGAAGATGAACTGGGCGAACAGGCGCAGATTGTTCCAGATGTGCGCGTCCTCCGGTGGCAAGGGCAGGAAGGCGGGGATGATGACCAGCGCCGCGTAAACGACGACGACCGTCCACTGGATGGTCATGATCAGGCGCCGGTTGCGGCGCAGGAAAAGACCGATTTTTTCGAGTCGACCGCGACTGCGCTGTGCATGGAAATGTAGGGTGTGCTCAACCACGGCCGGTTCTCCGCCAGGCGATGAAGACGACGATCCAGTAGGCGGCCCAGGCGAGCAGCGTGGTCAGCGCCGGGCGGGCGCGGTAGCCGGAAAAATCGGCGATCAGCTTGCCGGCTTTCGTCGTGTCGTCGATCAGCAGCGAGGTGTCCCAGACCGGGTCGAGCATCGGCGTCAGCCAGCCGGCGCCGATCAGGCGGTCGATGGCGGCGACGAACAGGGCCGAGGCGAGCACCAGCAGCAGGATGGAGGAAAGGCGCAACAGCAGGGCGATGTTGAGCCGGGCCAGGCTTTTTGCCGCCAGCCAGGCGGTGGCGCCGGCGCCGGCGAAACCGGCCAGCGCGCCGCCGATCAGGGCGCCGTAGTCGCCTTCCTGCGACATGCCATAGAGAAAGATCACCGTTTCGGCGCCTTCGCGGGCGACGGCCAGCGCCGCCACCACCGCGACGCCGACGAAGCCGGATTTTTCGGCGGCGGCGGAAAGATCGGCATGCAGCCGGGCCTTCATCTGCCGGCCGTTTTTGCGCATCCACAGCACCATCTGCGTGATCAACCCGGCGGCGACCAGCAGCGTGCCGGTCTGGAATGCTTCGAGCGCATTGCCGCTCAGTTCGTCCTGCACCGTCAGCAGTGCCCAGCCGAGCAGCAGGGCGAGGCCGACGCCGGCGGCGAGGCCGATGAACAATGCCCGTTTACCCTTGCCGCCGGGGTCGTTGCCCTGCAACCAAGCGTAGAGAATGCCGGCGATCAGGAAGGCCTCGAGGCTTTCCCGCCAGACTACGAAAAATGCGTTACCCATACTGTGCTCCGTGCTTGCTGGCTGTTGTTACGATTTGGCTGGCTGGCGGTTCATTTGGCGACCTATTTGGCAACAATGCGGCCTTGCCCGGTTTCCGGGTGAAAGTCGTCGAAGAACTTGTAGGTGCCCGGTTTCATCGGGAAGAAGACGAGGCTGCGGGTGACGCCGGGAGCGAGCACCAGTTCCTTCTTCAATTCGAGGCTCTCGAATTCCGCGGCGCCCGGCCCCTCGTTCTTCACCTCCAGCCGGAAGCGCGTGCCGGCCGGCACTTCCAGCGTTTCGGGAATGATCCGGCCGTCCTTCATGAGCAGCTTGTAGGTCGGCAGGTCGTCGGCGATTGCTGCGGTCAACGCCAGAAAAAGGCCAAAAACCACGGAATGGAGTGCGTGCTTCATGAGGTTTCCTTAATAGACGATGTTGGCGCGCAAACCGAAAACGTAAACCGACTTGGCATCCGAATTACCGCCGGGCTGGGTCAGCCACTGGAAGTCGGGGCTGAGCTCGAACTGCGGCGAGAGGCGGTAGCGGTAGAAGAGTTCGGTGATCGTCTCGGCACCGGTAGGCACGAACGTCAGCGCGTTGCCGTTCCAGTCGTAGGTGGCATTCTTGTAGCCGCTGCCGGTTTGCAGCCAGCTGAAACCGATGCCGAAGGCGTCGGCGCCGCGATCCCAGTAACTGCCGCTGAACTGGGCGCCGACGGCGACGGCCTGATTGAAGGGCAGTTCGCCCTTGACCAGGTTGCCGTAGCGGCCGAACACGGTGATGCCGTCGCCGACGCGCTGGTCGACCGAGACGCCGATCCCGGTGTGCTGGATCGATTGGCCGGTTGTCCAGTAGTCGAAATCTTCGCCGGACGAGCGGTTCCAGGCGTAGAGCCGGTAGTTGCCGGTGAGGCCGCCGAACAGCTTGAGTTGGGTTTCGGCCTGCGCGAAGAGCAGTGGCTGGGTCAGGCTGGCCTCATAGTTGGAACCGCGCGGGCCGGTACCGAAGACACCGAGCGACAGGCGCCACGGCTGCGTCTTGTCGAAGCTGTTGGTGTAGCCGACGATGAAGCCGGGCTGGAAGCCGTTGGCATCGACGCCGACTTCGCGTCCGGCGTCGAGCAGCGGGTTGTGGACGAACACCGAGTTGAGGAACTGTTTCGTTTCGTCGCCGGCCGCCGCGTTCTGGTCGAAGAAGCTGAAGATGTCCATCTTGCCGAAGGTGATGTCCAGCGTTTCCCGCGAATAGGGCTTGAAGCCGCCGAAGGGCAGCGGAATCGCGGCCTGGTAGTAGGCCTGGCCGAGGATGACCACCGAGTCGTCCGGGCTGGCGCCGCTGGCGCGGAAGGCGAGGGCGTTGGGTGCGCTGGCGTAGTAGCCGAGGCCCGAGAAGGCGGTGTTGAGACCCTGTCCCTGACCCATGCGGAAGCCGCCGAACAGCTTGTGCTCGATGTCGCCGATCGGTTGCAGCGGCAGTTCGACGGTAACGTCGGCACGGTAGTTGAGCTGGGTGCCGGAGTCGGGCGTGCCCGAGGGCAGGCCGCTGGCGCCCTGGACGACGGTGGCGAGCGCGGCGGTCGCCTTGATGCCGTTGAGCGATTCGACGACCTTGGACGACTTCTTCATTTCGAGCACGTCTTTTTCAGTGGCCTTCAGGCGCACCGTCAGTTCCGGCTCGTTTTCCGAGAGGCGCGGGCTGTCGAGACCCTTGGCGACTTCGGCGTTTTCGTTCTTGAGCGCCTTCACTTCCTTTTCCAACTCGGTGTTGCGCGCTTCCAGCTTTTCCATGCGCTCAAGGAGTTTTTGCAGCGTGGCGGCGTCGCTGGCGGGAAAGGCGGGCAGCGCCAGTCCCGCCGCGACAAGCGCGGCGGTCAGTTTGGCGAGGCGCATGATCAGTAACCGCCTTTTTTGCCGATGCCGACGTAGGTGAATTCGTATTCGACCTCGAAGGGCTTGAACCACGGGCGGACGCCGGTGGCGCGGTCGGTATGACGACCGAAATGCGAATGCGGGTTGGCCGAGGGCGGCAGGATGGTGTATTTCACCTTGTACTTTCCGGGGCCGGCCAGCTTGATGTTCTCGCCGTAATGCGGACCGTCGTTGGCGACCATGGGCATGAAATCGCCGGCCACCTTGTGCTCGCCGCCGATCTTGGAAACTTCGTACTTGACTACGAGATAGGGAATCCAGGCGCCTTCCTCGAAACCGTTCGGATTGTTGGCCAGCGCGTGGATATCGGCCTCGATGTGGATGTCCGATTCGGACACCTTGCGCATCATGCCTTCCGGTTCCATCTCGATCGGCTGCAGATAGACGGCGGCAATCTCCATGCCGGCGCGCTGCTGCGGCACGCCGATGGGGTATTCGAGGGCGAGTGCGGGGGCGGCCAGTGCCGCGAAGAGGGCCAGAGCGGAAACGAGTTTCTTGGCGGACAACATGGTAAGACTCCCTGGTTTCTCTGGCTGGCTTGCTGCTGCACGGCTGGCGACTGCGGCTGGCTGGCTTGAGTTTGGTTTTGAAATAGATTGAAAATCAGTTCGGGTTGCTGCCCGGCTGGGTGACGAAGCCGATCTTCGTCAATCCGGCGCGGCGGGCGGCGCTCATGGTTTCGGCGACCGATTCGTAGCGCGTGCTGCGGTCGGCCTTGAGGTGCATTTCGACATTGGCGTCCCGGGTGACGGCGTCGCGGAAGCGGGTTTCGAGGCTGTTGCGGTCGACCGCTTCGGAACCGATAAAAACGGCGTTGTCGGCGTCGATGCTGACCTGCAGGGTCAGCGGCTTTTCCGGCGTCGGGGCGCTGGCAGCGCGCGGCAGTTCGACCTGGACCGAGTGCGTCATCAGCGGCGCGGTGATGATGAAGATGATGAGCAGGACCAGCATGACGTCGACCAGCGGCGTCGTGTTGATCTCCGCCATCGGCGCCTGGGTGGCGGGGGAGTTGAAGCTGCCGATGGCCATTTATGCAGCCTCCGTGGCGGCGCGGGCGCGCATCGGGTGGATCTGCGCGCTGTTGGCGACGAAAGGCTTGCCGACCGTGAAGAAGGCGTGCAGGTCGTGGGCGAAGGCGTCGAGATCGGCCAGCAGCACGCGGTTGGCGCGGGTGAAGGCGTTGTAGGCGAAGACCGCGGGCAGTGCGACGGCGAGGCCGGCGGCGGTCATGATCAGCGCCTCGCCGACCGGGCCGGCGACCTTTTCGAGCGCCGCCTGGCCGGAGAGGCCGATGGCGACCAGCGCATGGTAGATGCCCCAGACGGTGCCGAAGAGGCCGACGAAGGGCGCCGTGGCGCCGGTCGTGGCGAGCAGGGTGAGGCCGTTTTCCATCGTCGCCTGGGTGCCCGAGAGCTGCTGGCGCAGGGCGCGTTCCATCTGCTCGGCCGGGTCGAAACGGGCGGCGAGGCGGCCGACGGCGGTTTCGCAGTCGGCGTTGCAGATGCTGGCCTGGCTGGCGAGCTGGGTATAGGGGCTGGTGGCCCCGGCTTCGCGCAGGCGTTCGATGCCTTCCCCGACGCTGCTGGCCGACCAGAAGGCGCCGACGGCGCGGGCGGCGCGGCGCATCTGCCACCAGTCCCAGGTCTTGGCCAGGATCAGGTACCAGCTGGCCACCGACATCAGCGCCAGGATGACGGCTACCGTATGCGAAACGGCGTCGCCGCCGGCCAGCAGATGGGCGAAACCGAAAGAATTTTCCTGCATGATTACTGCTCCAGTTTGAAGATGATGGGGACGAGAACCCAGCTCTGGACGGGGGCATCGCCGCGCCTGGCGGGAACGAACTTCCAGTTGCGGACGGTTTTCTGAGCCGATTCGTCGAGGCGCGGGCTGCCGGACGAGGTCCTGATCTCGACACTGTCGGCGGTGCCCTGCGGACTGACGGAAACACGCAGGACGACCTTGCCTTCCTCGCCCATGCGCTTGGACAGCGACGGGTAGGGCGGGGCCGGGTTGCGCAGGTAGTCGGCATCGAAACGCGCCTGGCTGAAGGTTTCGGCGGCCGGAGCCGCGTTTGTGGTCCTGGTTTCCGGCGGTGTGGCGACCGGGGCCGCGGGGGCGGGAACGGCGCTGCTGGTGGTTTCGAGGACCGGTATCGGCGTTTTGAGAACGGGAACCGGTTTCTGGTGCACGGTTTGCGGTCGGGCGACCGGCAGCGGCTTTGCTTCCGGCTGCTTCCGTTCTTCCGGGGGTTGCAGCAGATCGACTACCAGCGGAATGTCCATGATCTTCGGCGCGACTGTCCTGGCGGCCAGGATGAACAGGAAGATGCCGGCGTGCAGGGCGATGACGATGCCCAGCAGGCTGCTGCGCTGGAGCGGGGAGGGGCGGGACAGGGCGTAACTCATTGCGAATTTTGTCTGGCTGTTCCAGCCGTTTGGGGAAAAAACCTTTGGCTCGCTGGCTTCATGCTGGCTGGCTACAGGGAACGAGAGGGGTACAACGGAGAGAAAAGGCTACTTGGTCAGGATCAGCTTGTTTTCGCGGGTGACGCGCAGCAGGTAGAGCTGGCCGGCGTGGTCGATTTCGACGGTCGGCGCCCCCTGCAGCAGTTGTTCGCTGTCCACGCGTGGGCGCGTTGCCCGAGTTTCGGCGGGCGAAGGCGTGTCGGCGGGCTTGGTTTGCGGTTTCATATGAATTCAAATACAAACGAGAATGGATCGCATTTTCTAGTTAATGAGAATTGTTGTCAACTGCGAATCGGAACGCTATTCGGCGGTGCTGCTCAGGCTGATCGTGGCGCGCGGCGAGGTCGGCCGGGTTTCCACCGTGTAGCCGAGCCCCCGGCCTATGCGTAACGCCGCAGGATGTCCGCTGGTGAGATGGGCGCGGGCAATGCTGAGGTGGCCGGCGTGCGTCAGGGCGGCGGCGAAAAGCCGCCGTGCCTGGCCTTGCCAGCGGTACTCGGGCAGCACGCTGGCACCGAGTTCGCCAATCTCGTCATGCATGGCGAGGTGGATGAACGCGGAGAGCCGTCCCGAGTCCTCACCGATGCCGAAGGCGAGATCGCGGTCGAGCGTGATGCGGGCGACATAGCCGGCGATGGCATGATCGGAGAGGGCACTGGCGAAGCGCCCATAACGGTCATCCGGCGCCAGTGCCAGCAGGTGCTCGAGAATGGCTGCCCGGTCACCCCCGGCGAGCCGGCGGACGGCCGGCAACGCCAGTGCGTCGTGCATCACTCCCAAGCCAGCGCCCCGCCGGTCTGGTACTCGGTAACCCGCGTTTCGAAGAAGTTCTTCTCCTTGCGCAGGTTGGCCTGTTCGTCGAGCCAGGGCAGGACGTTTTCGGCACCGGGGAAAGGCTCGGCGACGCCGACCTGGCGCGCCCGCCGGTTGGCGATGAAACGGAACTGGGCGACGTGCAGTTCGGCGTTGTAGCCGAGGACGGGTTCGCGCAGGATGTAGCCGGCGTAGGCGGTTTCGGCTGCCTCGGCTTCGTCCCACAGTTCGCGCAGGGTGGCCGGGTCGAGGGTCAGGTTTTCCTCGATCAGCAGTTCGCGGATGACGCGGATACCGAAGGCGCAGTGCAGCACCTCGTCGCGCATGATGTATTGCAACTGCTCGGCGGCACCCTTCATCAGGCCGCGCCGCTGCAGCGCGAAAACGGGGGTGAAGCCGTTGTAGAACCAGCAGCCTTCGAAAATCACCGCGAAGAAGAAGTAGGACAGCGCGAATTCGTGCAGGTTGGCGCGATCTTCGAGGTCGAAGTCGGAGCGCAACACCTTTTCCAGCCGGCGGTTGGCCAGGGCGATCTTGCCGTGGATTTCCGGCACGACGCGGTAGCGGTTGTAGATTTCCTGCTGGTCGAGGCCGATGCTTTCGATGCAGTGCTGGTAGGTCCAGGTGTGCAGCGCCTCTTCGTAAACCTGCCGCGCCTGGTAGATCTGCAGTTCCGGGGCGCTCATCTTTTCCATGACGGCCAGGCCGATGTTGCGCATGGCCAGGATGTCGGAGGTCGTCAGGTAGGCCAGCACATTCTCGAAGACGTGGCGCTCGGCGGCGGAGAGTTTGTGGTGGTAGTCGTGCACGTCCTGCGCCATGCCGATTTCCAGCGGCGTCCAGTGGTTGCGGTTGGCTTTCAGGAAGAATTCCCAGGCCCACGGGTATTTGAACGGGGCGAGCTGGTTGATGTCGGCCTTGCCATTGACGATGCGCTTGTCGGCGGCGTTGATTGGTGCCAATGCGGGGGCCGCCTGCAGAATGCTACGGTCGACCTCGGTTTTTGCCTGTTTTTCAGCGTCGACCGTAGCATTCGCCTGCGGGGCAGCGGATGGCAGGTCCCAGTCGTCAAAACGCAGCGCGCTCATTGGCAGGCCTCGCATTCCGGGTTATCGATGCTGCAGAACTTCGGTTCTTCCGGCTTTACCGCGTCGTCCCTGCCCCCGGCCTTCTCGGCCTGGCTGGCGCCCAGCGTGCGCAGGTAGTAGGTCGTCTTCAGGCCGCGCTTCCAGGCCAGTTTGTAGAGTTCGTCCAGTTTCTTGCCCGACGGCAGCGCCAGGTAGAGGTTCAGCGACTGGGCCTGGTCGATCCATTTTTGGCGCCGCGCTGCGGCTTCGATCAGCCAGGCCGGGTCGATCTCGAAGGCGGTGGCGTAGCGCGCCTTCAGTTCATCCGGCACACGCTCGATGCGGGCCAGCGAGCCGTCGAAATACTTGAGGTCGGCGACCATCACTTCGTCCCACAGATCGAGCGCTTTCAGGTCACGGACCAGCGCCTCGTTCACGACGGTGAATTCGCCGGACAGGTTGGATTTGACGTAGATGTTCTGGTAGGTCGGCTCGATGCTGGCCGAGACGCCGACGATGTTGGAAATGGTCGCCGTCGGCGCGATGGCGACGCAGTTGGAGTTGCGCATGCCGTGGCGGGCGATGCGCTCCTTCAGGCCGGCCCAGTCGAGGCTCGAGTCGCGGTTGAGGTCGACCTGGCCGCCCCGCCCTTCTTCCAGCAGCCGGATCGAGTCGAGCGGCAGGATGCCCTGGTCCCACAGGCTGCCGGTGAAGCTCGAATAGCGGCCGCGTTCGCGGGCCAGTTCGGCCGAGGCCGAATAGGCGTGGTAGCAGACAGCTTCCATGGTCCGGTCGGCGAAGTCGACAGCCGCGGTCGACGCGTAGGGCAGGCCGCTTGCGTAGAGGCAGTCGGCGAAGCCCATGATGCCGAGGCCGACCGGCCGGTGGCGCAGGTTGGCGTTCCTCGCCTTGGGCGTCGCGTAAAAGTTGATGTCGACGACGTTGTCGAGCATGCGCAAGGCCGTCCGCACGGTGTGCGCGAGTTTCTCCTGGTCGAGCTGGCTGTCCTTCAGATGCGCCAGCAGATTGACCGAACCGAGGTTGCAGACAGCGGTTTCCGAGTCCGAGGTGTTCAGCGTGATCTCGGTGCACAGGTTGCTCGAATGCACGACGCCGACGTGCTGCTGCGGCGAGCGCAGGTTGCAGGCATCCTTGAAGGTGATCCACGGATGGCCGGTCTCGAACAGCATGGTCAACATCTTGCGCCACAGCTGCACGGCGGGGATTTTTTTGTGCAGCTTCAGCCGGCCGGCGGCGGCTTCGGCCTCGTAAGCGGTGTAGGTGGCGGCGAATTCGGCGCCGAATTTTTCATGCAGGTCGGGCACGTCGACTGGCGAGAACAGCGTCCATTCGCCGTTGGCGATGACCCGCTGCATGAACAGGTCGGGAATCCAGTTGGCGGTATTCATGTCGTGCGTGCGCCGACGCTCGTCGCCGGTGTTCTTGCGCAGGTCGAGGAATTCCTCGATGTCGAGGTGCCAGGTTTCGAGATAGGCGCAGACCGCGCCCTTGCGCTTGCCGCCCTGGTTGACGGCGACCGCCGTGTCGTTGACCACCTTCAAAAAGGGAATGACGCCCTGGCTCTGGCCGTTGGTGCCCTTGATCCGGCTGCCCAGCGAGCGCACCGGCGTCCAGTCGTTGCCCAGGCCGCCGGCGTATTTCTGCAGCAGGGCGTTTTCCTTGATGCTCTGGTAAATGCCCTCGAGATCGTCGGCGACGGTGGTCAGGTAGCACGACGACAACTGCGAATGCAGCGTGCCGCTGTTGAACAGCGTCGGCGTCGAGCACATGAAATCGAAGCTGGAAATCAGATCGTAGAACTCGATGGCGCGCGCTTCGCGGTCGATTTCATTGAGTGCCAGCCCCATCGCGACGCGCATGAAGAAAATCTGCGGCAGTTCGATGCGGCGCCCGTCGATGTGCAGGAAGTAGCGGTCGTACAAGGTCTGCAGGCCGAGGTAGCCGAACTGCCGGTCGCGTTCCGGTTTCAGCGCGGCGGCCAGGCGCGGCAGATCGAAGGTGGCGAGCAGCGGGTCGAGCAATTCGGCGGCGATGCCCTGCTGGATGAATTTTGGCAAATATTCACCGTTGACCGCAGCAATGGCCTGCAGCGAGCGCGCTTCGCCGAGCACCTCGCGGCCCAGGCTGGCCAACAGCAAACGGGCCGTCACCTGGTTGTAGGCCGGCTCGCGCTCGATCAGCGTGCGCGCGGCGAGGATCAGCGCCTGATGCACGTCGGCCAGCGGCACGCCGTCGTAGAGATTGCGGATGGCGCTGTCGAGCACCCGTTCGGCATCCACCGCGCCGCCCAGCCCGGCACAGGCATCGGCGCACAGGCCGGCCAGTTCGGCTCGGTCGAGCGTCCGCCGCTGGCCGCCGTCGAGGACGTGGATCAGCGGCGCACCGGCCGCCGGCGCGGCGACCGAACGCTCGCTGGCCCGCCGTTCGCGGTAGAGCACGTAGGCCCGCGCCACGTCGTGTTCGCCGGAGCGCATCAGGGCCAGTTCGACCTGGTCCTGGATGTCCTCGATATGCACCGTGCCGCCGTCGGGCAGGCGGCGGGTCAGCGAACGGACGACGGCCTGCGTCAGGTGCGCGACGACATCGCGCACCCGCGACGACACGGCGCTCTGACTGCCTTCGACGGCGAGGAAAGCCTTGGTCAGCGCGACGGCGATCTTGTCGGCGTCGAAGGCGACGACCGCGCCGTTGCGGCGGATGACTTGCAGGGCGGCAGCGGCGATTTCGCTGCCGGCGGACAGGCTCAGGACATTGGATGACAAGGCGATTCTCCGTATCGGGGGGCGGAGAATTGACGCTGCGGCCGGCCGGAAATCGACGCGCTGAACCGCAGCCGCGGGTAGCTACCCGTGGTCGAATCGGCCAGACGAACGAACGGCAAGAAAGACACGCAATAAACCTCTCGTCAGGGACACCCCGCCCCAAAACCATGAAAGAAAGTTCGTTGCGGCAGGTCTCCTGGCTCTCGGTTCAATGCGCTTCAGCAGCCTTCCCAGTCCAAAGACCAGTGGCAGAGAGGCGAAGCGCTCGCCGATTACAGTTGCGGGGGCAGCCCCGGAATTCGAACCTTGCGGTCCGGCACCGGATTCCCGTTTTAATCCCCCGGAGGGGAACCATCAACAGAGCGGAGTCTAGGCGCCTTGCGACAGGCGTGTCAAGCGTGTAGCTACTAAATATAGTGTGTGACGACTCGATTCATACTACCGGTAGTGGTTCGTCCGCGCCGTTCGCTTCGATCAGGCGGGACAGGCCGGAGACCCCCGTCGTCTTCATGTAGATGCAGCGTTTCCCGGTGCGCTTGCATTGTTCCTTCACCCGCCAGTACGCATTGTGGCTGATGCAGCCGGCCTGGCAGATGACCAGGTCGGCGGCGGCGAGGGCGGCGTCGATACGGTGCAGACTTTCCTCCAGGCCGCCGTCGTGGTGCAGGAAGCGTCCGCCGCGTTGCTCGATCATTTGCCGGTAGGCATCGACCGCACCGGAACGGCCGCCGACGCAGAGGACGCATTTGCCGGCGACATTCACCGCGCTGTTGCGGTCGACGGCCGAAAATGGCCCATTTCCATCGCCGGCTTGCTGCTGCATCGCCGCGGCCTGCCCGAGCAAGCGCTGCAAGCCCGCCAACTCGCCTTCCAGTCCGCCGGCGTGGGCGCTCAGGGCGCTGGCCCGGGCTTCGGCGTCGCTCGCCCGGCGGGCCAGCACCTGGCGGTCCTTCAGGTCGGGCAGGATCTGGCGCAGCTGGTCGAGTTGTGCCGTCAGGTTGGCGCCCCAGGCTTCCTTGCCGGCCAGCTCGACGCGGAGTTCGGCGACGCGCTGGCCGAGCGCCTGCGTTTCGCGGGATTTTTCGGCGCGCATGGCCTCGTTCTCGCGGCGTGCGGCATCGAGTTGCTGGCGTAGTTGCGCATTGCCGGCGCGCAGGCTTTTCAGGGCGCTCAGGTCGGCCCGCGTGCCGGTGCCGAGTTGGTGCTGGATCATGTGGATGTCACCATAGACGTCCTGCTCCAGCCGGGTGTCGCAGGCCGGGTGCGTCCAGCAGGCCCAGAGGGCGGCGGGAATCTCGCAGCCGCGGCGCGTTTCCTCCTGCCACAAGGCGCGCAAGGTATCGCTGTTTTTCGCGCCGGAGAAGCGCCGGACGGTCAGTTGAAATCGCTTTTCGAGGTTCTTGTGCAGCAGGTCGGCCAGCCGGCTGCGTTCCTCACAGGCGCCGACCGCAGTTGTATGAAGAACGAAATCGGTCGTCTCGCGCGGAAAATGCATGACCTTCGACATCAGTCCACGCAGATCGTCGACGCCGAAACAGACGCCGATCACCGGGCAGTGGAATTTATGGGAGATTTCCCACAGCTTGCGCCGGCGCGACCCGTGAACGCTGGCAGCAGGCTCGGTCGGCTGGTGGCGCCGAAGGTTCTGGAACATGTCGAGCGGCTGCGATGCGGCCGGAAAAACACCGGCGGCGACGTGGAAGGGATGATCGGACATGCATGGACTCCTGGATGAAAAGTCGTTGGCTGGCCGGGGCCCCGGTTGGCTGGCTAAAACGGGCTAGTTGCAGTGTTTCAGATTGCTGCGGGCGTCGCTGTTCAGCCGGTTGATCGCCAGATCCCGCTCTCTGGCCAGGCGGGCGCATTCCTCGTGAGCGGCGCAGAGCGTCCTGTCGAGCGTCCACACGCGCTGGGCGGCATGGATCAACTGCTCGTTGGCTTCGTTCAACGCCATCAGGCGGCGACCGAGTTCGACGATGGCCTGGCCGGATTCGAGCGCTTCGAGGCGTTGCCGCGTGGCCCGGTGCATTGTTTCCAGGCGGCTTATTTCATTGGCCTGGGCGACGATCTTGCGGGCAGCCAGCGTCGCGCTGCGTTTCTGTATCTGCCGGGATTGGCGCAAGGCGCTGGTCAGTGCCGCGTTGGCCGCTTCCAGCCGGGCAATGCGCTCGTCCGGGGTGATGGCCGGTTCCCGTTCGATCTGCGAACGATCCTTAAGCGGTGCCAGCATGCTGCGATTCTCCGGTTTTGCCCTGGCTTAGGCGGTTGCTGGCCCGCTCGCACAACGCGCGGGTATCGTCATCGAGGTCGGACGATTCGCACAGGCGATCTAGGAGGCGGGCTGCGTTGTGCGCGGAATGCGGGCAGCCGCTTTCGCTGTGGATCAGCAGCAGGCTGAGGGCGCCGGCCCAGAGTTCGGTGGTTGGCATGGCGGCTACACCGGGAGGGCAAGCAGCAGGCACCAGAGCAGAATCCCGGCGAGCGAGGTATTCAGGAGCAGGGTATGCATAACCATTCATCATTGATGCGAATGGTTCGTATTCTATGGATGGTTTGCTGGTTTGTAAATAAGAATAATTCTTGTTTGCTGGACGGAAACGAAAAAGCCACGGACTGGCCGTGGCTTTGCGGGTCGGAAGCGGGAAAGATCAGTAGCTGCCGGGCTTTTTCTTGAACTTGCGCTCGCCGTCGAACTTGCGTTCTCCGCCACCGGCATCCGGGCGGCCCTCATCCGGACGCAGATTGATCGGCACGCCGCGGACGCGGGTGCGTTTCAGCGCATTGTCGGCTTCCTTGGGCATGCCGGCCGGCAGTTCGATCGTGCTCGACTCGTCGTAAAGCGCGATGCGGCCGATGAAGCGGCTTTCGATGCCGGCTTCGTTGGCGATCGCACCGACGATATCCTTGACCTGAACGCCGTGGTCGCGACCGACATCGATGCGGTAGCGCACCATGTCGCCGCTCGGGGCCGAACGGGCCGGGCGTTCTTCGCGACGCGGGCGTTCGCCGCGGTTTTCGAAGCTGGGCTTGTCACCAGCGCGCTCGTTGAAACGCGGCTTGCGCTCGTCGCGCTCGCCAAAGCTGCCCGGACGCGGGCGACTGTCACGGCTGTCGAAGGATGCGGCTGGCGCCGGACGCGGGTCTTCGCCGGCGATCTGCAACGGCTTGCCTTCCTGCGCCATCATGGCCAGCGCGGCGGCAACTTCCTCGGCGCCGACGTTCTGTTCTTCGGCGATCTGCGAGACGATGTTGGCAAAGAAATCGAGGCCTTCGGCGTTCAGTACTTCGATAACCTTGCCTTTGAAGTCGGCGACGCGTTTGTTGGTCACGTCGGCACGGCTGGGCAGCGTCAGCGGCGCGATCGGCGAACGCGTGGCGCGCTCGATGGTGCGCAGCATGCGGATTTCGCGCGGCGCGACGAACAGGATGGCGTTGCCGGTGCGGCCAGCGCGGCCGGTCCGGCCGATGCGGTGCACATAGGCTTCGGTATCGTACGGGATGTCGTAGTTGACGACATGGCTGACGCGCGGTACGTCGATACCGCGAGCGGCGACGTCGGTGGCGATGACGATGTCGAGGGCGCCTGACTTCAACTGCTCGATGACGCGTTCGCGCATCTGCTGGTTAAGGTCGCCGTTCAGCGCGGCGGCAGCGTAGCCCCTGGCTGAGAGTTTGTCGGCCAGTTCGACGGTGGCCGTCTTGGTGCGCACGAAGATGATGGCGGCGTCGAAGTCTTCCTCGACCTCAAGGATGCGGGTCAGGGCATCGAGCTTGTGCATGCCGGAAACCTGCCAGTAAACCTGACGGATGGCGGCGACGGTGGCGGTGGCCGACTTGATCTTGATTTCGCGCGGCTCGACCAGATATTTCTGGGCAACGCGGCGAATCTGTTCCGGCATGGTCGCCGAGAACAGCGCGGTCTGGTGCTGCTCGGGGGTGCGTTCGAGAATCCATTCCACATCGTCGATGAAACCCATGCGCAGCATTTCGTCGGCTTCGTCGAGCACCATGGTTTTCAGGTGGTCGAGGCTCAGCGTCTTGCGCTCGAGGTGGTCCATGACGCGACCCGGGGTGCCGACGATGACGTGGGCGCCGCGCGACAGTTGCTTGAGTTGGATGGTGTAGCTCTGGCCGCCGTAGATCGGCAGCACGTGGAAGCCGGGCAGGTTCTTGGCGTAGCTTTGCAGCGCCTCGGCGACCTGGATGGCCAGTTCGCGCGTCGGGGTCAGGATCAGGGCCTGCGGCTTGGTCAGCTTGACGTCGATCTGTTCCATCAGCGGCAGCGCGAAGGCGGCGGTCTTGCCGGTGCCGGTCTGGGCCATGCCGATCAGGTCGTGACCTTCGAGCAGTACGGGGATGCACTGGGCCTGGATCGGCGACGGGGTTTCGTAGCCGATCTGGGTAAGTGTTTGAAGCAGTGTGGTGCTTAAGCCGAGATCGGCAAAGCTCAGAGTGTCGGATGACTCCGGTGAAGACATGCTGTTCCTTTCATCGTCGCTATTGGGCTTTGTTATGGCTTGCGACGGATTGGCCCGATGGTCGGGCGGCCTGAGTTCCCCGATGCAGCCATGCCGGGGGCGAATCAATGAGGTGAACCTGCAAAACAAGAACGACGGGGGCTGCTTCGGAGACCTGCGGGAATTGCTTCAACACATTGATATTAATAGTTTACTCCATTTTCGGCCCGCTGGATATGGCCGAGTCGCCACGACACCATCAGATTGGCCGAAAAAACGTCGAATTTCTTTACGTTTTTGTGAAATGTCATTGGCAAGCCATTGTTATGGCGAGACAAGTCGATATGGTTTGAATCTTGCTTGAAAAAACAACGGCCTTGACCGGACGGTTGGTACTCGATGGCTCTTGCGAGCAGGTGAGTTCGGCAACAGGATAAGGCTCGCTAAATCAAATAAATACTGGAAACGCTTGTTTCCGACCATTGGAGACTAAAACAATGAAGAAGAAAATGCTGGGCGCGCTTGCGCTTGCTACGGCCATGGGCCTGTCTGCATCGGCCAATGCGTCGCTGCAGTCGCTGTCCGACATGTTCGTGTTTGGTGACAGTCTGTCGGATGGGGGAAATAGTGGAATAGTCAGCCGGGCCGCTACTGGAGGTTCCGTTACTTTTCCGCCGGCGCCGTATTACAACGGCCAGTATTCCAATGGCCCGGTTGCGGTCGAGTACCTGTGGCAAAGCTATAACGGTGGCGCCAGCTTTGCTCCCTCGCTGGCAGGGGGTACCAACTATGCGATCGGTGGCGCGACGAGCGGGCTGGAAAATTACAACTCGTTCAGCTCAAGTGCCGGTCCTCTGGCACCCGCCTATAACCAATTGGGCAACAACTGGCAGCTCAACACTTTTGCCGCACAGCTCGCTGGTGGTCGGACATTCGATCCCGCCACTTCGCTTTTCGTTGTGTGGCTGTTTCCCAACGACGTATTTTTGGCCAATTCGAATAACTTGTTGCCCGGAACTGCCTGGGGCGGGCTTGGCGGGCCGCTTCCCTTTCCTGGTGGTTTGAGCAATCTGAACAATGTGTCGGCACTCATCAGCAATGGCGTCACGAATATCGCCTACACCGTGAGCGCGCTTGCGAACATGGGGGCGCAACACTTCCTGGTTCCCAATATGCCTGACCTCGGCAAGACGCCGGACGTGCTGGGAACCCCTGCTGCGGCGGGTTTGTCTCTTCTGAGCCAGACGTTCAATTTCTACCTGGCGCAGGCGATGAGCCAACTTGATGCGGCACTGACGTCGGCCGAGATCGTTCAGTTCGACACCATGGGCACCCTCGACGACGTGATCGGCAATCCCGATGCCTATGGCATCAAAAATGTCACGCAGCAGTGCATCCTGAATTACGTCGCGTGCGCGGCAGATAATTTTCAATGGTTGTTCTGGGACAGCGTGCACCCCACGACCTATGCCCAACGCTACCTGGGCGCCGAGTTCCGGGCGGCGATTCCCGAGCCAGAATCCATCCTCCTGCTGACCGTCGGTCTGCTGGGCATTTTGGCGACCCGCCGCAAGCTGGCGGCCTGAATCCGACCGCTTCCCCCGAACCCCGCTACGGAGGGGTTTTTCGTTTGAGGAATCGCTTCAGTCCGGGTGGGCCAGCGCAGCAAGTTCGGCTGCGCTGAATCCGGCAGCGAGGCGGGCGGCTTCGTTGAACGGCGCCTGCGGCCACGGGGCTCCATAGGTCGTGAGTAGGTCGCGATAGGTGTGCTCGGCGTCCAGCCTGCGCTCGCCACACAGCCGGCGGAACCAGGCGTCGCCGAGACCGACGTGGCCGATTTCGTCGTGCAGGATGATGTCGAGCAGGCGGGCGGATTCCGTGTCGCCGGCCTGTTCCAGCTTGCGCTGGATGGGCGGCGTCGCGTCGAGGCCGCGCGCTTCGAGCAGGCGCGGCACCAGCGCCATGCGCGCCAGCACATCGCCGGACGTTCTCTCGGCCATGTTCCACAGGCCGGCGTGGGCCGGGAAGTCGCCGTAGTCGTGGCCGAGCGACTGCAGGCGCTCGCGCAGGATGGTGAAATGGTAAGCCTCTTCAGCGGCGACGCCGATCCAGTCGGCATAATACTGCTTGGGCATGCCGCGAAAACGCGCGGCATGATCGAGGGCGAGGTTGATGGCCGAAAATTCGATATGGACGATGGCGTGCAGCAGGCGGGCGCGGCCTTCCGGGCTTTTGGCGCTGCGCTGCAGTACCTGCCGGTGCGGGACCAGTTCCGGCTTGAGCGGGCGGCCGCAGGCCAGGGTGACGGGCGTCGAATCCTGCCAATCCAGACTGTCGGCGCGCCAGTCGGCCGCGACTGCTGCGGTCAACGCCAGTTTTTGGCCGATTTCCGTTGCGGCGAGGGCGCTGGCTAGTGCATGAAACACCGGTCTACCTGCTTGAGGAGCCTTTCCAAGATCCCACCACCTAGAATCATGCAGTAGCTTTGAATCATCGGGGCGACCCAGTATCAGATTTAGGCGGTGCTGAAGGTGACTGCGATGCTACGCCCTTGCGCGTTCTTTCGGCGATGAACTGGAGCACGGTGTTCGCAGTCACTGCCTGTCCTCGCGCGCCAAAATGCGTGTCATTCGGAAGGTAGACATCTATTTCGCCAGCGTTGATCTCGGCACGGATCGCCTTCTCCACAAGAGGGCGATTGAGTCTTGGGTCCGTGAGTCGGTCAATTACACCGCTTGGCGGAGACGGGGCGACGAGATCATCGTGGTAGGCGCTCAGTTTGTCCGGGATTGGTAGCGCGACGAACAGCGTCTTGCCATTGGCTTGGACCGCTTGCTGAAGTCTTAGAAGTTGACATTGCATCTCGTCAACATCCTTTTCTTGCCAGCGTTCCTTATGGAGGTCTGCGGTCACCACGAGCAGTGTCTTCGAGCGCTCGCTTGAAAAACGTGGTACGCGCAGAGCGAACTCGGCAGCACCGCTCTCCCAGCCAAACGCCTTTTTCACGTTCTTGACCAGAAAATCCCGCGCATAAGTCAACTGCTGTTCGTTATAGCGGCCTGAGGGTGGCATGTTCACCTCTTTGATGCGGTACTCCGGAGGTTCCGCATAAGTTAGTACCGGAGGCTCTTTCAGCGCCGTGTCTTCTTCGTTTCGTTGGAGTGGAACGCATGGCGTCTCGTCGTTTACCAGTCGTCTTTTTACGAACCGCTCGATCGACTCGAAAATGAAGACGCTCGGTGGCGAGTCGCGGAACGCGGGACTCTGAAGCAGCATCTTGATTTGCTTTTCGATATCTGCTGCGACAGTGGCCGGCTTTGCGGGATCATCCGCGACTCCGATGACCAGGACGGAAAGGCCTTTGGCGGCCAGGTAGTTGGGCCATGACTTCTCAAGGTCGAGCGAGAACGAATCTCCCACGACCACGACGTCGTAGTGGCGGTCAATAGCATTGGCTTGGGTTACAAGCGAGGGTTGGAACACCAAATTCGGTTTCTGGTTGCCATAGCGGTTGTTGGAGTACCAGCCGATGCGCGTCAGATCACCGGAACCGACCACGATCATCCCTGACATGGGGATGAGGTAGAGCGCGAATCCGATAACGGATAGGACAGCCGCCACGGCTGTAATGGCAAGCGCGAGACTGTATGTTCTGTTCGAGAGCACGTCAGGCCTAAAATTGAAAATAGAGGAACTCGCTGACCTTGTTGCCTCTCGGGATCTCGAAAAGCGACCAGCCGAGAAGTATCGCAATTGCAATCAGCCAGGCGAGATTCGGCCGCCAAGTCCAGCGGCCGAGCCTTCCGCCCAGATGTCGAAACTGGTCGATGGTGGGCTGGAAACTCTGCAGGATCTGCTGCGTATTGGGGGCGAGTGTTACGATCAGGAGCAGTTCGAGCGTGAGGTAAAGTTGATCGCGATATGCAATGAACTTGATCGTGGCAACCTGGACGCCATTGGCGGCAAGCGTATCCATGACGTGGCTCATGAACGAGGCCTTGAACCAGTGCAAAGGAACCACAATACCGTTCAATCCCGCCATGCCCCGGAGCATGTCGATGGCAACGTCGAGGTTTTTGGCGCGAAAGAAGACCCAGCTAACCACTACGGCCAGGAAGGTCAGCGCCCACGCCCAAAAACGTGGCCTACGTGTGGAGGCAGCACTCGCTGCTCCGCGTAGCGTCTGCCAGGTATGGTTGATGACCAGGTACAGACCGTGCAGTGCCCCCCAAACAACGAACGTCCATCCGGCGCCGTGCCAAAGGCCGCCGAGCACCATGGTTGCAAGCAGATTGACGTGGCGTCGCATGGGGCCGTGACGATTGCCGCCGAGGGGGATATACAGATAATCGCGAAGGAAGCGGGAAAGGGTCATGTGCCATCGCCGCCAGAATTCGATGATGTTTGGCGCTTTGTACGGCGAGTCGAAATTGAGCGGGAACTTGATTCCGAACATGCGCGCCAAGCCAATCGCCATGTCCGAGTAACCCGAAAAATCGAAGTAGAGCTGGAGCGTGTATGCGAGTGCTGCACCCCATGCGAGGAACAGATGCGGATTTGATGTCCCATCGAAGACAGGCCCGACATAGCGACTGATTTCGTCGGCGATGAGGACTTTCTTGGCGAGGCCAATGGTGAAAATCGTGAGGCCGACAGCGATGTCTTCCCAATTGACGCGATAACACGCCGGGCTCTCAAACTGAGGCATGATCTCCTTGTGGTGGAGGATCGGGCCAGCAATCAGGTGTGGGAAATTGGTTACAAAGAACAGGTAGTGGACCGGGTCGTACTCCTTCGCTTCGCCGCGATAGGTGTCAACGAGAAACGCGATCTGCGTAAACGTGAAGAACGAAATACCCAGCGGAAGTACCAGTTCGAGGAGCGGAAATTCGGCATGAAACGCGTGATTGATGCTCGAGATGAAGAAATCCGTATATTTGTAATAGAAGAGCAGAGCCAAGTCGCAGACAATGCCCGCAATCAATACGAATTTGGCGCGTCCGGGCGCGCCGCGCTCGCGCTGCTTGGAAATGGCTCGCCCGACAACAAAGTTGAAGACGATGGATAGCAGCAGCAGGCCAACATACCGTGGATCCCACCAGCCATAAAAGAAAAGCGACGCAAGGCCAAGCCATAGGGCGGCCATTATGTGGCTTGCCTTGGCGATAAGGAAAAAGCCGATCAGCGTAATCGGGAGAAACAGGCCGATGAAGAGGTATGAGTTGAAAAGCAAAAGATAATATCTTTACAAAAATTTGCATTATCCGTTGGACGGCTAGCTACGGTCAAACAACTATCTCATTCGGTATATAGTGCGGTCGCAGACAAGCAAGAGTGGTGTCGAGTCGCGCTAATCCAGCCGACCAGCGCGCCAGTCGGCCGCGACTGCTGCGGTCAACGCCAGTTTTTGGCCGATTTCCGTGGCGGCGAGGGCGCCGGCCAGCGCCGGCCAGCGCCGGGAACAGCGAACGGCTCATGGCGCCGGGTTGGTGTATTGCAGGTGGATGGTGTCGACTTCGGCCAGCAGTTCGGGCGGCATCGGCGTTTGCGTCCCCGGCAGCGTTTCCTGCAACTGGGCCAGCGACGAGGCGCCGATGATGGTGCTGTTGACGAACCAGCGCGAGCGCACGAAGCCGAGCGCCAGTTGCGTTGGCGTCAGGCCATGCTTGCGGGCGAGGGCGACGTAGGCGGCGACGGCGGGGACCACGTTGGGCTTGCTGTAACGCTGGCCGAAAGCGGGCCATTGGCTGATGCGGCCGAGGGCGGCCGGATCGGCCAGGTATTTGCCGGTCAGGTGGCCGAAAGCCAGCGGTGAATAGGCGAGCAGGCCGACCTGTTCGCGGTGGCAGACTTCGGCGAGCGATGTTTCGAAAGTCCGGGTCAGCAGGTTGTAGGCATTTTGCGTGCATAGCACGCGCGGCAGGCCGAGCTCGTCGGCCAGGCGCAGGAAAGTCATGACGCCCCAGGGATGTTCGTTGGAAAGGCCGACGGCGCGCACCTTGCCTTCCCTGACCAGTTCGGCCAGGGTTTCGAGCTGCTCGCGAAGCGGCGTGCATGCACGTTCTTTCGTCGGGTCGTACTGCCACTGGCCGAACATCGGCTGGTTGCGCTCGGGCCAGTGCAACTGGTAGAGGTCGATGTAGTCGGTCTGCAGGCGCTGCAGCGAACCGTCGATGGCGGCGCGGATGTTGGCACGGTCGAGTGCCGGCGGCCCGCTGCGGATCCAGTCGAGGTTGCGCGAGGGGCCGGCAACCTTGGTCGCGACCAGGATCTGTTCGCGCTTCTGGCGCTTCAGCCAGCGGCCGACGATGCTTTCCGAGGCGCCATAGGTTTCCGCCTTGGCCGGGACGGCGTACATCTCGGCGGTGTCGATGAAATTGACGCCGGCGGCCAGCGCGTAATCGAGCTGGCTGTGAGCATCCTGTTCGCTGGTCTGTTCGCCGAAAGTCATCGTGCCGAGGCAGACCTCGGGAACGATCAGGTCGCTGCGGCCGAGTGGGCGGGGATTGAACGGGCTGGGCATGGCTTTCTCCGGAAATGGGCAGTTTTTCAGGGTTGACCGCAGAGCACGCCATAAATCAGGACATGACGCTGCAGCAAGTCGTCGAAGCTCGCGGGGACGATGGCAAGACGATGTTCATGCGGCGCGCGGCAATGGGCTTCCACCCAGCGGCAGGCGGCGGCGTAGGCGTCATCGAAGGTCGCGAACAGGCCATCCAGTTCGGACGCGCGAACCGGCAGGAAGTTGCCCGAAGCACGGTCGAGCAGGGTGTCGGTGTCCAGCATCTGCACGGCATAACCGCGCGGCGCGCGCGGCAGGGGCAGGTCGGCGAGGCTGAAGCGGTCGCCGAAGGCGTCCGCACTGAAGGCAAAGCGGTGCATGCCGCATTTTATCCGCAAGCGGGGTCGCCGGCCCTGCATGGTAGAATTTCGGATGTAACAATAACTTCACAGGACTGTCATGTTCGGAAGATTGATGCCCAGGGAGGGCAAGTATTTTGACCTGTTCAACGCTCATGCCGAGTTGATTGTGCAGGGGGGCAAGGAGCTTTCCAGTTTGATCGGTGCGCTGGTCGATGCGCCCGGCGAGGCAGCCAAGCATGCCGACGTGATCGATGATCTCGAACGTCAGGCCGATAAAATCACGCACGACACGCTGGCCCAGTTGCACACTTCCTTCATCACGCCCTTCGACCGCGATGAAATCCACCAGCTGATCAACAGCATGGATGACATTCTGGATGTCGTTCAGGATGTCGCCGAGTCTATGGGGCTTTACGACATTCACCACGTGCCGCCCGACGCCAAGGCGCTGGCCGATGTCACCGAGCAGTCCTGCATCCGCGTCCAGGCGCTGGTCAAGCTGCTGCATAGCATGGAGAACGCGCCGGCCATCCTCAAGCTCTGCCATGAAATCGACGAACTGGAATCCGACGCCGACCGCATGCTGCGCGAGGCGATGTCCAAGGTCTTCCGTGAAGAGCCGGATGTGCGGCAGGTGATCAAGCTCAAGGAAATGTACGAACTTCTCGAATCGGTTACCGATCGCTGCAAGGATGTCGCCGGAACGGTCGAAGCCATCGTTCTCGAAAATTCCTGAGCGGGTTTTCCAGCATGGA